>Ga0210400_10005145_pt1 | contig 11163 bp, 10 predicted proteins | sample IncBWH26MmetaG_FD_155456 | JGI IMG/M metagenome (GOLD analysis project Ga0210400, IMG submission 155456) | Forest soil microbial communities from Barre Woods Harvard Forest LTER site, Petersham, Massachusetts, United States - Inc-BW-H-26-M | ecosystem: Environmental > Terrestrial > Soil >...
GTGACATTGTCAAAGTTAGTCGGAGCGAAATTGGGAGCTGTGATCGTCAAATTGTAAGTCCCGGGTTGAAGCCCGGTGAACGAATACACTCCCTTGTCATTAACTTGTGCCTCAAGTTTCACCCCGGCGGTATTGGTGAGCACCGCTTTTGCGTCCGCTACCACAGCCTGGGTTTGGTCGGTAACAGTTCCGTTAATGGCGCCCAGCTCGGTCTTTGCCTTCGGTGGTACCTGAGCGACACCAAGCGACAACCCGACGAGCAACAGCGCGACGACACCGATGACGCGCACAAATCCGAAAGGCATCGACCAACTCACACTCGTTACTCCTGAGGAAAATGCTTTTGAAGGGTTTGAAGGCAAGCGGGGATTGTATACGACGCGTCAGCGGCTCAAAAATTAAAATCACGTGAAATCTACAATGTCCCTGCGGCCGTTTTTCCCTTGCCGGGATAGTTTTATTAACCATCCTTTAACAATCGTATCGCTGAGTTTTAACATTCGCCGGTCGAGGCTGGCGGTATACTCCAGCAGATTCTCCCCCCGGTTTCCGCTTCGCGGACCACTGCGTGAAGGCCGAAGATAATTTCATACTCATTACTTGGGATCGCAGCTTACAAAAGCGGCGCGGATTAATCTGCTTCCCGAGCGGCGTTTGTTTATCCAATTTTCACCAACTTATCGCAGACTCTTAACACCTGACGGCGAGTAAACGGATATATTGCGAGCTGAAATTTAAACTTTTCCTGCGCTGAGTTGAGCTTTCCAGGTTAGCAACTCACGCAGATTCCTTCAGTCACTCACGAGTAAGTGTTGAGAGTTTGTTTCCCTGCGTGCGGCGCGGTCGCTGCACGTCAACCAGGTACTCCGGTACTGCTGTTTGAAACCAATGAAAGGAACAAATTATGTCGCGTTTGAAATCGATTTTCGCGGTGCTGGTGCTGGCCGCGGTCGTGGGCATTGTGCCTCAAGCATATGCCGCACCGGTGGTGAAGGTGGTCATTGCTGGTTCGTCCGCCATGTGGCAGACGCTGGCCTTAGGCGCCTACAACAGCGGTGTTGGCATCGTCCCGTGTCCTGCTTGCCCTGGTGGAGTTAATCAGACTTTCCACTGGACCAGCGCCTCTAACAAAATCAACCTCAACGACACGCGACCGCAGCTCGTCGGCGGCGCTCTCAACGTAGACGGCGGAACGCTCTGGGTAGTTTGGGATTCTTTTCAAACGAGCACAGGCGTCGTTACGCCGAACGTGTGGGCATATCTCAAGGTTGACTCCGTCGTCGGAGATCGCTGCTACTTTGCCCGGCCAGCCTGCACAGTAGTCGGCCTCGCCGCCGATGTCGGCACTACTGGCTCCAACCAGATCAAGTTGGCCGGCACCGTCTGGGGAACAACCACCGACGTGGCAATGCCAACAGCGGTGGCCGCTATATTCACCGGCGGCGGCGCAAGTGCTAAAGTCAGTGCGGCGGCCACGGACATCCGTCCGGAAGATGCCGCATTCGCTGAGTGTCGCGTGAACTCCGCCCTCGGTGCCGGCGTGGTCAATACTGGCGACGCTCTGGACGGTCTCGGATACAATGCAGGCAACGCCGCAGGCGTTTGTCCCCTCACTATTCCTAATCCCTCAACTATCGGTGTTGGAAGTCCGATCCTTAGCGGCGTGCTCCCGGCTACTCCGGGTGCGGCCAACGTTCTGGCATTCAACATCCGTGGTACTGATCCCTTCAGCGGCACGGCGGAGCCCGCGGCCGGTGTAATTAACGTCGGAGCGGCTCCCATGGTATTCGTCGTTAATCGCAGCAACAAACTGAAAGGCGTGCATGACGCGTCCGACGCACAACTGCAACAAATTTTCTCGGGCACGAATTGCGACGCCAGCGTGTTCGGTTCGGCTTTCTCGGGGGGACTCAACGTGTTCCTGCGTGAGCCTCTATCGGGCACCATGAACACCACCGAAGCCACAGTATTCCGTCGTCCCACCGTCAATGATCCCTCCGGTCCCACCGGACACGCGGCTCTTGGCCTGAGCCAGGAAACCGGTGTCGGCCTCAATAACCCATTAAGGAATCTGTCTTGCCCAAGCAGTGATGGTAAAGGTGCAAGGTATCGCGGAATTGGTAGTGGCGAAGTCGTCAACAACGGCGTGTTTGCAAGCAACAACGCCAACGGGGGAACGTACCCTAATCCGCAAGACGGCATCACTTACGCGTTCTTCAGCTATGGGAACATCAGTAAGCTCGCCAACAGCGACCTCTACGGCTACATCACACTCAACAAGGTCGATCCCATTTTCGCGAGTTATGGGAATCAGCCCAACGGAACTCCGTTTGATCCGGGTCAGCCGGCCGACGGCGCAGCTGGTGGCCCCGGAATCTTGCCGGGTTCCGCCAACCTGCCCGCGACTTGCGAGGGTGGAGCGAACACATTCCCCTGCTCTGAGGACCTTATCTGGGCAGGCAACGGCGGTGCGGGCACGACCGGTCTTTCCTTCCCGAACCTTCGCAACGGCTCTTACACGGCGTGGTCGATTCTGCGCATTGTAAGCGACGGAGCTGCGAAGGGGAACGCTCAGGCACTGGTCACTGCCTCGAACAAGTTCGTCGTCAATGCGGTTCCTGACTATGTCCCGTACCTGTCTGTGCCTTCCTCGACCTTCCTTGGGCACGTTGTCCCGAAGGATCCAGGTCTCCTGGTTCTGCGCTCGCACTACCAGCAGAGGGACGGCGGCAACACTCTCATCCCCAACCTTGGTGGAAATCCGACCAAGAACTTTACAGCGACGGAAGCGGGCGGCGACATGGGCGGTCGGATCCTTACGACCATACCTTTAGCCTTCGAATCCATCATTCAAAACGTTCAGGGTCAGGTTGGTTTCCAGGTGCGGCCGTAAGCGAAACTTAACTGGTCGTAAGCAGTTCAACTAACATGAGGGGCGGGCAATTTTCATCTGCCCGCCCTTTCTTTAGTTATGCCTTGCAGGGAGTTCTTGTCGGATTGCATCTCGGATACCTAAACCGTAAAATCGCAGAATACATTGAAAGAGGATTTTCTCGTTCCAGGGCGTGGCCTTCACGCTCTTTTCGCTTGAGCACAATTCCAATCTGGGGAAGAACGATGTCGAAGTTCCTGCCATCTATACTTATACGAATGTTTGTTCTTGCAGTCTCGCTCTCATCTTTGGCGCCGATCAGCGCCGCCCAAGAAAGGGCATCCGCACCGATTGCCAATCCAGCCGACACTCGTTTTGAAAGCGTCACAGAGGATTGGACCACGCCCGGGTTGAGCACCAGCCGGCTGAAAGCGATTCGGCCGGTAGGCTTTCTCGACGACACCCACCCTGGCTACACCGCAGAGCTTCTCCAGGTGCAGTGGCGGTGGGGCGATCCACTCGATCTTTATGTGATGAAACCCAAGGGAGTCAAAAAACCTCCGGTAATCTTGTATCTTTTCAGTTACCCTTCCGAAACGGACATCTTTAATGACCCAGTCTTTGAGAACGCCGTGACCAAGGACGGCTTCGCCGCCGTCGGCTTTGTCACGGCGCTCACCGGACATCGCTATCACGACCGCCCGATGAGAGAGTGGTTCATCAGCGAATTACAGGAGGGTCTGGCGACCTCCGCCCACGACGTGCAGATGGTACTCACCTATCTGAGCGCGCGCGGCGATCTCGACACGAACCGTGTGGGCATGTTCGCGCAAGGGTCGGGGGCCAGTATCGCGATCCTCGCTTCGGCCGTCGATCCCCGCATTAAAGTGCTGGATGCGCTGGATCCATGGGGCGACTGGCCAACCTGGATGGCAACCTCTCCATTTGTGCCGGAGGACGAGCGGGCGAATTACGTGAAACCGGAATTCTTGAAGAAAGCGGCCGCACTGGAGCCGGTCGAGTGGCTTCCCAAGATTCAGGCGAAGAAATTTCGCTTTCAAGATGCGGTCTTCGAGATCAAAACGCCCAAGGCCGCCAAAGAGAAGCTGCGGTCGGCGGCGCCGCCTGGTACAACTTTCGTTTTCTACAAAACCGAGCAGGATTTCAATGCCGTCTTTCAAAACAGCGTAAACCTGGAATGGATGGAGCACGAACTTCGGATGCTTCCGGAAGCGCCAGCAGCGAACACTGCTACGGTGCCGCAACAACAGTAGGTGTGTATTTGAGTTGGGTGGGGGTGCCGCCGCAATACCGCGCGCTACTGGAGCTGTCAGGCCCGGGCGGCGCTCACTAGCAGAGAGTATCCCGCTCCTCGGATGGTCCTCAGATAAGTGGGGTGCAACGGATCCCGTTCGATCTTGCGGCGAAGACGCCGCACGCATGCGTCCACACTGCGCAACTCGACGTACTGACTGCTCCAGACTGCATCCAACAATTGCTCACGGGTGAACACACGCGCCTGGTTCTGCACAAGATAGTACAGAAAGCGAAACTCAAGGTTGGTGGTCACGATCTCACTGCCGCGAACCGAAATCTTCATTGACATAGGATCGATCTCGATGTCTCCCGTCCTGATCGTAGGACTGGATGTTCCCACAAAAGACTGGAGAAACGGTGGTGATATGTGAGGCATCCAAGTCCGCCGCTGCTGCCGCGCGAAACGACGCATCACGGCCCGGACCCGTGCTACGACTTCGCGCCCGCTGGACGATCCCGCAATATAGTCGTCAGCTCCCGATTCCAGGCAAAGAATGCGTTCCTCCTCCGACGGATTGGCGGCGAGGAGAACCAGCGGAGTCTGCGCAAGAGATTCGGCCCATCGGACGGCATGGCATAACGCGAGGGCAGGCTCCTTGGAGACCGCCATGATGACCAAGGCCGGGTGGAGTTTGTCCAATCGTTGAATCGTGTCGGTCGCCAGCGGAAGAGTGCGAATTCCGAAGCCCTCGTGCCCCAAATGTTCCACGATGAGTTTTCCGATACCAGATTCGTGGTCGCTAATGAAGACGAGGGGGACAGGTGTCCTCGCGTGCGAAACATGTTCGCGATAGCTAATGGCTTTTCTATCTAGAGCGGCACCGGTGTGTCCCAAACTGGCCATTATTCGGTCCCCTTTATCTTCTCGGCTTAACATTGCGTTTCGCCTGCCAGCTTAAAGCCAGGCGCGCAGGGCCCAGCCATGGTGATGTTTTTTTTGGCATCAAAAACAATCACAAAGTCGGCTTGCTATGTAGCTGAGCGAACGAATATCACTATGTCGGATAACGGCGACAAATGTAGCTTCCCTAATGTTGGATTATAGTGACAAGAATGTGAACTGAGCGTTAATTCTGAGAATTCGATGCTTTGCAAGTCCCCGATTTCGACCGCGCCAACCTTAGGATCGCTTCCTCCGTCTATGGTGGCCGTCGGATTTCCCTGCAAAGTGATTCTGTCCAAACTCTCGGGAAACGAGCATCAGCCGTCTCAGGCTGTCTTCGGGGCTCTGTTCAAAGTGATTAACTGATCACGAGTCTGTTGGAGAATCTTTCGCGAAAGGTTTGGGTCCGACACGGCACGAGAGAGGTTAATCGCTCTTAGCATTCCACTAATCATGAGAATGGCACGGGCGCGCCGATCAGAGGTTCCGTTTGGCGGAACAAGGCCCGCGCCTAGAGGGTTTTGGGGTCCAGAGAGGGTTTAGAGGGTATGCGTTTTTGTATGCGGTCGCGGGTTGTTTTCGGCTAACTGGCTTAGTCAGGGTTAGCCGTAAGTGGCAGATTTACTTGCTACTTGATTCATTCCGCAGAAATTACTGAAAATACATAATTTAGGGATTTCGCTGGTGTGTCTGCCAGTTCCACCACTTCCGCTTTAAATTCAATATGCTGCAAACTGTTTGAGGGAACACCGAAGTCTGTATAACTCGCGCCGAGAGACCAAACTAACACTGCACTCGTCATCATGCGTCCTATGTCTTTATACCTGGTCAAACGAGGTGGTTCAAGCTTGCCTCGGGCTCGTAGCTCGCATCGTGCCTCCAAGAATCTTGCGCCTTTTGCATTTGCGCCACGTCAACGATGCGTTTATCGTGAGATGCGCTCCATCGGACTCTATCTCTCTATGAATACTCGTGTCTTCTTCTGGTCGCTCACATCCGCACTCGCCGGGTTCCTATTCGGTTTTGACACGGTTGTCATCTCCGGCGCGGAAAAAACAATTCAATCGCTTTGGGGGCTCAGTCCCGGCCTCCATGGCATTGCGATGGCTTCGGCCCTCTATGGCACCGTCGTCGGTTCGCTCGTCGGCGGATGGCCTGCTGACCGCTTCGGACGCAAAGCCACACTGCTCTGGATCGGCGTTCTTTACTTTGTCGGCGCAGTCGGGTCCGGCTTAGCGACCAATGTTTCTCTTTTCATCGCTGCCCGTGTCATCGGCGGTCTGGGCATTGGCATCTCTACCGTGGCAGCTCCACTGTACATATCGGAGATCGCGCCGCCTAAGTATCGTGGACGACTTGCCGGAATGTTTCAGTTCAACATTGTTTTTGGCATCCTGATCGCTTTCGTGTCCAACGCGCTGCTTGCAGGCATCGGCGAGAATGCCTGGCGATGGATGCTTGGCGTCGCCGCATTCCCCTCGCTTCTCTATGCTCTGCTTTGCTTTGGTCTTCCCGAAAGTCCGCGCTGGCTGCTGGGGAAGAAGGGCGATCACGCAGGCGGTCTGGAAGTCCTGCACCGCATCGAACCCGACGCCTCCAAGGCCGAGATCGAAGCCGAGGCGGACGAGATTGTGGCTGCGTCCTCGGAGAAAGCATCGTCGTCGCATTTCTGGACGCGCCGTCTGAGCAAACCGATTCTGCTCGCCATCCTGATTGCATTTTTCAATCAGCTCTCCGGCATCAACGCGATTCTCTATTTCGCCCCGCGCATATTTGAACTTACCGGGCTTGGCGCGAAGGCCGCGCTGTTGCAGTCGATCGGTATCGGTTTGACGAATCTCGTCTTCACCTTTGTCGGACTCTGGCTCATTGACCGGCTGGGCCGCCGCACCCTTCTTTTCATTGGCTCTTTCGGCTACATCGCTTCACTCGGCCTGGTTGCCTGGGCCTTCTTTACGGAGCATTTCTCCATCGTGCCAATTTGCATCTTTGCTTTCATCGCCGCGCACGCGATCGGTCAGGGAGCGGTCATCTGGGTTTTCATCTCCGAGATATTTCCTAACCGTCATCGCGCGGAAGGTCAGGCCCTGGGCAGCTTCACACACTGGATCTTCGCCGCCTTGCTTACGACTTTCTTTCCAAAGATGGTTTCCGCCTTTCCGCCCGGTTACGTCTTCTCGTTCTTCGCCAGCATGATGGTGCTGCAACTCATTTGGGTGAAGACAATGGTTCCGGAGACGAAGGGCGTTCCGCTGGAGCAAATCCAGAAACAACTGGGGATCGAATAGAGTGCCATGAGACTTCGTTATGAACTCTAATGTTGTCGGCGTGGGAGAAGTGCTGTGGGACTTACTTCTCACTGGGCCACAACTCGGCGGCGCGCCGGCGAACTTCGCCTATCATGCGCATGCGCTGGGTGCGCAGGCTGAGGTCATCACGCGCGTCGGCAGCGACGACTACGGCCGCGAAATCATTCGCCGCTTTGATGAGATGGGCTTGCCGGAAACCACCATACAAATTGATGAAACCGTACCCACCGGGACTGCGAAGGTCGTGTTGTCGGGCGCCGGGCTGGCCCATTTCACTATCCAGGAAAATGTGGCGTGGGACTATATTGCGGCCACACCGGAGGCTCTTGTCGTCGCCCGTGAGGCGCACGCAATATGTTTCGGCAGCCTGGCGCAGCGTTGTGAAACCTCGTGCCGCACAATCCGACACCTGGTCGCGGCGGCACAGCCAGACGCGCTGCGCGTTTTTGACATCAATCTTCGGCAGCAGTTCTATTCGCGTGGTGTGATCGAAGAATCGCTCAAGTTGGCAAATGTGCTCAAGTTGAATGATGACGAACTGCCGGCACTTGCGGCGGTGTTTAGCCTGGCTGGCTCGACCGAAAATCAAATCGAACGGCTGGCGCAACTGTTTGGCTTGCGAGTCGTCGCATTAACTCGTGGAGCAAACGGGAGCCTGCTCTATCAAGAGTTTGAAGAACTGGAACACTTGTGTGGTGGCGGGGCTCCGCCCCGCGAGGACGGGGCACAGTCCCGTTACCACACAAGGTGGTCCGATTGCCAATCTCGTCCGGTAAAGGTTGTCGACACCGTGGGCGCTGGCGATTCGTTCACGGCCGCGCTGGTTCTCGGACTGCTCAAGAAAATGGACCTGGACGAAATCAATACCATCGCCAACGAAGTGGCGCGGTATGTCTGCTCGCAACCGGGAGCGACGCCATCTTTGCCAGTAGAATTTGCGCGAAGATTTTCGATCTGACAAAGACCAATACAGTGCCTGCCGCCCATCACTTCCGAATCACCGCCTCCGCTCTCAAACACTGGGCCATCGCTCAGTTGCGGGACTCGATTGCGGTCGGCATTCTATGGCTGATCGGTTTGTGGATCATTCACGTTCCATGGGCTCCGCTGTGGGCCGTGCTGGCGGCGGTGTTGCAGATCATTCCGCACTTCGGGCCCATCCTCGGATTGCTCGGCCCGGTCCTCTCCGCAGCGCTCCGTTGGCAAGACTGGCAGCATCCGTTCTACGTGCTCATTCTTTATGCGGTGATCGTCGTGGTGGATGGCTTCCTGCTCCAGCCCTACATCATGCGCAGGGTGGCAAGGGTGCCCATGTGGGCGTCGATTCTTGTCCCGATCGTTCTCGGATTTGTGATCCCGTTCTGGGGATTCCTACTTGCGCCCCCGCTGCTGGCCGTGGTGTATGCGTGCAAGGCTAGACAAGCGGGGAACTTGGGGCCCTCGGATTAACCATTGGGCGGATTGGACAGAGTTGGTTTCTGGTCAGCCGACTGTGGGAACAGGAATGCGGATTGCGGAAAGGAGTCTTGTACATGATGAGTTCAAAGTGGTTTCTCGTCCTTCTGGGTACCCTCAGCTTTGTGGCTCTTTCCCGGTCCCAGGATTTGGGAGAATGGACCGATTCGTATGTAAAGGGCCTCGTTCCCGCCAAACACTTTCGTGGGACTATTGTGGCCGAGCGGAACGGTCAAGTGCTGGTCGAGAAAAGTTATGGAATGGCGGTGGAGGAATGGCAAATCCCAGACTCTAGGGAGACAAGATTCGAGATCGCGTCCCTGAGCAAGCAATTCACCGCCGCTGCGATCCTACAGCTGGCAGACAACGGAAAGTTGAAGTTCGAAGATCCAGTCAGCAAGTACTACCCGGAAAGTCCCGCAAGCTGGAAGGGTATGACGATTCATCACCTTTTGACGCACACCTCGGGGCTCCCCGAGGACGAATGGGAAAACTTCTACAAAGGCAAATGTACGCCCTACACAACGGATGAACAGGTTAAGACGTTTCGTGATCGTCCCCTCGGCTTCCAGCCAGGTACCTCATGGAAATACAGGAACACGGAGTACTACCTGCTCGCTTTTATCATCGAGAAGCTCTCTGGAGAGTCGTACGCAACATATTTAGCTCATCATATTTTCGAACCGTTGAAGATGGTTCATTCGGGGTTTTCAACGATGGCAGCCATCGTGCCACAAATGGCAGAGGGATACACGCGCGAGGGCGGCACTCTGGGCCGCCGGGAATATTTTGACCGTAGTATGGAAACTGGTGCCGGAGGAATCTACACGACCGCAGAAGATCTGCTGCGTTGGAACAAGGCTCTGGATTCACCGGACTTATTAAGTGCGCATGCGCTTGAATTGATGTTCACAGCACACCCACCTGGCAACTACGGTTATGGCTGGTTTGTTGAAACCTCGCCGCGTCGGAAGATTTATCACGAAGGCGGGGATCCTGGATTCGTGGCCTTCGAGGCGCGCTATCCTGACCAGCATGTCGTCATTATTGTTTTGGCGAACGAGGACGACTCCCCGGTCAGGGAGATTGCAGATGCAATGGCAAAGCATCTGTTTGGTGACTGAAGACGACTGCGCATGAACTACGCGCGTTTCGTGATGACGAAGTGCGTCGTCTCAGGAGTGGCAACGTGTTCGGTGCATTGATAGCCGAGCTTCGGCGCATCAATACCTTCCAGCAGGCATTCTCCTGAACCGAGAAGGATCGGCGGCATGGCTAAGTGCATCTCATCGATAAGTCCCGCGCGAAGGTATTGCCGGATGGTAGCCACCCTGCCACCAAGCCGGACATCCTAACCGTTCGCAGCCTCAACCGCTCGTTCAAGCGCGGCATGAATGCCATGGGTGCCAAAGTGGAAGGTCGTGCCTCCGCTCATGTCGATCGATGCGCGTGGGTGGTTGGTGAGAACGAAGACAGGAGTACGGTAAGGCGGGTTGTCGCCCCACCATCCCTTCCAGTTTTCGTCGGGCCAGGAACCTCGGATCGGTCCGAACATGTTTCGACCAATGATCCACGCTCCAATGTTGTGAAGGCCGCGTGCCGCGAATTCATCGTCAGTACCGGTTGTTCCGCCATCTTGACCAAACGTCAGTCGAAAAGTACGGGGCGCGAAGACCCATTCGTGCAGCGCAACGCCGCCGACGCCAAGTGGATTCGCGAGGTCTTGGTTGGGACCAGCACCGTAGCCATCGAGGGAGATCACAAAGCGGTGGACCCGAAGCCTGGACATAAATAGGAATCTTCCTTATCGGCAACAATCCGTTCGGATTGTACCGCTCCTAACGATATTGGCGGGATCGCTCCATCCAATCGCGGTCGAGGCGGCGATGAGCGGGACCGAGACAACACGTCTACACCTACGTATAGGTCTCTTATACAAAGGCACAATAGGTTCCCTCGCGTCGCGATGGTAGTTTCTCTCATATGGGTGCCGAGAGGACAAGAGTTTTGCGAGATAAACCCGCAAACCATCTCTCGTGGTCTGCGTGCCCCCCACCGAAGTCCCAACGTGGATGGGCGAAATGAATCCCTGGATAATGCGATAGCTGGTAGCACTCGCCTCAGCGAGTGCAGAGGAGAAACCTTGGCAGAGTGAAAGCGCACACGGTCGATGTCCGCCGCCATCCCTGTTTCAAACCTGAGGTCGAGATCTGCAAGAGGAGGGACCGCACTGGAGAGAGACAAGAAGAAGGATACCAGACGTAGTACCCGGCTCTCGCGACAGATTGCGATTATCATCACGAGCCTTGATCCCGCATGCGATTTTC
>Ga0210400_10005146_pt1 | contig 11160 bp, 10 predicted proteins | sample IncBWH26MmetaG_FD_155456 | JGI IMG/M metagenome (GOLD analysis project Ga0210400, IMG submission 155456) | Forest soil microbial communities from Barre Woods Harvard Forest LTER site, Petersham, Massachusetts, United States - Inc-BW-H-26-M | ecosystem: Environmental > Terrestrial > Soil >...
GCGATTTCGACAAAGGTGCCGAACGCGGCCACGCGTAGTACTTTGCCGTGAATCACATCGCCGACGTGATGTTTCTCGAAGAAAGTCTCCCAAACATCGGGCTGGAGCTGTTTGACCCCAAGCGAAAGCCGCCGCTTGTCGGGTTCAATGGCGAGCACAATGGCCTTCACGCGGTCACCCTTCTTCAACACTTCGGAGGGATGTTTTACACGCTTGGTCCAACTGAGGTTGCTCACGTGAACCAGCCCGTCGATACCGTCCTCGATTTCGATGAAGGCACCGAAATCGGTAAGGTTTCGCACCCGGCCTTCCACCGTCATACCCACGGGGTACTTATCGTGCAACGCATCCCAGGGATTTTCTGCCAACTGGCGCATGCCGAGGGAGATGCGGCGCTCGCCCGGATTCACATTCAGTACGACGCAATCGACCTGATCGCCGACATTGACCAGCTTTGAAGGATGCTTCATCCGCTTCGACCACGTCATCTCGCTCACGTGGACCAAGCCTTCGATACCCTGCTCAAGCTCGACGAACGCGCCGTAATCGGTCACGCTGATCACTCGACCCGAGACATGCGCACCTACCGGATAACGGTGCTCGGCGTCCAGCCATGGGTCTGGCGTCAACTGCTTAAACCCGAGCGAAACCCGTTGTTTTTCCTTGTCGTACTTCAATACTTTGACCTGAATCTGATCACCAACGTTCACCAGGTCACGCGGGTGGGTGAGACGACCCCATGACATGTCCGTGATGTGGAGCAATCCGTCGAGCCCGCCGAGATCAACGAATGCGCCATACTCGGTCAAGTTCTTCACCACGCCAGTCAGGATCGAACCTTCCTCCAGGTGCTCGAGAGTCTTGCTGCGCTTCTCGTTTTGCTCGCCTTCGAGCAACTCTTTGCGCGAGACCACGATGTTTCCGCGCTTCTTGTTGACTTTAATGACCGTAACTTCCAGAGTCTGGCCTTTCATGCCATCCAGATTCCGCACAGGCCGCAGGTCGACTTGGGATCCGGGCAAAAAAGCGCGCGCGCCCAGGATATCGACGGTCAGGCCACCCTTCGTGCGCTCAATCACCGTAGCCTTTACCGGCCGCTTTTCGTGATGAGCCTTTTCTACTTCATCCCAGGCATGTAGTCGTGCTGCCTTCTGATGCGAGAGATTGACATAGCCTTCTTCGGTCTGCCCCTTTTCGCGCATCACCTCGATCTCGTCGCCGGGCTTTACTTTGGGATTGCCCTCATGATCGAGAACCTCGGACAGCGGCAACATTCCTTCCGACTTGGTGCCAATATCGACAACTACGTGCGTCGACGTGAGCTTCAGGACCGTTCCCTTAATGACGCGATCTTCTCCCACCGCCTCTTCGGTTTCGGTGGTGAAGTTCTCAAGCGCAGAAGCGAAGTCTTCATTCGAGTGTTTATCGTCACTCGCGGCCGCGGGATAAGGGGTGTGCTCGGTTGTAGAGGTGGCGGTTGCGGGCGAATCGTTTTGTTCGGCCGAATGGTGAGCCGTCGTTGGTTCAGTCTCGGTTGCGACGGCAGTGGTGGAATCGGAGTTTTGGGTGATGGTGTCGGACAAAGTCATGCCTCTCTGATGAACCTCGCACTCAGTGCGGGGGATGCGGGGCCTGCCTGGCGAACTGCTGGCGAGTCTTTTGGTTGTGGTGGGCTCACCCTGGCGAGTGAGCTTGGACAATCCCAGCTGCCGGACGTTTAACAGAAACCCGCGTCCAAAGGGAACTCTTCGACTATAGCAACGCCTCTCAAACAGTGTCAAACCCAAATTTGTTGCGTGTTAAAGGAAGGCTACAGCGTTGCGATTTCGTAACCAACGGTTCATCTGCTACGCTTGCCCCTTGTTATGGATTACCTCTGGACTCCGTGGCGCTATGCCTATGTTTCGACCGCAGAGAAGGCGTCCGGTTGCGTTTTTTGTTATGCCGTGAATGCTGGCGATGACGAAAAAGCGCGCATCGTGCACCGCGGCCAGCATTGCTTTGTCATCCTGAATACTTTTCCTTACACGCCCGGCCACGTGATGATCGTCCCCTACGCGCACTTGGATGAATTGCGCAGACTCCCGCCGGAAGCAGCCCGCGAGATGATGGAGCTTTCACAGCGCATGGAAACGGTCCTCCGCGAACTCTATCGCCCGGACGGCATCAATCTCGGCATGAACATCGGAAAAGCCGCGGGCGCAGGAATCGCGGGACATATTCACATGCACGTCCTGCCCCGCTGGGTCGCGGATGCGAACTTTCTATCCGTGGTGGGCGAGACGCGGGTTCTGCCGGAGACGTTGGAGGAGACATGGAAGAGGATGACGGCGGCACTCAAGAAGTAGATTGCAGCGCGGGGAATGAATTGCAGGACTCAAAGAGGCGCGAATGGGACTCCCGAAGCCTTTTTACTGCGTCAAACCAGTTCTCGTTCGGCAAACATCCTGCCATGAATATCCCGCTTATGATGCGGGATATTCATGGTACCTTTTGAACTGTCATGGTTGCCTTCACAAACTTAGCCAGCGGCATGACCTCTACTTTCTTGCCCAGCGCATAGGTCTTGTCGCCGGGATACAAAACATAGAGATGATCGAGCCTTAGATCTGCAAGAGCCGTCCGCATCGATGGTGTAAGCGCAGGGGCGTCGGCGCGCTTGCATTCGATCCCGATGCGGCGTCCATTCTTGTATAGCAGCAAATCGAGTTCCGCTCCGTTGTAGGTCGCCCAGTAGTAAGCCTCGTCGGGACGAAACGATTTCAACACTTCCTCCACGGCGTAGCCTTCCCAGGATGCCCCCACTTTCGGATGATATTCAAGATCGCGCCGGTTGGTGATGCCTAACAGCGAATGCAATAGACCACTGTCGCGCACGTAGACCTTGGGAGACTTTACCTGCCGTTTGCCAAGATTCTCAAACCATGGCGGCAACTGGCGGACCATGAAGACGCCAGCCATCAGGTCGAGATAACGCCGCACCGTGGATTCGTTCACCGCCAGGGCGCGAGCCAACTCGGCCGCGTTCCAGATCTGGCCGTGGTAGTGCGCCACCATGTTCCAGAACCGTCGCAGAGCAAGGGCCGGAATCTCGATGCCCAGTTGGGGGATGTCGCGTTCGAGGAAGGTCTGGAGAAATTGCCGCCGCCAGTTTACCGAGTCAGCCTCCCGACGTGGCGTGTAAGCGAGCGGGAAACCGCCGCGCAGCCAGTGGCGGCTTTGTGCGGATGCTCCCAAATCGGAGAGCCGGAAACCCTCCAGTGGTACGGTTTCGAGCCTCCCGGCGAGACTCTCAGACGATTGCCGGAGCAGGTCCGGCGACGCGCTGCCCAGAATGAGAAAACGGGCGCGGAGCGGCGATCGATCGGCCAGCACGCGCAATAGAGGGAAAAGATCGGGCCTGTGTTGAATCTCGTCAATTACCACCAGCTTCTTCAGCGGTCGCAGGGCAAGGCCGGGTTCGCTCAACCGGGCCAGGCTTTGCGGATCTTCGAGATCAAAATAGTTGAGAGAGTCGGACGGGACAAACTGCCGTGCCAGTGTGGTTTTGCCGCACTGCCGCGGCCCTAGAAGGGCCACTACGCGACTGCGCCGCAGGGCGGCGTGAATCAGGGCGATGTCGGCATAGCGGTGAATCACAGTTTAAATACTACCATGAATATCCCGCTTTGTGTGCGGGATATTCATGGTAGTATTATTTGTGTTACTTGACCAGTTTCTCCAACTCTTTTTCGTTGATCACTTCTACCTCCAGCTCCTTCGCCTTATCCAGCTTCGAACCCGCATCCGTTCCCGCCACCACATAATCCGTATTCTTGCTCACCGAACCGGTGACCTTCCCGCCGGCATCCTCGATCATCTTCTTCGCTTCATCGCGGGTAAAATGCGCCAGCGTTCCGGTTAACACAAACGTCTTCCCGGCAAGTTTCGTACCGCGCTGTTTTTTCTGGCCGGTCAAGGTAAGCCCGGCTTCGCGCAACCGCTCAACCAGCTTGCGATTCGCCGCAATGCTGAAGAACTCCGCAATGCTCTCGGCAATGCGGGGACCCACTTCGTTCACGTTCTGCAATTCTTCTATGCCGGCGCTCTCCAGCGCCTCCATCGATCCAAAATGTTCTGCAAGGAACTGCGCGGTGCGTTCGCCGACCATTCGAATCCCCAGGCCGTAGATAACCCGCTCCAGCGGCAGCTTCTTCGAATTCTCAATCTCCCGAAGAATGTTGTCCGCCGATTTATTGCCCATGCGCTCCAGGGAGAGAAGGTCGGCTTTTCTCAGCTTGTAAATATCCGCGACATTCTTGACTAGCCCCCGCTCCGTAAGCTGATTGACCAAGGCATCGCCCATGCCATCGATGTTCATCACGCCGCGCGAAGCAAAATGCAGAACCGTCTCGCGTAGCTTTGCCGGGCAATTCGCATTGACGCAGCGGTAATCGACCTCGCCCTCCGTGCGCACAACCTTCGTGCCACATACCGGACATTTCGGGGGCACTTCGATTGGATCAGGCCGCTTGGCGAGGACCACAACCTGCTCGTCTCGAAGCGAGCTTGTAATCCTGCCATCGTTACCGTCAATCACCCTGACCACCTTCGGGATGACATCTCCGGCGCGTTCCACCTCGACGAGGTCTCCGATCTTCACTGCCAGGCGATCGATCTCGTCCATGTTGTGAAGTGTCGCGTTGCGGACCGTTGTGCCGCCGATCAGGACCGGAGCCAGTTCCGCGACTGGTGTGAGTTTGCCCGTGCGGCCCACTTGCCACCCGACGCTTCTTAGCACCGTTACTCCCGCTCGCGCCGCATACTTGTAAGCAATCGCCCAGCGCGGAGCCTTTCCAGTGAACCCGAGTTCGTCCTGCAATGCAGCCCGATCCACTTTCACCACAATGCCGTCAATCTCGTATGCCAGCGACTCGCGTTTCCCCGCCCACTCCTGGATGAATGCCCAAACCTCTTCCATGCTGCGGACCATCCTGCGATTCCGATTGACCTTGAACCCAGCGGCCTCGAGCGTGTCCAGCGTCTTCCAGTGGCGATCAAAATAAGTGCGGCCGTTTTCGAGCAAGATATAAGGGAAAAAATCCATGCGGCGTTCCGCCGTAACGTTTGCATCCAACTGGCGCACCGTGCCGGCAGTGAAGTTGCGCGGATTGGCAAATGTCGGGAGGCCCTTACGTTCACGCTCTTCATTCACTTTCCGAAACGCCGCCGTGGGCATTAACAGTTCGCCTCGCACTTCGAAATCCGGCGGGATGCCTGCTTTCTTCAGCTTTTCCTTTGGAATCGAAAGCGGGATCGAGCGCACAGTGCGCACGTTGAGCGTGACGTCTTCCCCAACACTTCCGTCGCCTCGTGTAATCCCACGCACCAGTTTCCCGTCTTCATAGATCAGCGCCAGTGACATGCCATCGAGCTTTAGTTCGCAGACGTAATCGACATCTTTTCGTCCGGTCAGCTCGTGCACCCGCCGTTCCCACGCCCGCAGTTCTTCTTCGTTGTAAGTGTTGTCTAGCGACAACATCGGCGACGAATGCGGAACTTTCACAAAGCCTTCACGGGGCTTGCCGCCCACACGCTGCGTGGGAGAGTCCGCCGTCATCAGGGCCGGATGTTCCGCTTCCAGATTCTTGAGCTGCTGCATCAGCTTGTCGAACTCGGCGTCGCTGATCTCCGGCTTGTCGAGGACGTAATACAAATATTCATGGTGGCGGATGGTTTCGCGGAGGGATTCGATCTGTTTTTCGAGCTTCGAGTCCGGGGGCATCGCAAAGATTATAGGCGGATTTGCGAGGCTCAAGTCTGTTTGGCGGCGGTGCCTCAGTTACAATCCACTTTCGGTCCGGCGATAAGGGATGATGAAAAAGGCGGTTCTGCTCTACAACCCAGATTCCGGCGGCAGCCATGAAAGCCGCCAGCCTGAGTTGGAATCCGTTGTTTCCTTGCTCCGCAAGGAAAACGTGGAAGCTGAGTTGGTGCTGACTCATTCCCCCGCCGATGCTGGAGAACAGGCGCGACAGGCAGGTCGCGCAGGCTGCGACACGGTCTTTGCCTGCGGCGGCGATGGGACTATTCATAGCGTCGTGCAAGGGATGGTTAAATCGGCTGCGGCGCTCGCGATTCTGCCGATGGGAACGGCCAATGCGCTAGCGCATGACCTTAACGTGCCGATGACTCTCGCGAGTGCGGCGCGGGCCTCGCTGAAATCCGTGCCGCGGCGCGTTGCGCTCGGCCACATCGAATACGTCGATCTGGATGGCAAGCCCGGCAAGCGTTATTTCGTCGTAGCTGCAGGTGCGGGAGTGGATGCGCATCTTTTTTATCAGCTTCATGCCGGAACCAAAAAGCGGATGGGCATGGCGGCTTACTACGCCAAGGCGTGGCATCTCTGGTTCACCTATCCGATGACGCGCTTTCATGTTGAGTTTGCCGAAACCGGCTCCGACCAGCCGCGGCAGGCCGAAGTCACTGAGTTGATGGCAGTTCGCATTCGAAATTTTGGCGGGGTCTTGCAAGAACTGGCGCCGGGGGCCTCACTAGATCGCGACGATCTGCGAGTTGTCGCTTGCCGGACTGCAAGCCGTTGGGCCTATCTTCATTATGTAACGCGTGGACTGCTGCGCCAAAAGTGGCAGGTTCCGGGCATTGACCTGGCGTACAGCGACCGAATTTCATGCGCGTATTCGAGTGGATCTAATTCGGGAGGGATGCCAACACGACAGCCCAAAGTTTACCTGGAGACCGACGGCGAATTGATCGGTACGCTTCCCGCCGAAATCACAGCAGTTCCGGATGCTTTGACGCTGCTCGCGCCTGCGCGCTAGTCCGCGAACTGGAGGCCCAAGATCCGGCAATAGTGGCAATTACTGCTCTATCCAAATAGAATCTTCAGACCAATTGGAACCGATCACACACTTCCTGACGGGCGCATGCATGGGCCGCGCCGGATTCAATCGCAAGACTGCGTTGGCTACGGCTACATTGACGCTGGCGGCGGAGGCGCCGGACCTGGACGTGCTCAGCCGCTTCGGCGGCCCAGCCTTTGGTTTCGCTCATCATCGCGGATTCACGCATTCCTTCCTTGGAGTTCCGCTCGACGCCGCCGTTGTAGTGGGGTTCGTCTATCTGATCTGGCGTTTACGAGGGCGGAAATTGAACGATCCAAACCTCCCGCCGCGCTGGGGGCTGCTCTTCGCCTACGCCTGTATCGCCGGACTCAGCCACATCCTGCTCGATTTCACCAACAATTACGGCGTCAGACCGTTCTGGCCGTTCTCCGAGAAGTGGTACTCCTGGGATATCGTGTTCATCTTTGAGCCCGTCATGTTCAGCCTGTTGCTTCTCGGGCTGATCGTACCCTCGTTGTTCTGGCTGATTGATCGCGAAATCGGCGCGCGAGTCCGCGGACCGAGGGGGCGCGTGGCTGCCCGGCTGGCCCTTGCGGGTGTGGTACTCCTATGGGGCCTGCGCGACTTTGAGCATCGCCGTGCGGTTAATGTGCTCTCCGCGCGCACCTATCAAGGAGCGGAGCCGCTGCGAGTGTCCGCCTATCCCGCCCTGTCGGATCCATTTCGCTGGTACGGTGTGGTCGAGACGCCGGCATTCTTTGCCCTGGCTCCGATACACACTTTGGGCGCGGAGATAGACGCAGACGAGAACCTCACCATTCGCTACAAGCCGGAAGAAACTCCGGTCACCCTGGCTGCGAAAAAATCTTATCTGGGGCGCGTTTATCTCGATTGGGCGCAGTATCCGATTACAGAGACTGAAACGCTGGAGAATGGATACATCGTGGATTTTCAGGATTTGCGCTTCGTGCAAACGCCCGGTGCGCTGACTCGCGTTGTGAATATGATTAGGCGTTTGTTCGGTCGTCCTCCCCGCGAATCCTCCAAGATTCTTGCTGGAGAAGTCGAACTCGATCGGAATCTTCAAGTTGTGGGTGATGTCTACAACTCAGACAAGGGGCGAGCCGTTGTGCCCGAGCCAAAGTAGTCTCGAAATCCTAGACCCTTATGTGGGGACAGCCGCCTTCGGCTGTCCGCTTCGCGCAGCTAAGCTCTTCGGGCGTTGCAGCCAATAGCCGCTTGACGTACTCGCCTTAGAGGCCCAGAATAATAGTTCAGTCCCGAGGTGCTTATGCTCCCCTATCTATTCGTCCTATTAGCCATCGCCGTCCGCTTCCTGCCCTTCGCAGGCCCGTTGAATGTCCTGCCGCACGCGTGGCACTTTACGCCGCTTGCCGCGTCCCTCCTGTTTTTCGGAGCCCGGGGATCGCGGCGGCAGATGTGGATCCCGCTGACACTGCTTGCAGCGACTGACGTGATCCTTACCAAGTTCATTTATGCGTATACGTTCTCTTGGGATCAGTTGGTCACTTGGGCGTGGTATGCGGCCATTTTGTGGCTTGGCACCAATCTCCGGGAGAAGTCCGGGCCAGTTCGAGTTGTGGGCGCGGCCTTGGCCAGTTCCGTTTCGTTTTTCCTGATCAGCAATTTCGCGGTGTGGGCCGCCTGGCCGAACATGTATCCGCGGGGCTTCAATGGCTTGATGATGTCCTACGCTGCCGGACTTCCGTTTTTCCGGGGTACGGTTGAGAGCGATCTGTTTTTCTCGATCGCGATGTTTGGCACACCTGTATTCCTGCTGGCGCTTTCCCGCTGGATGAATCGAGCGGGAGACCACGCTGCCGCTGCCTAATAGCCACTGCGGCTGTCTAGCAGCGAAACGAGCATTGTTCGAGGAACTCGTAAGCGAAGCCCCTACCCAACTGCCTTCCGCTTCCGGTTTCTGAGCATCAACAGCCATACCAGCAAGCCCCCGGCAATCGCTCCCAGCAGCCAGGAAAAATGCCTCCGCATAACCGTGCCCATCAGTCCCACGATCTGCGGACCGAACCACAAGGTGAGCAGCGATAAAACGAGGAAGCGTACGAACCTTCCCGCGAACACGGCCGCGAGAAAATCCCGAAACTTCATCTCAAAAACCGCAGCGCCCAGCACGAAGATTTTGAAGGGCGTGGGCGGCGGCAGCATTCCGGGAAACATCAGCGCCCAGAACTCGTGTTGTTCGAAGGACCGATGAATGCGCTGAAACCGTTCTTCTGAGATGCGCCTCCGCAGCACGGTTTCACCTCCGACATAGCCTATGACGTAAAGCGGAATGCTGCCAAGCGCCGAACCGAGAGATGCCAGCACGACGTAGAAGAGCAGCCGCTTGGGATCTTTGTACACGTACGTTGCTACGATTGCGTCAACCGGCATGCCGAGCAGAGCCGAATCCGCGAAGGCGATCACGAATACTCCCCAGATGCCAAGATGTTGCAGCAGCATCCAGATCCAGGCGGTATAGCGCGCCAAAAGATGTCCGATGGTTTTCAAAATGGGAAATTCAGTCTACGCGAAAAGCATAGCTCGATTCATGTTGTTGAAATGTTGGTGGGCGCAGCAAATCCTCATGTTTACCCACAAGTTACTCAGATTACTCCGGGACTAACCATGCAACAAAATTGATGCAATGTTCATCACCTCTTAACATTCGATTGCAACAATTGAGGTGTGGATCTGCATGTCTACAACACGCTGATCCTTTCCGACCTGCATTTGGGGGCGGAAACCAGTCACGCGCGCGAGGCCACGCGGGTGCTGAAGGAAAACCGTTTTCAGCGGCTGATCCTGCTGGGCGACATTTTTGCCGACCTCAACTTCGCCCGCCTCACCAAAGATCATTGGAAGTTCCTCGGTTTCATCCGCAAGCTCTCGAATCCCAAACGCAACGTCGAGGTTGTCTGGGTCGAAGGCAATCACGATCACGGACTGACGAACATTATGTCGCATCTGGTCGGAGTCCGCGTTTACCAGAGCTACGAGTGGGAGTTGGGCGGACACCGCCACATTGCCATTCATGGGCATCAGTTCGATGGCTTCCAGGTCAACAATGTGCGGCTCAGTAAAGTTGGGACTGCACTGTATCTCAAGCTGCAGAAGCTCGACTTCAAGAGCAAGCCCATCGTGCGGCTGATCGACCGGCTGAATACACGCTGGCTGCGCATGTCTCCAAAAGTTTCCGCCGGGGCGCTCGAATACGCGCGGCAGCACGAGGCAGAGCGCATTTTTTGCGGGCATACGCACGAGGCGCTTCACGTCGCTGAAAACGGAATTGATTACTACAACGCCGGAGGCTGGGTCGATTCCCGGCTGACGTATTTGAGCGTCGATGAACAGGAGGTTCGCATCCATGAATACAACCAGCGTGAACCAGAGCGAGCTGACGATCGTGATTCCAGCCAAGAACGAGGCGAAGCTGATTCCTCGTTTGCTGACTTCGCTGACGACTCAGGACTACTCGAAGATGTCGAGTACGAGGGTGTTGGTCGCTGACGCGAATTCGACCGACGGCACTCCCGAAATTGTGATGAGCTTCAGCGACCGCCTCAACGTGGGCGTGATCCGTGGAGGAATGCCTTCGGTTGGGCGCAACCTTGGCGCAGCGCATGCCGAGAGCAATTTCGTACTGTTTCTCGATGCGGATATTGAGCTGGCTAGTTCGTCCGTGGTTCGACGCGCAGTGGAAACTGCGCAGCGGAAGCAGCTTCATTGTGTGACCACCAATATCCTGTGTCGCGATGGCAGCTTACTCGACAAATTGTTCTATGCCGGCAACGATTTCTTTCAGTATCTTTCCTGCATTCATCATCCGTTTGCGACGGGGATGTTCATGCTGTTCGATGTGAAGAAATTCCGCGAGCTGGGCGGATTCAACGAGCAGGTTTTGTTTGCCGAGGACTACTTGCTGAGCCAGCAGGTCGAGCGCAAGCGCTTCGGCATCGTCCGCGGCGGAGTCTACACCACCAACCGCCGCTTCCAGAAGATGGGACACCTGCGGGTCGGATGGCTCTTCCTATGGACTGCGATGAACTACTGGAACGACGACTACTTCCTGAGAGATCACAAGTACTGGCAGACCTAGGGCTGTGGATCTCTGCGTAAAATAAATTCTCTCGATAGAACGATGTTGACCGAATGGCTAACTCATAGCCTCTGGGACTAATTTCTTCCACACTTCCCGCACCTGCTCTTGTGTGTGCTCGATTGATCCGGAGTTGTCGATCACGAAATCGGCTGCCTTGATTTTTTCCGACTCGGGAAGTTGCGCAGCCAAGCG
>Ga0210400_10005147_pt1 | contig 11159 bp, 10 predicted proteins | sample IncBWH26MmetaG_FD_155456 | JGI IMG/M metagenome (GOLD analysis project Ga0210400, IMG submission 155456) | Forest soil microbial communities from Barre Woods Harvard Forest LTER site, Petersham, Massachusetts, United States - Inc-BW-H-26-M | ecosystem: Environmental > Terrestrial > Soil >...
ACGCCACCCCGCGAAGCGACACCCCGTCGCTTGGACGAACCGTGCGTTGGCCCTTATCGGGTTAATTCTGGGAAGGAATTGGCGGCGGATGGCCGGAGCCAGTTACCGCCGAAGGTCGCAGGACTTCGCCCAGCCGCTCGGCCAGGCTGGGCGTGCGAAGTATTTCGCCAAGGAGCAAGAGCGTGCTACGGGAATCCGGATGCTCTGCAACGCTCAAAAGCGCTTTCTCCAGTTCCGGATCCGCACTGAATTGGTCGGCGCCGGCGTAGAGCCAGGCATCCACTGTCGAATCCGTCATGCGAAGCGCAGATTGCAGTTCGCGCGAATACCCTTCCGGGTCGTCCACCAGGAAGCCTGGATACACGCGGAAAAAGCGCGCTAGCAATTCGCGCGAAGTGTTGGTCATGTGCGGTCGGGCCCCGCTCTCCAGTTGCGAAACGTACGCCTGACTCAGCCCACGCCCCAGCTCTTCCTTCATGGCTTCCACAAGCTCGGCCTGCGTCATAGGCCGCCCAAAGCCACGCAAGGAACCCTCAATGGCTCGCAAGGAGCGAAGTTTGTCTCCGAGAGTCATGGTGGGCGCCCTCCTTGAATATTGCGATATGCTATTTCTATATAGCAATATGTAATTTGTCAAGCAAATTCGGAATCTCCAGTTAAGCTTACTTATATCAATCAGATATGGGTGTGCAGCTTATTTGGGAAAGCCTTGAATGGTGTAATTGCTACTCGGGTTTGCGGAGGGATTGCAAATCAATGCCGAGTTGCTGGCACTTTTTGTAGAGGTGGCTGCGCTCCAATCCGAGGGCGCGCGCGACGTTGGTCATGTGAAAATTGTGGCGACGAATTTCACCGAGCAGGACCTCACGCTCAAAGGCGTCGGTGCGCTCGAGAAGCGTTCCCTGCCCCGTATCCGTGCTGCCGCCGGAACTTGCCGCATCTCCGCCGGGGAGCACCATTCGCACTTCTTCGGCGCTGATCGCGTCTTCAGCAGCGAGCAGGACAAGGCGCTCGACGATGTTTCGCAATTCGCGGACGTTGCCCGGCCAGGAATATTTTCGCAGCGCGGCAATCGCCTCCGCCGAAAAAAGTTTCTCTTTCCAGCCGTTCTGCGCGGCGACCTGACGAGCAAAGTGCCCGACCAGGTCAGGAAAATCTTCGCCACGCTCGCGCAATGGTGGCAGGAACAATGGGAAAACGTAGATGCGGTGAAACAGGTCTGCGCGAAACTCATTTTTCTTCGAGAGCTCTTCCAGATTGCGGTGCGTGGCCACAATCACGCGGACGTTGACCTTAATCGGCTTCTCGCCGCCGACGCGCTCCACTTCGCCCTCCTCCAGCACGCGCAGTAGCTTGGCCTGCATGGAAACCGGCATGTCTCCAATTTCATCGAGAAAAAGCGTGCCGCCTTCGGCCTGCTCGAATTTCCCCAAGTGGCGTCCCGCGGCTCCGGTAAAAGATCCTTTTTCGTGGCCGAAGAGTTCCGACTCGATCAACTCCGCGGGAACAGCGGCGCAATTTAAAGTGATAAACGCATTTTCCCGCCGTGGCGATTTTTCATGAATCGCTCGCGCTACCAATTCTTTCCCTGTGCCCGTTTCACCGAGGATGCACACGCGCGTTTCGCTGGCGGCGACGCGTTCGATCTGCGCCATCATCTTTTTCATCGCCGCGCCGGAGCCGACCAGTTCGTGCTTGCCTAGCCGGTGGCGCAATTCGCGGTTTTCGTCTTCCAGGCGCGAAAGTTTCAGCGCATTTTCAACCGTGAGCAGGAGCTTGTCCGTGCTCAACGGCTTCTCCAGAAAATCCAGCGCGCCCAGCCGCGTCGCCTTCACGGCCATTTCGATGTTCGCTTGCCCCGAGATCAACACGATGGGCGTCTGCACACCGGCCTTCTTCAAATCCTCCAGCAACTCCATGCCGCTTTTCCCCGGCATCACCACATCGGACAGGATCAGGTCGAAGTGTTCGGCGCGCACCAGATCCACCGCTCGCGAAGCGTTGTCACAAACCGTAGCCTCATGCCCCGCCAGGCGGAAAGCGCGCGCAAGCGATGCCAGCGTATTCGGATCGTCGTCGATCAGCAGCAAGTGGGCTTTGCGTGGCAAGTTAGTCCTTGTGTTGGGCGCTAATCCGTCGCCGTCGCGGCGCGCTCCGACTCCTTCTGCGCGGGCTTTGCTTCCGCTTTCGGTTTGAGCGCGGCGCCACCCTGGCGTTTCGGCAATTCAATGCGAAAGGTCGTCCCGCGTCCCTCTTCGCTCGAAACGGAAATCGTCCCGTGGTGATCGCTGACGACGGATTGCACAATCGCAAGCCCCAGGCCGGTGCCCAACGTTTTCGTGGTGTAGTACGGCGTGAACAACCGCGAACATTCTTCGGGTGTCAGACCTTTTCCCGTGTCTGAAACCTCGATGCGCACGACATCTCCGCGATCGCTGGAGCGCAGCGAAAGCGTCCCGCCGGCGGGCATGGCGTCCATGGCGTTCAGCACCAGATTTTGAAATGCCTTGTGCAGCAAGTCGGAATCGGCATCAATCTCCGGCACGGAATCGCTCAGGAAATATTCCGTACCGATGTGCGGCTTCCCCACGGCGGTGAATTGCGGCTCGAACAATCGCATCGCACCGCGAAGGGCTTCATTCACGTTCACTTTCGAAAACTCCGGCGCGGGCATTTTGGAAAAATCGCTGAACCGGGAAACGATGCTATTCAGATTGGCGAATTCCGTCTTCAACGTGGCGGTCGCCTCTGTAAACACCTCCTGAAACTGCTGCGGACCAAGTTGCCGCGCGCGCTGCAGGTTTTCCACCGTGATCTGCAACGGAAAAAGCGGGTTGCGCAGCTCGTGGGCAAGTCTTCGCGCCAGTTCGCGCCAGGCCGCGACGCGCTCGGTCTGCACCAGCTTTTCCCTCTGCGCCGCCAGCGTGCCGGTCATTTCGTTGAAGGCGTTCGCCAGTTGCCCAATTTCGTCGCTGCCCTTCACCTCAATCTTCGTGTCCCACCGACCCGAAGCAACGTCGCGCGCGCCGTTGGCAAGCTCTTCCACCGGCCGCGTGATCCGCCGCGAGACCCACCAACTTAATAGCAGGCCGATGAACAACGCCGCCAGCGAAACAACACCCGCGATCTTCAAGATTTCGCGCTTCAGCAGCACCAGTTCTTTCGCTGAACTCCCCAGCAGCAGCACGCCGAGCAGTTCGCCATTGCGCCCCTTGAGCGGCATGGCATGAAACGTCTCCGCTCTGGCCGGATCGTGATCCCACGAAATTGTCCGGGTCATATCCTGTGGCTGCTTCTGAATCTCCTCGATCAGGGATTGGAACGTTTCCGCCCGTGGGACGCCCCCGTTCGCATCGGTAAGCGCCGATGCCACAAACGTGGGCTCCAGATTCCTGTAAAGCAGCGCGCGCATCCCCTCGGGAAGCTCCAGCGAAGCGAGGAAGTTCTGATCCAATCGCCGCCCGCCGATGATATAGATCGTCTTGTTACCCACGGTCTGCGTGCGTACGGCGCTTAGAGAAAGCGCCGCGGCATCCGGCAACTCTTCGCGCTTCAAAAAAGCGCCAGTGGTGTCCCAGTTCCTGGTCGAGGTTACCCAGTCATTCTTGTAGCCGACGCGCGCAGGATATTGCGCCGAGGAAACCAGTGTGCCATCGGAATTCACAAACTCCACGAAATCCAGGCCATGGCTCTGCGCCGCGCCATTGGCATCGTGCAGGTAAAGCGAAGCGTCGGCGTTGGGCCGCGCCAGATCGAGCACCATGCGAACAGTGACGTCGGCGTTGGTGATGTTTTCCACCTGCTGGACAATCGTGTCCCCGCGCTGCGCAAACTCCTTTTCGAACTGCACCTCCAGCGCGTGCGTTCGCTGCGTGTCCATCTGCTCGAACGCGCGTTGCGTGTAGAAAGTCACGCCATAGGCCACCAGCGACACCGAAGCCAGCACGGTAATCAGGAAAATCAGAAATACTTTGGTGCGGAATGTCATGGTCTTGCTCCCGGATTGCGAGCCGTCGAACTATTTTTCGGCGGGCCCGCCGGCGCTTGCGTTGTCATCGGATCCTCGGAATCGAGCCACACATCGGCCAGCCGCCAATCGCCCCAGGGCGATGCATTCCAATTGTGCACGTTGCTCCGCACGCCGACACACTCCGGCAGCAGCACCAGCGGCAGGATGCGGCGCTCCTCGAGCAACCGTCGCTCCTGGGCGAATAGTTGTTCTGGGTCCGTCGTGTTGCCCGGTAATTCCGTCCCGTCCAGCATTTGCTTCACAAAAGCCTCCAGCTCCGCGTGCGGCGAAAGCGAATCGTAATGCCACGCAAACAGGTGCAGCCCAATCGCCGGCGCAGGCGAATTGTTTCCGCCTGCCGGCAGCGCTACCTGCACCCGTAAATTGGCCTGCCGCGCATTCACGGCTACTCGCTCCCCCATCAACTTGAAAAGATCGCCCGGAGCGTCCACACGCAACCGCAGCGGCTGATTTGCGCCCTGCACTCCGCCGGGGAAGGCAGCCCGCAATTCCCTTGAGCGCTGCAAGTTCATCGGACTCTCGAAAAGGAAAGCATATCCCGATAGCCACTGCGGCAAAAGAGAATCGGCGGGCTGTGCTTCCTTTTGCAGCAACACGCTGGCCATCGTGTCGCGATCGAGCGCCAGCCACAGCGCTTCCCGAAGCTGGTCGGACGCCGGCGCTGCAAGCGCGTTTTCGAATCGCAACGCCACCAGCGTCTGCGGCGCGGAATTCCAGATGCGCAGCCCTTCTTGCCGGCCTTTGCGAACCAGGTCTGGCGCGATCTCCACAATGTCAGCCCTTCCCACTTGCAGATCGAGAAACTGGCGCAAGGCGGGCTCGCCCAGAACGACTTCCACAAAATCGACAAATGGCCGCCCCGACCAAGCCCCGTCATTCGCCTGGAATTTTATTTTCGCGGGCCTGATCGCTGCCGGATTTGCTTCCGATGGCGCGGCAGCCACGGATTCCGTCACTAAAAACGGGCCGGTACCCAAAAGTGTGCCGTCGGGCCGCCAACGAATAATAAAATTCCGTCCGGAAGCCAACTGCTCCAGAAGATCAGGAGCGGGACGCGATGAACGGATGACGACGCCGTTTTCGGCAGCCGTCACTTCAAACCCTTTGCCCAACGAGATCTGCAGCGACACGACCGCGTCGGAAGGAGTGAGCGGCGTCCCATCGGAGAACCGCACACCGGGGCGCAGCTTGAATTGCCAACTCCTTCCGGCCGCGTCGTGCGACCACTCCGTCGCCAGCGCAGGCTGAAACCTGGCGTGGTCGTCCAGCGTAACCAGCCGGTCGTAGACGAGGCTCGCCAGTTTTTCGCCTGCCGCCGTAGACAACGACCCGGGTGTCCACTCGCGGGGATCGAGCGAGACGCTCGACGCACGCAGTTTCACATGCAGAGTGCCGCCATAACGCGGGGTTGCGGCCGGAGCGCCGAAACAGGCCAGCGCGGCAATGGTGGCGCTAGTTGCCGCAAGCCAGCGTGATTTTGTAAATCTCATAATTGCCTGTTCGCAAATTCCGGGTAATCACCAGTGCGCTGCCCGGATTCTGCTCCCCATTGGTATCGAGAATCGGGCCGGGAAATTCGCTCAGTACCGCGGAGCTGCTTTGCCCGCTTGTCCCGTCCGGAACCACTTGCAAGACTTCCCTTGCATTAGGCTCGCTGCCGGAATTAAGCAGTTTCCAATTGCTTCCATCGCACGGGGAAGTCAACACCGTCGCACCGCGCCAGAGGGGCTTGTCGCCAGCTGCAGGCTTCTCCACATGGCATTTCACATCAGCCGGGAACTCCCAGGAAAACTCGCAAGCTTTGCCGGGAAGCTCGACAGAAATCACACCTCCCCGCGGTGTCAATTCCGCGCGGGGATTGCGCGACGGTTTCAGATTGGCGGCGATCAGCGGCACATTCTGTTTCACGGCGCCTTTCAAATCCACACGCAAAGCCACAATTTCGAAATCCCGGTAAAGCAAGATCGCCAGGCCTGCCTCCGTTCCATTTCCTGCGGAAGCAGCGTCCAGAATCCGGTCCGCGCTTTCGTAAATCATCCGCCGCTCCAGCCGGACCGGTGGCGCCGCCAGCGACCCGGGCGGCAGCAACGCGCGGGCCACGGCAACAATCCGGATTTCATCGCGATCCGCGGCGCGCGTCTTTGCGGTCAGCACCACCTGCGCCGGAGTTTCCACCGCGAAAACTTCAATTGCGGGCGCTGTCCCATCTTCCGTCAAGTTCAGAGATCGCTTTTCAAATTCATCGCGAAGCATTTCCCGCCAATGCTTGCTCTCGCCTTCAGACCACTCCCCAGCCTGGTGCCATTCGAACCGCAAGGCGCCGTGCAACCCGGGAATGCCGGCCACGCGTTCCGCAAGCCTCTGGGCGGCTTCCCGCATACTAACGTCCCCATCGGCCGATGCAGAGGCGGAGAAGCAGCCGCCGGCCGCCAGCATGGCGACCAAAATCAGAATCCGCGGAAAAAGCAAATGTGTCGAAACTATTCTGCTGCAAGTTTTCCCGAAAGGTTGCACGCTCGCTCCGCCGCGTCACGCCCTGTCTGTTCCGCCTCAGTGAGCGCGGTAATCCCTGTACAGATCCAGCCGGTTCAGCAGCCGGATCATCACCTGGGTGTACGCCAGATATTCTGAAAGGCTCTCGTCGGAAATGTTGTAGAGCGCCTTCCGCCTCGCTTCCCGCAGGGTTTCGAAATCCTCGGCCTTCAAGGTGGCCACGGCGCTGTTCTGGAACGCCGTCCGGTCCGCGATTCCGTAGATGGGTTCGCTCTCGGCCACGATTTTGGTGAGTTCATCCTGCGTCGGCTTTTTCTCCCGCATCTGCCTGTCAAACTCTGCGCCGCGCGTGCTCATCACGTCGTCGAACTCTTTCCGCGTATGCGGCAGCCCGGCAATAATTTTCAACACCTGCTCGCGCGTCCATTTCGGATTGGCCAATTCCGCCGGGTCCGTTGCCTGGTATTTCATCACCGACTGAATGTCGTTGCGGCGATAGTCCTCCTTAATTTCGGCAAGGCCGCCCCAGGTGCTGAGCGTGCGAAACGCTTCCTCGGTCATCTCTTCCGCAAGCAGGTGGGCCGCGGCCGCGCGCACAAAAGGCTCCGTCGCCTGAAGCTGCGCAATCAGCGCCTTGCTGGCCTTCGCGGAATCCATGCTGCCGTACAAAAAGAGCGCCGCGGTATCCGAGTCCAGATCGAGGGAGTGCTCGGAAATATGGATGATCGCATTCGGAAACAGCAGCAGCCTGGCGGCGAGGGATTGGATGTTCACGCCACGCTGTCCGAGTTCGAGCGCAAGAGAAAGATAGTTCGCCGGATCGGTCTCCTGAAAATCCGTTTGCACGATCGAGTCTTTGACCAAATTCAGCGATTCCGGCGATTTGTCGAGCTGGAACAAAAAGGACGCGGCATCGAACTGAAAAATGTGGTCCGACTTCTCCGCCGCGAGCATGTCCTTCAAACAACTAACGCCTTCGGGCCCGGCCGACTGAATCTGCTTCCAATAGGCGTCAATCTCCTTGCTCTTCGCGTCAATCTGCGTCTCATTCAGCTGCGTCAGGTGGAATCCGTAAACTTTTTCCTTTTGCGCGCGCAGGTCCGCACAGGATGGAGCGTCCGCCCGCGCCATTCCCGCTCCCATCGCCATCGCCCAAATCACAAATGCCGCCGCCGTTCGCCGCAATCCTCACCTCTCAAAGTTCCTTCAGATAGATGCTACCACCCTTCGCAAAATTGCCCGCAAAGCCTGGCTCGCCTCAGCGAATCTCCAATCGCGAAAAAACGCCGGGCGGCGTGGTCAGGGCCGCCCGGCGGGTCAGTTGAGGGTTGTTTTCTTCTTGTTTGGTGGAAGTCACTGGATCGCCGCTCGCCTCTGCAATCGTCATAGTCGTCACGCCCAGCGTCCACAGCACCAGGCTGAAAGTAATCCGCAAAATCACCGGCAAAATCACGCGAAACTTCCCTTCTCCTGAAACGGCGTTCCTGTTCACGGCATCCTCCCGCTGAACCACAATCCGCGCTTGCCCGAACTCTCCATGTCTTTCGTTACTTCGTTGCTTCCTTACTTCATTACTTCTTCTTCCGCCGGCCGGGTGGCGCGGAGCGCGGCGCCGGTTTGGGAGCTGCCCTTTGCAAATCGATTCAAGCGCGGCGGTGCTTGTCTTTTTGCTCATGGCTGCTCCTCCAGCGACGCGGTCCGGGCCACCCCAGGGGTCTTGTCCGACGTTCCTGAGAGGCGGCCTTGCTCGTACCGCCTCCCCGAAAATCTTTACTTCTTTACTTCGTTGCTTCTTTACTTCATCTGGCCTACGGGCGCTTGTTCCCCTTGCGCTGCGCCGCGGCGGTCGCCACTGGCGCGGGATTGTCCGAGTCTTCCCCACCGGAACCTGCTCCCAGGCCGCCCTGAAACGCGGAGCGCATCACATCCGACGCGAAGAAGTTCTTGCCGTCGATGGGCACCATCATGATTTGCAGCTTGTCCGACAAGCGCTCGGCGATAATTTTCTGGATCAGCATCGGATTCTGCTTCAGCACCGCGGCTTCATACTTCATCCGTTCGGAATCGGCTGCCGCAGTCACGCGAATCCGGTTGGCCTCGGCATCCGAGAGATTGCGCTGGCGCTCCAGTTCCGCCTTACTGTCAATGATCTTGGCTTGCGCGGCGGCTTCCGCGTTCTGCAAAGTGGATTCCTTGCGAGCCTGCGCCTCCAGCTTGGTCTGCTCGATCTGTTTCTGCTTCAGCGGCAGGGTATACTGCATCGCGTCCGCTTCCGCCTTGGCCTGCAAGACGCGTACCTGCGCCTGGGCTTCTGCTTGCTTCACTTCGCGAGCCTTCTGCGCATCCGCCTCCAGCTCGGCAATCTTCACTTCTTTCAGCTTGATGTCCTGCTCCGTGCCTAGCCGTTCGTTCTCCTGCTCCTTCAGAAGCAGGCCTTCCAGTCCCTTGGCGTATTCCGCGGGCAACTGGATGTCGCGCAGCAGCACTTCGCGCACCACGATCCCGTCCGAAGCCAGCCGCGTCTTGATCATCTCCGCCGCCTGCGTGCGAAGCTCTTCGCGCTTCACGGCAAAAATCTCACGGGTCACATAATTGGGCGCAAGCTGGCGATAGGTGGAGGAAACCACCGGCGCGACCACTTGCTCGCCAACCGGCTGCGGCAAATTCAGGTGAATGCTGTAAAGTTTCGAGGGATCAATCCGGTAACGAACGCTCACGGCCAGCCCTAGATTCAGTCCTTCGCGCGCTTGTACCGTCAAAACTTCCGTGCTCGGCTTGGTCCCAAGCGACGCCGAAGTCGTGTACACCTGCTCCCGCGTGTCATACAGAACCACCTCATCCACCAGCGGCGTTACCCAGTGGACGCCGGGATACAACGTACCGGGACGCACGCCGGAAAGCTGGCTGACGCGAATGCCCGCGGTGCCATCGGGCACCACCACGATACTCAGCGCCAACAGCACCGGCACGATGCCGACCGCGGCCAACTGCAGCGCGAGTCTCCACCGTACCGGACCGAAAGGGCGCGCCGAATTGCTCTGCACCGCCTCCGTCCCCGGTTCCCCACTGGTTTGCTCAAGCAGCCACCTGAGCCTTGCAGCGATGTAAATGTCGTACGCGACCAGAATCCCCGAGCCGCCGAAAAGGCCGACTCCGAGGATCATCAAGAGATATTTCAATGCCAGCATTTTCTTTCCCCCTTTTCCCTTCTTCCGGTGACCCTGCGAGGAGCGAACCGCGTCCTCCTTCAGGTGTTGCGCCGGAAACTCTCCGTGAAACTACCTCTGCATCTGAAATGCGCGCGCAACCAGCCGCGTCCCATGCGCAACCGCCAAGCGCATTGGGCGGCGGTCCGCGGTAGCCGGCTGCATCAGCCGGAGCGTGAGGTGAAGCAGCGCGGTCTGCAGAGCCAGCGCGGCAAACAGCGCCAGCAACGTGATGACGACCACTCCGGTGAATCCAAGCATCGTTTCCATGTGTGTTCTCCCAAGGTGCGCTGGGCTGAGCAACTCTTCGCAGTGGCCAATGGCAGGTAGGAAGCCACTTCTATTGCGTTGACAATACACGACTTACTGGAATAGGAGACCTGGAGTTTCGTGGCTGGGGTGACACGGCGTGTTCCCGGGTCGTCAGTCGGCCACGCGCCAAGGTTCTGAAAACATGCCGGTTTGGGCCGCGCTTGCTCCCGCCCCGCGCTTCACTCAGCTAAATTTTCGGTTCGCCGGAATATTTTGCGCTCCAAAACTGTCTACCTAATGCAGATCGCCTCCGACAGGGATTGAACCTGGGCAAAGTACGAAAGTCTTCGGATAGAACAGAAAAGGACAAAAAGAATGAGCAGCAAAATGATGTGGGTTTTAGTTTTTACGGCCGTGGCACTGATGTTGGCCGCGATGCTGGCAGGGGCGCCGGGGCTGTCGGCAAATCCGCAGCAATCCGCAACCGCCGAAGTGAAAATCGACAATTTCAGTTTTGGCCCGGCCACGATTACCGTGACTCCCGGGACCACAGTCACCTGGGTCAATCACGACGACATCCCGCACACTGTTGTCAGCACGGACAGCGTCTTCAAATCCAAGGTTCTCGATACCGACGAAAAATTTTCTTTCACCTTCACCAAGGCCGGAACCTACCCCTACTTCTGCTCCATTCACCCGAAAATGACCGCGACCGTCGTGGTGAAGTGACCTCTGCATGAGCCTGAATCCCTTCGACATCCACTACACCCTGCTGGCAAAGCACGCCCAGCACGTGGTGCTGATCCACTTCCCGATCGCGTTGCTGATCACGGGTGCAGCCTTCGATTTCATCGGCCAGTGGCGAAACCAGCGTGGATTGGCGGAAGCCGCTTATTTCAATTTTCTGGCAGCCGCCATTGCGACTGTCCCCACCTTGGCAACGGGAATCCTCGCCTGGCGATTTGCTCTCGAAGGGCAAAAGATAAAGGGCATCCTTCTCGAGCACATAATCCTCGCCTGGACGTCCAGCCTTCTGATCTGGGTGATTTGGGCGGTCCATTTTCGCGCGCGCAAGCGCCCGCAAATGCCGCCCGTTTATCGTTTGTGGTTCGAGCTAGCGGCAGTAGCCATCATCGCGCTGACCGGCCACCTCGGCGGTTTCCTAAGCGGCGTAAACG
>Ga0210400_10005148_pt1 | contig 11159 bp, 14 predicted proteins | sample IncBWH26MmetaG_FD_155456 | JGI IMG/M metagenome (GOLD analysis project Ga0210400, IMG submission 155456) | Forest soil microbial communities from Barre Woods Harvard Forest LTER site, Petersham, Massachusetts, United States - Inc-BW-H-26-M | ecosystem: Environmental > Terrestrial > Soil >...
CCTCAGCGGTCTGCTCAAAACCGCTCCAGAATCGTTCCAGGGCGGCTGAACCGCATATTGAACGCCCTCGTGCCCGCTTTTCTTGCGCGGAAGATGGAGGCGGACTTGCTTGGTAAAGGGCTTGCCAACAAGTCTGCTCCTGCAAACGCACCCGCAGAGGCCTGATCACTGGCAGGCGACGGGGTCGAACCGCTCGAACCATGCAAGAGCGAATCAGTCTTCTCAGGAGAGCCGAATGTCATAACGCTCCGCATTCAGCCGGATGATTGCATTTGCCTTCAGTTTCGGAGTCAAGCCCCCGGATTGAAGTGCTCAGATTTCAATCAGCACAAGGGCATTTGCACAAGGGCGTTTCTCGGTACTCTTCTAGTCGACAGCGCTCGACATCAGGGTCGCCCCTGACTCAAGAACTCCATAGTCATTTACTAGGGTACATTTCGAGTTTACGGGTCTTATTCGCCGCACGAGCGACCAACTCGTCCAATCTCGAAAGCAAAAGCTTGAGGATCGGAGACCGGTTCGACTTTCTGTAGCCGAGGACCAGATCGACAGTTGGCGCGTCTCCCTTCAGAGGGCGGCTCGTTACAGACGCAGGGAGAAAGTTCTGTGCGTAAGCAGGTAACAGCCCCACGCCGCCTGTCGAGACTATTAACGACATTCCCATCGATAGATGGTCCACCTCGTGAGCAGGCGTGATATTGATTCCGGAGCGCTTTAGGTAATCGTCGATGACCGCGCGCAGTACAGGAGCCGTGTTGGACACCGTTACGAAGCGCTCGCTCACCAGATCGCGCGGGCTGATGGATTTGAGCGTAGCAAGACGGTGGTTGCTAGGCAAAACTACCATCAAGGGCTCCTTGACGAGAACCCGGTACGCCAACTCTGGCACCCCTCGTTCCCGTCGAAGAAAGGCTGCATCGATTTTTCCTTTTAATAGTCCTTCTGCTAGCAGAGGCGAGTATTGACTCGATATCATCACGTCGATATTAGGCAGTTCGTCGCGCAAGATCCGCAAGGCTTCCGGCATCCAGGTCAATTCGTGGCCGGTCAGAAAGCCCATCGTGAAGCACGGCTTGGCGGGATGAGCGACCCGGCGTGCAGCTGCGGCTGCCGCGTCAACTTGCGATAACACTCCGCGGGCGTGATCGAGAAAGGCTCTACCTGCTGGTGTTAGCTCGATACCGCGAGCGCGGCGCGTCAAGAGTTGGGCGCCCACCTCGTCCTCGAGATCTCGAATCTGCCGACTCAACGAAGGTTGCGACGTGTGTAGCATTCGCTGTGCTGCGACCGTGAGACTTCCCGCGTCGGCAACCGTAACGAAGTAGCGAAGGTGTCGTAATTCCATTGCCACTCCCATGCTTGGAAAGCATCGATGCCAGCTTAACAAAGTATGCTTCAGGGGCGCTACCTTGAGTGGGCATCGCAATCTAACGAGGTGATGTGAGCAATGCGGAGCGGGCTCAGCCGACTCATCCATTCCTGGTTCGCATAGCTCTAGATCAGGGAGGTAGTGCGATGAGTTCACCAGTTGTTTTGATTACAGGCGCGCTAACCGGAATCGGCCGCGCCGCCGCAGTGGTCTTTGCGCAAGAAGGAGCACGCGTTGTTGTGTCCGGTCGTCGAGATAAACAAGGACAAGAGTTGGTTGCCGAGCTACAGGGGCTCGGAGCAGAGGCGATTTTTGTCCATAGTGATGTCCGCAAGGATGAGGATGTTCGCAACCTTGTGGACCAAACGGTCAAGCGTTTCGGACGCCTGGATATTGCAGTCAATAACGCTGGGACAGAAGGCATGCCCGGCCCTGTGACGGAGCAAACCGCCGAAAGCTTCGCAGCGACGTTCGACACGAATGTGCTCGGCACGTTGTTAAGCATGAAGCACGAACTGCGGGTGATGCTGAACCAAGGGAGCGGGAGCATCGTCAATGTGTCGTCGGCCTATGGAAGTGTCGGCGCTGCAGGGGCGTCCGTTTACGTGGCCAGCAAACATGCGGTGGAGGGGCTGACAAAATCCGCTGCGCTGGAAGTCGCGGGGACTGGAGTTCGGGTAAACGTAGTCGCTCCAGGCACCACGGATACGGCCATGCTCACACGCTTCACCAACACAGATCAAAACAAAGCGGCGCTCATTTCGACAGTACCCGTCAAGCGTCTGGCAACATCGGCGGAGATTGCGCAAGTGATCGCCTTTGTCGCTTCGGCGAATGCGTCTTATATGACCGGCGCCTCCATTCCAGTGGATGGAGGGATGATCGCGGATTAATTGTGGGGACCGGAGGGGAGGCTAACGTCGATTGCGCGAAGTGCGGGGACGATCAATACATAAACGGCCTCAGAGTATTGGCAGCCAAACCGATCATCGATCATTACAAAGAAGGACTAAACCATGAGCACTTATACAGCGACGACAGTTCCCACTCAGTTGGTTGAAGCCAACGGCATTCGCTTCGCTTATCGGCGGTGGGGCAAGCAAGGCGGTTTACCCCTTGTCTTCAATCAGCACTTCACGGGAAACCTCGACAACTGGGATCCCGCGATTCTGGACGGACTTGGCAAGGAGCGTGAGGTCATTATCTTCAATAATGCGGGTGTTGCGAGCTCGTCCGGCGAAGTGCCGACGACCTTTGCAGGCATGGCGAAAAACGCGGAGGCGTTCATTGACGGTCTCGGATTGACGAAGGTGGATCTTCTCGGCTTCTCGATCGGCGGAATGATCGCGCAGCAAATCACGCTCGACCGTCCGGAATTGATTCGTAAGATGATTCTGGTTGGCACCGCCCCTCGCAATCATGACGCAGGAGATGGCCAGGGTCACGTCACCCCGGAGACGGCGGCGATCTTTGGCGCCACCTACAACCCACCCGAGAACCTGTGGCTCAAAGTCTTCTTCACTGATTCAGAGAAGAGTCAGGCGGCTGGTCGAGCCTTTCTGAAGCGTTACCTCTCCCGCACTAAGAACCGCGATACCCCGATCAGCGACAAGGTCGCGCCTGCACAGATCGCCGCCGTCGGCGAGTGGGGATCTCAACCCGGAGAGCGCTTCGCGTATCTGAAGAACATCAAGCAGCCGACGCTCGTCGTGAGCGGGAACCACGATGTCATTGTGTATACAGTGAATTCGCTTTATCTCGTTCAGAACATGCCGAATGCCAAGCTGATTCTCTATGCCGATGCTAACCACGGATCCTGGTATGAGAATCACGAGGACTTCGTTTTCGAGACAAACCGGTTTCTGGATGCGAGCGACGGGATTGCTTCGATTGTCACTAGTGCCGCTGCGGATTGAACTCTAGAGCGACGGGCTGAATGTACGGCATGACAGGGGAACTGTTCGTTCGAATCAGAGGTAACAGAAATGAGTGATCTTCGTAACAAAACTGCTCTGGTGACAGGAGCGTCGCGGGGAATTGGACGAGCCACTGCGTGGGCGCTTGCTGAGGCGGGAGCACATGTATTGGTTCACTACGGCCGCTCCGCGCAGGAGGCGGAATCTCTAGTCTCTGAGATCCAAACGAAAGGCGGCCGCGCAGATGCAATCTCGGCGGATCTGGGGACTCCGAATGGCGCTGCGGTGCTAGCCAAACAGGTGCGCTCCATCTTCGGTGATCGATTGGATGTGCTTGTGCTCAACGCGGGAGTCAGCAAGGCGGCACGCCTCGCGGATTATACGGTACAGGATTTTGACAACCTCTTTGCGACAAACGTCCGAAGTCCGTTTTTCCTCGTGCAGCAACTGCTGCCCATTCTAGGTGATGGCTCAAACATTGTCGTGATCTCCTCGATCGGGTCCCACTCCGTAATTGGCAAGCCCGGTGTGGACAACCCGTCGATTCTAGCGTACGCCTCGACCAAAGGAGCATTAGAGACTTTGGTCAAGAACTGGGCTGCGATTCTCGGGCCGCAAGGTATTCGCGTCAATGCAGTCGCGCCCGGTGTGATCGATACGGATATGTCAAATTTTACGAAGACTGAAGCGGGCCGCGAGGCCGCTCTTGGAATGCAAGCACTAAAGCGAATCGGCAAGCCGGAGGACGTGGCAGATGTAGTCGCGTTCTTAGCTTCGGACAAGGCACGCTGGATCACGGGTGCCAGTATTCCCGTCGATGGCGGCTCGAAGCTGTAACTAATACCGTGAGGAGCGCAATGGAGACTACGACGAGCAAAGGCAAAGAGATCAGAATTCCTGGGCCGGACCATCACATCACGATTTCTCCGACTCAGGGCAGGGTGCGTGTAATGGTCGCCGGCAGGACAGTTGCTGAATCGACGCGGGCGCTTCGACTGGAGGAGAAGGGATATCCCCCCGTTTACTACTTGCCGCGTAATGACGCCGACATGTCGTTGCTGGTTCGGACCAAGCATTACACCTATTGTCCGTATAAGGGTGATTGTGCGTACTACACCATTCCGATCGGCGGATCGAGATCGGAATACGCCGTTTGGACGTACGAAAAGCCTTATGAGGCAGTTGCCAACATTAAAGAGCACCTGGCGTTTTATCCCTCACGGGTCGACGCAATCGAAGTGATCTCCTAAGCATCCCTGATGAGTTCGGTCACAACTCCGAAAGACAGAAAGGAATCAAGATGATGCCGAAAACTACATCCGAACAAAACAAAGCCCTCGTCCTGGAAGCGTTCGATACGTTGTTCAACAAGCGTGACTATGCGGCTGCCGAGAAGTTTTGGTCACCTCACTACATCCAACACAGCGCTCATATCGCACCTGGTCGTGAGGGTCTGTTCAATCTCATCAAGAGCATCCCGCCGACACTGAAATATGAACCCGGAATGATTGTGGCCGAGAAGGACTTTGTGATCGTGCACGGTCGGTTTTCAGGCATCGGCCAGCCGGTCAACTGGATTGCAGCTGACGTTCTTCGTATCAAGGACGGGATTCTTATCGAGCATTGGGATGTTATCCAGGACGAAGCCACCCAAGAGCAGTCAAAGAGCGGCCGTCCCATGTTCGGAGACGAGTTCCCAAAGTGAAAACGAAACCTAACCGTCGAAGAGAATGAAACGGCGGTTCAGCACATCGAATCGAGTGCAATGCCAGGAGGACTCTAATATTTTGCTCTGACCAGGCCGGGAAACCTACTCGCGTGGTGGTCGGTTCCTTTCGGGAGTCACGAGGAGGTTGGACGGCCGTAAACGTCGGTTCAATTCTTAACAGTAACCAGTTCCAGATCGTTCGCCGTAAGGATTTCCCCTTTTGCGTTTTGCACTTCCACTCTAAAGGGCTTTCCGGTGCGTTTGTCCAGAACCTGAAGACGTTTCTCGCCGCGGGAGAAGAGATAACTTTCTCCCCACTGGCGCAAAGCAACGATGACTGGAAACAACTCGCGGCCTTTTTGGGTTAGCGCATATTCCCGGTAGGCGCTGCCGTCCGAAGCCGGCACCTGTTCCATGATTCCGCACGCAACCAACTTCCTAAGGCGCGCGCTCAGGATGTTCTTTGCCAATCCCAAGCTCTTCTGAAAATCAGAGAAGCGTCGTATGCCAGAGAGGGCGTCACGAACGATCAGCAGAGACCACCATTCGCCGATGGTATCGAGCGAGCGTGCCACGGGGCACAGGTTAGCTTTGAAGGATTTGTGTCGCATAGCTCCACCAATCTGATCGCAGAAACTCTAGTTGCATCATTATACCAGATGCTTGCATCCTATCAGTGGTTGCATAATGCAACCAGACTGGGCGGGGGGAGGCAGGTCGATCGACTGATCCGCTTGCACCGAGTCGAATGCAATGCGAGCGCCAAATTGAAGCTCAGAGGAGAGAGACATACCAATGAAAAGCACGAATAAAGCAGTGGAAATTTCCGCGCCTACGTTGAGAAGCGTGCTCAAAAGAGATTCGATGCGCTTCGCCGCCGCGCTTCTGGTAGCCTTGGCCAGCTTTATCAGCGCTCCAAATGCAGCTCTCGCTGCAGCAGCCCAGCATCATGATCAGGTGCCGGGCTTCTACAGAATAAAAGTCGGGGACCTTGAAGTGACGGCCCTATTCGACGGTCACGCCGTGTTCGATCCGCACTGGCTGAACGGAACGAAGGCGACGATGGATGGTGTTACCGAGGCACTGCACGAAGATCCGCACATGCTGGAAGTCTCTGATGAGGCCTTTCTAGTTAACACCGGTGCGCAACTGGTCCTCGTCGATGCGGGTGCCGGCACCTGGTGGGGCGGGGGAGCACTCGGACGCCTGGTCGGCAGCCTCCGCAGCGCAGGCTACACGCCCGAAGAAGTCGATATTGTCTTGCTCACACACCTCCATTCCGATCACGTCGGCGGCCTGACCACTCAGGATGGAAAGCGCGTCTTTCCAAATGCCGAGGTTTATGTCGCGAAGGCCGAAAGCAGCTTCTGGTTGTCACGGGAAATAGCGGCGAAGGCCCCGAAGGATGTGCAACCATTCTTCCAGAGTGCGCAAGCCATCGCCGCGCCGTACATCGAAGCCGGTAAATGGCATACGTTCAGTGGCTCCGAGCCAATCGTCGATGGCATGCAGATCGTCCCGTTGCCTGGTCACACCCCGGGACATACCGGCTATGAATTCTCGTCAAAGGGACAAAGCGTCCTGTTTTGGGGCGACATCGTCCATGCACAGCGCGTCCAGTTGCCGCATCCCGAGGTTACGGCGGTCTTCGACATCGGCCAGACTGCGGCTGCGGCGACGCGAAATCAATTGCTGGCTGAACTCGCCCGAGAGGATGTTTTGATCGCGGGTCCACATATGCCCTTTCCTGCCTTGGGCCGTTTGCGCAAGGAAGGAAGCGGGTATAGCTGGGTGCCAGTGATATTTAACGATCAATGGGACAAGCCCGCACCTTCGCCTCAAAAATAGTAGTGCTGCGGGCAAGCCGACAGGTCAAGTTGGGACCATCGGAATTGGGGGACTTGGCAAGTGGCAGTTATTTTGCCGTCGGATTTGACTGCGAAGTGACTGTCTTTCCAACCGGGAGAGGACAACCCCGCCCGGTAAAGAATCAGGATAGGAGAATTTTATGGAGCGTCTTGCTGCTTTCTCAGTGGTGATTGGTTTCTTATGTTTAGTTTCGAGCCTGCCTGCATTTGCGGGTGCTGAGCACGGTTTGTCAATCAAGGTGTTTACCTCCCTCGACGATCAGTTTTGTGTTAACTCCGTGATTATCGAGGGAGCACACGAGGTGATGTTGGTCGATGCGCAGTTGACAAAGACCGGGGCTGAAAGAGTGTTGCAGGAAATCAAAGAGACTAAAAAGCCACTATCGATTATCTACATCACTCATGAGCATGCCGATCATTTTCTTGGCCTGGAGGTTTTCAAGGAGGCGTACCCGAACGTGAGGATTATTGCGAATTCCTCGGTAGTGGACCGAATCAATGAAGTCTATCAAGCAAAGATCGACAAATGGAAAAGGATCCTGGGCCCAGGCGCCACCTCTCACGTTGTTGCTATCGAACAATTCGACGGCACCTTTATTACATTAGGGAGCTCACAAATAGAGATCCTCAAAGACATCCAAGGCGACACCGACGAAAACACGATGCTTTGGATTCCTGGACAGAGAATTCTCATTGCCGGCGATGTTTTGTTCAATAACATGCATCTTTACACCGCAGAAACGAACAGTAAGGCCCGAAAGGAATGGTTGAACTCATTACAGAAAATCAGAGAATCAAACCCTTCCGTTGTGGTACCTGGACACAGCAAGGTCGGCGCTCCCCTTGACGCGAATACTGCCGTAGATTTTACGGAAAACTATTTGCTAGCGTTTGAGGAGGAACTCAAAAAGGCCAAAGATCCCGATAGCTTCATAATCTCCATGAAGGAACGATTCCCATCCGCCGACTTCCTCTTGGCGCTCGAACGCGGCGCCAAGGCTAATATTAAACCCTGAGTTCTGCGACCGAACGGTCTCATCAGCATCCAATGTCCATGAAACTTAAAGACAAGATCGCGGTCATCACCGGCGGCACCGAAGGCATTGGGTTGGCTACGGCAAAACTTTTCGTCAAAGAGGGTGCCTATGTCTTCATCACGGGCCGTCGCCAGAAGGAACTCGACGACGCCGTAAAGGCTCTCGGCAGCAACGTTTATGGCGTTCAGGGAGACGTCGCGAAACTGGATGACCTTGATCGTCTCTACGAGACCATCTCAAAGGTGAAGGGGCGACTCGATATTGTTTTCGCCAACGCCGGCGTTGGCGAATTTGTTCCCTTCGGGGCAGTCACCGAAGGGCATTTCGACAAGCTGTTCAATATCAATGTAAGGGGAACGCTGTTTACGGTGCAAAAGGCGTTGCCGCTCCTGAAGGACGGTGGCTCTATCATTCTCAACGGCTCAGTGGCGAGTGTTAAGGGTACCGCCGCCTTCGGCGTCTATGCTGCGAGTAAGGCTGCAATCCGCTCTTTGGTGCGAACCTGGACTACAGATCTGAAGGACCGTCGTATCCGCTCAAACGTTGTGAGTCCGGGTCCGATCAATACGCCACTGGCGAGTCGGCTATCTTCAGATGTGATTGCACGGATTGTGTCCACCATCCCGATGGGACGCATGGGGGAGCCCGATGAAGTTGCAAAGGCAGCGCTGTTTCTGGCTTCGGATGACTCCAGTTTCGTCACGGGTATCGAACTGTTCGTTGACGGCGGCAGAGCGCAGATCTAGCCGCCAGATCCAAAGAGAGGCTTGTGCCAATGACAACCCACAAATTATCAGTGCAGGTGGCAATCAATTCCTGGCGACTCGTCGTGGAGAGAGCCAACAAAATGTTTTTCGGTCTCACAGAAGACGAGCTCTTGAAAGAGGTCGCACCGGGGAAGAACCGCCTCATCTATCTATGGGGACACCTCACTGCCGCTCACGATGCCATGTTCCCGATTCTCGGTCTGGGAGAGCGACTGCACCCTGAACTTGATGCAATCTTCATCTCCAGTCCTGACAAGGCAGGACCACCGTTTCCACCTGTGGGAGAGCTGAGAAAATATTGGGAAGACGTGAACAGCAAACTACTCTTGCAGTTTGCAACCCTTTCCGCGGATGAATGGTTGCAGCGGCACAAAGCAATGTCCGAGGAAGACTATGCCAAAGATCCAACCCGGAACCGATTGGCTGTTCTGCTGAGTCGCACCAACCACATGTCGTACCACCTGGGGCAGATAACTCTGGCTCTTAAATAGAGGAACTTAATTCTATTGTCACGTGGATCCTTGGCTAGCAGCTTTGGGAGCTTCGCCGGCACTCTTTCTCATGTGAACAACGACTCCACCCTCTTCAAAGCGAACTTCATCCATTAACGCTTTCATCACGAGGATGCCACGGCCGTGAACCGAACCAATGTTTTCTCGAGCTGTAGGGTCCGGAACCGTATTAACGTCAAATCCGCTTCCTTCGTCCTTTACGGCGATTGACACTTCGTCAGGCTCGCACCGGCAGGTAACGTGGACATGCTTCCGGCGATCCTCATGATTTCCGTGAATGATGGCGTTTGCCAGGGCTTCCCGCAATGCGATTTCAACGTCCCTCACCCCTTCAGGAACACAGCTGCAATTCCTGAGCAAGCGCATGAGTTTGTCCACGAAGGGAGAAATCGCATTCACTTCGCTTGGCAAAGAACACTCTAGAGCGATGTGAGGACCGCGGTGGGCTTTTTCTTTTACGTCATGCGCTGTCGTCATTCGGAAACCATCTCGGGCGATCGAAATAGGTCTTACCTTCTATAACTGAGGCAAATTCGAAATATTCCATCCTCCGTCCATGGCTTTGATCAAGAGAACGTTCGCCTCGAGAAGCTGCGCTGGCAGAGTAATGGGAACGGCTGGCAGGACGGGCGCAACAAGATTCAAGGGAGAAACGGCGACATGGAAGGCCGCCGGAGGTTTTCCGATAAGAATTGCGAGAGCATGCTCGTACTGCGCGCGTTGAACAGTGACATTGGACGCCAGCACTCTGGCATCTTCAAGCTGCGTCTTCGCCTGCGCCACATCAGATTTTGGCGCCGCGCCGCCCTCGAAGCGGTTCTGCGTCAATCGCAATGCTTCGATATAGGCCTTTACGGTGTCGTTCAGAAGTCTTTCCTGGGCATCGGCGCTTCGGACCTCGAAATAGTCGATCGCAACTTCGGCGTGGAGGCTTAAACGAGACGTTTCCAGGTCAGCTGCGCTTGCCTGGGCCAGCTGCCTCGCCGCCGCTACGCTGCGACGAACACGGCCCCATAGGTCGACCTCATACGAGAGATCAAGGTGAAGATGAACCCGCCCCAAAGCTGGTCTCCGAGTGGATTCGGAATTCTTGGGCGAGATCACGCGGCGTCATGTTCCGTTGTGATCGCCTTGCAACGGCGATGGCCTTGAAGGAAGTTTGGCAATCTATAGTGCGGTAAGGAACTCCCGTCAATCAGCAAAAGTCAGCTGTGGAACCCTAATAAATAAAGGAGTCGGATGGGCTGAACTTTAGTTAAATGGCAGACGCCAAGCCCGTCTGGTCTGCGCTCTACCAATCGTCAACCTCAGTAGATACAGAGCATTACAGATATCGAAGATCATCGATTTATGAAATGTCGACGCGACGTATCGGATTAAGAAGAGAGGCAAACTATTGAAGGTATGTAATTTGGTGGCCAGGGAGGGAGTTGAACCCCCGACGCCAGCCTTTTCAGGGCTGCGCTCTACCACCTGAGCTACCTGGCCATGCTTCGAAACCCGCTCATGTGCCACGGGCTACGAGGACTGTTCGCTTCACGCCGATTGTCGCGGGATTACCAACCGAGAAACTGCTTCTACGCCGAACGCGTGCGGAACGTTTTTGATTATAGCAAACGTTTCGCCACGCTCAGATCGAGAATCGGATTGCAGAAAAGGCGGCTCCAGAAGAATAACTTTAATTCCATCGAATGTAGAAGGCCGACAGATGCCGGCCTTCTAACCGATCACGAACTCCGGCAGCGACGATGGCGCAAGCTATTGTCCGCCGACCGACGAGCTGTGCTGTCCCAGCCACGACGCGAGCTGGGGTTCTTGCTGCGATTTCAGATCCACGCAGTTGTTGATGCGCTCGATGGATTGACGGTAGGTCCGTTCCGCCGCCTCGATCTTGTGCGCGGCGTAGAACTCCGCGACTTGATCTCGCATGTGGGCGTCGCAAAACGAACTGGTGGCGTTAACGATCTGGGCGCTGGCGAAAG
>Ga0210400_10005149_pt1 | contig 11157 bp, 7 predicted proteins | sample IncBWH26MmetaG_FD_155456 | JGI IMG/M metagenome (GOLD analysis project Ga0210400, IMG submission 155456) | Forest soil microbial communities from Barre Woods Harvard Forest LTER site, Petersham, Massachusetts, United States - Inc-BW-H-26-M | ecosystem: Environmental > Terrestrial > Soil >...
GCTGTCGATCCTCTTACTCGCGGCCACGGCCCCGAACTCGTCGGCGCAATACCCGCAGCCCGGGCCGCAGAGAGTCATCGCGATTAAAGCCGGCAAGCTCGTCGATCCCGAGAAAGGCACGACGGCAACAAACCAAATCATCCTCGTGCGCGGACAAAGAATCGAAGCCGTCGGCGCGAATGTGCAGATTCCAGCGGACGCCCGCGTCATTGACCTTTCCAAATCTACGCTCCTGCCAGGCCTGTTCGATGCGCACACGCATCTCTGCATGACCGTCAAAAAAGAGCGCGACGCGGGAAACTATTACATTACGACATTGCTCGACCCAACCCCCTACCGCGCCATCGAAGGCGTTGCGAACGCACGGGACATGCTGGCGGCGGGGTTTACGACCGTTCGCGACGTCGGCAATTCGGGCAATTATGGAGACACGGCGCTGCGCGAGGCCATCGAGCGCGGATTGGTCCCGGGTCCGACGATGCTGAACGCGGGCCGCATCATCGCTCCCTACGGCGGGCAATTTCATTTGCAACCGGAGAAAAAAGATCTCGGAACTCCGGAATACGCATTCGCCGACACTCATGATGAAATGCTCAAAGCCATTCGCGAAAACATTCACTACGGAGCCAAACTGATCAAGATCGTGGTGGACGATCAGAAGTACATCTACAGCGTCGATGACATCCGCTTCATGGTTGCGGAAGCCCATCGCTCCGGCCTCAAACTTGCCGCGCATTGCTGGACACAAGCGGGAGCGCACAACGCAGCCGAGGCGGGCGTAGATTCGATCGAGCACGGCCAGATGATGACTAATGACGATCTGCAGCTGGCGAAGAAAAATCATGTCGTGTTGGTTGGAACGGATCTCACTGTGGTCGCCGCGCGAGAGTCCGGCTCTCCGGAACTTCACGAAGTGTTTGTGGATCGTCTAAAACGCGCTTACCAGATTGGCGTCACGATGGCCTTCGGTACCGATGTGTATTTCCTTGTGCCGGGGGAAACACGCGGGACGCTTGCAATCGCGTATGTCGATTCATGGGCTGAGGCAGGCGTTCCCGCCAAGGACACGCTCCAGGCCATGACCATCAACGCGGCGCGGTTGCTGGGTGTCGACGCCCAACGCGGTGCGATCAAGCCCGGCCTCGCCGCCGATATCATCGCGATGCCGGAGAATCCGCTGGAGAATATTCAAGCCGTCCGCAAAGTGTTTTTCGTGATGAAGGATGGAAGCGTATTCAAGGGCGAGTGAGGACGCCTCAGGCGGATCAGTTCGATGCGCGGCCAACCGTGATGGACTTGACCATCTTGACCCAGCGCGCCGGACGTTTTTCGTGGGGCGCGACGAGCTTGAAGGGGCCCTGATCGGGCGGCAGCGGCGCCCCGTCCATCGTGTCCGCCATCAGAACTTCAGAGTCCTGGAAGCTGGAATCGAGTTCCGCCAGCGAAAAGACAACCTGATAGTCGTCCGCAGCTTCCACGAGAACGTAACTCGCCATCGCTGCTCCCCGTACCTGTTCGCCTTGCGGTACGCCCGCTTTTTGCAGTAACGCTTCGAGCGGCACTCCTTCATACACTTCCGTCCTCTTGGCGTGAGCATTTTCGACGCGCAACGTCTTTCGCGGCATCTTCTTCAGGTCTTCTAGGCTGATCGTCAGAGGCGTGGTAAGGGCGCCGCCGATCCTGAACTCGGAGGGGCCGCTCGCGGCCTTCCTCTGCGCCGGCTGTTGCGCAAAGGAAAATGAACACAGGGCTACAAATACTGCGAGGAGTGCGATTCGATGCATGGAGCCCGCCTTTCGAGTTCCGCGAAAATGTGGGATGGCTCGAGCTTGCAGCATCAGCCCTTCTGGAGCATTACTTCCGTGGACTTGATCACAGCCGAAACCGTATCGCCGACCTTCAGCTTCATTTCTTCCGCGCTTCGCCGGGTGATCACGCTTTCGATCGTATTCTTGCCCACGCGGACCGCCACGTGAGCCATCACGCCATCGACTTCAAGCTCAACAATTTTCCCTTCGATTTTGTTTCTTGCTGAAAGTTTGCTGGACACGTGGGCACTCTCATTTCCGGCCGGAAGTCAATCCGCGCCCTTCGGTTGGCTAAGCTTCGGTTTTTTCCTCCGCCGTGTCAAATCGACTGAAATTGACTAGAAATTAGCCGCCTCCATACGAATTTCGGGCCGTAAATCGCATCCTCCCCAGCGGTAAAAAATCAAGCATCACCCCGTGGGACAGAACTACGATTCTCCCGCGCAAAGACTGCATCAATTCGCCTACTTTCTATTCGTATTAAGTCGATTTGACATATCGATTCTATTTGTATTAACTCATCCAGATTACGGGGTGCCTTTTGTTCAAGGCAAAGGGGGGACCTATTCTCATGATACGCGCTGTAAGGTCATTTGAAGGCCAGCCACAGCTTGGCTCATCCTCTCGATTTTCGTCCGCTGCTGCCGTGGGATGTCTTTTTGCATTTCTGGTCTTGGTCCCCCGGAGCCAGGCACAAGTCTCGGCGGCGATTTCGGGAAGAGTGACGGACCCGGCTGGCTCTGCGGTTTCCGGCGCGACGGTAACGGCAAACAATTTGGAAACGCAGGCGGTGCGCACTACGGTTACCAACGAAGCCGGCAGGTACTCGATACTCTCGCTAACGGTGGGTGTGTATGAAGTCCGGATCTCGAAGCAGGGCTTCCAGGAAGGAATCCGCAGCGGGATTCACCTTGCTGTTGGACAAGAGGCCAGCGTGGATATGGCGTTGCGCCTCGGACAAGTCAGCGAACAGGTTAAAGTCATCGCGGACGCTCCCGTAGTGAGTGTTACCTACGCCGATATATCAGGACTTGTGCCGGAGCAGCAGGTAAAGGACCTTCCACTGAACGGTAGAAGTTATGACGAGCTGATGACCTTGAATCCCGGCGTGGTTAACTTCACATGGGAAAAGACCGGCGGAATTGGGGTTTCCAACTCGACGACCGGAAACATGTTTTCCGTCGCGGGAAACAGGCCGCAGCAAAACCTGTTCCTGCTGAATGGTGTGGAGTTCACGGGCGCGGCAGAAAATAACATGCAGCCGGGAGGAACCAGCCAGCAGCTACTCGGTGTGGATGCGGTCCGCGAATTCAATTTACTACGGGATTCCTACGGCGCCGAATATGGCAAACATCCGGGCGGCCAGATTTCGATTATTACTCAGTCCGGGACAAACCGATGGCACGGATCGGTCTTCGAGTATCTTCGCAATAACGCCCTCGACGCACCGAACTTCTTCGACGTGGGTTCGGCTCCCCCGTTTCAGAGAAACCAGTTCGGCGGCTCGCTGGGTGGCCCCATCCATAAGGATAAGACATTCTTGTTCGCCAACTATGAAGGTTTCCGTCAAAATCTGCATCAAACATCCGCGGAACTTGTTCCCGACGCGCAGTCTCGAGCGGATGCCGCCTCCTCCCCTGCCATCGTTCGGCAGTTGCTCAACCTATGGCCTGTTGCGCCTGCCAACGCTCCCGACTTTAAAGTTGCTGGTAAAGACGGCATCGCGGAAGTCTTCCTCAGCCCCGTTCAAACAATCCGGGAAGACTTTGGAACCGCTCGGCTCGACCACACCTTTTCGACGAAAGATTCGGCGACCGCTGCTTATACCAACGACGACAGTGGCAGCCTGACAGCTACTCCGTTCGATGCGTTTTCCACCGACTTGGTCAATCTGCGCGAGCAGGTGTTCAGTCTCGAAGAGACACACGTTTTTTCTTCGTACGTCGTCAATACAGTCCGGATCGGATTTTCCCGCGCCGGATACTTCTTCACCGGGGAGCCCACGCCCAGTACCCCTGCGGTTAGCGTTCCAGGTTTTGTTGCTGGAAAACCGGTGGGAGCGGTTGTGGTCGGAGGAAGCCAGGCGTCAAATCCGCAGGCGCAGTTGGGGCTGGCAGGAAGCAACAATGGAAGCAATCTAGACATCGCTCGAAATCTCCTTACTTACGCTGACCAGATTTCGGTTACCAAGGGACGGCATCAGTGGACCTTCGGCGCGTGGTTTCAGAGGTTCCAGTCGAATGAGGAAATAGCTCTCAGCCAATTCGGACAGATGACGTTCACTGGCCTGCCGGCTTTCTTGGCGGGCACGGGAAGCTTCTTGTATGACCCCGCGCCGACACCGCTCAGTTGGCGCTCTCTGTTCGGTGCATGGTATGCCGAGGACGTCATAAGGCTGCGTCCGAGCCTGACCCTGTCCCTGGGTTTCCGGGACGAATTCAGCACCGGATGGAACGAAGCCTACGGGCGGGCGGCAAACTATACTTTCCCTGGCAGTGTGATTTCGACGCAGCCGAACGTTGGGAACTCGCTGTTCACCGTTAATCGCGCAAAATTCCTGCCACAACCAAGAGTCAGCTTGGCGTGGAGCCCCCTGGGCAGCAAGACAGTTGTTCGCGCCGGATTCGGCATGTACAACGACCTGCAAGACGCGTTGGGCTATCGGGCTGACCAGAATGCCCCGTTTAATCCGACGTATACGATTCCCTCTGGAAAAATCACAAGCTTGCCGCTTCCGATAAATCCCGCCGCCCCGCCGGCCTCGAATGCCCTACTTGTCCCCGGTGGCGTTCAACCTGATATGTATACGCCGACTGTCATCACATATTCGCTGCGGATTGAACGTGAACTGTCTCCCAACACATCCTTGAGTGTGGGTTACGTCGGAAGCCACGGATACCACGAACTGATCGGCGTGGACGGCAATGCCCCCATCCCAGCCGTTTGCCCGGCGGCGCCGTGCCCAGCCACTTTCCCGAACACGGCCGTCTGGGGTGCCTTGGCTGGTACACCGGTGCCCGCGGGAACTTTCTTCATCCCGCCGGGGACCACGAAACCGAACCAGGCACTTGCAAACACTTGGACCTGGTTTTCCGAAGGCACGAGTTCTTACAACTCCCTCCAGGTGGATGTAAATCGTAGGTTCAGTCAAGGTCTTGCAATCCGCGGCGTTTATACATGGTCGAAATCACTGGATGATGGAGATTCATTGAACGCTACAGCGGCAGCGAACGCGGTAGCTCTGCTGTCAAATCCGTACGTCCCAGGCGCGGATCGGGGACTCGCTACCTACGATGTCCGCAACATCGGAGTGGTGACCGCAAGTTATGAGTTGCCGTTCGGTCGCGGGCGCAGGTTTCTTGCCGGCGAAGATGGCGCTGTCGGACAGGTGGTCGGCGGGTGGACGGTCAATAGTATTCTCACCCTTCAATCCGGATTCCCATTCACCCCTCAGCTTGGCTACAACCCTTCGAACGACGGGGATACGCGCAATCCCGTTCGAGCGTTTCTCAATCCCGCCTTCACTGGCCCGGTGGTACTTGGAAACCCGAATCAGTGGTTTAATCCGTCCGCTTTCATCGCCCAGCCAAATAACAGCGGCTTTTTTGGAAACGTGGGCAGGGACGCCTATATCGGTCCGGGTCTCGCCACATGGGACTTCTCCGTGTTGAAAGAAACACGCATTTTCGAAGGACTGAACGTGCAATTCCGGGCTGAAATTTTCAATCTGCTCGACCGCGCCAACTTCAATACACCGAATCTCATCACGCATGTGTTGCTGCCCGGATCGACGACCCCAATCCAATCGCCTGCGGCTGGGGTCATCACGAGCACCTCAACTTGGGCAAGACAGGTTCAATTCGGACTGAAATTGCTTTGGTAGAACCCACTCGCCCCTCTCTTGCCAAAAAAAGTCGCCTGGGTAGCCTTTGCCGTGTAACCGCTGATGGAGCCAGACATCTAAGCAAGTGCGCCTACTTGGACAGTACATTCCCAACACAGGATCGACATCGATGAAACTCAACGAATACGTGACGCTCGGCCGTTCCGGGTCACGCGTGAGCCCGCTGTGCCTCGGAACGATGACTTTTGGGACGGAATGGGGCTGGGGAAGTGAGGAGGACACCGCCCGGACGATTTTTCGCCGCTACCTCGAAGTGGGCGGAAACTTTGTAGATACCGCAGACGCGTATACAAATGGAAAAAGCGAGGAGCTCGTCGGAAAATTCATCAAGGACGCAAAGGTCCGGGACCAGGTCGTCCTCGCGACGAAGTTTACGTTCAATGCCCAGCCGGGAAATCCCAACGCCGGCGGGAACGGCCGGAAAAATATGTACCGCGCGATCGAGGACTCGCTCCGACGCCTGCAAACCGACTACATCGATCTCTATTGGATGCATGCCTGGGACATGATTACCCCTGTCGAAGAAGTTCTGGCATCGTTCGATACTCTCGTGCAGGCAGGAAAGGTCCGCTACATCGGCTTCTCGGATGTTCCCGCATGGTACGCGGCTCGCGCACAGACATTGGCTGAACAGCAAAGCCGCGAGAGGATTGCCGCGTTGCAACTTGAATACTCCCTGGTCCAGCGCGCTATCGAGCGCGAGCATATTCCTCTTGCGCAGGAGTTGGGCATGGCCACCTGTCCGTGGAGTCCCCTTGCAGGGGGATTCCTTTCCGGCAAGTACAAGCGAGGGGGACAGCCCAGCCCCGCCGATGGGCGACTCGAAATCCAGAAGGCAGCGGGCACCACGATCTTCGACCGCTACACGGAATGGAATTGGAAGGTTCTCGATGTTCTGTTGGACGTGTCAAAAGAGCTCGGGCGCCCACCCGCTGAAGTTGCGCTCAATTGGGTCGCAACGCAACCCGGTGTGACTTCCACGATTATCGGCGCGACGAAACTTGCGCAGCTTGAGAGCAACTTGTCTTCCCTGGATTTCACGATACCGGCGGAATTGCGCGCTCGACTCGACAAGGCGACCGAACTGGATCCAACCGCGCAACCCTACGCATTTTTTACCCCGACCATGCAAACGCGGATTACTGGCAATGTCACAATCCGGCCGTGGACGCCCTCGAAGTGTTAGAAAAAACCGCAATTTCCCCAACGGTCCTCGGTAGGAACTCCATTTGGAGCCTACCCAATTATGGAGGGCCGGGCTTCAGCCCGGCCGGATCAATGCTTCCTTACCGTCGGCTTTAGCCTCTGAAGCTGATCTTGATTAAGTGACAATGCTCGGGTAGAGCTTCGTCGCCACGGCCACCAGGATGACCAGCGCCGCGATTTGCATCAGGTAGTCCACGCCCAACCCAAACGTACTTCCACCGCCAACGACCATCAGGCTGCGAAGGGCGTCTACCTGATAGGTGAGCGGATTTACCCTCGATACCATGCGAAGCCAAGCGGGCATCAAGCTGAGCGGGTAAATCGCATTGCTCGCGAAAAATAGCGGCATGGTCAGCACCTGCCCGATTCCCATGAACCGTTCGCGCGATTTCACCAGACACGCAACAATAAGGGAAAACGTCGAAAACACAGCCGAACCAAGCATGACCGCCAGTACGACTCCGGCCAGCGCAAAAACTCCGAAACGAAGTTGGACGTGCAGCAAGAAAGCGATCGCATACACGAACAGCATCTGGCAAATGCTGCGCGCCGTCGAGGAAATCGCTCTTCCCAACACCAACGTGCTCCGCGGCGCGGGACTGACCAGAAACTTCTGCACGATTCCCAGGTCCCGCTCCCAGATCAGGGAAATTCCGTAGAAAATCGCGCCAAACAAGACGCTTTGCGCAAGTATCCCCGGCGACATGAAATCCAGGTAGCTGATTCCGCCGGTGGGGATCGCGCGCGTGCGATTGAAAACCTGGCCAAAAATCAGGAGCCACAGAACGGGTTGAACCATGCGCGTCAGAAGTTCAACGGGATCATGGACGAGCTTGCGGATGTCGGCTTCCGCAACCGCCAGGGTCTGTCGCAGATAGTTCGCACCGGGAAACGGCTCAGCCCATTCGCTGAACTGTGATTCTTGTGCGTGCGGCATCTCTTAACTCGCCTCCCTCCGAAATGGTGGCTCCTGTGAAATGAATGAACACGTCATCCAGAGTGGCCGCAGCGCCTACTTGCGCCTTGAGCGCTGCAGGCGTATCCATCGCGGCCAGAACACCGCGATGCATGACCGCCACCAGGTCACAAAGATGATCGGCCTCTTCCATATCGTGGGTCGTCATCAAGATCGTCGTGCCGAACTCACGTCGCAATTCGGCAATGCGTTCCCAAACGGCGCGCTTGGCCGAAGGGTCAAGCCCCACGGAAGGCTCGTCGAGAAACAGGACGCTCGGCCGGTGCAGCATCGATTGCGCGATTTCAAGACGCCGAATCATCCCGCCGGAATATTGGCGCACGAGTTTGTTCCCGACGTGCGACAACTCCATGAATTCGAGGGCTTGCGCGAGTCGGCGAGCCCGCTCCGATCGCGGCACGCCGTAGAGCTTCGCGGAAATCAGCAGGTTTTCGTATCCGGTCAGATCCCCGTCGGCGGACAACATCTGCGAGACGTATCCGATCTTCCGCCGCACGGCCTCCGGATGTTGGACCAGATCGCACCCGGCAATCTTCGCGGTTCCTTCACTCGGCGGCAGCAGCGTCGTGAGCATCTTGATGAGCGTGCTCTTTCCCGCCCCATTCGGCCCCAGCAAGCCAAACGTCGCGCCCGAGGGGCAGGAGAACGTCAGATGGTCGACAGCAACAAGCGAATTGAATCGCCGCGTCAGGGAGAGAACTTCGATGGCATTTGCGTCCGGGGAATTTTCCATTGGCTTGTCGAGTCTACCTCGGAGATGCATTTGATGCGATAGGAGATCGTCGGGGCATCCTCAGCAAGGGCGCTGTAGTCGATAATTCCTTTTCCGCCAAAGGCTTACCCGAGCATCCTTAGAAGTAGGAAGCAAGAGACGATTGCCACCGAGGGCCGTCTATCAATGTAGGGTACAGTATTAGTGTCTGGACCCTCCTTAAAGGGAGCACGAAATGACGCGTATCAATATCCATCGCACTCTTGGGCACTTCCTGGCGTTGGCGATTACCGTCGCTGCGCCATTCAGAGCTGTACAAAAGGGACAAGCGCCGGCCGACCCGGCCCCTGTCCAGAACGTGCAGATCCCCATCCAGCAGGTCACATTGAAGAACGGGTTGCGCGTTGTGCTTTCCGAAGATCACGCGGCGCCGACCGTATCGCTGTGCATTACGTTTGACGTGGGCTCCCGGAACGAGTTGCCCGGACACACGGGTTTTGCGCATCTCTTCGAGCACATGATGTTTCAGGGCTCGCAAAATGTAGGCAAGGGTGAGCACATGATCCTGGTCCGGGTCAACGGTGGCGATGTGAATGGCACGACGACTCAAGATTCCACAAATTACTATGAGCGCATCCCGGCAAACCAGCTGGACATGGCGCTGTACCTGGAATCCGACCGCATGCGTGCGCTCCGGATCACTCCGGCGAACCTCGACAACCAGCGAAACACCGTGCAAGAAGAGCGCCGGCTGCGTATGGACAATCAGGCCTACGGGAAGACAAATGAAATCCTCGGAGATCTGGCCTACGACAATTTTGCGTACAAGCATTCAACGATGGGGTCCATGGCGGATCTGAATGCGGCGAGCCTCGAAGACGTGGCGCAGTTTTTCAAGACGTACTATGCGCCAAACAACGCCGTCTTAACCCTCGTGGGGGATTTCAAATCTTCCGAAGCCATCGAAAAGATCAAGAAATATTTCGAGAACATTCCGGCGCAGCCTGCGCCGCCCCCGGTGGACATGGGCGAACCCGCACAAACAGAGGAACGCCGAACGACAGTTGAAGACTCGTTCGCGCGCCTGCCGCGCCTCGACATCGTTTACAAGAGTGTCCCCGCAAACACGCCCGATTGGTACTCCCTCGACATGCTTGGAGATGTTTTGTTTGGCGGACCATCCTCGCGGCTCTACCAAAAACTTGTAAAGGAAAAAGCGGTGGCCTTGCAGGTATTCGGAGGAATCGACATGCGCCGCGGTCCCGCGCTCTTCCAGGCCTTTGTGTTGCTGAAGCCGGGACAGAACGAATCAGAGGTCGAAAAACTGATTTACGAAGAATTTGAACACATCAAGACCGATGGTGTCACAGCCACGGAACTTGAAAAAATACGCATCCAGGACCGCTTACAGCAGGCCGAGTCGATGACGAATACGTTGAATCGCGCGCGGACGCTCGGGCGATACGCGGTTTACTTCCAGGACCCGAATTTGATCAATACGACGCTCGGAAATTATAGCGAGGTCACGCCGGAGGACATACGTCGGGTTGCGCGCCAATATCTCCGAGAAACGCAGCGCACGGTTGTCCTGACCACTCCAAAAGCAGAGACGCAGCAGGCACCGGCCACCAAAGGCCCGGAGGACATTCGATGAGATTCAATTTAACAAGGAAACCCCTGATGTGCAGGGCAGCGGCCGCTGCCGTGATGCTCGCAACCGCGACGGGCTGGAGCCAGACCGAGTCGGCCCAGGACAAGTCAATTCCAGCGAGCAAGGTTGAGCGTCTGAATCGTGCCCCCGTTTCCAAGGAAATCCTGCAGGTGAAGCTACCGCGTCCGTTCGAGGCAAGCCTTTCGAATGGTATCAATGTGCTGATCCTCGAAGATCATCGTTTCCCGTTGGTCACAGTGCAATTCGACATCAATGGCGCGGGCCCTCTCTATGAGCCGGCAAACCAGCCCGGGCTTGCCGGAGCGACGGCGCGAATGCTGCAAGAAGGCACAAAGACGCGCAGCAGCAAACAAATTGCCGAGCAGATCGACACGCTGGGCGCATCGCTTTCCGCTTCCGCGGGGTTTGGTTCCGGCTCGACGAGTCTGACCGCATCCGGATTGTCGGATACTTTCGAGCAATGGTTCGCGCTGACCATGGACGTCCTTCTCCATCCAAACTTTCCTGCCGACGAATTGGCCCAATATAAAGCCCGGGGAAAACCTGCGCTTTTGCAGCAGCGCTCGCAGCCCAATTTCCTGGCGAACCAGGCGTTCAGCCACGCGCTGTACGGCGAATACCCCGCGGCCGTCGTGGCGACCACGCCTGAGTCGCTTGATTCATTTACACCAGCGATGCTTGCGGACTGGCATGAGAAACATTACGCGCCGCAGAACACCATCCTGGCGATTTCAGGAGACGTCCACGCTGTGACGCTGGTCCCGAAACTGCGTAAATGGCTGGCGGATTGGCAGCGTTCGAAGGCACCCGTAACTTTCCCGCCGGGGCCGCCACCCGCGGCCAAGCGAAAAGTGTTTCTGATCGACAGGCCGGGCTCGG
>Ga0210400_10005150_pt1 | contig 11157 bp, 8 predicted proteins | sample IncBWH26MmetaG_FD_155456 | JGI IMG/M metagenome (GOLD analysis project Ga0210400, IMG submission 155456) | Forest soil microbial communities from Barre Woods Harvard Forest LTER site, Petersham, Massachusetts, United States - Inc-BW-H-26-M | ecosystem: Environmental > Terrestrial > Soil >...
CCTTGACGATCTGTCGAAGGTTCGTGGGACTCACGTGTTCAAAGCAGGATATGAGTGGATGAGGTTTCGGATGAATGCCACGGCGAGCACCCAGCCCAGTGGGAACTTCTCATTCGCGAACATGACCGCGGCCCTGCAACCGAACGGCGTGGCGTCGCCCCGCACCGGAAACACCTTCGCCGGATTCCTGGTGGGCGAGGTGGCCCAGGCTACGTTCACCAAACAATTGGCAGCCTGGCTGCCGCGCTCGTCCATCAATAGCTTCTACGTTCAGGACGACTGGAAGATCACGAAGGCCCTGACTCTGAGTTACGGCATCCGCTATAGCAACGAGTCCGCGTTCACTACCAAGTACGGACAGATGAGTCAGTTCAGCCCGACGACCGTCGACCCGGTCTCGGGTTTGATGGGTGCCGTGATACACCCCGAGGGCTCCTTGAGCGCGCGAGACAACAACAACTTTCAGCCGCGCGTCGGCCTGGCGTGGCATCCGCTCGAAAGGCTGGCGATTCGCTCAGGCTTCGGCGTTTACACGGTCGATGTCAAGTTCCCGGCGACGCTCGCCAATTTTCAGGAGTATACGGCGCAAGCCAATTACCAACAGGCCCCCGGCAATCCGATGCCGATTTACGCTATCAATGCCATTCCTGCGCCGGTTACCTACACCACTCGCTCGAACGCAACTGCGGGGTTTATCGGAACCAACTACTCAACCCGATCCCAAGACTGGTGGGATCCCAATCTGCGCAATCCGTACACCATGAATTGGGACCTGAGCACACAGTATCAGATCAGCCGCACTTACATGATCGAACTTCTTTACCAGGGTTCGGCCGGCGTGGGCTTGATCGAAAACTGGAATATCAACACTTTTCCTGTGGACTTCGGTGCAAACAATCCGGCCCTGCGGGCAGCCGCCTTCGCCGCGCCGCAGAACTACCTTCCGTATCCTCAGTTCGGCGCTATTAATTTCCGCTCCAACTTCGGGCATAGCACGTATCATAGCGGCACAATCAGAGTCGAGCGGCGGTTCGCCCAGGCGCTCATCTTTCAATCCTTCTTTACCTTATCCAAAGCCATCGACAGTTCGGATACTGATAACTCCGGCAGCGGTGTGGCTCCCATTCAAAACCGGTCGCTGGAAAAGGCGCGGGCAGGATTCGACCGGCCCAAACGATTCTTCAGCAGCATCACTTACGAATTCCCGGTAGGCAAGGGAAGGCGCTTTCTGAATCGGGGCGGATGGGCCGATTACATCATCGGCGGCTGGCAAACTGCGTGGGACATCGGTTGGGAGAGTGGGGCGCCCCTGACGTTTTCGTTCGCCAACAGCCCGTATAACTACTTTCCGACCTCTATCGCCGCGCAGAGGCCAAATTGCCCGGGAAATCCGGCTTTGCTTTCCAATTGGTACGATATGGGTCCCGCCCGGTTCAATCAACTCACCGTGAATCCGGTCATCGATATCAACCAGTTCTCCTATCCGGCTCCTTTCACACCCGGTACTTGCGGCCGTAACATCGTCGGCGGACCACCCATCTTCACGGCGGAAGCATCCGGACAGAAGGTCCTGAAGTTCAAGGAGAGGCTGAATTTGACGCTTCGTGTGGACATTCACTCCGCGCAGAAGATGCTGTTCAACAGATACAACTTCACGGCCCCGACGACAGTTGTGGACTTCCTGAACCCGACCTCCTTCGGAAAGCTCAGCGCGGGTCCTAGCACGTCATTATGGGGCGGCACACCCATCATCAACCTGGATTTCATTTTGAGATTCTAGGTGACTGGAATCGAAGGTGGAATACGAGGAATTCATGCAATGAAACCCGAAAGCGAGAACCTGATGGGGGCCGACGCGGTCGAAACCATCACACGCCGATCAGCGATCCGGACCGCTGGCCAGGCGGCGTCCTTCGCGGGACTGACACTCACTGCGTTTTGGCGTCTGCACAGTCGATTTACACTAAGCGGTCAGTGACTGCCTTCGCGCTTGCCGGGAATCGCTACCATAACATCGACTACATACGGACGGCGCTCGGGAAGACCCTGGTCAAGGACTTGGGGGTGTCCATCGACTTCACTGATGAGTTGAGCTTACTTACCGCCTCCAATCTGAAGCCGTATCGATTGCTAATCATGTTCCGGGACGGCATGGTTTGGCCGGGCGGCTATGAGGGATCCGGCGGCCGCGGCCCGATTGTCAGCGAGCCTCCCCTATCGACCTTCGATCCGACTCCCGTGTATTGGATGACCGCCGAGCACGGTAAGGCGGTCCAAGAGTTTGTTCAAAACGGGGGCGCGGCACTGTTCTATCACAACGTGACCTATATCAGCCCGCAGAACCAGGAATTCCGCGAGGTGCTCGGAGCCGTTACGCGACAACACCCACCACTCCGACCGTTCAAAGTGAAGATCGTGAATAAGGAACACCCCATCACCCGCGGCGTAAGAGACTTCGTGGTCACCGATGAGCAGCAATTCGTGAAATACGAGAAAGACCCGAAATATGTTCTGTTGGAAAGTGTCAACGAAGAGGGGTTGACCTGGAAAGATGAGGGGACCTCGTCGCTCGCCGGATGGGCTTATGACTATGGCAAGGGGCGGATCTGCTACCTGGCCCCTGGCCATGTGATCACGGCCCTCTGGAACCCGGAGTACGAGAAAATACAGAAGAATGCGGTGATGTGGTTACTGCGGGAGATATAGATGTCAAGGGCCCGCTTGAGACCGGGCCGCAGGGGACTCGTTTCCTCCGCTGTGTCGGAACACCGAGAATTCGGCGCCTTCCTCCGCTGGCCCTCCGCTGCTCCAGACCGACGTTTTCCAGCGGTCGCTCGATCTCACTCACTCATCAACGGAGGACATGATATCGATCACCCTGCGGTTTGACCAAGAGCGCAGTGCGTGCACCAGGTTCGTGACGCTTGATTTCGATCCAGTCCGGAGCTTGCGACTTTCCAAGGCCGATGACCACACGCGGGTCGTGCGACGAAAGGTAGCTTCCGCCCCCAACGACAAACCGTGCACCGCCCGGCCAGCGCACAATGTCGCCTGGGCGCAGCCCCGCAATCCCAATCCAATGATTCGTGCCGCCGCGATGATGCAGGATGACAGGAGCACCTCCATTGTTACCGACCACCAGGTCTGGCCAGCCATCATTATCCAGGTCGCCGATCGCCAGACCTCGCGCGGGATAATCCGTCCGAAACCCCTCGCCGGCGTCCGCGCTGCGATCCACGAATACTCCATTGCGGTTCTCGAGCAGGAGCAGCGGTTCTTTCCATTTCAGACCCGTGTGTGACGCTTCGATCAGGTCATCGGGATGACTGTTCGCCAGAACCAGATCGAGATCGCCATCGTTATCGAAATCGAAGAACCGCAACCCCCAGCCGGAATACATGTAGGTGTGCTGGCCGACACCCGAGAGTCCGGCCATGTCGCGGAACGACAGTCCTCCCAGGTTTCGGTACAGGGAGAAGCGTTCCCGATTGAGGTTCGCGACAAACAGGTCGGGCTTCCCGTCGCCATCGTAGTCGCCGGCATCCACGCCCATTCCGCTGCGGGCAATACCATCGTCCGAGTACCCGACGCCGGACTCCAGGCCGAGTTCCTCGAAGCGTCCATTGCCCAGGTTGTGGAAGAGAAAATTGGGAACGGAGTCGTTTGAGACGAAGAGATCCAGGCGCCCGTCGCCATCTACATCGACCGCGACCGCGCCAAATGTCTTCCCGGGATGGGCGGCGATGCCAGAGCGCTCGCTGACATCGGTGAAGGTGCCGTCGCCGTTGTTCCGATAGAGCTTCGAAGGCGTCGGCTCATAGCTGGCGGGAAAACAGTAGTGATACACGCCGGCCGTACTGCAATCCTGTTCAAGCTCCTTGGAGTACCGGACGAAGCTGCCAACAAACAGGTCGAGTTTGCCGTCGTTGTCGTAATCGAACCAAACGGCGGAGGTATACAGGCCCGGCGCATCCAGTCCGGCGCGGGGGGTCACATCTTCGAACGTGCCGTCGCCACGATTCCGGTAGAGGACGTTCCTGCCGTAGTTGGTCACCAGCAGGTCGACCCACCCATCGCCATCGTAGTCCGCCGCTGCGACGCCGATGCCAAAATTCCCCGCGTTGCCTACGCCAGCCCGTTCGGTGACATCAGTGAATGTGCCATCACCATTGTTTCGGTAGAGGGCTGCACGCAGTGGCTTCGAGGGTTGGTAGAAATCGGCCGGACCGCTGTTCGGAAAATAGAGATCCATCCGGCCATCGTTGTTGTAGTCGAAGATCGCCACGCCGGGGCCGAGGGATTCGGGTTGATAACGGCGAGGAGATTTTGCATTGTCGTGCCGCCACGTAATGCCTGTCCTTAACGGCGGCCACACCTCGTAGATGGCGGACTTTGGAGCGTACGCTGCAGCAGCGGCGAGAAAGCAGATGAATGCTAGCGCGACCCACAGAGCCGCCTTCATCGAATGGCCTCCAGAGCGGATCGAGCGGCCTTCGAGCCCGGATTGAAGGCAAGATACCGCTGCAAGATCGCGCGACCCTCGGGGCCTTTCCGTATTCTTGCAAGATTCAGAGCCGCGCCCTCAATCGCCGGATTCGTTTGCAGGGCTCTCTCCCATAGTCGGGCGGCTTCGTCCGTACGGCCGGCCTGCGCGTAGCTTACTCCGAGGTTCACCAGGGCGACCGGGTTCGCTGGGTCCTGGCGCAGGACCTCCTCATAGCGTCCGAAGCGGAGCAGCACAGCAGTATCGGCAGGTTGCGCGCGTAGGAGGTGCTCGCGAGCCCGAGGATCGCCAAGTTCGGCATATGCCAGGCCCAGGGCCCGATCATCTGCTGTGCCCTCGAATGCAACCAGAACGCGCTCCGCGACGGCCGGGCGCGGTGCGCCCCGAATCGAATGGTCTGTCGCCACACCATGTGCCACGTCCGCGGTCGAAGAGCGCTGCATATGGCAACTTGCGCAGCTCTGTTCCATGTGATGCGCGTTTGCATGGCACAAAACACATGCCCTCTGCGTGCGATTCGTGTTCGCGTGAACCCCGTGACAGGTCCCGCACCACATCGCGCCATCCGACTCGCGCCGGCACCGGCTGCTTGCCAACTTCTCGACGTGACTCGTCACTTTCATCGCTGGATCACGGTCTTTCCATACCAGGTACGTCACGTAATCCGAGAGCTTTGCGCCGGGCCGGTACTCGGCAAAACGGCGTCCAGGCCGGTCGATACGCGCTTCCCCGATCAAATGGCATTGGGCGCACACGGAATCGCGCTCCTCACGCTCGAGTTTCGCGGGGTTGACCATGTGCACCACCGCCGGATTCCGGATGTGCTCGCTTCCGGGTCCGTGGCAGCGTTCGCACGACACGCCGCCTTCGAGGAAGGGCGGGTCGGCATAGCGATTCTGTGTTCCATAGATCGGCTGGATACGGCTCGCATGGCAACCCAGACACGTGGGGTCGATCGGCCGGTTGAGTCTCACTTCCGTTTCGTACTCATATCCCGGTGAAGCGTCCCATTTGCGGCTCTGCTGATACCAGGTAACCGGCAACTCGAACAGATGGCCCTCCCGGGAGAAGAGATAGCTGCGGCCTTCCGTGTTCGATCCGATGAAGTAGTCAAACGGCGCGTCTCCCTGATCGAAGTAGAGACGGTTGTTCATGACGCGGTATCGCTGACCGGCGGCAGTGAACTGTGCGGAGTCGATCCGTTCGACGTGTCCGCTCGATCGCGCCATGGGAGTCCCGGCGTAATCGGCCGCAATTCTGGGATGGCATGGAGCGCAGGCTGCGCTGCCCACAAACGTGGCTGCGGCAAGCAGCAGCATCAGCGGACCAGGGGCATCGGGAGGCTTTCGAAAATCGCCCGATGCTTCGCAGCCCGAACAGGATTACCTGCTTTGAGCCACGCGCGGGCAAGCAGAAACCGGACCTCGCGTTCCGAAGGCGCGGGGCCTTCCGTTGCCAGCGCCCGTTCACCGAACCCGGCGGCGTTGGCATACTCGCCGCGATCGAACAGACACTGGCCCTTGACGTAGAGAATCTCCCGGGCCGAGGGAGCGATCTTGAGCGCGGTATCGATCCAAATCTCGGCTTGCTCCGATTGTCCAAGCTTGCGCAATAGCCGCGCGTAAGCCACGTGAGTTTCGGTGTTCCGCGAATCGCGTTGCAGGGCGCGCCTGTAGAGCGTCACAGCCGCATCGGTATGGCCGAGTGCTTCTTCACTGAGCGCCAGGTAGAGGTTTACGCGTGCGTCGTTCTGGTCAGCAAGCGCCAGTGCGGCGCGGGCCTGTTCGAATTCATTTTGCAGGTACAGACAGAAGCCAAGCAGGAATCGGGCGCTCGCGGAATGGGAATCGGCGGCGATCGCGGAGTTCAGCAGACTCTCCGCCGCTTCCATCTGTCCCGTAGACATGGCGTGCCGGGCCTTCGAAAGGAGGTCGGTAGTGGGCGGCTGAGCATAGAGCCCCAGAGCCGCCCATGTAACACAGATGGCGCTCAGCCGGATCAAAACTGGAACCGCAACACCATCTGACCGGTGCGCGGCGCAGGATAGGTGTTGTTCTGGTTGTTCGAAGAGATCTGGTTGAACGCGACGTAGCCGAATCCTCCCGTCAGCACCCCATTCTGCCGGGTGGGCGGTGTCGCGGGATTGGAAGTGACCGGGTTCGGCAGCGACACCATGCGGTTGAAGACGTTGAAGAACTCTATACGCAGGCTCAACGCCATCTTTTCACGCCAGACCGGCCAGCGCTTGCCGAAGCTCATGGACTCGCTCGGCCGGCGCTGAGCGCGGAAGTCGCCGTAGTAATTTGCGAAGTTGCCGAAGACCCCGGCGGCCTGGTCGGTCCAGGCGGCCGGGTTGAGAACCGTCTCAACGGTAGGATCATAGCAGCCGCAGTTCGGGTCCTTGGTATAGAGCGGCTGGCCGGGCACTCGGAACTGGCGCGTCCCCTGGCCCGGCAGGTAGGTGCCCAGACTATTGTTCGATGCCGGCGCCTGCAACAATTGACCGCTGGTGTACTGCAGGACCGATCCAATCGTCCAGCCCGCGAGGGCGAAGCGGGCATAGCGATTCCTGGCTATGAAACCGTAAGCCGGCAACTGATAGTCGATGCTTACCGTAAGAATGTGCGGCAGATCCTGCGCCGAGAGACCCTTGAAAGTTCCGCGGTCGAAGATGTTGCCGCTTCCATCGCTGTTGGTCAGGTTCTTCGAGTAGGCGTACGAACCGGTCAGGTCGAGGCCGTGCGAATAACGCTTGGTGACCTTCACTTGCAACGCGTCATACCAGGTCTTGCCCAGCGGAGCCCAGGTCGAACCGACCGTCCCATATTGCGGGAACGGCCGCAGGCTCTGAATGACGGTTCCGCTATCAGGGAAGTTCGGATAGGGCTTCTTAAATCCCCGTGCCACTGCAACAGGCGACGTAATCGATGACGTGAGAAGCTGGCGGTCGGTGGCATTCGTGATATCGATGCCCAGCGACTTGAGCTTGGCGGGATCGACTGCGTTGTAGCTGACCAGACCGTTCGCCTGGAACCAGACGCCGCGATTGCCCACATAGGCGGCTTCCACGGCGAGGTCTTTCGTGATCCGCCGTTGAAGGGAAGTATTCCACTGATTGACCCGCGGTGGACGGCCTCCATTCGGGTCCGTGACGCTGGGAGAGTTCTGTACGGCAGCGCCCGGGTTGACGAGCAGCCCTGGATTGTAGGAGGCGCCATACAGCGCGGCAGAATCCCAGTTCAGTCCGTCGGAGAGCTTGCCCGCTGGGACTCCGTTCCCGGGCGAAGTGAAGTTGATGGTGTTGAAACCCATGCCCTGGCTGTTGCCCGCGCCGATGTAGGAGAAAGTATTGCTAGTCGAATACGCCAGACCCCAACCGGCGCGCACCACCGTTTTTTCATTGATCTGGTAGGCAACGCCGAGGCGCGGTGCGACCGCGAATGGATAGGCAGGCACGAGAAGACATCCGCACCGTCCGGCGCCGCTGCCTTCGTAGAGGACGCCGCCGGGAAGTCCGTTCGCATTGGGGTTCGCGACGTTCCGGTTGAAGGTGCTCGTCCGCCTCCAAAGTTCGCGCTCCGGCAACTGCAGATCATAGCGGAGTCCGTAATCGAGCGTGAGCTTGCGATTAATTTTCCAGGTGTCCTGAATAAAGAATCCCCAGGAGGACTTTCGATATTGCGGATCGGAACTGTTCGAGATCGCAGCCGAATTGAAGTAACCGAGCAGGAAACTCGCGAAGCCATTACCGATCGTGGTGCCACCCGGCAACGTAGTTCCGTAAAGCGGCTGCGCCGTCTGCGCCGTGCTGAAACTGAATTGGGGGCTCAGGCCGATGTCGGACTTGTTCGTAAACGTATCGATCTTCCATTCGCCGCCGGTCTTATAGCTGTGATTGCCCTTGATCCAGGTGAGCTGAGCGACACCGGTCGGCTTGACCTGCAGATACACTCCGCGATTCGTCGGTCCGATCTGGTTGGCCAATCCGCCGTACGTGTTGTCGCCCAGCCCGGTGATGCGCGGATAACCCGTACCTGGGGCCCCCTTGATACCCAGTAGCCCGGCCTCGTCGTAGTTTGCGATAGCAGCGGGCGCCGCATCGGGATTGCGGTAGCGTTGAGTCCCCGCGCCCAAATGCAGCAGCAGCGTGGGTGTGAGCGTCTGGTCGTAGTTGACGCGGAAAGTGGTGCCCTTGATATACAGGTCACGCCGGATCGAAATTGGGTCGGGCAAACCATCCTGTCCCACGTCCTTATCGGTAATCTGTTGGGAAAAATATCCCGAGATCTTAGCCGACTGGGTGAGGTTGTGATCGATCTTCACTGAGGGGATCTGTTGGATTTTGCGGAATGGCGAGCCCGGCTGGTAGTTGTTGACCAGATTTCCACTATTTGCCTTCGGGAACGTGGCGAGGATCTTCGCCGCAACCGGATCGATGCGGTTCGCCGGAATTACATTTCCGGCGAAGGGCTGACGAACGAGATTTCCTGTGGCCGCGTCGGTCGTAGTGGTTAACGGATCGTAGATGGTGTTTTGAAGAATGGTACGCCCGAGAAAATCCGTGCTCAGGTTGCGCTGCGTCCAGAATTGCGGGCTGCTGAAATCGCCGCCGCTGAGCGCGTCGTTCGGAACGGTTGTCGTGCCGAAGGTGGCCCGGTTCTTGTCCTGATACTTTTCGTAGTTGAAGAAGAAGAACGTCTTGTTGCGACCCTTGTAAACTTTAGGAATCCACACGGGCCCGCCTACCGAGAATCCGCCATCGTAAACCTTGCGCGCGGGGCGGAGATGCTCGCCGTGTCCGTTGTCGGTGAACGGGATTCCGGCGTTCAACGCCTCGTTGGAGGCATAGAGATACGCGCTGCCGTGCAATTGGTTCGTGCCGCCGCGCGATGTGAAGTTGAAGAGACCACCGGCCACCTGGCCGAATTCGGCGGCGAAGTTCGAGGTTTGCAGCGTGAACTCCTGAACGGCCTCCACGGAGGGCTGCACTTCGTCGGACACGCGAGCATCGAGCCCGCTGGATGATTCCTGGCCTTCGAAAAGGATGCGGAAGGTGCCGGTCGGATTTCCGTTGACCTTGATGGTGTTCCAGCCGGATATCGTCGCACCCGGTGTCAGTTGGACGAAGGAAAGCGGATTACGCACGGCGCCCGCGCCGATCGAAAAATTGATGGGTAGATCGTTGATCGTGTCACCAGAAATCGTCGTTGACTGCTCCGCGCTTTCGGTCTTCAGCATCGACGCTTCGGCGGCTACCGATACCGACTGGCTGGCTTGGCCCACCTGCAGTACGACATCCACACGTGTGGTCACCGCAACTTGGACCTGAATGCCAGTTTGTTCATAAGGGCCGAACCCGGCATGTTCTACACGCAGCGTGTACCTGCCTGCAGAAAGCGCAGGAATCGTAAAGTTTCCCGTTTCTGTTGCGATCGTCTCGGACCGCGTTTCCGTATCGGCATTGATGAGTGCAATTTTCGCGCCCGGAATCAGCGCCCCCGACGAATCGGCCACAGTTCCGGTGATGGTTCCACGGTCACTCTGCGCGAAAAGGCAAAGCGAACAGAGCATTGCACAGGATAGTCTGATCACCCTCACACCCTTACCTCCTCTGGTTGCTTGGACTCTATCAACAAATAAACGTCACGGCAAGAGGTGGGAGTGCCGTGTGAGGGATGTGTTGCAATCGTGTTCGGGTGATCTGATAAGCTTCGCCTTGCATGCAAAGGATGCGGCCAGCGCTGTTCAAAGGACGACATTTTGAAGTAGAGATCATCATGCTCTGCGGCCGCTGGTATTTGCGGTTCTCGCTCAGCTTCCGGAATCTGGAAGAGATTATGGTCGAGCGGAATCTCAGCGTCGATCACGTTACCATCTGGCGCTGGGTTCAGCGATACGCGCCCGAACTAAACCGCCGCTGGTGCGGAGCTCCGCGAGACGAATGATTCGTGGCGCTGCGACGAAACGTATGTCCGCGTGGCCGGCAAATGGGCCTATTTATATCGGGCGGTCGATTCCACAGGCGCCACCATAGATTTTCTCCTGCGCGCTAGACGGGACGCGGATGCTGCCAAACGGTTCTTTCAGAAAGCATTGAGTTCGCTGAGCCATCCGCAGCCGCGGGTGATCAACGTGGACGGAAACCCGTCGTATCCGAATGTCATCACAGAGCTGAAGCGAGCAGGCCAACTTGGCCGACGTTGCCGGTGCCGGCCCGTCCGATGCCTGAACAACATCGTGGAGCAGGACCATCGAACCGTCAAGCGACGGGTGCGAGCGATGCAGGGCTTCCGAGCGTTCCAGTCGGCGAGTCGAACGATTCAGGGTATCGAGGCACTGCATGATCCGCAAAGGCCAAGTTCGGTGGTTGGCAAAGGACGACATTGCCGGGCAGGCTGAGTTCGTGCGGCATCTGTTCGGGCTCAGTCTCACCCCCACTGCGTGAGTCCGGGGAACCGCAGGCTGCCGCGGTCGTGTGTTCAAGTTTGACCGTGGTTCTCGCAAACTCCAATCTGATTGATAAACTAGGAGTTGCAGTTTCCCCTCCGATTTCCTTCCCGGCATCTATTGTCGGCTCTCTCGGCCGCTGTTTTCGCTTCCTTCCGGAGCCGTGCGGCGCTGCAGCTTGAGATCCTCGCGCTCCGCCATCAACT
>Ga0210400_10005154_pt1 | contig 11148 bp, 7 predicted proteins | sample IncBWH26MmetaG_FD_155456 | JGI IMG/M metagenome (GOLD analysis project Ga0210400, IMG submission 155456) | Forest soil microbial communities from Barre Woods Harvard Forest LTER site, Petersham, Massachusetts, United States - Inc-BW-H-26-M | ecosystem: Environmental > Terrestrial > Soil >...
TATCGTCCGGACCTCGTGATCACGGATTATCGGTATCCCGGCAAGACGATCCGCAACGGGCTCGAACTGGTCGCCGCCGTTCGAAGCATCGATCCGCTGCAAGCATTCGTGATCCAAACATCCGAACGAAATCTGGCGGCTCAGTTCGGCGTGAGGGTATTGTGGAAACCCTACTCCATTCATCGACTGCTTCGATTGATGAAGATGCCCGTGGAGCCGCTGCTGCCCCTGCCTTAAAACTTCTCGCCCTATTGACAAGATTCGCACGGCCACAGATTATATCCGAGCGGGACGCACTCCGACTGCGAATCGGAATGCGCCCCTGAGCACCGAGTTCCTGCTACGGAGGCCCGATGCGTTGGACGATTCTATCTGCCGTCTGTGCGTTCCGCCAATTCCCTATCCCGTTCCACTTGATTCGACCCCACCACCGCCAACTCATGGTGAGCAGATCGTGGGATTCATTGTTCTGTACATGTGCCTGCTGACATTGGTGGGTCTCTGCCTTCCTCGTCCGTGGTTCTGTCGGTGCTTCAAGACACTTTTCCCTTTTATGCCAGATCGCTTGGAGGACCGGGATGACAACTGAGCCGCCGAACGACCCAGTCACCCTTCGCAAAGAAATCAATGCCATCCTCGACAAAGTGACGAACCGAGGCTCTCTGCTTTTCTTTCAATGGCTGATCATGAACATTGACCGGGAACTGCCACCGCCTGACGAACTCAAGAAGCTGCACCAAGTATTCATTAGGGTCGTCGATGCGTTCAAGCACCGCAGGAGGGTCGAAGCTGAGGACTGGCAACTCATGTTCCGATACGTGGGCGTGATCGGAAACAATCTCGACATCTCACGTCATCTGGCTGCGACGGTGAAGTTCTATAGGCAGAAGGCTGGACTCACCCGGCTCCAGTTGGCCAAGAAACTCAGCATCTCACTCAGGACGGTTCTCGCTCTCGAACGTGGAGGCATCAAGGACATGTCGCTCCCGAGGCTCTGGCAGTTGGCGGATGCATTGGGCGTCGATGCGGGGGAGTTCATGGATAGGATTTACAAACTCGAACAGGCTGCTGAAAAAGATGGGTGAGTGGAAAGCGCCGCTGAGCCTCCGAGTATCCGGGCAACTCCGCATGCAACTTGAAGAAAATCGCCCGGCGCGAGCGCCGCACACTGGGGAACCTCGGCAGCCTGCTTTCCACGGAGAAGCTGCTGCACCGCAAGGCTCCCGTTCCCCGGAACCCGGACGGGAATTACCGACGACTCTCTGTTGAGGAGCAAAGGACGAGGAAGTGATCAAAACTGCGGCCGGGCGTACATCCAGACTTCCCCTCCGCTTCGCCTGAGAAGAGTCGTTTGGTCAGGTATTCTGATCCCAGCTTGCACGAATTGATTTCAGCATGGCCGGATAGATAATCCGTTTTCGGAACGGATCGATTAAGCCCATGTAGACCGCAAAGTAGTGCCAGCTCAACCGGTCGATGCAACACCATCTAATCAGTTGATCCGACAATACTTTCCCCGAGAGAACCGATCTGTCCGACCGTACTCAATCAGACCTGCCCAAGGTGGTGTTCCGTTTCAATCAACGCTCGCGGACGACTCTTAGCTATTCAGGCCCCTGCAAGTGGATTTCGGTCTGGTGTTGCGTCGACCCATTGAGACCGCCGCGTTATACGGACATGTGAGCAACACTTATTTGTCGTGGGCCGTCCAGTTGCGCTCCGAAAAGACGAAAGCATATCAGTACTGACAGGACTGAGAGAAATACCGTTAACCACCGATAGACTTCACGATTCAAGGAGCCGCAAATTCGACTTCACCGCCCTAAGGCCCTCGACTGTTTGTGCGCTCGAGACTCACTAATCGACGGCCATCCACATCACCATGATTTCCGAAGTGAAAGTTCCGGCATTTCGAGGTGCGTCATGAAAATTAATTCGATTCGACCATCATGCGCTTTGCTTGCATTGTCAGCATTGACGCTATTGGCGATGCCGCGAGCAGTTAAGGCCCAGGAGAATTGGCACGCAACTGTTGGTAGCCAGAGCAGCGACATGGGCAGACAGGCTCTTGCATTCCTCCCCAATGAAATTTGGATTCACGTCGGCGACAGGATAACGTGGACGTGGCAGACTGACCTGATCCACACCTTAACTTTCCTGACGCCGGGCCAGCCATTCCCGTCCTTCACGGTGGGTTGCCCTGGCTTTTCAGCGAACCCTGCGAGCTTCGACGGTTCCACATGCGTGACTACGCCGCCGCAGGTTAAGGGACAGACGTTTACCGTTCGCTTTCCGAAAGCCGGAAACTACAAATTCGAGTGTCTGGTCCACTTAACTATGACGGGAGTGATTCACGTCCTCAATGTGTCAGAGATTCTTCCGCATAACCAGGACTTTTATGACGATCAGGCCGCCGCACAACGAAAACACATACTGACCGATACCGATCCAAACATGCATCATGGTGATGAGTTGGGCGACGATGATAACGCTCACGGATTTTCAGTTCACGTTATTCGCAAGCACGTCACTGCTGGCTTCGGAGACGAAACAGCAACTCCGGGTGGGCTCCAGCAATTGGCCATAGAACGGTTCATTAAAGACGCGGTTGAGATTCATGCGGGCGATACGGTTGAATGGGGCAATTTTGATCCGGATGAGCCGCATACCATTACCTTTGGGGTAGAACCTGCTGACGAGTTCGACCCTTCTTCGAATGTGTTCCTGGATTCGGATGGCGCCCGCCACGCCATCATCAATTCGCCGAGCGAAAACGTGCATTCGGGATTCATTGCGGCGGTATTGCAGGATGAACCCGGTTTGCCGACGAATCCTCTAGCAGGCAGTCCCACGCGCTTCCGAGTCACCTTCACGCAGCCCGGAACGTACAACTACAGATGCGTTCTTCACGACAATCTCGGTATGCTGGGTAAGGTAATTGTTTTCCCCTAAACAGAATGTCCACGAATCCCGTGTGGGTGAAGACTCCCCAATCCAGCCCCGGCAAAAGTGGCCTGCCATTAAGCGAGGCGGAACCCTTCTGATATCCACCAACGACGTATTTCCATCCGTAGAGAGGACCGCCGCGATCCGATGCGGCGTATCTGGGAATCGAGAGTTTTAGAGGCCATTGCGGATGGATGGTCGGCTACCCGGAGAGCGCCGGGATAAACCGGATAGAATTTGGATGCGAAGAGCCGAGCGCTCAACCGCCGAGTTCAGGTGACTGCGACTAGTGCCTGGCCCAGCTTCTGTCGAAGAGATGGGAGCCAAGGTCGATTATCAGGTAGCAGACTGCTGAAATGAGGACGCCCAATGTGCACCGAGCGAAAATCGCTCAACAAGAGAGTGCGGATGGAAGGATGGCGACAGAGGCGGCCCGGCTCTAACAGAAGAACCCACAGGTAGGAAGAAGACAAAAAGAGTTGACACTAACCGGCCTTCTCATGGAAGGCATTGGGTCCATTTGGCGGGGGTAAGCCCTGTTCCCAGCAGCTTTCCACTTGAGTTCACCGTTCGTTGACTAGCCCTAAGGCCGCAGCCTAAGATGAGCGCAAGCAGGATCACTCCCATGGTTGGCCAGAGCGTCTCGCATTACCGCATTCTCGAGAGACTCGGGGGTGGGGGAATGGGCGTGGTCTACAAGGCTGAAGACACGAAGCTTCACCGATTTGTGGCTCTGAAGTTTCTACCAGCCGAGATGGCACATGACCGCGCAGCACTCGAACGATTCCGGCGGGAAGCGCAGGCGGCATCGGCGTTAAATCATCCCAACATTTGCACAATACACGACATTGGCGAGGAAAACGGACAGGCGTATATCGTGATGGAATTTCTGGACGGGAAGACGCTGAAGCACCGTATCGCTGGTCGGCCAATGGAAGTCGAGACCATTCTTGATTTGGCCATTCAGATTGCGGACGGGCTCGACGCGGCCCACGGGGAAGGCATCATTCATCGCGACATCAAACCCGCCAACATTTTCGTAACAAAACGAGGCCACGCCAAGATTCTGGATTTTGGTTTAGCGAAACTGACACAGAAGCGCGAAGCTGTGGCCTCCGAGGCTACTCTTGCCACGAATGCCTCCGCGGGAATCAGCGAAGAAAATCTCACCAGTCCAGGCACTGCCGTTGGGACGGTGGTTTACATGTCTCCCGAGCAGTTGAGTGCTAGGGAGTTGGATGCGCGCACAGACTTATTTTCCTTTGGTGTTGTTCTCTACGAAATGGCCACGGGGACATTGCCCTTCCGTGGAGACAGCTCGGCTCTCATCACGGACGCTATCCTCCACCGTGCCCCTGTGCCCCCCGTCCGATTGAATCCCGACATCCCACCCAACATGGAAGACGTTATCAACAAGGCGCTGGAGAAGGACAAAAAGCTCCGCTACCAATCTGCTGCGGACATGCGCACAGATTTGCAGCGGCTGAAGCGGGACACGGAGTCGGGGCGCTCGGCGGTCAGGACTACGGAGGCCGAGCCCGTAACGACGAACCCTGGCCCAGCAGTTTCTACAACCGTGGAATCTCCTGCAGCGAAGGCCGCCTCAGTTTCAGTGGCTGCGGCCCAAGCCCGTGCTTTCAAATGGGTCGCAATCACAGTTTTTGCCGTGGTCGTCATCAGCCTGGCCGTGGGCGGGTGGCTCTACTTTGCGCGCCGAGCGCATGCCCTCACCGAGAAAGACACCGTCGTACTCGCCGACTTCGCCAACAGTACCGGCGATTCGGTCTTTGACGACACGTTGAAGCAAGCCCTGGCCGTGGACCTGGGCCAGTCGCCGTTCCTGAACATCCTTTCAGAGGAGAAGGTTCGTCAGACGCTGCGACAGATGACACGCTCGCCGAGTGAGCGATTGACGCGGGACGTGACGCGGGAAGTGGGCCAGCGCGTGGGGGCCAAAGCCTACCTGGCAGGCTCGATTGCGGCGCTGGGAACGCAGTTTGTGATTGGTCTGGAAGCCCTGAACTGCGCGAGCGGGGACGTGCTAGCACGCGAGCAGGTGACGGCTGCGGGAAAGGAGCAGGTTCTCCCGGCACTGGGCCAGGCCGCAGCAAAGCTTCGCAACCAGGTGGGCGAATCGCTCAGCTCGGTGCAGAAGTTCGATGTTCCGCTGGCGCAGGCCACCACGAATTCGCTGGAAGCCCTCAAGGCCTTCACTCTAGGACTAAAAACCGCGAACGAAAAGGGAGACGCCGAAGCCATTCCGTTCTTCAAGCGCGCCATCGAACTCGACCCCAACTTTGCGCTGGCGTACGTAGACCTGGGACTTAGATACGGCAATTTGAATCAGCACAGCCTGGCCACTGATTACCTGAAGAAAGCCTTCGACTTGCGCGACCGCGTCACCGAACGCGAGAAGTTGCTCATCACCGCGCTCTACCACGACGTTACGGGCGAGCTGGAAAAAGCGAATCAGACTTACGAACTGTGGAAACAAGTCTACCCTCGAGACCTAATGCCTTACCACTATCTGGGCCGTATCTACGCGATTCTGGGGCAATATGAGAAGGCCGCCACGGAAATCCAAGAAGCCCTTCGCCTGGAGCCGAACGCGGCTGTCGTATATGGGAATTTGGGCGAGAGTTACCTGGCCCTGAATCGTTTCGACGAAGCAAAAACCACAACCGAAACAGCGCTGGGGCGCAAGTTCGATGATAGTGAGTTGCACCTGAACCTGTATGGCCTAGCTTTCTTCCAGGGCAACGTGGCAGCCATGAAGCAGCAGGCGGATTGGGCTATCGGAAAACCGGGTGCAGAAGACCAGATGCTTTCGCTTGAATCCGATACCGAAGCCTGGTCTGGGAGACTCGGCAAAGCCCGTGTGCTCTCTCGGCAAGCGGTCGAGAGCGCACGCCGCAGCGATGAGAAAGAGCCCGCTGCATTATGGCAAGCGAACGCAGCGATACGCGAAGCGCTGTTCGGCAACGCGGATGTGGCCCGCCAGAATGCTGCCGAGGCAGTAGCGGTCGCGCCAGGGAGCCCCGATGCGGAGGCACAGGCGGCGCTGGCCTATGCTTTGGCGGGCGATTCGGCTCACGCCCAGTCACTTGCGGATGACCTCGCCAAGCGCTTCCCGCAGGATACCGCCGTGCAGTCGGTCCGGCTTCCTACCATCCGCGCTCAGATAGAAACGGGCCGTAAGAGTGCTGCCCGAAGCATCGAGCTTCTTCAGGCGGCAGCATCCTATGAGCTCGGCATAACGGGGAGCGTTGCTCCTAACTCTTGTTTGTATCCCGTGTACGTCCGCGCGGTGGCTTACCTGAGCGTGCAACAAGGCGCGGCCGCAGCCGCCGAATTCCGGAAAATCGTCGACCATCGCGGGCTGGTCTGGAATTGTGCGACAGGGGCACTCGCGCATCTCGGACTCGCCCGCGCCTATGTCTTGCAGGGCGACACCGCCAAGGCCCGTACCGCCTACCAGGACTTCCTTGTCCTCTGGAAAGACGCCGACCCTGATATCCCCATCCTAAAGCAAGCCAAGGCGGAGTACACGAAGCTGCAGTAGGGCCCGCGCTCGTACGCGGGAAAACTCGTAACCGGACATGGCGTGAACGAGAGCGCCGTCCACTTGAAGACTCATTCTGATCGGCCATCCTCCTGAGGCATTTATGAGATGGTTTCGCGCCTCCCCCATTTGGCACCGCCCGTCCCAACCCTCCCGAGAGGCGTGTAGGTACCTCCCGGCTCCTCCCGAAACAGCTCGCCGTCTTGGATCAAAAACCGGAATCGCGCTATCTTCCATCCTCAGTGGAATTACTCGCAATGCCAAGAAACAGTAGCATGCGGACACATCCCGCTGGTCACTATATAAGTTAGAAATTCAGCATAAGCATGTAACCGTCTGGGCTTCCCCACCCGGTGGGAGGATCCCAGCCAGGCCCTGCGGAGTAGAAACCGTTCCTCCCGGAAGTGATGTCGTGCAAGACGATCGGGTAAAGATGTCGGGAATTGCCAAGCTGACTCAATCGGGCAGCAAAAAGTCCCAGACGGGTGCTTTTGTACTGCGAGATGCTGGCTGCTAGTCCGGCGCTGTAAGGACCGACAAAACTGGTTCCATATCCGACGTACCACTTGCCGTTTTGGAAGACGGCGAGGCCCGTATTCGGGTCAGCATCCATACTATAATCGGCAGTCCAGCGTTTTCCGTTCGTAAAGAATGCCGAGCCAAATTCCCAGCTAGGCTGGGACTCAACAATCGAGGATCCTCCGCCAGAGATACTTGATGCTGTCTCCGACATGATGCTGTCTGTGCTGGTGAGATTCAGTGCAGTCCCGCCACAGGCTGTGACGAAGGGGCTGGAAGCAGGGTAGTCCACAGCTAAGGTCGTACCGCCGCAATCAAATGCCCCAGAATCTCCTGTTGCGACAAACCAAGTTTGGCCTTGAGCCACGCCTTGCATCAGGATTCCATCCCACTGAGTGATCTCACCCGACGGTTGCTGTTGCTCGCAGAGCCCCCATGAAAGCGTCACCACGTCCGCTTGGTTATCCGCAACGATTTGATTGAACTCGATCGTAAAGTTCGAAAACGTTGGTCTGTTGACAAGATAAACGAGTTCAAAAGCTCCATTACCCAATGCAGTGGAATACTCGACATCAAGCGTAGTTTCAAACCCAGTTCCATTACCGCCTTGGCTGGTCTTTACAAATACCCGTGAATATCCCGCGGGGGTAATGCCGAAAGTCGAGTCAAACGTTTGAAGGTCGGAATCTTTGAAGTCATAGGCGCTCGCTACCGCCATCGTCTTGCCTGTACCATTCCATCCATGGAGCTTTGGAAAATCGTAAGCCTTCGCGATTTGGTCTGGGCTGTACCCTGCCGGGGTGCCGCTACTGCTGCTAGGCACGGCCTCTGGAGCTATCCGCATGTGAGAAACCAGCTCTCTAGAGTCCAATCCCTCAATCGCTCGTATGGATGTGACGAGGTTCGCAGGAACGCTAGGCGCTGACGTGTTGGCGTAGTGAACCTTCCCCTGAAAGTAGAAACGGTGAAGCTCGGTTTTGAAACTCTGTTCCACCTTGGCAGCGGTGCCATTTGCAATCACCAGTTGGCGATTGGGCGTAGTTTCCACTGCGAAGCCACTTTCCTGGAAATATGAGACTACGGCGCTGTAGGCGGAAGGTGACGGACTGAAGCGCTGCACGAACTCTTCTGGCGTCAGAAATTGATGGTAGGAGGGGGAATCTGGGCTATTTTGCGCGGCAATCAAAGCGCGAAGCCCGTCTTCGTCTTGCAGATTGAGAATCGCGACAAGCTCGATGGGAGTATCCCCCGGAAGCCTTCCCAGGTCTTGGCCAAACTGGGCAATCGGCGATATGCCTTGATGCATCGCGACCTCAGGGCCAGTGGCGGCCTGAAGAGTAGCGGCGCAACAGATCATCAAAGCACATGCGAACAACAGCGCGACCGAAGTCGTCCAACGAAAACCAATGCATTTCATGGGGCACCTCCCGGACACAAAATCGAGAAACTGGTTTATCCCTTGGGTAAGGAGCGCACGACGGGCTTTGACGTGAGCGGTCGGAGCAGAGGACGGCCCGTTCAGGGCGTTCTTCAATGTGGCTCTAGGTCAACTCGCGAGTGCATAACCTCCCGCCTGACTTCGGTACGCGGGCAGGCACAGCCCAGATTACCGCCACCGCAGGCTTCAACTTTCTTCGGATTGGAACGCGGTCGGCTAGGCCTTCGGCCGCGTTAGCCGTCTATTGTTTAGTCGCGGTAAAGCGACTGCTCGTCCCATGTAACTTGTCTTCCACGGCCAAAGCCAGGGCCTTGCCGTCCGCCGAGACCGTGATGCGCGTCACGGCGATCACCTTTCCATCCCGCTTGTCGGTTTCTTCCAAGGTGTTCTTGTCCACTCTCTTTACCGACACACTCGTCGTTCCTGGATCGCCCTTGTAGGGCGCCTCGGTCCCGTCCAGTTTCGCGGTATAGCTCTGTCCGGTCGGATTGCTCATGCTCAAGCTATCGCCAGAAACCTTGTAGGTGATTGAAATCGCGTTATCCGACAGAGTATCCATCTTCGACATTCGCCATGAGCCCGAAATCGCATGCGATCCAGCGGGGCCTTTGGCCACTCGCATCTCCTCGCCTTTGCCGGTCACGGGATCGGCGTTCGTCGCGGAACTGTCCGAAAACTCGAACCTCAAGGTGTTCCCGTCCGCCGACAACCACGTCTTTGAAGTGGTCACCGTTTTCCCGTTTTTCTTGTCGGTTTCCTCGATCGTGCGGTCGTCCACAACCTTGATATTCACCATGTCGTAGTACGGGTGTCCGCCCACTTTGTGGTCCTGCCCATCCGCATTCACGTCCACGGACGGCACGCACGTCTTGCAGTGATACATCCCGTCTTGCAGCAAATAAACGTCCGGCTTCTCGGGGAATTTCGCCGTCTTCAAGTCCACTTTCCATGTCCCGTCAAACGGACTTTGTGCCCTTGCCGTTGCGGACATCAGCAATCCCACCAAAGAGGCCACGGCCACTAGCCAGCGCGTATTCTTCATCGCCTCTCCTCCATTTCGTCTGTTTTTCGGGGCCCTGCAAATCGGCGTCAATATAAACCCGCGCCATCTCAGCAGCAACCAAGCGGAATCTCGGTTAGCGGGTCAGTTCCCGATATGCCGACTACACGTCCAAGGCGCGGCAGTTTGCTCTGCGATGCAATGGTTCGTTAGCTGTCGAGAATCGTCCTGCATCACTCGGCGTCGTCTTCCTCTTGGCGACAGCGGTTACTGCATTCCCTGAGTCCGTTACGATGAATCGAATCTCTCTCCCTTCGTCGACGATCACGAAATCGCGGTGTATCGTGGGACCGCCCTGAAAGTTCTCCGTGTCCGAGCCCGTGCAGTCCGAATTTACTTTGTAGGTGCCCCCAAAATTCATTCGCGCAATCGAACCATTGAAGCTTATGGTATCGAATCCGACGTGATTTCCCTGGCCGTCGAAAGTGACCACACCAACGGCAGCGAGAGGCCCCACACCGACGATAGTTCCTGTGCTGGTCACCCCAAAGCTGCCCTGCAAGCTGGCATTTGAACATTCTTCGGCAGCTTGCACCTTAGGCACGATGACCAGAACGAACAAGGCGAGAATCATTATGAGAACGATCGGGGTGCTAATGCGTTTCATGGTGTCCTCCTCTTGTATTTTCCTTTGCGCAACGGTTGGACAGCCTGAGCTATAAAGGTACGCCATGCCTCTTCGCAACCGGTCATGCAGGCTGGCCTTACTCAGTTTTCAGATTGGGTTCGTTCGTTTCCGGGAGCTGTCGCCCCACGGAAGCTCCGAGAAAATGGGCTTGACCTGCTCTTCGGAGAGATGAGCTAGGCAAATCTTGCTTCCGCAAGATGCAGGAGTCAAGAGGGAATAGGGATGCTGACCTTCATAAGCGTCGCTCACTCCCCCTTATGATGCCCTAACCGCAAACTGACCCCTACCATATCGCGACAGGGATTGAGCGACGGCGGAACTGAGCACTTGTGTTTTTTCGTTTACGTAGGTCTGGATTTGCCGCTGGCTGCCGCCAAGCGAAGCAGCCCGAAGGCGGCCCGACCAATCCCTCGCCATGCTGGGCTAGACGTGGACCTTAGCCGTGTTACCGGAAACTTGGTACTGGGCTCCACCCAGTAAATGAGTTGGTCACCGGAGCGGCGAACTCGCTAACTCACTGAAAACCAGTGGCGGTTCAAAATGGTCCTTGCCGCCGTGGTCGCAAGTCACTGAATCTACGGAGGCGATTGTCGAGGCCGATGCTGGTCAGGAGACTAAAGAATCTGAACCATCATCCTCAGAATATCGGCACACAAATATTCTGCGCCAGCCTGATACCGAGAATGTCGAAACTGGGCGCCCAAAACCTACTGGAACGACGGTCCAACTTCCAACGGGGCGCCATAGCGATAAAGTGGCGGCTTGTACCCAGTTGATTGCATAACAGTGTCGGCCCCCTCGACCTGAGTACACTTTGGTTGCTTAACGACCAGAGGCTGGGGAGGAAGAAGCCGACATTCTTGTGGAATCACTGAACTATCTTTTGCACTTAATTACTTGGAGTTTCCGGCGAGGCGGGCTCCTGCCGTGGCGTCTTAGCAGGCGCGTTGACTTCGGGCCGCACCGAGAGAAAGATCACGCGCCCGCCTGCCTCT
>Ga0210400_10005155_pt1 | contig 11144 bp, 10 predicted proteins | sample IncBWH26MmetaG_FD_155456 | JGI IMG/M metagenome (GOLD analysis project Ga0210400, IMG submission 155456) | Forest soil microbial communities from Barre Woods Harvard Forest LTER site, Petersham, Massachusetts, United States - Inc-BW-H-26-M | ecosystem: Environmental > Terrestrial > Soil >...
CATTCGGCCTTAAGCCATCCCTTTAGCTCCAGCCTATGTAACGCAGGATAGAGGGAGCCTTGATTCACCTGCACTACCGACCGCGAGATCTGGTCCACTCTTTGGGCGATGCCGTAGCCGTGAAGGGGCTCCAGCGACACAATCTGCAGAATCAGCATGTCAAGCGTGCCTTGCGGAATGGGGAAACGTTTCAATGCCTCAACCTTCTACCGGTCAGTGTACAATATGATAGGTCGAAGGTCAAGGCGTGCAAGCGGCCGGACACTTCTGGCAATCACGTTGTGAGCGGATCGTCGGGAACCCTTACCTAATCGCGTTACGTCAGAGTTGCGCGTCATTCGGGAGCAATCGAGAACGATTGGGCGAGTCCTGGCAAACCACTTCAGCAAAACGGACTTATCAGTTAAGCAAAAGCTTTCTGGTAGGGCATCCCCCTTCTGGACCGACACGGCAGAATCGCGCAAAACTGTCACCTCAATGCTCACTCGGAAAGACGACCAGTAAAGTCAGGATTCGAGATTGTCAGGGCGCTGCTGTTGTGCAACGCGGCTTCCAATTGTTCAGCAAAAGATACTGATAGGTGCTGAACAGACAACGCCCAAGAAATCTTGAATGGCGACGGAACTTTCTGGCGTGGCTATCGTCTATGCTTCTGTGGGAATTGCACAGGAGGGTTCTTGTCACCTCAACTCGACATCTTGAAGGGCAACCTGGACCTCATGGTGCTCCAGACCCTGGAGGTCATGGGCGCACTCCATGGCTACGGTATCGCCCGGCGCATCGAGCAGGTTAGCGGAGACACTATCTTACTGAATCAAGGCACGATATATGCCTCTCTGGTGCGCCTCCAGCAGCGCGGCCTGATCCACTCCGAATGGGGCGTTTCGAATAACAACCGCCGCGCCAAGTTCTACTCCATCACGCGGCGTGGCTCCCGCCGCCTGGCCTCTTCAGCCCAGAATTGGGAGCAGCTTTCGATTGTCATGGGACGGTTCTTCGCCGCCCAAAAGGAGCCCCAGCGATGAATGACTCTCTGCGCGCTTTTTTCTCACGCCTGCGCGCGTTCTTTTTCAAGACGAGCTTGGATCACGACTTTGGCGATGAGCTCGCAGCCCACATCGAACTCCTCACCGAAGAAAACATCCAGCGCGGCATGACTCCCGAAGAAGCCCGCCGCGCCGCCTTCATCAAGTTGGGCGGCGTGGAACCGGCCAAAGACCTACACCGTGACACCCGCAGCCTGCCATTCCTTGACAGTCTCTTGCAGGATCTCCGCTACACCTTCCGCACTCTGCGCCGTGACATCGGCTTCACCACATTCGCTATTCTCATCGTCGGCCTCGGCATCGGCGCAAGCGCCACCGTTTTCAGCGTCGTCAACACGCTTCTCATCCGCCCTCTTCCCTTCCGCGATCCCGCAAGCCTCGTTTGGGTAGCCAATTCTCCCGGCGCGCTTGGGCTCTCCGGCCAAACCATGCAGGTCGGTCACTTTCTCGATCTGCGCGAACAAAATAAATCGCTCAGCGACATGGCCGCTTTTTTCGCCTTCTACGGTGTCGGTGATAACAAACTCACCGGCACTGGTGGCGAACCCGAGCGCCTCACCAGTGTTCCGGTCTCGCAAAATTTCTTTTCCTTCCTCGGCGTCGAGCCTCGACTCGGTCGCCTCTTCACCGCCGACGAGTGCAAGTGGAACGGCCCCCGAGTGGTCCTACTCAGCCACGGTCTTTGGCAGCGCCGCTTTGCTTCCGATCCTAATATCGTCGGTAAATCGCTCACGCTCGACGATCAACCCGCCACCGTCGTCGGTGTTCTTCCTGCTTCCTTCGATTTCGCCGCGATTTTCGCTCCCGGCAGCCGCATCGATCTTTTCAATCCGTTTCCTCTCACGCCGGAAACCAATCGCTGGGGCAACACGCTCGCCGTCGTCGGACGTCTCAAACCTGGCGCAACAGCCCAAAGCGCTCAAGTCGAATTCACCATCCTCTCCAAGCGCATCACTCATGATCATCCTGAACGCAATGATATAGACGCATCGCTCGCTCCTCTCACCTCCCATGTCAGCGGACGTCTTCGCCCCGCACTCATCGTCCTCGCCTGTGCCGTTGGCGTCGTCATGCTCATCGTCTGCGCCAATCTTTCCAACTTGCTTCTCGCGCGCTCCGCTTCACGCCAAAAAGAAATCGCCATTCGCGCCGCGCTCGGAGCTGGAAAGGCCCGTCTCATTCGCCAGATGCTTACCGAAAGCGTCGTTCTCTCCTGCTGCGGTGCCACGCTCGGCCTGCTCTTTGCTTTTCTCGGTACACGCGTTCTCGCGCACTTGACCTCCGTCAGCATCCCTCTCCTCTCCGACGTACATATGGATTTCTCCGTCGTCGGTTTCACTGCGTTGATTGCCATTCTCACTGGAATCCTCTTCGGTCTCTTCCCCGCCTTCCAGGTTCCCAGCATCAAGCTCCACGACACTCTGAAGGACGCCAATCGCGGCTCCAGCCAAAGCCACGGCCACGCATGGATTCGCAGCGCTCTTGTTGTATCGGAAGTGGCTCTCGCGTGCGTGCTCGTCGTCGGCGCGGGCTTGCTCATCCGCAGCTTCCTTCGCGTCCTCGATATCGATCTCGGATTTCATCCCGAACGTGCTGCGGCGCTTCGCATCGATCCCGACTCAAGCTATAACACCCAGGAAAAGCGCAACGCCTACTTCACGCAAGCTCTCCACAGTGCGCTCGAAATTCCCGGAGTCGAAGCTGCCGGGCTCACCGACGCCGTTCCTCTCGGCCACAACCGCAGTTGGGGCGTCCGCGGCAAAGGTCAGGTTTATAAGCGGGAGGAATATCCCGACGGCTACGTCCGTATTATCAGTAACGGCTATTTCAAAGCCATGGGCGTTCCTCTTCGTGCAGGCCGCGACTTCACCGAGCGCGACGACATGAACTCGGAAAAAGTCATCATCCTCAACGAGACTCTGGCCCGTTTTCTCTTCCCAGGAAAAGACCCCATCGGCCAGATCGTCAACGCCGATGATCCCGACCGCAAGGTTGTCGGCGTCGTCGGCGATGTCCACCATCTCGCTCTCGAAGAAAAGTCCGGCAATGAATTCTACATTCCTATCCGGCAAACGCAGGACTTCGGCTCGGTCGATCTCGTCGTTCGCACGTCGCTCCCTAACTCCGAACTCGTTCCGCGCCTCCGCGAAGCTCTCAAACCGACCGATCCCACGCTCGCCACAGGCACGCTCCGTACTATGCAGCAAATCGTAGACAAAGCCGCCTCACCGCGCCGCTTCGTCGTCCTCTTGCTTGCAGGTTTCGCCGCCTTTGCCCTCGTCCTGGCCTCGCTCGGCATCTACGCCGTCATCTCGTATTCCGTCAGCCAGCGCACGCAGGAAATCGGTATTCGCATGGCCCTCGGCGCTTCCGCACAAAAACTTCAGGCCAGTATCCTTTTTCATCCTCGTCGGAGTTGCCTCTTCCTGGGCTCTCGCCCGCGCCATCAGCGGCCTCCTCTTCGGCGTAACTGCCACTGACCCAGCCACTTTTGTGGGCATGCTCATTTTGCTGACAGCCGTCGCCGCCCTCGCAGGTTATCTCCCCGCTCGCCGCGCCTCCCGCATCGACCCTATGTCCGCGTTGCGGGCGAGCTGACGCCATTTGCACAGTGAGGGGCAATCCTATTTCTTCTTAACTCTGATAAACGCCCTAGCAGTGACTATTGCATTGCTGGCGAGAAGCGGACTATCGGGACTTAGCAGCCAGCCTGGAGGCGACTCCTGGCTAGGAACTCCTCAGGGCGGCGAAAGCCCTACCCGCCACTAGGCCTTGTCCTCGCGCCGGCCAGTGCACGGAACCTTTTTCACTATCCGCAGTATTCACTCTTTGTAAGGGCTACTGCAGCCGTTTAGGACCATAATTCGGCGATGACTTTGGCTCCCGACGAGGATCTGATGCTCCAAGTGCGCGATGGCGCGGGCGAAACGCTAGGCGTGTTGTTTGATCGCTACCAAACGCCGCTCTTCAATTTCTATTCGAAGTTGACGGGCGACCGGACGCTGAGCGAAGACCTTGTCCAGGAGGTATTCCTCCGTATCCTGAAATACCGCCAGAGCTACCGCCCGGGCACCCCCTTCCGCGCTTGGGTCTACCAGATTGCGCGCAACGCGCGCATCGATCACTTTCGCAAGTTTCCTCCGCAGACCGCTCTCGAGCCGGAAATGCTGCCCCCTGTTCTTCCCACGGATTCCGCGCAGGAGCAGCAGGAAGTCGAACTGTTGCAACGTGCGCTCCAGCAGTTGCCGGAGGAAAAAAGAGAAATCCTGCTTCTCTGCCGCTTTCAAGAACTGAAGTATGAGGAAATTGCCGCTCTTCTCGGCTGCGAACTCAACACCGTCAGAACGCGCATCCACCGTGCCTTGCAGGATTTGCGCAAGGCTTTTCATCAACTTGCGCGCGGCACGATGCTGAAGAAAGCCGAAGCGGCAGCTGCAGAGAACATTCCTCCTCGAGGAGGTCGCCATGAAGTGTGAACACATCGCGGAACTCTTGCTGGACTACTTGCAAGGGAACCTGAGCCCCGATCAGCACAAAAACGTCGAAGCACATCTGGAACAGTGCGCGGACTGCTCCGAAGAAGTAGTCATTTGGAAAAAGCTTTCGCTTCTGCCCGTCGACCAGCCAGGCCCTGAGTCTCGCGCGCGTTTTGAAGCCATGCTGCAGGCGTACCAAGCGGGTCGTTCGAATCAGCCTGCGGATGACTCGCATCGGAGTAAGCCCGCTTCCGCCTGGAACAGGAACGTGTTCCATTGGCTTCGTTCGCCTGTCGGGGCGATCGCGTGGAGCGCCGCGCTGCTCGCCATCGGCGTTTTCGCCGGCCTTCGCTTAGCTGCTCCCAAGCCTCCTTCCCCAGACTTGGCTTCCGTGCAATCTGAACTCACCAGCATGAAGCAATTGGTCGTACTCTCCATGCTGCAGCAGCAATCTGCCAGTGCGCGGCTCGAGGGCGTCACTTGGAGCACCCGCGACCAGCAACTCGATCCGCAGGTCCTTTCCGCTCTCCTTCACACCTTGCGCTACGACGCGAGCGTCGACGTGCGCCTGGCAGCTCTCGATGCTCTCAGCCGCCACGGGCGCCAGCCCCAAGTGCACAAGGGAATTATGGACTCTCTTCAGCAAGACCAATCGCCCCTCGTGCAGGTGGCCCTGATCGATCTCATGCTCGAATGGCGAGACCGCGATGCCGCGCATCGGCTTCAGGAGTTGGAGCAAACACCGAACTTGAACCCCACCGTGCGCCAACGCGTCGAGTGGGCCAAAAGTAAACTGAATTGAGGAGGAGACCATGCGAAACTCGCGCTTTTTCACAGTGTTGACAGTCGGCTGTCTGCTTCCCTTTTCCTTGTTCGCCCAGTCCGTGACCATAAGAGTCCCTCAGTCGGTAATAAAAGTAGCCCCACCTCTTCCCTTGGCGCTTCATATTCCGTCCGTATCCCCAATGAATTTCGATGAGTCCGATCGCGACCTGCCAGTGCATGAGGAGGGGACCATCCAGAAATCTTTTTCGATGGCGGGCGTCCAGCATAAGTCCCTGGAAATTGACAACGTCTGGGGTTCCATCGAAGTCGTGGGCACAAATTCCGACCAGGCGCAACTCATGGTCAAAAAGTCTGTCCGCGCGGAATCCAAGGAAAAGCTCGAACAGGCTCGCAAAGAAGTGACCCTCGACATCACCGAGGAAGCAGGCTCCCTGAAGCTCTATGTAAACGGGCCTTTCCGCTGCAACTGCGACGAAGGATGTGGCCGCCGCGAGTTCGAGGGTTATATCGTCAAAATGGATTTTCAGCTCCAAGTTCCCCGCGACATCGATATCAAGCTGAAGACCGTAAATGAGGGCCGCGTTTTAGTGGGCGACATCAACGGGAATTTCGTAGTGCGCGACGTCAATGGCGACGTCGAGATGGACAATGTCGCGGGCTCGGGAACAGTGCATACGGTGAATGGCCCCGTCAAGGTTTCCTTCCGTGGGAATCCCCATGAAAATTCCGATTTTCGGACGGTGAACGGCCCGGTGGAGCTGCGTTTCGCGAAAAGCTTGGCCGCGGATTTTCGCTTCAAGACCTTCAACGGCAGCATCTACAGCGATTTTCCCGTTACGGCTTTGCCGGTGCGCGCTATTCGGGAAGAGCATCATGGCGCAAAGGTGGTTTTTCACGCGGACCGCTATACGGGAGTGCGTGTGAATTCCGGCGGCCCGGAGATCAAGGTCGAAACTCTAAATGGAGAGATACGTATTCTTGAAAATCATGAATAACCAAACTCAGCGTTTCCCACCCCTCGTTGTCGCTGTTGTAATTCTCTGCGTCGCGTTTGCCGCCGTGCAGGCCTCAGCACAGACGCAAGCCCAGACGCAAACGCCGTCTGGCGCGGATCGCGTCTCCGTGAATCTCAGCGATCCCACGCGGCCCGCTTTGGTGAAGGCGAGCCTGCTCAACGGCGGAATTACCGTCAAGGCTTATGACGGCAAGGAAGTGGTCGTCGAGGCCCGCGCCCGCAACCACGATTCAGCGCGCTCGGATTCCAACATGAAGCGCATCGTTGTCTCCTCCACTGGTCTTTCCGTGGAGGAAGAAAACAACGAAGTCCGCATCTCCTCCGATTCGGTCATGCGCACCATCGACCTCACCATTTCCGTTCCCGTTCACACCTCGCTCAAACTGAGCTCCGTGAATAGCGGAGACATCGTGGTCACCGGCGTGGACGGCGAATTGGACGTCAATGACGTGAATGGCTCCGTCACCCTGAACAACGTCTCTGGCAGCGCCGTCGCGCATGCCTTGAACGGCCGCCTTTTGGCCACCTTCACGCGCGTCAATCAGAAGCCCATGGCCTTCAGTTCTTTGAACGGCGACATTGACGTCACCTTTCCTGCCGATTTGAAAGCCAACCTCAGCCTTAAGTCCGATCGCGGAGAGATTTTCAGTGATTTCGACGTCCAGGTCCAGGCTTCCGCGCCGCAGCAAATCGTCGAGGATGGGCGCGGCCACGGCGGCAAATACCTTGTCAAGATCGACAAGGCCGTCCACGCTACAATCAACGGCGGCGGCCTCGAATTGCAATTTACAAACTTCAATGGCGGTATCTACATCCGCACAGCCGGCGCCGCGCGGTGATGCCCACGCAGCCGCTGTCTCTAGCAAGAAACGTCTTCGTCGGCCTGACCACGAAGAGAAGCCAGTGGTAAAAGGCGGGTTACATCCACCTGATTAACGCACGTGTATTGACTGGTCTCGCCACCTTCCGGGTGGTCGGCCACTCTTCCATAACCGTTGCACCCAGCTCAAGGATTCGGCTCGATGCCAATGCGATCATTGACTGCTGATCGAATCCGCTGCTTGCAGCCAAGGTATCGTTCCGTGGTTTGAACTGAGACGTGCCCCAAAAGGAATTGGATCTGCTCCAACTCCCCTCCTGAAGCATGGCAGAGCCGAGCACAGGTCCGACGCAGATCGTGCGGCGCTAATTTCGCGACACCAATGGTCCTCGCGGACTCCTTCACTATGTGCCAAACCGCCTTTACCGTCATGCTATCTCCTCACGCCCTTCCTACTTTGTTGACCCTGCGAAACAGCTTTCCTCGATCAATGCCGGCGGCAGCAAGCCACACTTCTAATTCGCTTCTCACCCAGTCTGGAACCGGAACCGTTCGAACGTGGCCTCCCTTACCCATCAAGTCGATGATGGCCCAGTGTTCCTCCCGCTGCTGTAGATGATCCAGGGTCAATGCGACGGCTTCGTGTCTTCTCAACCCACACGCAAGCAGGAGAGCCAACAAAGCGCGGTCTCGTTTTCCTTTGAGCCGCTCGGGATCAGGCGCTTGCCAAAGCGCTTGCCCCTGTTCTGCAGTCAGCCAGTTGCCAAGGCGAACGCCTAACTTCTTCACGCCTTTAACGCGACGAATACCTGCTGCCAGGTCGGCGCTCAGCAGACCGCAATCGGCTGCCTCATACGCAAGACGGCGTACGGCACCCAGCCGTAGATTAACGGTGCCGGCCGCGAGTTGACGAGATTCGAGATGAGATCGGTAGCGCAGAACAACTATTCTATTGAATGCCAAGCGCGGTTCTGAACAATACCAATCAACGAATTCATCGATCGCGTGACGATATCCCCGCTGCGCATCCTGAGAAGTGAGGCTGTTCAAGACTGCGGTTTTGGAGTGTTCGAGATCAAGCAGGCGCAAGACGGATCTGGTGCTGCTGCGTCTTCTTCTGGAAGTTGGTCTGTGCTTCATGATCGGTGGCCTCCATGCCATCGATCAATGATCAGAGCGGTTTTCGCAGCGGGTAAGTTCAGGTTTGCCCGTCATCCAGAAGTTTCGCGATTCGATTCCATTACTAAGCGCAGAACAAAGGCATCCACCGTGGACTTGGACTCGCGGGCGACGTCGCCACAGTACGGCGTAGGCCCGGGGCGCTAAAGGCCTAGGCGCTTGAGGAGGGTGGTGTAGCGTGGATCCCGGCGAAGGGTGTCCATTTGGGGATCAACCTTTAGGTACGCCACCCACTCGGCGCGAGATTGATAGGCTTCTTCGAGAGTTGCGAACGCGTCATCGGTCCGGCCAAGAGCGACGTAGACGGCGGCTCGATCGTAGCCAGAAACAAACTGCTTCGACTGTGCGAGGGAAGCCATAGTGGCAGCTGCGGCGCCGTGGTCCCCCGCAAGAGCTTGTGCTCGCGCCAACGCCAAAGTAGTCCATGGGTTCACTTGGTGTTCAAAGGCTTACTTACAGGCGTAGAGGGCTGCTTTCGTGTCGCCTTTCGCGTTGAGAGCCCAGCACAAACCGACATAGTTGGGAACGAACGCGGGGTCGAACGTGTTTGCTTGACGGAGTTGATTGATCGAGTCGTCATAGCGCCTCGCCCAGTACAGAACGATGCCGAGATAACAATTGATCTTACTTGAGAGCGGGTCGAGCTCCAGCGCCCGACGGAGTTCGGAGATCGCGCGGTTGAAGTCGCCCAATTGTGCCCGATAAAGACCGAACCATAGATGGGCGTCAGCGAGGTTGGGATCGATCGCCAGCGCCAGTTGGAATTCTCGTTCTGCTATGTCCCAATTCCAGTCGTATTTGGAGGCGATCACTCCGAGGGAAACGTGCGCAGCGGCTAGAGACGGGTCGAGTTCGACGGCTCGTTGCGCTGCGGCTTTCGCTCTCGGCATGGCTTCGTTCGGCGGAAAGACCAAATTCGAGGTGTCGTAGTAGGCGTCGGCCAGGCCGCTGTAGGCCAATGCGTATGCAGGATCGTCATCGATAGCGCTTTGGAGGTAGTCGAGGGCTTTGCGGAATCCGTCTTCAGTGTACTTGTTCGCGTAGTATTCGCCGCGCAGGTAATTGGCGTACGCGGAGGCGTTCGCGGTGGGGCGCTTGTTCAGTGCGCTTTGCTGTTGGGCCGTAAGGGTGCCGGAAAGGTTCGAAACGATGCGCTCTGCGATGGAGTCTTCGAGCGCGAATGCCTTATCGGAGGCAACGTCGAAGGTCTGTGCCCATAAAGGCTTGCCGTCGCGGACTCGCAGTAGCCGGACAGAGACTCGAATGCGGTTGTCAGCGGTCTGGACGTTTCCTTCGACGACGGCATCGACGCCAAGATCGCGACCGCTTTGAATGGGATCGCGCTCCGCGAATCGACTGACGGTTGCCAAGGGTCGGACGACGAGTTGTGTGTTCCCGAGTCGCGTGATTACGGCGTCCGTTAGTCCGAGGCCCAGGTAATCGTTCCTGGAGTCTTGATTGTTCCTGGAGTCTTGATTAAGGACGTAAAAGGGGAGAATGGCGACAGAGCGCGGCCGTTTGGCAAACAAGTTTGGAGTAAGCCAGGCGATCAGTCCATAGGCGGAGAAGGCGACCAAAACGGCTCCGGCAATAAAGTGGTAGGCAGATCGGGATGAGCGAGGCGGGGGCGGCACAGTGGTTGGGGAAATTGGGGGACTCGTTTCGGCGGTTGCCGGATCGCATCGCACTTCCCCGACGAAACTGTAGCCGCGGCCGGGGATTGTAACGATCCACTTGGGGCTTGCCGGGGTTTCGCCGAGGGCTTTTCGCAAAGCGGAGATGGCGACCGTAATATTGTTCTCTTCGACGGCGGTGTCCGGCCAGACCTGGCCCATCAGGGCGTCCTTGTCGACCACCTCGCCTCGCTGCTCGAGCAGAACTACCAGGATTTCGAAGGCTTTACCGGAAAGCGCGACGGGCTGTCCGTCGCGCTCGACAGACCGGCGAAGGACGTCGACGCGGAACTGGCCAAACTCGAAGATTTCCGCCTTTTCACTCATTTAGCAAAGTTTAGCTTCTTTTAGGGCGCGAATTAAGGACATTTAGCCCCCTCTCCGGGCACGATCGCGTCAGGTTGCAATGATCGCAACCAAATGAAAAGGAGAATATCAAAATGAACCACAACGCAATGGCAAACGTCAGAACACGAATCATCTACGGTGTGCTGACGATCATGACAATCATGTTCAGCACGGGAAGGGATCTTATGGCACAAACAAACGCACCGACAGCCGTAAAAAATGTCGTTCTCGTTCATGGCGGCTTCGTGGACGGATCCGGATGGGAAGGCGTCTACAAGATTCTCACGGAGAAGGGCTATAACGTCACGGTTGTCCAGAACCCCACAATCTCTCTTGCGGATGACGTTGCAGTGACGAAGCGAGTCATCGACGCGCAGGACGGCCCTGTGATCCTCGTGGGCCATTCGTATGGCGGTGTGGTGATCAGCTCGGTGGGAGATGACCCGAAGGTCGTCGGGCTTGTTTACATTTGTGCATTCGCTGCTGACACCGGTGATTCCGTCCTTTCTCTCATCAAGACTGCTCCGGCGGATGCACCGGCTCCCCCGATTCTGCCGCCACAGGACGGCTTTCTGTTTCTTGACCGCCAGAAGTTTGCAGCATCCTTCGCCGCTGACGTAAAGCCCGAGATTGCAGGTTTCATGGCCAATTCCCAAGTGCCGTGGGGACTTGCGGCCGCGAGCGGCGGGGCCACAGCGGCTGCCTGGAAGACGAAGCCGAGCTGGTATCTGCTGACCACAGAAGATCACATGATCGCTCCGGAACTCCAGCGATTCATGTCGAAGCGAGCGGGTTCCAAGG
>Ga0210400_10005156_pt1 | contig 11143 bp, 10 predicted proteins | sample IncBWH26MmetaG_FD_155456 | JGI IMG/M metagenome (GOLD analysis project Ga0210400, IMG submission 155456) | Forest soil microbial communities from Barre Woods Harvard Forest LTER site, Petersham, Massachusetts, United States - Inc-BW-H-26-M | ecosystem: Environmental > Terrestrial > Soil >...
TGCAACTGGATTTCCAGCGGATACGTCGAAGCTACCAGAACCTGGCTCAGAAGCGGATCCGGATACAACGCGATCGGCGCGACCAGCGAATCTAGTTGATCATTGGGAATTTTCGGAGCTGGCTGCTCCGGTGACGCGGCTTGCTGCTGCGCGTAAACCCGGGTGTCACCCGGCGCAAGCAACAGCACGCACAGAACTGCCACCAGACTCTGACATGTCCTCCTGCGGAATTTCGTTCGAAACGGTTTCGTTATCAAGACTTTTCAAACCTTTTTCTTTTTTTCTTTTCCAATTGAAGGGCTAACCGAACCAAATTCCTCTGTCCCAATTCAATGCTTGAAAACAAGGGCCAGACTGACCGCCGTGAGGGCTGGTCCGCTGCACAAGCATCTCGAAGGTTGTCGCCACGGTCTCCTCTGTACGTGCGCTGGCTGGACAACGCGGCATTTCGTCCAGGCTGACCACACTATCGGTGAACAGCCAGAAGATTGGGTCTATCCGCGCTACTTCTTTTGCAGTGGTGGATAATTCTTCAGCAATTTTGCGACTGCCTTCTCCAGGTTCTTTTGCTGTTTTTCCGGCTTTGCATTGGGATCAATCACCTTGGAAGCCGTCCCTTCCCACACCAATTGCTTCTTGGCGACGTCATACATATCCAGGTCGATCCCTCCGACATGGATGGTGGTTGTTTGGCCGGTGGTCGTGCTGCTGCCTGTGTAGCCTCGCCAGCCCGGACCGTATCCCCAGCCGTTGTTGTACGAGGTGTATTGCTTTTCCTGATTCAGTGCCGCCTGGTAGCTGAGATAGAGGTCGGCGTCGTCGGAATCAGCCTTCGTGAGACCCTTCTTGGCGAGTTCGGCGTCTGTCGCAGCCTTGAATTGCCGGTCCGCCAATTCGTTAAGGGTCTCAGCGTTCTTGTTGTCTACCCACTTGTACGACTTATACTTGGAAAAGTCCGCGTCGCGGTCGAAGTTGTACCGAACATCCTGCGCACATGTGGTCTGGCTGGCTGCGATCGTGAAGATGACAGCGAAGCTGAGCACCGGCACTATCCTGCTTATCATGATTGTATTCATCGTCGTCTCCTCGATTCGTGTTTACTGCATCTTCCGTATGTCCGGCACCGACCCAGCTCTTCCGTAGAGTCTGAAGACGGTGAACCAGCCCTTGTCGGCTACAGTTGGAATCCAGTTCTTCTCCAAACTCTGCGGAGCTTTCGGGCCAAAGCAAGTATCGGATCGTGTGCCGGACTCCCGTGACTCCCGTACCAGGCTGCGACTCCCCGCAAGAGCGCATCCGCACCTTTTCACTAAGGGCAGTTGAGGTGCCAAGCGCAATGGCAAAGGTCGAGCGGCACTACCTCACTGATAAAAAGATGGTTATGGTGTGGTGAGCTGATTTTCTTCACGTCACTTCGCGGGTCGTCAGCAACGACATGTCGTCGTTCCACCGAAATGTCGTTTCAATGGGGATAGCCCTTATCGGAATGGGGGATGCGTGTGCCAGCGCACTACGCACTAACTGGTACTTTTGACAGTTTCTTTGGAACTCCTGACGAATTTACGTTGTGAGTCAAAGGAGAGCGTCTTGTGTGGCCGCCCAAGCGCGCCCCTCGGAGGATTTGTCTCAATAGACCGTCGATCAGTCTGTTGAACAGTTTGAGCCGAGAAAGTTGATGGCTGTGGATAGCACGTCTGGATTCGACGCCAGTCTTCGCGTTGAATTAGAGGACCGTCTCCGATTCGAGATCTTTATCTCCGACCTCTCAGCGCGTTTTGTGAAGCTCCCATCGTGCAAGGTAGATCAGGAAATTGAGCGTGCTTTGCAAGAGGTGACGGAATTCTTCCATGCGCATCGCTGTGGACTGCTCGATGTGCTCGGTGAACAGAAAATCGCCAGGCTTACCCATGCCTGGTATGCCGACGGAGTTCGGCGAGTAACCCCGGGCACGAACTGTGCCGACGGACTTTCGTGGACTTTCGAGATGCTCGTCAATCAGAAGCGGGCTATTGCTTTTCACGACTTGTCCGAATTGCCGTCCGATGCCGCATCCGACGTGCCCGCCTATACAGCCATGGGCGCTCGTTCCTCACTTATGATCCCACTGTTCACTGGAGAAGAAGTCCGCCACATCGTGGTACTGCAAACCATGGCTGGCGGAGGAGCACTCGCGAAGGAGTACATTCCACGGCTGCAGCTTCTAGGAGAAATACTTGTCAATGCTTTGGCCCGGAAAGACGCGGACGATACGTTACGAGAGAGCGAGGCGCGGCTGAACCTGGCTGCTGCTTCCGCGCAAGCGGCTCTTTGGACTGTTGAAGCCGCAGACGGTCAGATTTGGTGCACGGACTTAGGACGTGAATTGTTGGGATTCACTCTCACGGAAGTAATAACGTTTGACCGGTTCTTACAGGCCGTCCACGCCGATGATCGGAACCAGATTAGCGAGATCGTTGCCCAAGCTTATGCAACGGGAAAAGAGGCGAATGGACATTTTCGCATCCGTCTGCCTGATGAGAGCGTTCGCTGGATCGCGTTTCGCGGCCGAGTGCAGTACACATCGTCAGGGAATCCACTGCGGTTGATGGGTTGTTCCATCGATATCTCCGAGCGCAAACATGCGGATGAGCAACTTCGCAACGCCCTGGACGAGGTGCGGCAGTTGCGTGACCAGTTGCAGCGCGAAAACGAGCATCTGCGGCAGGAAGTGAAACAGTTCCACGGGCATTCTCGCATTATTGGCCAAAGTCCCGCCATCCGCAGGGTTCTGACGCAAGCGGAACAAGTGGCGCCGACCCCCTCGACGGTGCTCCTGTTGGGAGAGACCGGAACGGGAAAAGAACTCTTCGCCTCCGCTATCCACGAACTCAGCTCTCGCAAGAGCCGCGTGATGATCCGAATAAACTGTGCAGCTATTCCAGTGCCGCTTATTGAAAGCGAGTTGTTCGGTCGAGAAAAGGGTGCATATACGGGCGCCGTTTCGAAACAGATCGGCCGGTTCGAGATGGCCCACGGCTCTACACTGTTCCTGGATGAAATCGGCGAACTGCCGATCGATATTCAAGTGAAGTTATTGCGAGTTTTGCAGGAGAAGTCTATCGAAAGGCTGGGTAACCCGAAGCCCGTCCCGGCGGACGTACGGATCATCACGGCTACAAACACGAATCTTGAGAAGGCGGTACAGGAAGGCAAATTTCGTGAGGATTTGTACTACCGGCTGAACGTTTTCCCAATCACCATTCCGTCGCTTCGCGAGCGCCGCGACGACATCCCGCTCCTGACCTGGTCCTTTTTGGAAGAATTTAACACTACGCTGGGAAAGCATGTCGAAACTATTCCACAGTCCACGATGGATGCGCTCGTGTGCTATTCCTGGCCGGGCAACATTCGTGAATTGCGGAACGTAATCGAGCGGGCCATGATTCTTGCAAATGATTCCAAATTGAAGGTCGAGATACCTAATGGGGCGAACGGCAAGGCCGCTCACGGGTTCTCGATAAATGATGTCGAACGCAAACACTTCCTGAGCGTTCTCGAAATGACGGGCTGGCGAGTCCGGGGTAAGAACGGGGCAGCGGAGGTTCTCGGCTTAAAGCCAACAACATTGACTAGCCGGTTGGCAAAATTAGGGATAAGGCGTCCTGCGTCCTAGAACGACATATCGTGGGGAGCCACGATATATCGTCGGCCTCTCCGCTTCGAGCGTTCTCCTAGCAACGAGCATCTCGGCTTAGATTCAATAGCTTAGCCGAATTGTCCCATGTTCTGAAACTGGCACATGAACTGCACTTCATCCTTCTGTGGTCCAACTTTTTCTGAAGCTGGTCGCTCCTCCCGGGCAAGAGCGGGATGTAACACAGGCGTTGCAGACCATCATGTTGCCCGCGCGCCTGTCGCGTGGCTGCAGCCGGGTGGAACTCTGCGCTGGGGTGCAGCGGCCGGAAATAATCTGCTATCTGGAGGAGTGGGACGAGGAAGAGGAATTGTTTGCTCAGCTTCGTGTAGAGCGCTTCAGCCGACTTCTTGAAGTGATGGAATGTGCCAGCGAGCCGCCGTTTCTGGAGTTTCGTTTTGTTTCCGCCCGGCGTGGACTGGACTACATCGAGTCCGCCCGGTCTAGCTGAAGCGTTGGCTATCTCGCGGGACGCCGTGCCGAGAGACGCGTGGCGCCAGTTCATTTGTAGCTGGGACAAAGTTCAGAGTCTCAGTACGAGAAAGTGGCGACGAGGAAGTTAGCCGGGATTGTTCGTAGGAGAGAAACATGAGGTATTCATTGATTGGATTGTTGATGTTGATCGCGGCATTCCCTTCCGGGAGTGCCCAGCAGAGCGAGTATCCCGTAATGGAAAAGGTCGCTCAGAAGGTGATCGACAAGTATCAGAACTCCAGCTGTGAGGACCTGAAAGCACAAAAACAGCAACCGCCGGACCCTCAGCAGGCCGCAATGAAGCAGAAGGTGGTGGGGTTACTGAAGAACGATCCGAGAATGCGCGAGCAGTTCCTGAACAAAGTGGCCGCTCCGATCGCAAACAAGATGTTCGAATGCGGCATGATTCCTTGATCGTCGAGATGAATCGGTCTGCAGTGTGGGCAGGCGGCGCCCGAGTTACGCAAACGGAGGATTCGTAGCCTGCAAGCGGAACGGCATGAAGCGTTCCCTGCGGCGCGGACCGAATTAAATCAAGTCCGCATGTTCTGACAGAGGCAGTAGGTGAATTTTCGTGAGGGTGCAGCGAATGAGTGGCGCGAATAAAGGGCTGCAACAATCGGCGCTGGTAATGAGGATTCTGGGATGGGCCATGATTGCCCTTCCCCTGGCTCTTCCGCTCTATCCCCCCGGGTTCCTGTGGGGGAGCCATTCGGCGGAATTCCCTACAGTGGTGCCACATCCCGAGTCGCCTCTTCACGGGCTGCATCCCTACCTGTTCATGATCATCGTCTTGTACATGGCATGGGGGATTCTGATGGTTCGCGGTGCGAAGGACCCTAAAGCCAACGCCGCACTTTTCGACTACGGGATTCTCGCCAATCTGCTCCACGCTTTGCTCATGATTCCTCAGGCGTTCATCTACCCGAATGAACACGCGCACTTGTGGGCGGATATACCGGTGCTATTGGCTGTCGCCGTAGTCCTTTGGATCTATCACCCCAATCGAGTCGCACCAGAACCTTTAAGGGCGTAATGAGCATCTACGACGCAGATGTGGTCGTGATTGGCAGTGGGTTCGGCGGAAGTATCTCGGCGAACCGCTTGGCCTTGGCAGGCCTCAAGGTCTTGGTCTTGGAGCGCGGCCCGTGGCGCGATTCACTGCCTGTCCGTTCCATGGGAATTGAAAAACGAGCACCCTTTCCCTACGGAATGAGGGCCGTCACGCATTTGCTACGGACCGTTCACCTGGGCCGTTGGAGCCTCACGTTGAACAAGTCCGGTATGTACGAGGTGTTCCGCTATCCCGGACTCGATGTTTTTGCGGTTTCGGCGGTGGGCGGAGGTAGCCACGGTTGGTTCGGCATGCTTGTGCCACCCCAGAATCCAGCGTATTGGAGGGAATGTCATCCCAGTCTAAACGCCGAGGAGATAGAGAGTTACTACGACAAGATCATGGCCGACATGGGAGGTGTCCGGATCTCACAAGACCTCTTGCTACCCCACTCGATATGGACGCAGCTGCCCGCGTCGCCGGGCGGCAGATGTCTCCCTGCTGACCCGCAACCGTATATGGCGATCAAAGTCCCCCACTCCCAGAGCGAAGTCGGGCAAGTTACGGAAAGCGATGGAGGAGTGAAGCGCCAGACGTGCGCGTTTAACGGGGATGGTTTCATGGGATCGCCGGGAGGAGCCAAGGCGTCGGTCGATTTTATCTATCTGGCGCCGGTGCTCAACAAAGGCGCAACAGTTCGCGACATGTGCGAGGTTACAAAACTCGTCCGAAGCTCAGATGCCGGTGCGACTGAGTATGCCGTTTATTTCTCGAACCTCCGTGGGGGGCAAAAAGAGGTGGTCCGCGCGAAACGGGTCATCCTTGCCGCCGGAACGATGAACACGTTGCGTTTGCTGTTCGCCGGCAGTTCGCAGTCGGGCGGGCTCAGCCCTATGCCGTCCTTGGGACGCACGTTCGGCGGCAACGGCGATTTTCTTGGCGCGTGGTTCAAGGGACCTGCGCAAACGCCGGTGTTTGAGTCCGCTCCGGTTCTTGGCTGCTTCAAGGTGGACGCACGCGACATACCTTTCGTGGGCATGTGGGCCATGCCCGGCATTGACACGGTGCCGCTGCTGCCTCGATGGAAAAAGAAGCTGGCGAAGACGGTTCCACTGATCGGAATGGGCGCGGACACCGGAAAGGCATCGGCACGATACGAGAAAGGCGCAGTAGTAGTGGACTACGATCCGAACCAACAGCCGATCTTCGAGAAAATCAGGGGAGCCTTCCGCGCGCTGGAAACTCAAACCAGTTTGAAGACCTGGGCGATTAAGAAACCGATCACCGTTCACGCGTGGGGTGGCGCTTGCCTGGGCCCAAGCCCCGATCGCGGCGTTGTAGACCACAACGGCGAAGTGTACGGGAATCCGGGTCTTTTCGTTACGGACGCGTCGGCACTACCGGCTGCAGCAGGAACGCCTCCGTCTCTCACGATCGCGGCTTGGGCTCACCACGTTGCGGACAGCTTGGCACAAAGGGCCACGTGAAGTTTCAACGGAAGGAGACAGATGACTAACGCTACCAAAAGTCTCCAACAATCGGCACTCGTGATGAAGATCATGGGCTGGGGTCTCATCGCGGGGCTTACCGGCGGCTTGTTTCTCTACCCGCCGGGGTTCTTGTGGGGAAGTCATCCTGCGACCTTTCCTAACATTGGTCCCCCGCATCCTGAGTCCCCGCTCCACGCGCTACATCCGTACCTCTTCATGATCTTGTCGATATATGTCGCATACGGGATTTTGCTGATTCGCGGCGCCACGAATCCTAAAGCTAACGCTGCTCTGTTCGACTTCGGCATCCTCTCCAGTGTGCTGCACGGGTCGGTGATGTTCGTACAGGCCTTCATCTACCCGAACGAGCATGCGCATCTTTGGGCGGACGTCCCGATTGCGTTCGTCGTGGCTGTGATCCTTTGGATCTATCACCCCAATCGAGTGGCGCCCGAGACCTCGGGGCGGGGCCTGACGTTGAACGAAAGAGGGAATCCTGGTTAGGGGCAACGGAGAATATCATGCCAGCCACACAAGGCGAGCCGGCTGTTGGAATCGAATCACCTCGAGTCGAGCCCATGATCCAACCCGTTTCACGCGCGACGGCACAGTCGCTCGCCGCGCGTCCAGCGAAGGTTGCCCAGCGCATCACCCTGTCGGACAGTGATGTGCGGCGGCTCGTGGCCCTCTGGGCCAGTCGCTGGCGGCGCGAACCTACGCCGGAGGAACTACAGGGCCTCCTCGAGGAAGAAGTCCGAGAGGAGATCCTGTACCGCGAAGCGTTGACGCTGGATCTCGCCAAAGACGACATGGTCGTTAAGCGGTACCTCGCGCAAAAAGTGGGCATGATGGTGGCGGATCTCGCAGCCCTGCGCAAACGAGATCCGGCGGAGGTCAGGGCATGGTTCGAGCGAAACCGGGAAAGGTTCGCACTGCCGCCGCGCGTGTCCTTTCGACACCTCTACTTTTCGTTCGACCTGCGGCAGGCCCAGACCCGTCAGGACGCCACCGCGGCGCTGGCTGACCTAGTCGAACGGACGAGCCCGCCTACGGCGCATGACGAGCCGGGTGACTCGTTCATGTTCCGGTCCTTCTATGGCGATCACACACCGTCTGAGATCGGCCAAGTCTTCGGCCACGCGTTCGCCCAGGTGCTGTTCCGGTTCGAGCCTGGCGCGTGGCAGGGGCCGGTCGAATCGGGGTATGGATGGCATCTGGTCTGGATCGATTCCGTAACTCCCGGGCGCGTGCCGACGTTCGATGAGATCGAGCCAACGGTCATCTCCGAATGGCTAGCCGAACAGAGGGCCGACGCGCGGAACAAGTTCTATGAAGCCGCGCGCAAGAAATATCAGGTCGAAGTCCCCGAGTCGATCCCGTCGCTGAGCCGCTTCAAACCCATGTCTTCGGCTCCGTTCGTGTATCGGGATGACGGTAGACCTGATTGGGGCTCGATGTGGAAGACGTACTGTGAGTTGGCGCTCTACGGTGGTCCGCCCCACCGCGGCGAGGCCAACGCGCTGACCGCGCCGTCCGAGCCTCAGCAGCTGACTACTGAAATGAAAGCCGTCCAGGAGATCATCCGCGGCATCTACGAGACCACCGGGCTCGAGGCCCAGCCGGCGGAACCGGGCTGGATCGCCGTGGCCTGCAACTCGCGCAAGATGGCGGCATGGCTCTGCGCCACCATCATCATAGAGAACGTTGAGGCGCGCTGTGAGGGCGAACGCCTCCTGCTTCCCGCTAGCCCCGACTTCACGCTCGAGAAACAGATTAAGAGCGTGATCACCGTCTTGGCCAAGACCAACCACTATTGGCAAGCGCACGTCAACGGCGTGTACTCGCCTCAGCTCGACACGATTCAGTGGCAACAATCGTAGAACGCACAACTCAAGTTCCGAAAGGAGTCACACATGAGTCCAGAACGAGAAGTCACCACGAGCCGGTCGCGAAAGGCGAATCCCCTCCGCGAGGCTTACTTCGGCGATACGCACGTCCACACGGCCTGGTCCTGCGACACCTTCATCGCCGGCGTGCGTACAGGTCCCGAGGACGCTTATCGTTTTGCCCGCGGCGAGGCGATCGACCATTTTAACGGCGAAAAGATCCAGCTCAAGACCGGGCCGCTGGACTTCATGGCGTTGACCGAGCACTCAGAGTACCTCGGGGTCTTCCCGCTCATGCTGGATCCGAGCAATCCGCTGTTCAATCACCGGCTCGCCGTCGCGATTCGCGGCAGCGACCCGACGGCGCAGCAGAAGGCGCTCCTAGAGGTCGCCGGGAGCTTTCTCGGCGGCGGACCCATCCCAGAACTCCTGGATGAAAAGACCCAGGTGGACATCTGGAAACAGATCCAGGAGGTCGCCGAACGATTCAATAACCCCGGAACGTTCACGACCTTCATCGGCTACGAGTGGTCGTTGACCGACGATGGCCGCAATCTTCATCGCAACCTTATCTTCCGGGGCTCCAGGGTGCCGGAGCGGCCGTTCAGCACCTTCGATTCTACAATCGTCGACGATCTCTGGTCGTACATGGAAGCCGCCCGTAAGGACGGCATCGAGGTGCTGGCCATCCCTCACAACGCGAATCTCAGCGACGGTCTGATGTTCCAGGTCATAGATTCCCACGGAAAGGCGATCGATCGGGCGTATGCCGAGCGCCGGCGGGACAACGAGCCGCTGGTGGAGATCATCCAGCTCAAAGGGCAGTCGGAGGCTCACCCTACCCTCTCACCGACCGACGAGTTCGCGGGCTTCGCCCTCTGCGACTTCAACTTTCGGGGCGGCACCTTCACACCCGGCGCCCTGCCCAAGGGCAGCTTCGTGCGCGACGCCCTGAAAACCGGGCTCGTCCTCGAGGAACAAACGGGAGTAAATCCTTACAAGTTCGGAGTCGTCGGCGCGAGCGACACTCACCAGACTGGCGCAGCCTACGAGGAGGACAACTACTTCGGCAAGATCGGTCGCGAGGACGGAACGGCTGAAGTGCGTCTGGGCGGCAAGAGCCCCATGACCCCCGTGATCCGCACTTGGGGCTCGGCCGGTCTCGGCGGCGTGTGGGCGGAAGAGAACACGCGTGAGGCGATTTTCGACGCCATGGCGCGGAAAGAGACCTTCGGCACTAGTGGCCCCCGCATCAAAGTGCGGTTCTTCGGCGGCTCGAGCTTCACGAAGGAGATTCTGGCACAACCGGACTGGCTGAAGACCGCCTACGAGAAGGGGGTGCCGATGGGCGGCGACCTGCCGGCCCCGCCACCCGGAAAAGCCCCAACTTTCATCGTCTGGGCGGCGAAGGATCCCAACAGCGGTAATCTTGACCGCATCCAGATCGTCAAAGGCTGGACCAAGTGGGGACAGAGTTTTGAAAAGATCTATGACGTGGTTTGGTCGGGTGACCGCAAGCCGAACCCCAAGACCGGAAAGCTCCCGCTGGTCGGCAACACCGTTGACGTAAACACCGCGACCTACACCAACACCATTGGCGCCACGACTCTGTCCGGGAGCTGGACCGATCCGGAGTTTGATCCGCTGCAGCGAGCGTTCTACTACGCGCGCGTGCTCGAGATCCCCACGCCGCGCTGGAGTACCTACGACGCCGTGCGGCTCGGTATCCCGCTCCCGCCGGGACTGCAGCCCTCGATCCAGGAACGCGCCTATACCTCCTCGGTGTGGTATACGCCCACCGAGCAAAACCTGACTAAGGGGCGCCAGGGTGCCGTCACGGTGGCGGGCCTCCAGGCGCAGGGAATCGCGCCTCTGACCGACGCTAAGCTCCGCGCCCTGATCGTGGGCACGACCAAGCGCATCCGTAATCTGCTGACGGGGGAGGAGGCGACTGCATTCTACAGCCAAGATGGCAAGCGCACACTGGCAACGGAGGCGGCGTTCGGCGCGATCCACGGCGGGGCTGCTACGAATCCCTACGAGATCCGCGATGGCCAGTTGCACTCTTCGTTCGATGACGGTTCGCGGTTCTCATCGCAGGTCTTCAACGTTGGCAATCGCTACCTGGCGGCGAAAAGCGACGAAGGCGGCTACGTAAACTACGAGATATTCTGATCCTGAGCCGAACGGCGTTATTGACACGAGGGTGACGACCGGCTGGTCTCCGCCCTTAGACATAAGCAAGCGAGGGACTTATGTGTGAGCTCTGTTTTCGACTCATCCTGGCGAATCACACGGATCCCGTCACCGGCATCTTCACGGGGCTGGACCTGAGCCTCGCATCAACGGAAAACAAGAGGGAAACAACGCCCAGTCAGCGTGGCTCGTCCGAGCCGGAATCCTCGAGTTTCGATTCGGCAGAGCCGCCACGGGGACAACCAGGGGCAGCTCGGTAGCCGCCGCCCTCCCGCCGCTGCACGGCGCATGACTAGAAGCAATGGCATCAAGATGGCCTGTTTGTGTCCATGACTGCGATGCAATGAGCGTTTCGGGAGTTGGAGGAATC
>Ga0210400_10005157_pt1 | contig 11142 bp, 8 predicted proteins | sample IncBWH26MmetaG_FD_155456 | JGI IMG/M metagenome (GOLD analysis project Ga0210400, IMG submission 155456) | Forest soil microbial communities from Barre Woods Harvard Forest LTER site, Petersham, Massachusetts, United States - Inc-BW-H-26-M | ecosystem: Environmental > Terrestrial > Soil >...
ATTGCTCCGGAACTGGTAGGCGATCCCAAACGCTCCCCCTTCCGCATCCACCGCGACGTCCGCTTCTCCAAGGACAAATCCCCCTACAAGACCAACGTCGGCTTCTGGCTCGCCCACCGCGACGTCGGCCGCGCCGCGACCGAGATCCACGGTGGCGCCGGCTTCTACTTCCACCTCGAGCCCCGCCGATCCTTCATCGCCGCCGGCATCTGGATGCCCGACCCCGGCGCCCTCTCCAAGCTCCGCGCCGCGATGGTCGACAACCTCCCGGCCTTCAAAAAAACCCTCACCCGCCTCCGCCCCACTTTCGGCGCCTTGAGCCAGGAAGCGATGCTCCGCCGCCCCCCACGCGGCTTCGCCGACACCCACCCGGCGGCAGAGTGGCTCCGCTACAAGTCGTTCACCGTGAGCCGCCCCCTGTTGGTCCGCGACGTGCGCAGCGAGACGCTCCCCGATCTCCTCATGCGCCACTACACCACCGCCATCCCCTTCGTGCGCTGGCTCAACGCGGCGCTGGGGCTCCGTTCGGCATCCCGGCGATGACACCCCGCACCACCCCTTCGACCACCTGCTCCGGATCGAAGTAGCGCTGAGCGGCAGCCTGCACCAAAGGCCTCGTCACCGCCCACACGCGCGTGTCGTGCTCGGCCAATTCATGCAGCCCGGCCCCAAAGAGCCACGCGTCAATCATCTCCGCGAGCACGGTCCCCCCACTCTGCTGCCGGATCGCATGCGCCCCGACCGCATACGTCTGCGCCCGCGTGAGCTCGTCAGCGCCGACCGGCGCGTCCCGCAGTTTCGCAAACTCCGCGAGCAATCCGGCCCGCGCCTCGGCTTCACGGGCAGGCGACGTCGCGATGTACGCGATGAACATCCCAGCCTGCGCCCGCTCCGAGCCAAACGCGTGCACCGTGTACGCCAACGACCGCTTGTCGCGCAGCTCGTCAAAGAACCGCCCGCCAAGCCCACTCGCCATCGTCGCGATGAGATGCACCGCCTCCCGATCCGCATCCCCCCGCGCCGGCCCGGGAAACGCCAACGCCAACGCCGTCTGCGCCTTCTCCCGCGCTTCGACCCGCTCGCCGACCGTCCACACCGGCGGCACCACAACGGCAGGTACCCCGGCCTCCACATCCCCAAACGCCACCGCCGCCGCGTCCGCGACCACATCAGGATCGACATCGCCAACGATCCCAATCACCATCGGCCCCCGCAGCACCTGCCGTACGTGCCACTCCGCGACCGCGTCCCGCGTGATGGCCCGCAGTGACGCATCGCTCCCGAGCGTCCCCAACCCATACGAATGCCCGGCAAACGCGGCCTCGGTCGCCAACCGTACCGGATACCGGTACATGTCGTCCCGCAACGCCACGAGATCCGCCAGCGCCACCGTGCGCTCCGTCTCCAGCGCGTCCTCGGGAAATGTCGGCCGCTGCACCACGTCGGCGAGCAACGCCAACGCGGCCCCCGTCCTCGCCACGGGCACCGACAACGACCACCCGACCTGCTCGGACCCGACGCTGCTCCCCACACTCCCGCCGAGAAACTCCGCATCCACGGCGATCTCCGTCGCCGACCGCGTCGTCGTCCCCTTCACGGCCGTCCGCGCCATGAGCGTGCTGATCCCCGCCACGCCGCTCGGCTCATCGCGCGGCCCACCGAGCGTCGTCACCCCGAGGTGCGTGATCGCCGCCCCAGCCCGTCGCCGCACCAGAATCGGCACGCCACCCGTGGTCCGATACACGTGCACCCCGGCGACCTCGCGCTCGAACGTCGCCGCGCCGCCCACCACGCGCACCTCGTCACCCCGCGGCCGCACCGGCGGCGCGATGGCGCCCTCGGCCATGAACGCCACCCCATCGAGCCCCACCGCCGGCGTGCCCTCGGGCCGATAGACCAGCGCCGCCGTCTGCGCGGGATCGAGATGCCGCCGCATGGCGTCGCTGACGTCGGCCGCGCTGGCCCCCTGGATGCGTGCCAGATACTCATCCCCAAGCGCCCACCCACCAAGCGCCTCCCACTCGGCGAGATGGTTGGCCTGCCCTTCCATGGACTCGGTCCGCCGCGCCCACTGCGCCTCGAACAGCCGCTGCGCCCGCTCCACCTCGACCGGCTCAATGCGCGCGTCGACCAACTGCCCCCAAATCGCCCGCGCCGCATCCACCGTCCGCTCCGGCCGCGTCTCCGCATGCACGACAAACACGCCGAGGTCCGTCGGCGTGTAGTTGTACGCCGACACCGTCGACGCCAGCTGCACATCTCGCACCGCCCGATAGAGCCGCGACGCCCGACCCGCGCCAAGCGCAGTGGCCGCGATGTCGAGCAACGGCGTATCCGGGTGATGCGTCCCCGGCGTCCGCCACCCAAACAGCAGCTGCGTCTGCCCAATGTCACCGGCCCACTCCCGGTACCGTCGCCCCGGCGGCGCCACCTCGACCAGCCCCCGGTCATGCGGCACCGCCCCATCGGCAACGCCCCCATACTGCGCCTCGACGAGCCGCAGCACCTCGTCGGGCTCGACGGCGCCGACCACCACCAGAATCGTGTTGCTCGGCCGATAAAACGTGTGATAAAAGTCGAGCAGCAACTCCCGCGTGAACCCCCTGAGCGCCTCCGGCCGCCCGATCCGCCACCGCCGCATTCGATGCCGATCGTGCAGCAGCTCGTACAACGTCTCCGTCGCCACGGCCGACGGACTATCGGCCTTCCGCTGCGACTCCTGGATGATGACCTCGAGCTCCTTGGCGAGCTCCCCCGCATCGATCACCGAACGCGCATACGCATCCGCCTGAATCGCCAGCCCCTCGGCGACCCGCGCCGCCGGCAGCACGGTGTAGTAGCTCGTATGATCGTAGATCGTCGCCGCGTTGAGATACCCACCGCTCGACATGGTCTCCTTGGCGATCGCCCCCACCCCGCGCGTGGGCGTTCCCTTGAAGTACATGTGCTCGAGCACGTGCGCGACACCGATGCGATCGTCGGTCTCGTCAAAGTACCCCGCCTTCACGTACGTCACGATCGCCACGACCGGCGCCGACATGTCGCGTTTCACCAGCACCGTCAGCCCATTGCGCAACACCGTCCGGGTCACTGACCCGGTGTCGACCTCGATCACAGCGGCCACTCCCGTCCACGGATCACCGTGAGCGCGGCCGCCACGGCGAGCAGTCCGTACCCCGCGAACCACGCGATCACGCCCGCCGTGTTCAGCACGTCCCCACCCCGCATGAGCGCCTGACTCAGCACCGAGGTCAGATGAAATGGAGGAAGCACGGCATGGAGCGCCAACCACAGTGGCCGCCACATGCTCGTCGTGCGCGTGAACCCGGTGACAATCCCGGCGGCTCCGCCAAGCAGGAGCGTCGCCAGCCACGCATGCCGGCCGAGCGTGGAATTAAGGAGTGTCACGCCGCCCACAGTCAGATAACAAAGCGCGGCATAGGCCATGGTGCCGATGAACGATCCCGTCCCGAGCAACAGCGCACAGGCAGCCCAGACCGCGGCCGTGATCCCGAGGAATGCCGCCCCACGCAACAGAAACGCTTGCGCATAGAACCGCACGGGACTGACAGGCTTCGCCAGCAGAAACCGGTAGTAGCCCTTGCTCCGGTCCTCGGAGACGAGCCCGCTACAGGCGAAGATCGGGCCAAGAAAGCCCAGCACCCCCAGGAGCGCGCTCGTGGCACCCTGTGCGATCGGCGTATGTGCCAACCCCCACAGGCTGGTCATCGTGAGCATCGTGATCGCCAGCCCACTGAGCACGACCGTCGCACCGCCCACACCGCGCCCGTAGTCGTACAACTGCCACACCGCATAGCGCCCGAGCCGCGCCGTCGGCCGCGGTGCCGCCTCGACCTCGGCCATCTCCATCACTGCACTCATGGATTCAACTCCTCGACCGCATCACGGAAGTGATACTCCAACAACGACTCGCTCGGTCCGACGCTCACGATGTGCCCGCCTCGTCGCAAGAACTCCGCGAGCCCGACGTTCAGCGCATCAAGCTCGATCTGCCGCATCTCGAACGTCGCGTCCCCCATCGCCCGCGCATCCGGAAAGACGGCGACGACTTCTGATGCCCCCGCCGCCACGGTGAGCCGATAGTCCCGCAAGACCGGCGCCTTGGCCGCCGTATCCACCGTTCGCACCACCCGCCCATGATCCAGAATCACCACCCGATCGGTCAGCGCCGACAACTCGGCGAGATCATGCGAGGCGATCAACATGGTGCGCCCCGGCCGCCGGAGATCGGCGATCACCCGCCGGAATCGCAGCGTCCACATCGGGTCGAACCCATGCGTCGGCTCGTCGAGAATGATGAGATCCGGATCCCCAAGCAACGCCTGCGCGACGCCAAGCCGTTGCAGGTTCCCTTTGGACAGCGCTTTGACGGGTTTGGTGCGGTGCTCATCGAGCCCGAGCAACTCCATCAACTCATCGACCCGCCGCACGACGTCGGCGTCCGACAACCCGGCCAGGAGCGCGTACCGCTCGAGCACGCGGTCGGTCCGCCAGCGCGGATTGATCCCGATCAGCTCCGAGAGATACCCGACCCCGTGCCGCTCGATGTATCGCCGCGGCGCCACGCCATCGAGCTGGACGGCGCCCGACGTGGGATGGAGATACCCGAGCAGCACGGCGATGAGCGTGCTCTTACCAGCGCCGTTCGGTCCGGCGACGCCAACGACCTCGCCGCGCGCGACCTGGAGGCTCAGCTCATCGAGGGCCCTGACGGGTGGCCGGCCGACCACCCGAAAGGATTTGACGACATCGATGCACTCGATCAGCGGACGGCGCTAGCGCACGATCCGCAATAGTCCCGCGTCGGCGCTCCCTCGGATGAAGCTTTCCGCATCGGTGGTCGGGATCTGCACCCCGGTGATCGACATGCCCCGCCGGGCCTCGGTCTGCATGAACTCCGCCACCGACCGTCCGACAAACGCCGCATTGGCATCGCGCATGTCCCGCACGATGTCCTCCCAACTCCCATCGAACTCCCGCCCTTCCCGCACGATCCGGTGACGCCGCACGTCCGGCAGCTGCCGGTCAGCTCCCCCCCGCTTCTGCCCCGCCAGATCGTTGAGCAGCGCTCCAAACAGCTCGAGCTGCCCCCGCGCCTCGCTCTGCGCCTCGTCAGCCGCCCGCTGCTCGATCTCGGCCAGCATATCGTCGATGTCGTCCGACTCGCCCGCCAGCTCGGCCAGCCGGTCGTCCCAGGGTTTGAGCTCGGGATCATCGTCGCTCAGCTTGTAGACCGTCTTTTTCAGCTCGACCAACCGCCAGATCCCCAACTCGTCCCAGTGGTCATCGGGCGTCGTGCGGTCGAGATGGTACAACGCCGCCTCGTACTCGCCGCGGTCGTAGAGGATGTTCCCCAGGTAGATGCGGGCCTCCGCGTGGTCCGTGTCGAGATTGAGCGCCTTGCGCAGCGTGGCGATCGCGCCGTCGGTGTCGCCCATCCGGTGCTGCGCGTAGCCGACGCACGCCACCGCCTCCGCCGAATCCGGCGACTGCTGCACGGCAATCTCGAAGAACTCCTGCGCCGCCTCGATGAGCCCTTCGCGAAAGAGCGCCCGCCCCGCCTGCAGCATGAGCTCCACGTCGTCGCGGTAGCCCAGCTCCAGAATCCGCCGGAAGTTCTTGAGCGCCGACGCGTGCTGCCCAAACTTGAGCAGCGTCTCGCCGAGCCCCGCCAGCGCATCCTCGTGCTCCGGGTCGAGGACCAACGCCTCCTCGAAGCTCCGCCGCGCCCACGCGTATTCCTCGCGCGCGAGCCGCGCGTAGCCCACCCCGACGTGCAGCTCTACCGCGTTCGGATAGAGCGACAGCCCCTCGCGCAACACATCGAGTGCTTCGTCGTATTGCCCCTCGTTGTATAGCTGATGCGCGCGCTCGTCATACTCTTCGGAGCTCAGGAATGGGGTTGGCATGAGTCCACGGACCTCCAGCTCATGAGGGGTATGTCTATTGTACTATTCCGGCGCCCCGGAGTTCAACAGGCCCTTTGAGCGATGACGCGTGATATGGGCCGATGGCAATGTTGTTCGACGAGGGTCGTACAGGCGTCCGGCGATGCGTGGGAGCAACGTGCCGCACCGAGTCGGCGGGCTTGGGCGCGGGCGTCGGTTTAGCCTCCACCGAATCCGCCGTCCCTCGATAGACAATCACCGCGGAGTCGACCCACGCGGTGAGATCGGTGAGCTGCGTCGTCGGATGACGCACCGGCGCCGAGCTCGTGTCGACAGGCGCGGCCACCACCGGCGGGCGCTGCGTCGTGCCGGGCGGCCGCACAACCGAGACGATCTGCGCCGCCGCGGCCGCCGGACACACACCGACGACGCCACCCGCCCCAACCACCAACGCGGCTCCGACCGCCACTGTGCGTGCGATGCTCGACATCCTTCTCCCTGCTACTGAACCGCAGCCGTACTCGTCGCCCGATGAAACTCCGCGTCAGGCGCCCAGTCGGGGAGCGCCGGCGCATTCGCCACAGCCATGCCAAACCCGAGCACGATCTCCGACAGCTGCACCGCGCCCCTGAGATCAAAGTCGGGGCGATACTCATCCGACGGCTGATGGTAATGGTGGGCCGTGTAGTCGTCCTCTTGTTGCACACCCCATTCCCGCGGCCGGCCCACAAAGTCCGTTCCTGCCCCGATCGACACCGCCGGCACCCCAGCGCGCGCAAACGAGAAATGATCGGACCGATAAAAGTGCCCCTGCTCCGGGTGCGCGTCCGGCGCCAACCGGATGCCCTGGCCGGCGGCGTACCGCGACAACGCCGGTCCGAGTGTGCTCTTGTGCTCACCGAGCACGGTGAGATCATGCACGCGCCCCAGGAGGTTCCCGCCATCGATGTTGAGGTCCGCAACCAGGGAGCCAGCCACCGTCGGATGCGCCGCAAAGTACGCCGACCCGAGCAACCCCGATTCCTCGGCCGTCACAAACAGAAAGACCAGCGACCGGCGCGGCCGCTCCGCCGCCGGCAGCGCCGCCGCAGCCCGTGCCATCGCCAACACATCGGCGACACCCGACGCGTTGTCCGACGCGCCGTTGTAAATGGAGTCGCCGTTCACCGCTGGTCCGATCCCGAGATGGTCCCAGTGCGCCGAGAAGACGACATACTGGCCGCGCACCGCCGGATCCCGTCCGGGCACGACCCCGATCACGTTGTCCGCGGCCATGCGGGCTACGTGATTCGTGATCGACGTCGAGATCGTGATCCCCGTCGCCACCGGCCGAAAATCGCGCGACCCCGCCAGGTCGCGCAGCTTGGGCAGCGTGAGACCGGCCCCCGCGAGCAACGCCGTCGCCGCGCTGTCGGTGATCCACCCGCGGAATCCGAGCGGCGCCGGCAACGACGGATCGCGCGGCAGCATCCGCTGCGCCTTGGCCCACGAGCCCACCACGGTGTGCCACGGATATCCCGCGCGCTCCTCCGTGTGAACGATCAGCGCCCCCACCGCGCCGAGTCGCTCGGCTTCTTCGAACTTGTACGTCCAGCGCCCGTAGTACGTCATGGCCGGCCCGCCAAACAGCTTGGGCTCGTCCACCGTCGCCGGTGGATCATTGACCAGGATGAGGAGGACCTTGCCCTTGAGATTCGTCCCCTTGATGTCATCCCACCGATACTCCGGCGCCTGGACGCCGTAGCCGACGAACACCACCTCGCCCTCGACCGCCGTCGATGGCACCGCCGATCCGCTCCACACCACGACGTCGTCGGGATTGCGGAGCGACGCCGTCGTCTTCCCGGACGCGCGCACCTTGATCGCCGCCTGGTCCGCCTCGACGACGTCGATCGGCACCGACTGCCGGTACGACCCGTTGGTCCCGCCTGGGGCGACCCCGGCCGCCTGGAGCGCGCTCTCGATGTAGCCGCTCGCCAGCCGGCCGCCCCGCGTGGCCGGCGCCCGGCCCTCCAGCAGGTCCGAGGAAAGGAAACGCAGGTCGCCGTCGATCTCGCCAGTGGTGATACGGGGGCTCTGGCCACCAACGGCCAGCGGAAGGGCGATCGTCACGGCCAGGCCGACAAACAAACGGTGCACGGCGGTCGGGAAAGAGTTCCTAGAAGGCCCACGCATTTTGCTGTTATTTATCATAGCGCACAAACAATGTTATGCACACCTTTTTCCACGGACCGACACCATGCCGGGATTCCGCTGTTACCTCGCCCTTAGTGCGACCCTCGCCGCGCTCGCTTCACCGGCCCTCGCGCAGACCGGCGTCACATCAGATCCGACGCCAGCTGCCGTGTCTTCAGAGCCGGCGCCGTCCGGGCCGACGCTGGACAACGCCACGTCCGGCATCCGCGCTAACACCGCCCACGAAGACCTGACGACCGCCGAGGCCGCCCACCGCGCCGCAACCGGCGGGTCGGGCCTGAGCAAAGGCGCGGTCATACTGATCGTCGGCGGCGCCGCCCTGGCGGCCGGTGTGCTGATTGGCGGCACCGGCGGCGCCGCGCTGGCCATCGGCGGGGCGCTGGTGGCCCTATACGGGTTGTATCTCCTTCTACAGTAGCCGCGGAAGTAAAGCCGTCACAACTCGCGTGACGGCGGCAGTAAACGCCGTCACAACTCGCGTGACACCGTGACCGTCCCTCGCGCCCCAGCGTCTTTCTCATATGGCGCGTCCGTCGACTCAGGTGAACAAAATGCACGGCGCCGTCAGCCTTGGCGCCAGGTTGGCGTCGGCGACCGCCGCCATCTGTACCGTTCTTGCATTCGCATATGACTGGGGCGTGACGGGAGGTTCGGCCACCCGGCGCTCCGTTGGCACGTTTGGCGCGACATGGGTTGGCCTGACCCCCGCCGTCGACACTCTCACGGCGATCGGCGACACTCTCCACGTGGCGGCCACCGTGACCGACAAACACGGCACGGCGATCGTTGGGGTCGAGACCAGGTGGACGGTCGACCACCCCGAGATCGCCGTGGTCAACCCTGACGGCACCGTCATCGCCCGCGGCCCCGGCTCCGCGACGGTCCTCGTCACCGTCGGCACCCTCGTGGCCCGGTCGACCATCGTCGTCCGACCGGTGAGCGCCTTTGTCCACGTCGCCAGTGACAGCGCCGTCGCCATTTCCGAGGGCACGGCCCGCGCCATCTCGGCTCGCTCGACCGACGCCCGCGGCCACGTCCTCACCGGACGCCCCGTGCGCTGGCGAAGCGCCGACACCACGGTCGTCGGGATCGATTCAGTTGGCAAGATGGTTGGTGTCGGCGCCGGCCACACGACCGTGACCGCCACGATGGACGGCGTCTCGGCCGACGCTCCGGTGACCGTGGTCCCGGTCGCCGGCGCGCTCGCCGTTGTCGCGGGCGACAAGCAGCACGCCGCGGCAGGTGCGAGCCTCCCGCAGCCCGTCGTCGTCCTGCTCGTCTCACGCCGCGGCCGCCCGCTTGCCGCGCAGACCGTGCGCTTCCGACGCATCGACGCGACCGCGTCGGGCGATTTCGGCACCGTGACCACCGACGCCAACGGGCGCGCCCGCCTCGCCTGGCGTCTCACCGATGTGCCGGGACGGCAACGCTTGGAGGCGACCGTCGACGGCGTCGACTCCGCGCTGACCCTCGTCGCTGACGCCGAGCCCGTGGCCGCCAACACACGCGCGGTCGCCCTCGCCGACAGCCAGGAGGCCCGCGTCGCGACACGCCTGCCACAACCCGTGGGCCTTCGACTCGCCGACACGACCGGCCGCGTCCTCGGCGACATCGCCGTCGAATGGGTCGCCCTCGATGGCGGCACCGTCACCGCCGCCAGCGCCCGCACCGACTCACTCGGCGAAGCGCGCGCCACCTGGACGCTGGGCACACACGCCGGTCGCCAGCGCCTCCGCGCCCTCATCGGCGATGGGCGCGCCGTGAAGCCCGTCATCGTGCACGCGATTGCGCTGACCGGCCCACCGGCCGCTGTGGCCCTCGTCGGCACGCCGACGCTGCACGCCCGCGCCGGCACCGCCCTGCCCCACCCGATCGTGGTGCGCGTGGCCGATGCTGCCGGCAACCCAGTGAGCGGCACACGCGTCAGGCTCGCAGTCACGGCGGGCACGCTGTCCGACACGGTATCGCAATCGGATTCGACGGGACTCGTGCGGACGCACTGGACACTTGGGGTCACGGCCGGCCCGCAACACGCGACGGCGCGTGCCGATGGCGTCACCCAACCGGTGACCGTGACCGCAACGGCCACCACGCCGGATCCGCCCAGCAAGTCGCACCACCGACACGGCCGCTAGACTTCTCGTCATGCCACACCGGATCGCGGTGGTCCTGGGCGGCGGCGGGCTCAAAGGCTTCGCCCACATCGGCGTCCTCCAGGCGCTGGAGGAACGCGGCATCGTGCCAAGTCTCCACGCCGGAACCAGCATCGGCGCGCTGATCGCGGCCGCGCGCGCGGGTGGCGCAACGATCCAGTCGATGGCCGACCACGCCACGCGCTTGCAACGCCGCGATCTGTTCCGACTCAACCACGTGGGCATGCTCCTCGAGCGGCGCCGCGTGGCGTCGATTTATGCGGGCGAACCCCTGCGTGCCCTCATCGAGCAGAACGTGCCACCGGTGACGTTCGCCGAGCTGGGCGCCACGGTGCTCGTCAACACCGTCGACGTGCAGCGCGGCACCCAGGTCGTGTGGGGCCTGCCGGGGCTTCGCGATGTCTCGATCGCCGACGCCGTCTACGCCTCGTGCGCGCTCCCGGGATTCTTCCCGCCCGGGCAAGTCGGCAATCGCCTCTGCATCGACGGCGGCACGAGCGACAACCTTCCCGTCTCGGCCGTCGCCGACCGATGCGACGCGATCATCGCCGTCGACGTCGGCAGCACCGATCTGTCGACGGACAGCGATGTCGCCACGCAGGGCTTCGCCGCGATCTACATGCGGGCGGCGACGATCATGATGCACGCCCTCCAACAGCAGCCGCTCACCCGCTGGCACGGCCCGCCCATGCTCCTCGTCCGCCCGCGGATCGCCGACACCGGGTGGCTCAGCTTTGGCGACACTCCAGGCCTCATCGCCGAAGGCTACCGCGCCGCCCGCGAAGCCTTGACCCACATTGACACCGTGCTGGCCGCGCGCGGCGGCGTCTTCCCCCGGCGGCGCATGCTGCTCAACGTCGATCGCGCCAAGTGCACCGGGTGCG
>Ga0210400_10005158_pt1 | contig 11141 bp, 8 predicted proteins | sample IncBWH26MmetaG_FD_155456 | JGI IMG/M metagenome (GOLD analysis project Ga0210400, IMG submission 155456) | Forest soil microbial communities from Barre Woods Harvard Forest LTER site, Petersham, Massachusetts, United States - Inc-BW-H-26-M | ecosystem: Environmental > Terrestrial > Soil >...
CCGGTATTCTCGATGTAATGCAGCAGCGTCTTTTCGATATACCCGACGTCTCCCGCCTGAAAGTCCATCGTCCGAGCCTTGTTCCCGGTCGCCACCACAGTCATCCTTCCTTTGCCGGAAATGTAATACTGCCATTCGTCGGCGTTCGGATGCCAATGGAGCTCCCGCAAGCCTCCCGGCCGCAGCGTGACCATCGCCATCGCCACGTTGGCTGAGGCCTTGAATGTGCTCGAATCGACGATGCGCACTTCCCCGCCTTTCGTCCGTTTCGTCGGCGGCATCTCCATCGTGCGAAACGCGAAATCGGCGGGCGACTTCCCGAGCGCTCCCGCCGCCGCTTTCTGGTCCGCGTCCAGCGCTCCGGGGACAGCGGTCTTGAAGATGAACAGCTCTTGCTTGGGGAGATTATTGAAAGCCTGCTCGCCCACTCCGAAGTTCTTGGCCAGCACCTCGCGCGGCAGATGCGCCATCGAGTCGCTTAGCAAGACCGTCTCTGACTCCGAAAAATCTCCATCGTCGAATACCAGCATGAACTCCGTGCCGTCCGGATCGAGGCCTTGGATCGAATGCGGAATCCCGCTGGGGAAATACCACAGGTCGTTTTTCTTCACGTCCGCGACAAAGCTCTTCCCGTCCGCATCAATCGCCGTAATCCGCGCATTCCCATAGAGCACAAACGCCCATTCGTCCGCCGTGTGCCAGTGCAGTTCGCGAACCCCGCCCGCGGTGAGTCTCATATTCACGCCCGCCAGGGTTTTCGAGACCGGTAGCTCCCGTACGGTCACCTCGCGCGACCATCCGCCTTCATACGTCCGCTTGTTCGCGAACGCGAATGGATATTTGAACGCTTGAACCAGGCTCTTCGAATCGGTCGCGGGCGGCCACATCGAATCCGGATTTTGCGCGTCCAGCGGCGCGTTGGCAGGGCCGGGAATGCTCTTGCTTCTGTCCTGCTTGGTATTCCCCTGTTCCTGCCCGGCGGCAGCGCTCCCGGCCAGGATCCCGGCCGCCGCAAGCGCCGCCGACCCTACGCCGATAAATCCCCTGCGTGTCAGTACCTCTTTCTCTGCCTTCTCCTCAGTCTTTTCCTCTGTGCTTTCGCTCATGCGAGCTGCCTTTCTAAATCAAATTGATTTCCGCCACAACATGCGAGGTCAGACCTGACCTTCGATAATTCGATGGCAAAAACCGGGGGTCGGATGGAAATTAAATAGCCGCAAAGATGCGAGCCTTGGGGAAACGGAGACTCCCCATAATGTGTTGACCGGATAAGTCATTAATTTACTTTGGGCTGGTTACCGGTCGCCTCTCCAGTTGGTTGTGCGCTGGGATAACCTCCGCCCAGGCGAAGCGTCAGCTTCGCAGTGCAAGGGCCCCCGCCAGTGTGAGAAACTAATTCTCGAACGATTGCATTTTTACTTTCGCCCGAGAAAAGAGATATGACCACACCCGGTTTGAACGTCCGCGCCACACCCGCTTTGGATATTGCCTGGGTTCGCTCCCAATTCCCCTCGTTGAAAACGCAGGTCAACGGCCAGACTGCCGCCTTTCTCGATGGCCCCGCCGGAACCCAGGTTCCCACACAGGTCATTCACGCGATTCAGAGCTATTTGCTCACCAGCAACGCCAATACCGGCGGCGCGTTTCTCACCAGCCGCCGCACCGAGGAAATCATCGCCCACGCCCGCGCGGCCATGGCTGACTTCCTCCACTGTGAAAAAGACGAAGTGGTCTTCGGCCAGAACATGACCACCATCACCTTTGCGATCTCCCGCGCCATCGCCCGCGAACTGAAAGCCGGCGACGAGATTCTGCTCACCACGCTCGATCACGATGCGAATTACTCTCCGTGGAAGGCGCTGGAAGAAAAGGGCGTGGTCATCCGCCAGGTGGACATTCGCGAATCCGATTGCACGCTCGACCTCGACGACCTGAAAAGCAAGCTGAACCAAAAGACGCGCCTCGTCGCTGTCGGTTACGCCTCCAATTCCGTCGGCACCATCAATCCCGTCGCGGAGATTACCAGGCTCGCTCACGCCGCGGGCGCGATGATTTACATCGACGCCGTCCACTACGCCCCGCACGGCCTGATCGACGTCAAGGCGCTTGACTGCGACTTCCTCGTCTGCTCGCCATACAAATTCTTCGGCCCCCACATGGGTGCGCTTTACGGCAAGCGCCAGCACCTGCAGTCGTTCCGTCCCTACAAAGTGCGGCCCTGCAGCGACCAACTTCCCGATCGCTGGGAAAGCGGCACTCAGATTCACGAATTGATCGCCGGCATCGGTGCCGCTGTCGAATACCTCGCCGAACTCGGCCGCCGCTGCGACGCCAGCGCGAAGACCCGCCGCGAGGCCCTCGCCGCGGCTTATCACTCGACAGTTGCCTACGAAACCGGGATCATCTGGCGCCTCATCGAAGGCCTGAAATCCATCCCCGGCGCCCGCGTTTACGGCATCACTGATCCGCAGCGCTCCGCCGAACGCTGCTCCACGCTTTCCCTGCGCATCGGCAACCATCATCCCACCGCCATCGCCACGTTCCTCGGCGAGCGCGGCATCTTCACCTGGGACGGCAACTACTACGCCCTCAATCTCAGCGAACGCCTCGGCGTCGAATCCCAAGGCGGCATGCTCCGCATCGGCCTCGTCCACTACAACACCGCCGAAGAAGTCGACCGCCTCCTCGCCGCCCTCCGCGAATTCGCCGCGCGATAGGACCATCGATGCCGGCCCGATCCAAGCCCACAACTAAAACCCGCAAACCGGAAAAAGGTGCGCTGGCTCCGTTCAGTCGCAGTCCAAAAAAGAAATACTCTTTTCCAACTCCCATTCCGCCGGGCACTGTGGTGCACGTGAAAGATTCCCAGGCGAAAAAGTGGAAGGGAAACGGTAATAAACGCTTTCGAATCGGCTATTACAGTCGGCAAGACGGATTGGACTGCATCTGGCTGGTCAATAACGACGGGGAATATCAAGAGACCGTCGACCATGAATTTCTTTACAAATTCTTTGAGATAGAACTCCTCTCAAAGGAGCGCAGCCTCTACGGTAACAATCGTCCGCGTTTGGGGCCAATTTCATCGAGCGCTTCCTGACAAAACAATTCTGATACCTGCTATCGTTGGAGAAACATGGCAAAACGACCGAAACCTCTCGTACTCACTGTGCTCGACGGCTGGGGCTATCGCGCCGAAACCAAAGGCAACGCCGTCGCCCTCGCGCGCAAACCCACCTACGACGAACTACTCCGCAAATTTCCCAACACGCTGATCCAGACCTCCGGCCCCGCCGTTGGCCTTCCCGAAGGCCAGATGGGCAACAGCGAAGTCGGCCACCTCAACATCGGCGCCGGCCGCATCGTCCACATGGACATCACCCGCATCGATCTCCTCATCGCCAACAAGCAACTCGATCAGGTCCCGCTCTTCCAGCAGGCCATGGAACGCGGCCGCCAGCGCCAATTGCATTTTATCGGCCTGCTCAGCGATGGTGGCGTTCATTCGCACATCAACCACCTCTTCGCCCTCCTCGAAATGGCCAAGCAGTCGAAGGTCGAAAAAGTTTTCGTCCACTGCTTCATGGACGGCCGCGACACCCCGCCCAACAGCGGCCGCGATTACGTCCGCCAACTCCAGCAGAAAATGCGCGAACTCGGCGTCGGCGAAATCGCCACGCTCGTCGGCCGCTATTACGCGATGGACCGCGACAACCGTTGGGAGCGCATAGAGCTCGCCTACCGCGCCCTCGTCCACGGGGAGGCGGAAACCAAGTCTAACGATCCCGTAGGCGCCCTGCAGCAGAGCTACGAACAGGGCGTCACCGACGAGTTCGTCAAGCCCATCGTAATCACCCGCGGCACCGGCCCCGCCGCCCCTCCCGTCGGCCTGATTCGCGACGACGACGCGGTCATCTTCTATAATTTCCGCGCCGACCGAGCCCGCCAGATTACCTACGCGCTCGAAGCGCCCGACTTCGACAAGTTCGCCGACCCCAAACGCCCCGAAAATCTTTTCTACGTCGGCATGACCAAGTACGACAAAAATTGGCCTTGGCTCAAGTGCGTCATCACGCCGGAAAAGCTCGAGCAAATCCTCGCGCAAGTCTTCCAGGAGCTGCAGTACAAAAATCTCCGCTGCGCCGAAACCGAAAAATACGCCCACGTCACTTATTTCTTCAACGGCGGCGTCGAAAAGCCGTTCACCGGCGAAGAACGCATCCTCGTGCCCTCCCCGAAAGTCGCCACCTACGATCTCAAGCCCGAAATGTCCGCCGAAGGAATCACCGACACCGTCGTGAAAGCCATCGAAAAGGGCGAATTCGACGCCATCATCATGAATTACGCCAACGCCGACATGGTCGGCCACTCCGGCAAACTCGAAGCCTCCATCAAAGCAGTCGAAGCCGTGGACGCAGGCCTCGGCCGCATCTATCAAACGCTTAAGCCGCGCGGCGGCGCCTGGATCATCACCGCCGACCACGGCAACGCCGAAACCATGATCGATCCCGCCACCGGCGGCCCGCACACCTACCACACCACGAATCCTGTCCCATTCATCTGCGTCACTGAAAACGATGCGTTCCAACTCGCCCCCGGCGGCGCCCTCCGCGACATCGCCCCCACCATGCTCGGCATCCTCGGCGAACCCGCCCCCGCCGACATGACCGGCCGCGACCTCCGCCTCGAGCCAGCCAACAAATAATTGTTACGGTATATAAAGTAACAGTACACTGGGCCGACCAATGCCATCCTGAGGCTATCCGACGAGGATAGCCGAAGGACCTCAACCGCAACGGCTCCTGCCAAGCTATACGTTGAGATCTTTCGGACCAAAACCAGGTCCTCAAGATGACAAGGTCGGGTGGTGATTGCCGTGGGAAAAACCTACTTCATCTACATCATTAGCAACGAATCTCGAATGCTCTATGTCGGCGTCACCAACGATCTCCACAAGCGAGTTTTTCAGCACAAATCCAAGCTCGTCCCCGGTTTCACGCAAAAATACAATCTGTACAAGCTCGTCTACTTCGAACAATTTGGTGACATCCGGGCTGCCATCGCCCGTGAGAAGGAAATCAAAGGTTGGCTACGCTCGAAGAAAGTCGCGCTAATCGCTGCAATAAATCCGCAGTGGATGGACCTCACCGAAGGCCGGTTCAAGAATCTACTCAAGCCTGCGCAACAAGGCCCGAGGCCTCATCCGGGTCCAAAACTCGCCTAACGGATCTGCACAATCTTAATTTGAAAAAAAGTTTAAAATACTTGTCATCCTGAGCCTATCCGACGAGGATAGGCGAAGGACCTCAACTTAAGTTTCACCACAAAACTCAACCAGGACTTCAAATCCAAAGATGAAACCCCCTCGCACCACCCCAGAAAGCACCAAGCTCACCATCTGCGTCTGGCACCAGTTCACCGAATGGCGCCCACCCGCCTCCTTCGCCGACGCCATTCGGAATCGCTGGCCCGCGATGCGCGTCGTCCATCTTCCGGATTACGATCGCCTGCCGCGGGAACTTCCTGACACGGACATCTTCGTCGGCTACTCTCTGCGCGCCAAGCAACTCGCCGACGCCAAAAAATTAAAATGGATTCATTCCACTGCGGCGGGCGTTGCTCAGCTCATGTACCCGGAGCTTCGCGATTCCGGCATCGTGGTCACCAATCCCAGCGGCATTTTTTCCGTGCCAATGGCGGAACACACCATGGGCCTGCTGCTCGCCCTCGCCCGCAATTTTCCGGATTCCGTTCGGCATCAGGATCAATCGCACTGGGGACAGCAGGAACTTTGGGATCAACCGCAGCGCCTCACTGAATTAAATGGCCTGGTGCTTTTGATCGTAGGCTACGGCTCCATCGGCCACGAACTGGCTCGCCGCGCAAAAGCGTTTGACATGCGCGTCTGGGGCGTTTCCCGCACCGGCAAGGGCGACGCGGCGCTCGCGGAAAAAATCGTCCCCATCAGCCAGCTTCATGAAGTTCTGCCTCGCGCCGACTACGTTGTCGTCAGCGCGCCCGAAACCCGCGAAACCACTCACCTCATCGGCGCGCCCCAACTCGCCCTCATGAAGCCCACCGCTCGTCTCATCAACGTCGCTCGGGGCTCTTTACTCGATCAATCTGCGCTCATCGCCGCACTGCAGCAGAAAAAAATCGCCGGCGCCGCGCTCGACGTCACCGATCCCGAACCCCTCCCCGCCGGCGACCCGCTCTGGAAAGCCCCCAATCTGATTATTACGCCGCACACCAGCGCCAGCAGCGACCGCCTGTGGCCTCGCCAAACCACCCTGCTTCTCGATTTACTGGAACGCTGGTTCGCAGGACGCGAACTCTTCAATCAAGTCGATCTTCACCGCGGCTACTAATCACGCTCGAGTCGCTCAACCCGAGGCGCTGTCGTCCTGAGGCTATCCGATAAGGATAGCCTCAGGACCTCAACGTTTGAATTTTGCACGTTGTATAAGTTGAGGTCCTTCGGTCCGCAAACGACGCGGCCCTCAGGATGACAAGTTATTTTCGTTTTTGGATGGATGATAAATCTCTGCCGGCACAAAACTCGGCGCCTAATCTCCCACTCCGCCCTTCACCGACTGGTAGCCTTCCCGCGTATACACCACAATCTTCTGCTTCTTTCCTTTTTGATCTGTCACCACCAGAGGCCCGCCATCCGGCGCCACCAGTTCCACTTTAATCTTATGGAACTTTCCATCCTGGCTCTGATTCGAAGGCGTATACGAAATGCTGTATTGGTGCCTCAAAAACGCTGCCACTTCGCGCATGATTCCCGGAAGCTCCCCGTCAAATTGCGGGAACCACGCGAACCCGCCGGTCATCTGCGAGAATGTCTTCAGCTGGTTTTCCGCCTGCAGAAAATCCATCCGGTTCATCGTGCCCAGTGACCGGTGCAATTCCAGGTAATTGCTCAGCGGCTTGTCCAGCCCAACGGCAAAAATGGTCGTGTCCGTGCCTCGCAGTTGTTTCATCGTTTGATCCAGCGTGTGCTTCGAAAACGTGTCCACTCCGGAAGCCAGCACCAGGATCGATTTCTTTCCCTTCACGTCCTTCAGCCGCTCGTTCGTGTCCAGAATCGCATCGAACAGGTTCGATTCGCTGAATCCCGGGAAGTACAGACGGTATATCGCCGACTCAACCTCATTCTTGTTTTGCGTGAAGTCGATTTCCGTCCGTGGCTTCATATCAAACGTGACCAGCGCCACCCAATCCTTCTGATTCAGGTTGGGAAAGAGCGCGCTCGCCCAATACTTCGCCTGATACCCGAACCACCCGTAAAACCGCGCGCTGAACTCCATCAACACCACCATCGTGATCGGAGCATCCGTTGGCCCGAAGTTCGTGATGGTCTGTGGCTGCCCGTCTTCCAACACCCGGAAATTTTCCTTCTTAAGGCCAGGAATAATGTCCCCATTCTGCGTCGCCGCCACCACGTCCAGCGTCACCACCGGCACTTCCACGGCGATCGAGACTCCGGCTTCCTGGGGTTTCTGCTGTTGCGGTGGGGCGGGTTTTTGGGCAGGCGCGGGATTTTCCTGCGCGGGTGAAGTCGGCTGCGGTCCAGCGGGAGCCTGCGCCCATATCCCCGCGCCTCCAGCAGCAACCACCCCCGCCAGAATTCCCGCCCGAATCACCGCCTGCAAATGAGTGGCTTTCATCCGTTTTCCCCCAAGGCTCCCCTGGCATACGCTTAGATGCCGATTTTCAGCCCCTTGTCGCCTGATCATTGGACGTATCCCGTGTGAATTACGTAACGTCCACCGCTCCGAATTCCGGTCCCCCCAACAACGCATGTTAGTATGGAATTTAGTCATGACAAAACGCATTCATAACTGGGGGGTGTTTACGTGCTGCGCAGGCACATTTCTCTTTCAATTCTAAGCCTGTTGTTTCTATCTGGTTTCCTAAATCCTAATTTGAATGCGCAAGTTTCGCAGAAGCCTCCTGCGTTCGGCATCCCGCAAAACCCGCCTCTTGTGGGAGACACTTCCGCGCTCGCTCGTGAAGCGCAGAGTTGGCTCGTCGAACTCCTCAAAATCAACACCACCAATCCTCCCGGTAACGAACAGGCCGCCGCTAAATATATCGCTGGCGTTCTCGCCAAAGAGGGTATTCCCGCCGAACTTCTCGATCTCGCTCCCGGCCGCAGCGCCGTCGTTGCCCGCCTCCGCAGCAGCGCCGTTGCCGACCCCTCGAAAGCGCTTCTTCTTGTCGCCCACATGGACGTTGTCGGCGTGGACCGCAGCAAGTGGTCCGTGGATCCCTTCGGCGGCGTCATCAAGGACGGCTACCTCTGGGGCCGCGGCTCTCTCGACGACAAAAGCATGCTCGCCGCCAATCTCGCGGCTTTTATCGCCCTCAAGCGCGGCAATGTTCACATCAATCGCGACGTTATTTTCCTCGGTACCGCCGACGAGGAGCAGTTCGGCGATGCCAGCATGAGAATGGTCATCGCAAAGTATTGGGACAAAATTGCTGCCGGCTTCGCCCTGAACGAAGGCGGCAAAGTTATCCTGGGCAAGGACGGCAAGGTCCAATACGTCGCCCTGCAGGCCAGTGAAAAAGTTTCTGTGAACGTCACGGTCAGCGTCACCGGCAAGGGCGGCCACGCCTCCATGCCCACGAAAGACAACCCCGTCGTCCATCTCGCCGCCGCCATCGATAAAATTGGCAACTACAACACGCCCGTGCACCTGACTTCCATTGTCCACCGCTACTTCGAAGCCCTGGCCCCGCTCGAAGACGACGAAACCAGCAAGTGGATGAAGGTGATTGATACTCCCGATCGCGGCGAACACGCCCTGCGTTATCTCTCGGAAGCCAATCCGATGTGGAATTCCATGATGCGCGACACTATCGCGCCCACCATCCTCCAGGCCGGCTTTCGTGGCAACGTAATTCCTTCGGAAGCTCACGCCGTTCTCAATGTTCGCCTGGTTCCCGGCGACACCATCGACGTCCTCGTAAACGAATTGAAGAAACTCGTCAATGATCCGCAAGTCCATTTTGAAATCGCGCCCGAAGGCGGCCTTGCCGCGCCCAACTCCTCCCTCGAGAACGATTTCTTCAACCTCATCACCAAAGTCTGCGCCCAGGAATTTGGCGGCGTGCCCGTGATCCCTTTCATGTCCACCGGCGCAACCGACTCCGCGCAACTTCGCCTGCATAACGTCCAGGCCTATGGTCTCCGCCCCTTCCCGGTCAACGAAACCGACGATGCCCGCGTCCATGGCGACGAAGAGCGCTTGCCGCTCGCCTCATTCCCCAAGGGCGTAGACCTGATGGTCCGCATCGTTACGGATTTTTCGGTCAACAGATAATCAACTGGCTCATCTACAATTGGAATCGGGACAGAAATGAATTCGCGTCACTCTAAAATTGTCTGCACACTCGGCCCCGCCACCAATTCGCCGCGCATGATCCGCCGTCTTCTCGAAGCCGGCATGGACGTGGCGCGCCTCAATTTTTCCCACGGCACCCATGAAACTCACGCGCAGTCGATCGCCATGGTGCACGCCGCCGCTTCCGAACTCGGGAAAACCGTTGGCATTCTCGCCGATCTCCAGGGCCCGAAAATCCGCACCGGCCCACTCGCCGGCGGAGGTACCGTAAACCTCCGCACCGGCCAGCAGTTCGTCATCACCACGGCAAAAATCCTGGGCGATTCCACGCGCGCCAACACCACCTTTCGTCCGCTGCCCCGCGAAGTGAAGTCCGGCGACCGCATCCTGTTATCCGACGGCCTCATCGAACTCCGCGTCGAAAAAGTCCGCGGCCCGGAAGTCATTTGCCGCGTCATCAATGGCGGCGTGCTTGGCGAGCACAAGGGCATCAATCTCCCCGGCGTAAAACTTCGCGTCCCGGCATTAACCCCAAAAGACCGAGAAGACCTGCGTTTCGCGCTGGCCCACGAGGTCGATTTCATCGCCGTCAGCTTCGTACGCCGCCCCGAAGACGTCTTGGTTGCGAAAGCTCTTATCCGCCGCGCCAAAAAGGACACCCCGGTCATCGCCAAGCTCGAAAAGCCGGAAGCCATCGAAAATCTGGAAGGCATCTTGCGCGTTTCGGACGGCGTGATGGTCGCGCGTGGCGACCTCGGCGTCGAAATGAATCCGGAAACCGTTCCCGTCGTTCAGAAAAATATTATCGCCCGGGCCCGCGAATTCCGTCGCCCGGTCATCACCGCCACGCAGATGCTGGAGTCCATGACCCAGAATCCCCGTCCCACGCGCGCCGAAGCTTCCGACGTGGCCAACGCCATCTTCGACGGCTCCGACGCCGTCATGCTCTCCGCGGAAAGCGCTTCCGGTAAATATCCCATCGAAGCCGTATCAATGATGGCCAGCATCATCCGCGAAGCCGAATCCAGCATCCAGGAATATCCGCGGCCCACCACCTCGCAGGAACAGCTCAAGGTCGCCGAAACCGTTGCTGAACTTGTTTGCCACGCCTCTCGCGAATTGCACATGAAGCTCATCGCCGTCTTCACGCACAGCGGCTTTACCGCGCGGCTCGTCTCGCGATATCGCCCTCTCGTTCCCATTGTCGCGTTTTCTCCTGAAGCGGCAACCCGCCGCCGTATGTCGCTTTTCTGGGGTGTCAGCTCCCAGCACATTTCCGACCTTAAAAAGATCGACGGCCTCGCCGACCTCGCCGAAAAGCGCCTCCTCGAAGAGCGCCTCGTGAAAAAAGGCGACGTCATCGGCATCGTCGCGGGCACCCCGATGGGCATCCGCGGCACCACCAACTTCATGAAGTTTCACGTTATCGGGGGACTTTCCTGAATGTAGTGGCCGATCTTCAGGTCGGCCATCTCGAGCTGGGGCTGAAAACCCGAAACCGGCGAGGATTTCTTAGCGGCGAACTACAGCAGCTATCGTTGTCATCATGAGGGCATCCGACGAGGATGCCCGAAGGACCTCAACGTAAAGTCCTTCTAAAAAACGCAACCGAAAGCAGCACCAAGTTCAATTCACCCAGCTATCCGGCCGCGAAGGCGGCTCGTCCTTCTGCTTTTTCATGTACACCTGAAATCTCTTCCGGTTGCGCTGGTATCTCCAGTCCGCCATTTCATTCCGCACCCGGTACAAAAACGAACCGCGCCGCAAATACACCCACCCGATCAGCAT
>Ga0210400_10005159_pt1 | contig 11141 bp, 10 predicted proteins | sample IncBWH26MmetaG_FD_155456 | JGI IMG/M metagenome (GOLD analysis project Ga0210400, IMG submission 155456) | Forest soil microbial communities from Barre Woods Harvard Forest LTER site, Petersham, Massachusetts, United States - Inc-BW-H-26-M | ecosystem: Environmental > Terrestrial > Soil >...
TGGCTTAAACCTCGCGATCCTTTAGACCGGCATATTCATTACTTGCTGATAGGCATCGACGAGCTTGTTGCGCACCTCAGTCATGGCGCGAAACGCGAGCGATGCCTTCTGAACTTCCAGCATGACCTTGGTGAGATCGACGCTTTTGTCGCCGGCCTCGAAGGCATCCGCGAGCGCGGTCGCCTGGTTCTGCATGCTGGCCACGTGGTCCACCGAATTTTTCATCAGATTGGCGAATTCCGAGGGCTGCGCCGATGCGGCCGGCGCCTCGGAGATTCCTGAGGCGCGTGCCTGCAACGCCCTCATTTCAGCCAACACCTGCGATATTTGCATGCTGCTCATGGTTACACCGTCATGAATTGTTGGTCGTGGACGCGCGGCACGTTGACGCCGGCAGCTTTGAACTGCTGCAGCTTGTGACGCAGCGTGCGCGGGCTTATCCCTAAGCGTTCCGCCGTGAGCTTGCGGTTGCCGCCCGTGACGCGCAGCGTCGCCAGGATCAGCTCGCGCTCGCGGTCCTTCAGGTCGCGATCCAGGCCGGACTCCTGTGCCGCAGCGGGCTGCGCGGCCGGCGCCGGCCCCGCCGATGCGTGCGAAGCGCCGGTATCCAGGTCCGCGGCATTGATGACGCCCCCGGCGGCGAGCCAGGCCGCGCGCTGCACGATGTTGTTGAGTTCGCGGGCGTTCCCGGGCCAGTCGTAGCTCGCCAACTTGCGTTCGGCATCCGTGGACAGGCTCAAGGCAGCTTGACCGGGACGGGCGCAAGCCTGCATTGCGCGGCGCGCCAACGGCAGAATGTCGCCGCGGCGTTCGCGTAGGGAGGACAATCGCAGCGACATCACGTTGAGCCGGTAGAAAAGATCGGCGCGGAAGCGCGCGGCGCGCACCTCTTCAGGCAAATCGCGATTCGACGTCGCGATCACGCGCACGTCGAGACTGATGGTGCGGGTACTGCCGAGCCGCTCTACTTCGCGCTCCTGAAGCACGCGCAAAATCTTGGCCTGCAAACCCAAATCCATTTCCGAGATTTCGTCGAGCAGCAGCGTGCCACCCTGTGCCTGTTCGAATTTTCCCGCGTGCGCGGCGAGCGCACCGGTAAAGGCCCCCTTCTCATGGCCGAACAGGCTCGCCTCCAGCATGTTCTCGGGAATGGCGGCGCAGTTGATGGCGACGAAGGGTTTGTCGGCGCGCATCGAATTGTCGCGGATGAAGCGCGCGTACACTTCCTTGCCGGTGCCGCTTTCCCCGGTAATGAGCACCGTGGCGTCGTTTTCCGCGATCTTGCGCGCCAGGCCCACCAGCCGCTTCGATTCAGGATCGACGGCGACCAGCTCATTGGGGGTCACGCGAGCGGCCAGTTGGCGCTGCGCCATGGCGATCAGGGCCTGCGCGTCGAAGGGTTTGACGATGTAGTCGGTCGCGCCTTCGCGCATCGCCGCCACCGCTTGGCTCACCGTGCCGAAGGCCGTCATCAGCACCACCGGCAGATAGGGGCGCATGCGCTTGATGGACGACAGCAGCTCGTAGCCGTTGGCCCCCGGCATGTGTACGTCGGATATGACGAGGCCGATGTCTTCGCTCGACAGCAATTGCAGCGCCGACTGCGCATCGGCGGCCGCCAGCGCCGCGAGACCCGCGGCGTGCAGCGTATCGAGCAGCGCCTCGCGCAGCGCGGCGTCGTCCTCGACGACCAGTACCGCATCGTTCAGTTCGCTCATGAATTGTCCTCTGCCGGAAGATCGATCACGAATGTGGCGCCGCATGCCGAGTCGGCCAGGCAAACGCTGCCGCCATGCGCTTCGACCACGGATTTGACGATCGACAATCCAATGCCGTTGCCGCGCGCTCGCGTGGTGAAGAAAGGCTCGAAGATGCGCGCGCGAATTTTCGCGGGCACACCGGGACCGTTGTCGCTCACGACGATTTGCGCCCTTCCGGCTGCCGTGCGGCGCGCCAGCAATTCCAGATCCAGCGGCGCGGCCGCGGCCTGCAAGGCGTTGGTGGCAAGATTCAATACCGCCGACACCAGCGAGGGGGCATTGGCGCGCACCGTGAGGTCCGGTGCCTGAGTGCGGATGGTCAAGCGGATGCCGTCGCGCAATGCCGGACGCAGCCATTGCGCCACCTGTTCCAGCAGCGCACTCACACTGACCGCTTCGCGCGCGGCGCCGCCGTGCGCAAACGCGAGCATGTCGGTCACCAGCTTGTCGAGCTGCTTCAGGCTGCCGGCCGTTTTTTCGGCGCAACGCTTGAGATCCGCAGGATTCCGATCGGACAGCGTCATTTGCGAGGCATAGAGCAAGGCGGCGGCCAGCGGCGTGCGGATCTGATGAGCAAGGCCGGCGGCCAACTCGCCCATGGTGAGCAAGCGTTGCTGACGGGCGAGGAAGGTTTGCATGAGGTGCGACTCGGTCACATCGGTGAGCAGTACCACCTCGCCGCCGTTCTCGAGTTCGCGGCTCGATACATTGACGAATCGGCCGCTGCGCAGTTCGGTGTGTTCGCCCACCCTGTCGGGATTTACCGTCGAGCGTGCGCGCACGGCTGAAAAGAGCTGCCCGAGCAGGGGCTCGCCCAGCAGTTCCCGGGCGGCCGGGTTGCATTCCTGGATCTCCCCCCGGCCATCCAGCACCAGGACGCCGCCGGGAAGCCCCTTGATCAGGGCCGACAGGCGCGCGGCCAGATGCTCCTTGCCGGCGTGGGCTGCCGAAAGATCGGTGCGCAACTGCGCCACTTCGCCGCGCAGTGAGTCGAACGCATCCGATAATTGATCCGAAACCGTCCCGAAGGCCAGAAACGCCGCGTGAAGTTCAGAGCGACGGTTTTCGATCGGCTCGAGTTTTGTGGCTGCCATGCCTGAAGGAGAAAGCAACTTCTGTGCCTTGGCAGTATTTGCCCTGCCTATCAACCAGTTACGAGTCGCGTGGCGCTTGCGCTGCCTGGGGCGTCAATAATTTGTCAGGCGGTGAGACGGTATTTGCGCAGCTTCTCGACCAGCGTCGTACGCCGAATGCGCAGCAACCGCGCCGCGCCGGCAACCGTGCCGTCGGCTTCCTCGAGCGCCTTGCGGATGAGACCGATTTCAATCGCCGACATATGGTCCTTCAAATCAATGCCGCCTCGCGGCAGCCCTGCATCCATCATTTCATACACCACGGCGTCCGACTCTCGTTCCTGCATGGCGTCGGAGTCTTGTTCCTGCGCCGCTTCCGATTCCGGCTCCGGCATCCGCGGCAGCTCTTGCTCCCGCGCCGGCGTCGCTGCCTCGACCTGGGGCCGCGCGTCGATGCGCACCTCGCTGCCCAGCCACCCAATCGCGGCGGCGTGTCGATATCGGTCCGGTAGGTCAGCGGCGGTAACGGTCTGCGCGGGAAACAGAATCGCCAACCTTTCCAGTAAGTTCGCCAGCTCACGCACATTGCCGGGCCAGCGATTGCGGGCGAGACAATTCATCGCGCCCGGATCCAACTGAATTGCGCGGCCCGCGGCGTGGCTCTGCCGCTGCACCAGATGCTCGATCAATACCGGCAGGTCATCCAGCCGTTCGCGCAGCGCCGGCATCTGCAGCGGGAAGACGTTCAGCCGATAGTACAGATCTTCGCGGAAACGGCCGGCGATGATCGCGGCATCCAAGTCGCGGTGCGTCGCGGCAATGATGCGCACGTTGCAACGAATCGTTTTGTTGCTGCCGACGCGTTCGAAACTGCGCTCCTGCAGCACTCGCAGCAATTTCACCTGCATTTGCAGCGACATGTCGCCGATCTCGTCCAGGAACAGCGTGCCGCCTTCGGCGAATTCGAAGCGGCCGAGCCGCGTGGACAGTGCCCCGGTGAATGCGCCCTTCTCGTGGCCGAACAATTCGCTTTCCAAGAGGTCCGCGGGAATGGCGCCGCAGTTGACCGGCACGAATGGATGCGGTGCGCGGCCTGAAAGTTCGTGAATATGGCGCGCGACCATTTCCTTGCCCGTGCCGGATTCTCCGAGGATCAACACGTTGGTATCAAAGGGCGCGACTTGTTCGATCAGCCGGTGGACGGCGCGCATCGCCTTCGAGGCGCCGCTGGGACGAAATCGATGGGTGCCGGGTTGGGTTGGGTGTCCGCTGCGCACGTTTTGCGCCTGATCGAGCACCCCCGACAGGCGCCGTTGCTTGACCGGGGTTTCCAAATGAAACCAGGCCAGATCGCCGCTGCTCTCGGCGATCTTCGGCAATCCGTCGGCGCTGATGCAGATGACGGGGAGCGGTTGGCGCATCGCGCGCAGCTGCGTTACCAGCTCAGCGCCCAGCGCGCTCACGGTCTCGCGGCGCGCAATGACTGCCAGACACTCGGGAGTGTTGCTGTGCGCAAATTGGCGCAACTCCGCCAGATCGCGGACATGAACCGGTTCTAGGTCCAAAAAGCGCAAAAGAGCCTGCAGCGCGTTCGCCTCCGTTTCTGCGGGCTCGATCACGATTACTTTCGCTTCAACCACGATTGGGACTCCTTCCCATTAATCAAAGTGTGACGGAGAGCACATATCTCTGGTATCGTCTTAGGCTTTTCTTCTAAGTCTTTGACATATCTCAATTAATTTTGAGATCGCGGTCATAGTAACTGATGAACTTGACAGAAACATCGTGGCAAACCCCCGCAAAGCTAATAGGGACTTCCCGCAAAGACGGCTGCGGTGTTTGTCCTTGAAGGACCTTACGCGGTCCTTCAAGGACCGTAAGGTTGCTACGAGTGGGCGTGCTTTGCGCCGGCAACCAGGCGCCGGTGATGTCGGAAGATCAACTTTTCCAACATGTCGACCACCGCGTCGCTCAATCCCACGAACCGAAACCGTGTTGCGAGCGCACTATCGATGACGCACTCGCCGGCGACGACGCAGGGAATCTTCAGGGGCTGCGGCAACGAGGGATTGATGTAGATCGACAGCAGACCCGTGGCCTCGGCTTGCAGGGAATGCTCGCCGAACCACTCCAATGCAAGCGAGGACATGCGCACCCGCTCCGCGGTCGGCAATCCGCTGTCGCGCAGTGTCAATGCGGCGGTCAGGCGCAGCAGAATGTTGACCTTGTACTCGAGGCGCTGCAACTCATGCAGCAGCGCGGGTGATTCATCCTTGAGCGCTTCATGCACCCGCACTTCGTCCAAGGAGGATTCAGCGCCGAGCAGTTGATGGTTGTCGGCATTGAGTCGCGCGAGCAGCGGCCCGCTTGCCAGGACCCCGGGCGTCCAGGTCACGGGCAGCGACTCCTCGAATATCAAACCATCGCCCAGAAATGAATCAGGCATGGGCTTAGGCCTTCTTGGAAATGAGTCTTAGCGCTGTTGCCGGCTACCGGAATAGGCCGCAACCGCCCGCCGGCCCACCGCAGCCATGTCGAGATCCCGGCCCTTGCTGCGCCGCTGATGCTCCAATAATCCGATCGCACGGTCATTTATTTCGTTGATTTGCGCAAGCAGTGCCTGGTCGGCCGCAGATAGCGGCTTCGTGCCGTTGCGGAACAACTTTAGCAGCTCCATTCGCGTAAGGTCGAGCGACGCCAAAGATTGCAAGTCGCCTTTTTCCGCGGCGCTCAGCATGTCATGCGACAGGGCCAATGCACGAGCCAAGCCTTTGATTTCGCCGCCGCTCATCCGGGCTCGACGATCCGATCCCAGCCGGTCTTCACTGTTTCGACCAGGGAGGCGACCTCCGCGACGATTTGCGGATCGTTGGTGACATTGGCCTGGGTGAGCCGCGCCAACATGTACACGTACAGGGCGCGCAGGTCTTCGGCGATCTTTTGTCCCCGCTCCATATCGAGCGTATTGTTCAGGTGATCGATCAGGCGAATGGCCTTACCCAAGGCCTTGCCCTTCGCGATGACTTCACTGACCGGCATGTTGTTTTCGATACGCGCCATGCAGCCTTGCGCGGTTGCGAGGTTCGCCAGTATCTGCTCGAACAAGATCTGCACCAACCGGGAGGGACTGGCCTCAGCCACCAAGCCGTGGTTGCGCACCGAGCGGTATTGAGCCGCTGCTCGCTGAGGGTACATGGCTAGCCGCTCACCCCGAGATTGCCGCTACCCAAGCTTGAATTGCTCGAAGCCGTTCCGGAAGCGGCATTCGCCGTCGGATTGAATTCGGCATTCAGATAGGTCTGGGTTTGTTTGAGCAGCGCGACCGCTGCGTCCATCGCATTGTATTCCGCAGTGAGCCTGGCCGAGTACGCCGCCAGGTTCGCACTGAGCGCAGTCTGTTGCTTGGAGACATTGCTCAAGCCGGTCTGCAAGCCTTTGTTGATGGTGTCGAGCAAGCCGCCCGGCTTGGTATAGCCGTCGACCAGATTGCCCACTTGGGTGGCGATGCCGTTCGTGCCGCCGAGCAGATTGCCGATCGATGCCATGCTCGCGGTCAAGGCATTGCCCAGCTTCGTTTCATCGGTGGCATAGGTGCCGCCGGTTCCGGCACTGATGCCGAGATCAGTCAGGGATTTGACCGCGCCCGATCCGCCGCCCGTGATTTTACCTAGGATACTTTGCAGCTGGTTCTGGAACGACTCTAGCGTGGCGTTGCCGTTGAGCGGACCGGCTTCCTTGGTCGAGGGGTTGTAACCGGTCAGGGTTTGTATGCTGCTCAGCACGCCATTGACCGCGGTCACGAATTTATCGACCGAAGCCTTTGCTGCTGTGGTATCCGGAGTCACGGTCAGGGTCGTGGGCGTCGAGACGGCTGATGCCTGCAGCAAATTAATGGTCACGCCGGTGATCGCGTTGCCGACCACGTTGCTGGCATTGGTGGCCGCAAACCCGTTGATCGAAAAACTTGCATCCTGCGCTGCCCGCGTCTGCGTCAGCCCCAGCGAGGCTAAGCCGCCGTCGCCGCCCGAGGGCGCTACCGTGATCACGTTGGCCGCACCCGTCGTCGTGCCGGTGAGAACCAGGCGCGCACCCGCCGTGGTGCTGATGATGCTCGCGCTGACGCCCGGGTTATTCGTCGCGGAATTGATCGCCGCGGCGATGCCGGCCAGCGTGTTGTTGGTCGTGTCGATATTGACGGTCGTCGAGGCGCCGCCCACCGCAATGGTCAAAGTGCCGGTGCCCTCGGCGACTGCCGCACCACCCAGCACGGGCAGGGAGGTCAGCGTCGCCGACGTCGCCAAGTTGTTGACCTGCAGCGAATATTGGCCGGCAACCGCAGAAGGACTGGTGGTTGCCGTGGCGATGGTCTTGTCGGCCACGGCCGCCGTGAAGCCCGCCAACTGCTTCGGATCCTGAAGGGCGGGCACCGCCAGCTTGAGGGTATCCAGCGCAGCGGTGAATGTGCCGTAGGCCGACACCTGCGAGTCCAAGAGGGTTTGCTGGTTGGTGAGCTGATTGGTCTGCGCGGCTCCATAGGCAGTGGTGAGCGCGGATACGATGGAACCGATGTTGAGTCCCGATCCGATACCGGTGGAGGTAATCAGCGTATTGGGGGGGCTGGCACTGCTGGGCGAAAGTACTGAACTCATGGGCTTGGTGTCCGCGTAACGTTGCTTAATTTATCGGCAATCGGCTTCCAGACTTAAGCAAGCGGCGTACCAAAAATCGCTCAAATCTTCGATTCAGGCATGCTTATCGACGATGACGCCCGAAATGCCGACGCTGCGGGCCAACGCCTCGAACTCGTCGGCCGGCAGTTCGCCCACGACTGCTCCGGTGGCCGGATTGATCTGCTGAATGAGCTTGCCATTGGAGGCCGGATCGACGCGAAACTGATCGGGCCTGCCTGAATCATTGAGGTATTTATTGAGGAGCGCGATTTGCGCTTGGAGTTGCGCGCTGGCCGGCGGCGGCGCGGCCGCCGCTTTGCCGCTTGGCGGCAAGGCACTGCCGCTGCGTTGAATTGCAACCGTCTTAGGCGCCTGACTTCCCTGCACAAGGCTCACTGCCGGAATCTTTACCGGCTGTCCGTCGCTAGCCATGCTTACACCTATTTACCTAAACGCAATACCTTTAGCCTTGTGTCCGAACTCCATTCGAAGACCACGGCCCGAACCTTAAAGTAGGTTCGAGCCGTGGGATTTATCGACTATCTTTCAACTATCGGCTGTTACTGCAAAAGCTTGAGGATCAGCTGGGGCTGTTGGTTGGCTTGCGCCAACACCGAGATGCCGGCTTGTTGCAACACATTGTTTTTCGTCAAGTTCGCCGTTTCCGCCGCAAAGTCGGCATCCTGAATGGCGCTACGCGACTGGGTCAGGTTCTGTGCAGTTGACTGCAAGTTGCCGACTGCCGCCGTGAAGCGATTCTGGATCGCGCCCAATTGGCTTTGGAAGGCCGACACTGTGGCCAACGCGGAGTCCACCGAGGTGATGGTGCTGTTGGCAGCGGCAGCCGTGAGCACGGTTTGATTGGCCAGCGAGGCCGTGCCCAGCGTGGTCGCGTTGCCCGTGACGAAGCCTAGCGCCGCCGAACCGCCGCCCGCACCATTATCGGTAATTGTCACCGGGTTCGCATCCGTCAAGGTGACTTTGCCGTAGTTCGTGGTGCCCACGCCGGTGGTGGCCACCGCTGCAGTCGCGCCCGTGCCGCTACCCAAGACACCCGCTGTGCCACCCGTTCCAGCAGTACCCAAAGCGATCGTCTGCACTGCATTGATGCTGCTGCCATCGGTGTTGCTGAGTATCAATGCGCCACTGGGACCAGAACCAGCGGCACCATTGCTGATTGAGGCCGTGACGCCGGTCGAACCACTAAACAGATTGATCTGAGTAGCGACCTGGCTGCCCGTCAAGGTGCCGCTGACGACGTTGCCGGCACCGTAAATCACCGTGCCGTTGATGGTCAGGCCATAGGTGGTGGCCACAAAGCCCGTGCCAACAGTGCCTGCCGTGGTTCCAACAATCTGCGTGAACGCCGCAGTATCAGCGACACTGGTGGCGGCGGTAGCGGTCAGACCCTGCAAGCCGGCCGCATTGACGGCGGCCGCCTTGGCATAAGCGGAGTCCGCACCCTGGTAGGGAAGATTGGCACCCACGTAATTGGCGCTGGGGCCGACAGTCACCGATGAAGTGCCGTTGCTCAAAGTAACGCTCGCTGTGCTGAGCAACTGCGAGGCGGCGGGCACCGCGGTGCCGGTCAGGGTCGAGTACTGGCCGATCTGATTGGCGGCCACACCCTGTCCTAGGGACACGGAAATGGTGTTGCCCACATTCGCGCCCACCTGGTAGACGGTGGTGCCGCTGGTGCCGTTGAGCACGTTCAGACCATTGAATGTGGTCTGCTGAGCGATCTGGCTGATTTCCGCAATCTGCTGCTGCACTTGGTTGTTGAGCGCCGAACGATCCGAGGCGCTGTTCGAGCCGTTGGCGGCTTCGACCGCTAGGGTACGAATGCTTTGCAGGTTGTTGACGATGGTGTTGAGCGCGCCCGCGGTGGTTTGCGCTTCCGAGACGGCATCGTTCGCATTGTGAACGGCCTGATTGGTGCCGTTGATCTGCGTGGTGAATTGTTGGCTGATCGCGAGGCCGGCGGCATCATCCGCGGCGCTGTTGATGCGCAAACCCGAGGACAAGCGTTGCAAAGCCTGCGACAACGAGGCCTGCGCACCCGCCAGATTGTTCTGCGCGTTCAGCGAATTGATATTGGTATTTAGAACTAGTGACATTGATGACTCCTGAAAGTTTAACCACCGGCCCTTCTTAGGCCCTATGTGTTCACTTCACCCCTGCGGGCGGACCGGTGACACATTCAAAGTCTTTATCGGACCGTACCCGCCGTTCTTGAGGGGCCACCCGCGCTTCTGATCGGGGTTTTACTTGAGCCAAGTCGCAATTTTGGCGACTGAGGAATTTGACAGTGCGGAGGTGAAAATCACGGCGGAATCCCCGCAGACGCCGGTTATCGGCCTCCCAGGGCAAAATTGAAGGGCCAAATCGCGGGCGGCTTTGGAGTACAATTCCGGCCCCTCCGCCACTGTCGAAATAGCGTGAAATCCGTCAAACGCAAAAGCCCTAAGGTGGGCTTTGTCAGCTTGGGCTGCCCCAAAGCACTGGTCGATTCCGAACGTATCCTCACCCGCCTGCGCGCAGAGGGGTATGAGGTGGCGCCCACCTATGGAGCCGCTGATCTCGTCCTGGTCAACACTTGCGGTTTCATCGACGCCGCCGTGGATGAGTCGCTGGATGCCATCGGCGAAGCGCTGGCCGAGAACGGCAAGGTAATCGTCACCGGCTGTCTGGGCGCCCAGCCGCAAAAAATTCTCGACCGGCACCCGCAGGTGCTCAAGATCACCGGCCCGCAACGCTACGAAGAGGTCGTTGCGGCAGTGCACCAGTATCTGCCGCCGATGCACGAGCCCTTTGTCGATTTGGTGCCGGAGCAGGGCATCAAATTGACGCCGCGGCACTATGCGTATTTGAAAATCTCCGAGGGCTGCAACCATCGCTGCAGCTTCTGCATCATCCCCTCCATGCGCGGCGACCTTGTGAGCCGGCCGGTCGGCGAGGTGTTGCGCGAAGCCGAACAATTGGTGCGCGCCGGCGTCAAGGAAATTCTGGTGATTTCCCAGGATACGAGCGCCTACGGCGTCGACCTGAAATATGCCGCGCAGCCCTGGCGCGATGTCCCGCGCCGGGCTCGCTTTTACGACCTCGCCGCCGCGCTGGGTGAATTGGGCGTTTGGATCCGGCTGCACTATGTGTATCCCTATCCGCACGTCGATCAGGTGATCGAACTCATGGCCGAGGGCAAGGTGCTGCCCTATTTGGATATTCCCTTTCAGCATGCCAGCGCCCGCATCTTAAAATTGATGAAACGGCCGGCGGCCGCCGAAAACACGCTGGAGCGCATCGCCGCCTGGCGGCGTGTGGTTCCTGACATCACCATTCGCAGTACCTTTATCGTGGGATTTCCGGGCGAAACGGCACAGGACTTCGAAGAATTGCTCGACTGGCTGCGCGAGGCGCGGCTCGATCGCGTGGGATGCTTCGAGTATTCGCCGGTGGAGGGCGCGGCGGCCAACGCACTGAAGGAGACTCCCGTGCCGGCTGAACTCAAAGCCGAGCGCCGCGCCCGATTCATGGAACTCGCGGCTGAGATCAGCGCCGAGCGCCTAAAGGCTAAGATCGGCCGCAAAATGCGGGTGCTCATCGATCGCATCGACCGCGACCGCGACCGCGACGGCGAT
>Ga0210400_10005160_pt1 | contig 11138 bp, 6 predicted proteins | sample IncBWH26MmetaG_FD_155456 | JGI IMG/M metagenome (GOLD analysis project Ga0210400, IMG submission 155456) | Forest soil microbial communities from Barre Woods Harvard Forest LTER site, Petersham, Massachusetts, United States - Inc-BW-H-26-M | ecosystem: Environmental > Terrestrial > Soil >...
CCCACCCAGGTTTTTCGTGGTACATTCAGATTCACTGGTTCCTATGGCCAACAAAGAACGCGGCAATCCTCGCTGGCTTGACCTCTTGTGGCTGCTCTTCCTGGGAGTACTGGCGTTGCTGCCTCCGGTCCGCGAGTGGCACAAGCAGGTCATTCTGTTGCTCATTGGAGCTTTTCAGCTTCTGGAATCCAGGTTTGTCCGCAACGTTCCCAAAGGCGGGGAGATTCTAGCGGTCGTCATCAAGCTGGTGCTGGCCACCACGCTTTTGGTCCACACCAGCTCTACCCCTATCCTCAGCAGCTATTACCCTGTCCTCTACCTGCCCATCATGACGGCTGCCATGTATTTGGGTCCATTGGGGACGCTGTTTTGGACCCTCGTGACCTCTGCTGCGTATTGCTCCTATCTCTATCCTGCACTGAAACAGTATCGCCTGACGCGCGAAGGTGTTGCGGAACTCTCGCTGCGCATCGTATTTTTCTTTCTTGTAGGTATGATCGTGAACCGCTTTGTGATGGAATCGCGGCGACAGACACGGCGTTATCAAATCTCTGCGGAGAACTTGAGACAGGCCAACCGCAGCCTGGAAAAGGCGCAGCGAGAAGCGCGCCGCGCCGAGCGGCTGGCTGCCTTGGGGCAGCTCTCGGCCGGACTTGCCCACGAGATTCGCAACCCGCTGGGAGTAATTAAAGGATCGGCTGAGATCCTGCATCAGAAGCTCACTGATTCTGAACCGTTGGCGCGGGAGCTTTCAGGATATATCTATACTGAAGTGAACCGCCTTAGCGCACTGGTCAGCCGCTTTCTGGATTTTGCCCGGCCTTCGCAAATGCAGTTGCACGCCCAGAAGTTACAGCCCATTGTGGAGAAATCATTGAAGTATGTGCTGGAACAGAAAGTTGCTGTCAACGTTAAAGTGCACCGTGAGTATTGTCCTGGGCTTCCTGATGTCCTGGCTGACGAAGAATTTTGCGACATCGTCTTTACTAATCTCTTCCTGAACGCCTGTGAAGCCATGGGAGAAGCGGGAGGAGATCTGAGAGTTCGAATTCAGCTTCGCCATCATGCACCGGAACCTGCGGAAAACGGAGAACGCAACCAGGTAGTCGTGGAGGTTGAGGATACGGGACCGGGTATCCCTGCGGAATCGCGGGAGCAGATATTCAATCCTTTTGTGACCACCAAGCAGTCAGGAGTGGGTCTGGGGCTGGCCATCGTTACCAAGATTGTCGACGCCCACGGAGGTGCGGTCCGGGTCACGAGCGAGCCCGGTCAGGGCGCTTGCTTCCAGATATCATTTCCCGAAGCCAAGGCCGAGCCCACTCCCGCAGAATTGGAAGCCAAGTTGCACTGAACCCTGCCATGCCAAATATCTTGATTGTTGAGGACGAGCCCAAAATGCGCCGGCTGCTGGAGATCAGCCTGGGGGAAGATGGGCACACCGTTCATATCGCGGCCGAAGCCGAAGCGGGGCTGAAGTGTCTGCGCAGGGAAGTCATTGATCTGGTCGTGACCGACCTCAAACTGCCGGGCATGAACGGGCTGGAGTTTCTGCAGGAAGCCAAGCGCGTGAATGCCGCGCTGCCCATCGTAGTGATGACTGCTTATGGCTCAGTTGAGACCGCGGTGGACGCCATGAAGGCCGGCGCCAGTGACTATGTTCTCAAGCCGTTCACTATGGCTGAGATGAAGCTGGTCATTCGCAAAGAGCTTGACGTCCAAAAGGTGCGCGATGAAAACCGCACTCTGCGCGAGGCCCTGGGTAAACGCTATCACTACCAGAACATTGTCGCCCGCAGCGGCAAAATGCAGGAGGTCCTGGCCATTGTGGCTCGCGTGGCGCCCGCCAACTCCACGGTCCTGCTGGGAGGTGAGAGTGGAGTCGGCAAAGACCTGATCGCCCGTGCCATTCATCAGAATTCCCGCCGCGCTTCAGGACCGTTCATCAAGATCAACAGCACCGCGATTCCCGACAACCTTTTTGAGAGTGAGCTCTTCGGCTACGAAAAAGGCGCATTCACCGGAGCCAACAACAGCAAGCCGGGAAAATTTGAGCTGGCCGACAAAGGCTCGCTCTTTCTCGACGAGATCGGCGATGTTCCTGCACCTATCCAGGTTAAGCTGTTGCGCGTCCTCCAGGAGCGCGAATTCGAGCGCCTGGGCGGGACCAGGACCATCAAAGTGGATGTCCGGCTGGTGGCCGCAACGAATAAGGACCTGCGGGCGGCGCTGGAGCAGGGCACCTTCCGCGAAGACCTCTACTACCGCCTCAACGTCGTTCCCATTGATATTCCTCCGCTGCGCGAACACAAGGAGGACATACCGGATCTGGTCCACCATTTTCTCGCCCGCTTCACCCGGGAGAATGGCAAAGAGATGGAGATCATCACGGCTCCTGCGCTCAAGCTCCTGATGGACTATCACTGGCCCGGCAACGTGCGCCAGCTTGAAAACACCGTGGAGCGCGCCGTAGCGCTGTCCAGCGACGATCTGATTGACGTTGACGACATCCATCTTGATTCCGGTCCTTCCAAGAACGCGGCGGCAGCCGCTGCCCCTTTGCTTCCCGAAGGCATGACCCTGGAACAATGGGAGGACGAGATCATCCGCGAAGCCTTGCGTCGCGCCCAGGGAAACAAAAGCCAGGCAGCGCGCATGTTAGGCCTCTCGCGCAACGCGTTGCGTTATCGTTTATCGAAGATCGGCGTGGTGGATGAGGAGTAGCTTGTGAGCAGTCAGCACTCAGCATTCAGCCAAAGAAGCAAATGGCAATTAGCAAATAGCAATTAGCCACACGGCTGGAGTGCACTCGGAATTCGAGTCCCACGATCCACGTTAATGGAAACGGCAAACAAGTATGCGGGGAAGTACCGTGATCGTGTTCTCGAAACTGACCTTTGGCCAATTGCTATTTGCTATTTGCTAATTGCCATTTGCTGGCTGAATGCTGAGTGCTGATTGCTGAATGCTTTCTTCCTGGCCCAAAACCACCAATGCCCATGGTTGAAAACCACCACTTTACCCGGCCGGTACTCCTGATCTGCTGTAAAGGCGGGGAAAGGCTTGGGATATGGCGATTTGGGCTTTGGCATGAGACTTGCCTTAGATCTGGGCAGAGTTTCAGTTTGTAAAAGTCACTTCTGTTAGTGAAAGTCAGTTCTAAGGTGAGGCTGGCTATGAAAATGGTAAAGCTGTTCGTTTTGATGTTTGCGGTGACAGGGCTTTTGGCAACTTCACAGGCCCAAGCCCAGGGCCCCGGAGAGCAACCCTCAACCGGGGTGGGCCATATTAGCCTGATCCATGGCGATGTTTCCATGCAGCGTGGCGACTCCGGAGAGTGGGCGGCCGCCAGTCTTAATACACCACTGGTCCGTGGCGATCATGTCGCGACCGGAGAAAAATCACGGACAGAGATCCAACTGGATTATGCCAACATCATGCGTCTGGCGGCCGGCTCGCAGGTCAAGATAGCCGATCTTACGCGCTTGCATATTCAGGTCCAGGTGGCGCAAGGCTATGCCAACTACACCATGTTCAAGGGCGGCGAAGCCGACGTCGAAATTGACACGCCCAACGTAGCGGTGCGTCCGCTGCGGCATGGAAGATATCGCGTTCAGGTGAATTCGGACGCTGAGACAGACGTGATCGTGCGTGAAGGTGAAGCTCAAATCACCACGCCCCAGGGAAGCACCACGGTCAAAGAGGGGCAGCAGATCACCATCCGAGGCACGGACAGCCCTGAATACCGGGTAGATGCAGCTCCCGGAAAAGATGATTGGGACAAATGGAATAAAGATCGTGACAACATTATTCGCGATGCCGAGGGCTGGCGCCGAACCAATCGTTACTACACCGGCGTGCAAGACCTGGATAGCTATGGTCACTGGACATATATTCCCGGTTACGGCCAGGTGTGGACCCCCTACCAGACGAATTCCTGGTCGCCCTATCAGGTGGGGCGCTGGGTGTGGGAGCCTTACTACGGCTGGACGTGGGTCTCCTATGAGCCTTGGGGTTGGGCGCCCTACCACTATGGACGCTGGTTCCTTTACGGTGCTTCCTGGTACTGGTACCCGGGACCGGTGTATGTTTCCTATCGGCCCATTTACGCGCCTGCCTATGTGTTCTTCATAGGGTTTGGACATCACCAGTTCAACGTTGGTCTTGGATTCGGCTCCATTGGCTGGCTGCCTTGCGGACCGCATGACGCTTTCTATCCGTGGTATGGGCGTGGCTTCAATAGTGTGCATGTCACCAACATCACCAACGTGACCAATATCACGAACATCACCAACATCAACAACGTAAACAGTGGGTCGGTCGTTCCTCCTCTGGCGGCCCACGGACGCTTTCCGCATGGCGGCTCGAACATTCAGTTGGCCATGACGAATCCGCGCATTCGGCAGGCCATTACCTCGGTTCCGGCGGAAGACTTCAGCAAAGGCGCCGCGCTCAACCGCCGCACCGGTGTTGAAGTAGAAGCACTGCGGGAAGCCCATGTAGTTGCCGGGAACGTTCCTGTAGTACCCCAGCATGAAAGTTTGCAGCCCACCAAGATCGCGGGCGCGCCGATAAGCACCGTTAAACCTAAGACCGATGAGCGCTTCTTTGTGAAGACTCAGCCTCCGGCTGCTCCACCCTCCTTCAAAGACCAGGCGGCAGGAGTAGAGCGGGTAATCAAAGCCCATGATGGCGAGCTGCAGGCAGCTACGAAAGCCAGTGTGGGCGCATCTGCGGCAGCAGCTTCGGGGAAAGGCACGGCTGCTCAAGTGTCGGGGGCCGGCGGCCAGCAGACCGTGCACATGACCAATCCGCCTGAGGCGCAGAAGACCGTCCCCCCGCAGCAGGTTCCTCCGGTTGCCAAGATGGGGCCTCCGGAAGAAGACAAGTCGGCCAGCTCTGCCAAACAGAACTCAACAAGTGACAACAAGACTAGCCAGGGATTCCAGAAGTTCACGCCTCCAGGTGGACCGCACCCAAGTCCAACGGAGACCGGAAATGCGAATGGTCAGCATCCGTCGCCTTCTCCGGTTGCAAAGATGGGACCTCCTGAACAGGAGAAGTCCGGCAACTCTGACAGGCAGAACGTGGGGAGCGACAACAGAAATAACCAGGGCTTCCAAAAGTTTCCCGGAGGCCAGCCGCACTCTGTTCCACCAGAGAGCGGGAGTTCGAATAGTCAACAGCAGCCGAGCCCGATTGCCAAAATGGGGCCGCCTGAAGAGTCCGGCAACTCTGCCGGGCAAAATCCGGGAAGCGACAACAAGAATAGCCAAGGGCTTCAGAAGTTTCCGCCTGCCGCAGGGGGCCAGCCGCACCCTGTTCCACCAGAGAGCGTGAGTTCGAATAACCAGCAGACTTCTTCGATCGCCAGATTGGGGCCACCGGAAGAACAGCAGGACAAATCCAGCGATTCTTCTAAACAGAAACCGGGAAGCGACAACAAAAAGAGCCAAGGTTGGCAGAAATTTTCATCTCCTGGGGGAGGCCCCACTCCTGCGCCCTCCGAGAGCGGGAGTTCGGGACGTCAACCTCAACCCCAACCGCCATCCCAGCAGCAGACGCAGCAACAACCGGGGACTGTGCCCCAGAACCAGGGTGGTTGGCAAAAACTTCCTCCCAGCTCCGATTCACGAAATGGTTCGCAGAAGCCTCCGCTGGACTTGAGCCATCCGATTGTTGCTCCTCGTCCTACTCCGGATGAAACCAGGTCGGTCCACACGCAGCCAATGCCAACGCCGCGCATGGAGCCGCCAAGTCACTCTCTGGGAGGCAACGAGCCGAGGATGAGCCCTCCTTCGCCAATGCCGCACATTGAGCCGAGAATGAGCCCTCCTACGCCAGCGCCGCACGTTGAACCAAGGACGCCTCCGCCGGCTCCGCATGTGGAACCAAGAATGTCGCCGCCGGCTCCAGCCCCGCGCGTTGAGCCCAGCCGCGGTGGTAGCTCTTCAGGAGGCAACAATAGTTCGTCGGATTCCAAGGGGCAGAGAGGTCCTCACTAAGCAACTCCCTTCAACCTAACTGCAAGCCGCTTGACGCGAGGCGGCTTGCAGTCAGCTCAATACCGTTCGTTCTTGCGGAAATGTGAATGAATGTTTGTGTGCTGCTTTTGTCCGTTCTCGTTTGGGTGTAGGCTTTAACTTCCCCAAGAGGCGGGCGCCGATGATGCATCACAGCATACGCCCAGAGCATGGTTATAGCATCGTCACGCAGGCTAATTGCCAATTGCTAAGTACCAATTGCTGATTCTTACCAGACGCCCTTGTCGCTGCCAGTGATCCGCAAAGCCACTGCTGCCGCTGAGGCCAGCGGAGGAAGAAGGCTCAGGCGGAAGGTCGCTGGAACATTGCCGCGAATGGCGGCCTCGGCGATCTGCCGTGTGTAGAGCTTGGCTCCGTGGGGCATGATGGGAAGCCGCAGGAACCGTGCCCGAGTGTAGATCTTGTCTGCGCTGACCGTGGCTGCCGAGATCACTTCGGGGGGGATATTCAAACCGGTTCCCCGGTACTGCTTCACGTATTCGGAGACGATATTAAGAAAGCTTGCCACCCCCGTCCAGATCCCCGCACGATCGGCCGCCCTGCGTAACTCGACAAAGTCTACCTCGCCGGTCTCCACCAGCGATGCGGCATTCAGGATGTCGCAGACCCTGAAATAGAAGTGGCGGTACATGCGCTGCAGGGTGGCGGCAAAAATACGCTCCTCGGGAGCCGGCGTAAAAAATCTATGACCATTGATCTGGGTGACCACGCGGCGGTCAACAAACCGTTGGGCCAACTCGATATGCTCGCCTGTCTGGCCTAACCGCCCAATGTGCGCCTCAATCGGTTCCTGCAGCCCGGGCAGGGAGAAATTCCATTTGTTGGCCAGCCGGTCGCCCCAACTGCGGTGCTCAACACGGGCGTGGAATCTATCTTTGAACACGCGCACAATGTCTTTGGAGTTGCCGGTAGAGACCACGTCAAGATCGCTGCCCAGGTCAGGCCAATGGTCAAGGGTCTTCATCACTGCCACCGGGCAGTCTTCCTCTTCCAGGGCGTTGCAGACCTGCTCCAGTTGGGCCAGGGCACTGGTAATACGGGCACGTTCATTGCTCAAGACGCCGAGGGCCCACGCCTGAATATCGGCGTTGCCCCGGTTCCCGGCGACCCGATTGATGACTTCAAAGGCGCGCACAACTACGTGATTGGAGTTGGCAAGGTCAACAAATTCCTCCCGCTGCGCGGGAGTCAATGAAGTGAGTAATGGAAAAATATCTGGCGCGGCTGAGGGTCTAAGCGTCAATCTGAGGAACGCATCAATGTATTGCTTCTCTGCTGCAACGACCTTGGCCATGAGGACGATGTGCTCCAGTTTGTATTCGTTAGGATGAAAGCTGCTGCACTTCGGGTTGGCACAAGGCCTGGTTTGATGGTGTTATATAGTGGCGACAGGCGATAATGCGCCGCTTCGTCACTCGAGCTCACCATGACGGAGCAAGATCGCACGGATGGCGAAAGACGCACCAAGGAGGGGCCGTTGGCCTATAACGATCTAAGAGAGTGGGTAGCCGCGCTGGAACAGGCAGGCGAGCTGAAAAGAATCCGCACGGAAGTTGATCCCATCCTGGAGATCGCCGAGATCACTGACCGGGTTTCCAAGGGGGCGGCAAAAACATACGGCCGGCCCGGAGGTCCCGCGTTGCTGTTTGAAAACGTGAAGGGCTCCAATGGCGTCCCGCTGCTGATCAACCAGTTCGGCTCGGAACGGCGCATGCAGATGGCGCTCAACGTGGACGGCCTCGATGAAATAGCAGAGCGCATTCGCGAGGTGCTTAACATGAAATCTCCAGAAGGTTTTCTGGAGAAGCTGAAAATGCTGCCCAAACTGGCGGACATGGGAAGGTTTTTCCCTAAGACCGTGACTACCGGCCCTTGCAAAGAGGTCATCAAGAAGAAAGACTTCTCCCTGCTCGACTTCCCGGTGCTGCAATGCTGGCCCCAGGACGCGGGCCGCTTCATCACCCTGCCATGCGTCATCACTCGCGATCCCAAGACAGGGAAGCGCAACGTCGGCATGTATCGCATGCAGGTCTATGACGCTACCACCGCCGGCATGCACTGGCAGCGTCAGAAAGTGGCAGCCGAGCACTACCGCGACCTGCTGCGCATGGCAGCGGCCCAGTCGTCTTCGGCTGCGAACAAAGACGGAGCGCATCCGGGGTCCCCAACGCGCGCCGGGGTTGTGCGTGTTGGGGTGGAGGCACCCCAGGCCGCAGCAGTGCGTTCCGGCGTATCCATCATGGCTCGTTCCGGTGGAGGTTCCATGCTGGCCGAAGGAGACAGGCCCAGCGGAACCATGGAAGTTGCCGTAGCCATCGGTACTGAGCCGGCGTTGACCTTTTCCGCCATCGTACCGGCTCCGCCAGAGGTGGAAGAGTTCATTGTGGCCGGGTTCCTGCGGCAGAAACCCGTTGAGTTGGTGAAGTGTGAAACGGTGGATCTGGAAGTTCCAGCGACCGCGGAGATCGTCCTGGAAGGTTATGTAAAGCTGGATGAGCTGCGGACGGAAGGTCCTTTTGGCGACCACACCGGCTTCTATTCGCTTGAAGATCAGTATCCGGTCTTTCACCTCACCTGCGTAACCCATCGTAAGAATCCCATCTATGCGACCACGATTGTGGGCAAGCCGCCGATGGAAGATGCCTGGATGGGCAAGGCCGTGGAGCGTATCTTTCTACCTCTCATGAAGCTGACGCTTCCTGAGATTGTGGATGTGAACCTGCCTGTTGAGGGGATCTTTCACAACCTGATGATCGTCTCCATTCGTAAGTCTTATCCGGGTCACGCCCGCAAAGTCATGAATGGCATATGGTCGTTGGGCCAGGCCATGTTTACCAAGTGCGTCGTGGTGGTGGATGAAGATGTGAACGTTCAGGACACTGGAGAAGTGGTGCTCAAGGTATTCAACAACATTGACCCGGAGCGCGATATTCAATTCACATTGGGCCCTGTGGACTCTCTGGACCACGCTTCCCGTCTGCCAAACTTTGGTTCCAAAATGGGCGTTGATGCCACTCGCAAATGGCCGGCGGAAGGATTTGCCCGTCCCTGGCCGGATGAGATTCTCATGGACGAAAACACCAAAGACCTGGTGGATAGAAAATGGAAGGAGTTGGGAATTGAATAACACTTTTAGCGAAATTGCCACTGATCTTGGAAGGACCGTTGCCGAGGCCAAGCCGCTGCTGGCAAAGTTGACCAATGCTGACACTTCGACTCGCCCGGATCCGAAGAAGTGGTCTAAAAAAGAGATTATCGGACACCTGCTGGATTCGGCGTCCAATAATCATCAGCGCTTTGTGCGCGCCTCGCTGCAAGGCAGCCTGGTCTTTCCCGGATACGATCAAGAATCCCTGGTTGAACTCCAGGATTTCAGCGAGATGGACTGGGGATTTCTGGTGGATTTCTGGGCCAGCTACAACCGCTTTCTCGCTCATGTCCTGACCTGTTTGCCCGAAAAGGCCGGCGAGATCGTATGCCATATCGGAGATCACAAGCCTGCCACGCTGGGTTTTATCGCGCAGGACTATGTTGCCCACCTGAAACATCACCTGAACCAGATTGTTGGTAAGCGCTTTGAAACCTCCTATGGCGCAAAGGCATGACTGACTGCCAAAATTGCCATGACTGCCAAAATTGCCACAATTAAGAGCCGCAGGTCTTTACTGGATTTGGTGCGCCAGTCTGGATTTTCGAACACCGGCAGCCTGGTTCATCTTTTCATCGGTGGATCGGAATTACACGGCGCTAAGGTTGGGCAAACCGACGATACCGACATCTTCGGCATTTATATAGAAGATCCGGAAGATGCCCTGGGCCTCGATCCAAGAGAACATTTTGTCTGGTCCACTGCCGGCAATGAACGCAGAAATGGGCCGGACGATGTGGATGTGACTTTTTATTCACTGCGTAAGTGGTCGGGAATGGCTGCTAAGGGAAATGCCACCGCCCTGCACTTTCTTTTTGCGGAACCCAGTGAGGTCCCGGCGAAGACCTGGCACATGATCCAGACGAACAGTAAGGTATTTCTTTCGAGGGCATCGGCCAGGCAGTTTCTGGGCTTTGCGGAGAATCAATTGAAACGCATTACGGGCGAGAAGGGCCAAGGCGCTAAGGGCAAAAGACCGGAGTACATAGGCATTCACGGCTACGATACGAAGGGCGCAATGCATGGATTGCGCCTACTGTATGAATGCATCGAACTTATGCGGCACAGCCGGATCACACTGCCACGACCGGAAAGGGAGCTATTGATTAAAGTCCGCAGTGGAAAATGGACTCTGAAAAAGGTCCTAAGTCATACCCAGGATTTATTTGCTGAAGTGGAAAAGTCAATTTCAAGTTCGCCACTTCCGGAAAAGGTTGATCGAGCGGCCATTTCCAGTCTGGTGGCGAAAGTGCATCTGGAGTTTTGGAGCAGTAGGAAAGGGCGGAAACTCAAGGGGCGGAAATTCCAGATGGTGGATTGATTCTCTTTGAACCGGCGCAAGTGTGAATCTTTTCGGCAAGATCCAGGAGTGCTGGATTCCTGCTGGCTGCTACAAAGGAGTTGCAGCCCGTACACACGGATTCAGTTAACCGCGGATTTCCGGGGCTGACCCGACGTTGAAAGCCAAAGGCGCTTTCGCCATCGCCGCAAGCAAAGCGAGGCTGATCCAAGGGGAGTTCTCCAATAACTTTTGTGGTCTGCAAACATATTGACACATAAATATAGTGTTGGAGAAGAGAATATTTTTGAATCGCAGAACCTGCTTCAGTTCGGCGGAGAAAGCACAGCCCGTGGGCGTTTACGTGGCAACATCACATATACGACATGCGGGACAGATAGAGCATCAAGGAGCAAGGTCTGGGGAGGCTACCGCCGCTGATCGTATTTCTGCTGTTCCCGAAGCTCTCGATTGTGCTTACGAATGATCTCATGCGCGCGCTCCAGTGCTGCCTGGGCAATGAAAGCGCTGGCGCTAGGGGTGCCAGTCAGAATCAGTCGGGCCTGCTCCACGAGTTCACGTTCGTCTTCCGCAAGATAGACCCAGAGACCCTTACTCTTGGGCGTAGGGCCTCGCCGACGGCGTGATTGCTGCCCTGAAAGGTGTT
>Ga0210400_10005162_pt1 | contig 11136 bp, 7 predicted proteins | sample IncBWH26MmetaG_FD_155456 | JGI IMG/M metagenome (GOLD analysis project Ga0210400, IMG submission 155456) | Forest soil microbial communities from Barre Woods Harvard Forest LTER site, Petersham, Massachusetts, United States - Inc-BW-H-26-M | ecosystem: Environmental > Terrestrial > Soil >...
GACCCCTCATCCCCACCGTCCCGCTCGGCGGCCACGTGTGGGCAAGTGCGAACGTCGCAAACGGGCTTTCGAGTTGGGTCGACCAAACCGCTTCAATCAATCCCAACAACTTTCCGATTTCCGGCATTGCCATGGATACATCGGATGTATCCGGCCTTACAGCTTTCGTCGGCATCATGGGCTTCAGCACCACGAGCTTTCCCACTTCCCACGTTTGGCAGACAACCAATGGCGGATTTTCGTGGACCGACTTTACCGCCAATCTTCCCGATGCGCCGGTGAATGCTGTCGTGGTCGATCCCGGCGCGACTGGAGTTCCCGGGAGAGTGTACGTGGCCACCGATGTAGGAGTTTTCTGGAGCTTCACTGCCAGTGCGAGCTGGCAGGAACTCGGGCCGGCGCCGAACAGTGGGCAAGCGGGATATCTTCCGAATGTTGCGGTGACTGCGCTCGGCATATTTACACGCTCCGACTCGACCAAGTTACTGCGAGCGTCCACCTACGGACGCGGACTGTGGGAGTTCCCGCTGACGCCGGACTTCTCAATATCTATTTCCAACACCCCGATCACAATATTTGCGGGGCAAACGCCGCCCCTGTTCAACGGTGCTATCACCGCTCTGGGCGGCTACAGCTATCGCGTGAACTTGAGTTGTACTCCGGCTTCCACTTGCTTTGTGATCCCAAGCTTTGTAAACCCTCCGGGTCCGCCGCCCTTGGGAACGCCACTTACCGCTACGGTGAGCCCGGGCAACGCGCCCGGCGATTACAGCTTCGATCTTCACGGCGCTGGAACCGACCCCGACCGAGTCACGAACGATGCTGCTTTTACGTTGAAAATTGTGGACTTCAATTTGACGGCTCCTTCGCCCGCGAGCATCACGGTTGCTCCGTCAAGTGTTTCCGGACCAGTCTTGTTCCAGGTCATGGGAGAAGGATCCTTCGATGGCACAGTAAATCTGTCCTGCGGGAATTTACCCTCGGGAGCTACCTGCAACTTCCTGCCTTCAAGTTCGGTGAATCCGACTGCCAGCAGTCCGGTTGCAATCACGTTGACCGTAAGTACAAGTTCGAACGCAACCGCGGGCACAGTACCAATCACCATCGCCGGATCGGTGACGAACGGCCCTACGAAGACGCAGATTTTGTCTCTGACGATCACGCTGGATTACTCGCTGGTGATTACCAATCCTTCGCTGCAGGCATACGTGAACAGCACCGTAAATTTCAACGGAGTGCTGACTTCGCTCAACAGTTACAACAGCTCTGTGAATTTGAGCTGCGGCCAAGGCGCTCCGCCAACCTGCTCAGCCGCACCGGCAAGCGTAGTACCGACGGCAAGCGGCGCACCGTTCATTGTGACGGCAGGCAGCGATGTCTGCGGGACATACAACTTCAACATTGTGGCAGCGGGCACTGACCCGTTAGCGACCTCGCATCAGTTTCCCGTGACCTTTACTGCAACCTCCTACACCACACCGGGTTTCACACTGGACGTCACACCGGCTGCGCAGACGGCTCCGGTGAATACGGCGGCGATCTTTAACGGGACTCTGCAGGGCACGAACTGCTATAACAGCCCGGTAAATCTGAGTTGCGGATCGGGCCACCCTCCAAGCTGCACAGTTTCTCCGAGTAGCCTTGTGCCCACGGTGAGTCCTGCGCCGCCTGCGCCGTTCACAGTGACGGTAAGCACCGACGTGGATCAGACATACAACTTCAATGTTGCGGCGGTGGGGACGGATTCCAACAAAACCACTCACTCCTTCCTTGCGGGATTTACGTCAACCGGTGCGTCGGGTTCGCACTTCAGTTTCACGATGACACCCAACCCTGCCATCGAGTCGCTGCCAGCCGGACAGCCGGCGGTTTATGATCTCGATCTGACGCCGTCGGGAGGAACGTTTCCCAATAATGTTACCCTGGCATATTCCAATAACTGCCCGCCATTGAGCACGTGCACGCTCAGTTCGACACAGGTGAATAAAGGGAGTGGCGATACTCATGTAACGTTCACCATCACAACCGTCGCTCCGGTTATCGCGGTGGCACATCCGGCGCGCGGCCTTTATGCACTATGGCTTTTGTTGCCCGGGTTGATCATTTTCAGCGGGGGAGTAAAACGAAGTGGCAGACAACGAAGGCGATTTACGCTTCCCTGGCTGCTTATGCTGGTGGTTCCCGTACTCTGGTTAGAAATTGCTTGCGGCAGCGGCCTTCAAGGCAACGGGACAGGTGGAAATGGGCAGGCGGGGACGCCCTCCGGAACCTATACAATGACTGTGACCGCCACAGTAAGTTCGGTACCGCAACAGTCAGCGCAGATGCAGTTGACGGTTAACTAGCGGCAGGCTGGCTTCAGGAATAGGCGAATTGCGAACTGCAGTGCTAATGCCGGATGAGTATTGAGCGTTTACGGACACTCACGTCTGCAGTCCCTCTCGCGCCTCGTTTGCTCTCTGTGCGTCTTTTCTGTTTATCTTGTTAGCGACACGTGCGAGTTCTGCTCGACGCGCACTTACACATGCCCGATCAGCGCTTTGACATGGTGATTATCGGCGGCGGAATTGTGGGCCTTTCAACTGCGATGCAGGCTTGCCGCTCGTTCCCGAAGCTGCGCTTGGTGCTGGTGGAAAAGGAAGATCGCGTGGCCCGTCACCAGAGCGGGCATAACAGCGGCGTGATTCACTCCGGAATCTACTACAAGCCAGGTTCGTTGAAGGCGAAGTTCTGCGTCGAAGGTGCTGCGGCGATGGTTGCGTTCTGCCGCGAGCATGCGATTCCGGTCGAGATCTGCGGCAAAATCATCGTCGCCACCAGTGCGGAAGAAATTCCGCGGCTTCAAGGATTACTGGAACGGGGGAGTGCCAATGGAATTGCCGGCTTGAAATTATTGGATAAGACACAGGTGAGCGAGATCGAACCCCACTGCGGCGGCGCGGGTTGGCTGCACGTACCAGGCACGGGAATCACCAACTATGTAGCGGTGTGCGAAAAGTACGCGGAGTTGATCGTCGCGCACGGTGGGAATGTAAACACCGGAACCGAAGTCACGGGCATTACGCGGCGGGTTGGAGAAACCGTCGTCGAAACTTCCCGCGGATCGTTGGAAACAAAATATGTGATTAACTGCGCCGGGTTGCACAGCGATCGCGTAAGCCGCATGGCGGGTGAAAAAACCGAAGTCAGGATTGTGCCATTCCGTGGGGAATATTACGATTTGGTCCGCGAACGAGAGCACCTGGTTCGCGGGTTGATCTATCCTGTGCCCGATTTGCGTTTCCCTTTCCTGGGCGTGCACTTCACGCGCCGCATTGGCGGCGGCGTTGATGCCGGACCCAACGCAGTGCTGGCATTTAAGCGAGAAGGCTACCGGCGAACTGATTTCAGCCTGCAGGATGCAGCCACTACTTTCGCGTATTCCGGTTTCTGGCAAATGGCTGCGAAATACTGGCGCAGCGGCGCCGGAGAATTTTACCGCTCCTTCCACAAGCCGGCTTTCGTGCGTGCGCTGCAGACTCTGCTGCCTGAAATCACTAGTTCTGACCTGGTGCCAGACGGATCGGGCGTACGCGCGACCGCCGTGGGTCGTGACGGATCATTAGTCGATGACTTTCAATTCATGTGTTCGCACAGCATGCTGCACGTATGGAATGTTGTGTCTCCAGCAGCAACCGCTTCACTTCCCATCGGGCGTGAAATCGTGCGCATGGCGGAGCGTGGGTTCGGACTAAATTCGAATTAAATATTTATCGGGACGAGCACAAAAGTCCACGAGCCTCGCCCCGATGCCTCATTCGGGCCAGTTGTCCCGTTTTCAGACTCCGAGAACAACCCTGGTCATGACTGCAAACCCTTGCACACGCGTTTAGTGGCTTGTATTCAACTAGTTAACGAGAGCGTTAGGGGTACAAATTGTCTATTCTTTTATGGCACGAAAGTGCCATTTACCCTGTATAGTTATGAGACTAAAGTCTCGATAGTCAGTCGCCGGGGTGGCGGCTGGTTGGGGTTGGGCATTCTCCTCCGTGCATTTGTGACCAGTCCTGAACTACAACTGCTGTTTTTGCCTTTCTGGCCAAGCCCAAACCTTTTGCGGAGGGTTTGTCTCAGAGGGGCGATCTAACGGAATGCTCAGTCTGGGGGAACCCTCCAGACACAAGGTCTCTGTCCTTATGGCTCACGCTATCGCCTTACCCGATGTTTCTGAAGTGATCCGAGTGCTGGCCGCAGACGCTACTAGAATGAACAGCCAACTTTTGGCTGCGGCGCTGGAGCGCGACAAACGTTTCGAGGTGTTGGATCCACCGTCGGACGCGAGCGGACTTATCGCTGCGGTGGTCAGGGAAAAACCGGCCGTGGTGGTTGTCAGCGCGGAACTCGACGACGATAAGCGAAAAGGGTTCGACGTAGCCCGCGAACTGCGAGCCCTCCACGGCGAGACTCGCGTGGTGATGCTGCTCGACAGCTCGGAACGCAGCCAGGTTGTGGAAGCGTTTCGCACCGGAGCCCGTGGCGTTTTCTGCCGCAGTGAATCGCTGATGTCGCTCGCGAGGTGCATCCAGTGCGTCAGTGAAGGGCAAATCTGGGCGAACAGCAAAGAACTGCGCTACTTATTAGAGGCACTCGGCGAAGCGCTGCCTCTACGGGTGACGGACTCACGTGGGGCTGCCTTGCTTTCCCGTCGCGAGGTCGAGGTTGTGCGTTGCGTGGCCGAGGGCTTGTCGAACCGCGAGATTGCGCAGCGACTGGGCCTTACCGAGCACACGGTGAAGAATTATCTGTTCCGCATCTTTGACAAGCTGGGAGTTTCCAAGCGCGTCGAGGTAGTCCTCTACGCTTACAGCTTGGGCGGCGCGGCCGGCATTACGGAATCCGAAAAGGTGGGCAACGGGAAGAAGTTGCCTTCGGTTGCGCCGAATAGGGTCGTAGGATCACCTCTGTCACAATTTCGGCCAGCTGACGTATCGAGCTTGGCTAAGGCATAGTCCCTTTTGCTTGTGTGGGGACGGGCGCCGCGCCGGTCCAGGCGGTGCAAAGCCGCAGGTGGTGCGGCAAACCTTCATGGGGCAAGGGCGCTCCCGGCACCCCAAAAAACCAATTCCTTCAGGCGAAACTGCTAGGACGGCTCTATGTCCGTATGAGCTCGAACCGGACGTCCGAGCCGCTGGTTGTTGATTGTCTTATCCAGAGAATCCTGCCAGTTCTTCAGCTTCATAGCGACCTGCTGCATGTAAGCAGCAGCTTCTGCTGGACTCAAAATCTCGTGATTGTTTTGGCCATTTGGAGCGACGGCCGGCTGCCGACCGCTCGGGTAGGATACGTCCAGGAAATCGGGCAAAGGGCCTGGAGAAGGTTCGGAGGTGAGTTTCGTGATATCCAGGTCGCCGATCACTTCCTGTACCGCTTCGGAGTCAACGATTTTCTTCCGCATGGCGCAGGTCAGGGAAAGCGCATTAAAGCAGAAGTTGTTTATGTTCCTGGGAATGCCTTGGGTGAATCTTGCAATGTCCGCATAGACCCCAGGAGCGAACAGCGGAGCGCCTTCGTAACCGGCGATGCGAAGCCGATGGTCAATGTAGTTCTTGATTTCTCCCACAGAGAGCGGTTCGAGACCATGCACAATGGAAACGCGCTGGCGTAGCTGAGCCAATCCGGGGCTGGCTAACTTGTCGGCCAGTTCGGGCTGTCCCGCCAGGATGATGTGCATCAACTTTGCTCTCGGGGTCTCGAAGTCGGAAAGCAGCCGAACGGTCTCGAGCACCGAAGGCTCCAGATTTTGTGCTTCGTCAATGACGACAATAAAGCGATTGCCAGCCCGGGCTTCTTGCAGCAGGCGCCGGTTGAATTCCTCGTGCATGCGCACGAAGTCGTTGCCATCACTTTCGTAGCCCAATTCAGCCAGCAGGAAACGCATGAATTCGCGGGAGGTGCACTGAGTCTGGAACAGGAACGCGGTGCGCGCCGAACTGCGAAATTTCTCCAGCAGATGAAACAGAATCGTAGTCTTGCCCATGCCGGGTTTGGCGATCAGGCCCAAAAATCCACGATTGGCTTCGATGCCGTAATACAAGGAGGCTAGCGCCTCTCGATGCGCCGCGCTGAGATACAGGAATCGCGGGTCCGGAGTTACGCCGAACGGTTGTTCCCGCAATCCGAAATACTTCTCATACATGGCGCTCTCCTACCATTTCAGCCGTGCGCATGAATGACGAGGCCCTCCGCGGAAGCTGGCTGAGCAGCGAGCCAGAAACGCTTGTGATATGAGCACTGGATGATGTCGTAGTTGAAACAAAGAATCCCTGGACGGTGGACATCCGAAGGGGTCGGAGTGAGATCCGTCTCCTTTACACTGTGCCCGAAAGGTAGCTGGTGAACAAGAGGATAAAAGTCATAGAGCCGAATGTCTGGGGTTCGGGGCATGTGCAAAATGAGCCTAAACTTCATTGGTGTGCGACTATCCACTGATTCTACGGTAATTAGACGTCTACGCCAATATCGTCACTAAAAAAACACAAAAAGGAGTCGGACGACTCCTTGTGATGATGCGCGATTGCGGGTAGCATTTCTAGGCTTTCTCCCCCATAAACTGCGTGTTCACTGTCTTGGAATCCGTTCCCAATTCGTATGTCAGGACCAAGGTCCTGGTGGCAGATGCTGTGGCCATGAGTTGCCAACTGGTGGTGGATGCGTTGCTCCTTACCGGGCGCTACGACGCGGCCGCAGCTGCGACCCCTGAAGAAGTTGTGCTGGCGCTGGACCGGGATCGATTTGATGTGCTGCTGATTGGCTCCAGCTTCTCGCAGGATCCCCTCGAAGGACTGCGCTTCGTCGGCGAAATTCGGGACCTCCATCCCGAGGTGGGCATTGTGGTCTTGCTGGACACATTGCAGCGGAACCTGGTGGTGGAGTCGTTCCGGTGTGGCGCGCACGGTATTTTCGCCCGATCAGATTCGTTTCAGGCTCTGTGCAAATGCATCAGTTGTGTGCACGGAGGCCAGGTGTGGGCCAGTTCCGTGGAACTCGGGTTCGTGCTGGAAGCACTGGTCGACCCCATGCCCATCGAATCGCGGGGATTGCCCAGCTCGCGTCCGCTCAGCAAGCGCGAGGAAGAGATCGCTCACATGGTGGCCGAAGGATTCAGCAATCGTCAGATTTCTGAGCGTCTGGATTTGAGCGAGCACACCATCAAGAATTATTTGTTCCGGGTTTTCGAAAAACTCGGAGTCTCCACCCGCGTTGAGCTGACTCTTTACGCTCTCAAGCGTGGAAAGGTCCCGCGCACCAGGCCGCGAACCACCGACGCTACACCCAAGGCGGAGCCGAGGCTGCTGGGTCGCGAGAATTAGCGCTTATCTTCGTAGACCCACATTCAATCTTCAACGCCGTGGCCGTAGAGATTTGTTTTCCGATTTCTTTACCGACGGCTACTTGATGTTGATGGTGAGTACCTGGGCGCCAGCCACCACGTAGTCGAGTGGGGCGGTTGCCGCTTCGTTTACCGAGGACTCGCTTGAGACTAGCATGTCCTGGGTGCCGCGCATGCCGTCCATCACGTTCATAACCGAGAGTGGGAGCGTGGGCATGACTTTGTCGGCGATCATGGCTTCGGGGTCGGCTTCGAGCAGCGAAACGTAGACGCGGTTGTTGACGTGTTCCTTGTTCAGGAAGGCGATGGTGGCGGCTAGATCCAGTTTGCGTCCGAGCAGCGATGAGCCGCGGCGGAAATGGTCGAGGGTGTCACCGTCGCTCACCAGAATTCGCAGCGGTCCCTTGGAAGTCGAAGTGGGAATGTGGATGGGAATCTGTTGCACCACGCCTTCGCCGCGGTAGGGGCGGAGCATGGCTTCAATCGTAATATCGTCGCCGGGTCGCGCTTCGGTGATGTCGGTGCGGGCGCTTTCAAGACGGGCCCAGCGGCGTTCGCGGACGATGTTGTAATCGAGTTGCACACCATGAATCGCGGGCACGCTGTAGGGATTGTCGAAGATGCGGCTGAAGCGCTCACCTAGCGAGATCGCGGCCAGCATGGCTCCGGGTTGCCCACCATCGACGGCCGCGAACATGTCTTGCATCGTCACCGCAGGGTACCCGTCGACGCTGATGCTTCCATTCATGCGGTAAGTGGTTTCTTCGCCGTACTCGTTCACCCCATGCAATGCATTAAACACTGTGGCCATCATTGCCACTGGGCTTAGGCGGGCGTTGTTCAGGATTTCGTAGTGGAATTGCTTGTCGGCGGATTCGCCGTGAATGGTGAGCGTGACCGGAATCATTTCCGGCTTCTTTCCGAACTCACCCAGGATACCGTTGTGGCGGTCTTGCACGAATGCGCCCACGGTTTCTGTTGCGTTGACAATCTTGAAAGCATTGAGCGGCGAGGGCAGTGTCGCGAGCACCGTCGCCTTGGTCATGGGCAAATCCACCATGCCGAATTGCATCAGCGGGTGGCCGCACGCCAGGAGGTGTTGCGCGTCCATGTAAGTTACAGTGCAGGTGGCCGCGATGTTCATGTCGCCTTGAACGAGGATCGCGCTTACCGCTGAGCCCGGTTCCATGGGCTCAGGCTGCTTAGCATTGCTGACTGATCCTGCGCCCATTACCGGCACGATTCCAGCGGCGGAAAATTGGGACGCGAAGCGTTGCACGGCATCTTCGGAGAATCCGTTGAATACCAGCGGGGTTTCGATAGGCCGGAGATAGTTGGTGAAACCACGATTGCCAGAATCTGGTGAAAGCGGCGTTGCAACGCCCGGGCCTGCGGTTTTGCTCGGAGTGCGGGCAACGGATGTGGCTTCAATTGGCGCGGAGGCTGGATTGCGATCAAGAGCGCTGATCTCGAGCATCTCCGCAATCGGAGTGACCCCGGCGATTGGTTCTTTCGAGAACTCGCCGATGCGGAACGCAACCGCGCCCGCCAGCTTGCCGTTCAGGTATACCGGGCTGCCACTCATTCCGGCAACCACGCCGGTGTATTCTGCCTTGGCCCCGCCGAGGCGAATCAGGATGACGTCACCCTTGGGACCATTCGAATTCGTCAGGACGCCTAGCACCTCGACATCCATGGATTCGGGTTTCGTGCCCTGAAAGACGGTGTAGGCTACGCCTCGCATTCCGGCGTGGATTTGCTCGATCGGAATGGTCTCAACCGGCTTGGGAGTTTGCGCTTGAGCAGCGAAAGACAGTAGAAAGGTCAGAACAACAAGAACGAGGATCGCCCGTTTCATTACAGATTCACCCGCACTTTTCCCCGAAGACCGCCAACAGGTCCTCAAAACAAATGACACTCGTGCTTTGTTCGCGATTTGCAGGGAAGGAGAGGTTAGTGAAAGCCGAGCAAACATCCCAATCGCGAAGCTCTGCGTCTATACTAGCATAAGGTTTTCCGAGGAGATCAAATGTTTTTACGTCGACTGTGGCGGGCGTCCGAGTGCGGTGGATCGGGCTTTTACCGGGTGTTTCGAGGTTCTCTGGGCCGCTTGTCACTATTGTTGATTCTGGTTGGAAGCGTCCTGGCGTCGTCGGTTGCGCAGGATCAAGGGTCCTCTCCGCCACCCAAAGGCCAGGAGCCGCCGGATGCAGCGGGTGGCCCGCAGTCCGACGTCGGTCCCTATGCGATTCCCAGGAAGAAGGATGAGCCTCCACCGCAGCCCCGAACGGAGAAGCCCAAAAAGATCGAGGGCATGCCGGACTACTCCATCCGCGTGGATGTCCCCGTAGTCGAAGTGCCAGTGATGGTCACGACCAAAGATGGGCAGTTTATCTCCAACCTGAAGAAGGAGAATTTTCGTATTTCTGAAGATGGCTCACCACAGGCTATCAGCAACTTCACCATCTCGGAAGCGCCGATTACAGCTGTCCTCCTGGTTGAGTTTGCGGCCGGGGATTATTACTTCATGAGCGACATCCTGCACGCGTCGTACTCCTTCGTAAATACGTTGAAAAAGGACGACTGGCTGGCAGTGATTTCTTACGATATGAAGGATTACATCCTGGCGGACTTCACGCAGGACAAGAAAGAGGCGTATGGTGCGCTGAACCAGTTGCGAATTCCAGGTTTTTCAGAGACCAATTTGTTTGACGCTCTTTATGACACGCTGGACCGGGTAGACCGGATCGAAGGGCATAAGTACGTCATTTTGATCACGACCGGAGTCGACACTTTCAGCAAGCTGAACTTGGATCAGATTACTAAGAAGATCAAAACTACGAAGGACGTGACGATCTTCCCGATCAGCGTGGGATGGGCGATACGAGAATATTTTGACGCCCGCGGCGGGGCGGCGCCACACGGAATGGGCATTCCGGTTGGTCAAATGGATTACCTCCAGGCCGACAACGAGATGAACACGTTTGCGCGTTTGACCGGGGGCCGCGCTTACTTTCCAAGATTTCAGGCGGAGTTTCCGGAGATTTTTCACCAGATCGGTGGCGATATTCGCAATCAGTACAGCATTGCTTATCATCCCACCAACCCCAAGCTTGATGGCACCTACCGCAAACTGAAGGTAGAAGTGATCGCCCCGGATGGAGGCACGCTCAAGATTAAGGATCAGAAGGGGAAAGACCTGAAATATTCGGTGATCGCGCGCGAAGGCTACACCGCGAAACACAGCGTGGATTAGCGGTTAGTGAGCGTGGAAGAAGAGATCCAGCAGAAACATCAATCCAACCCCTAGAAAGACGACCAGAGCCATCTTTGCCCCCGGCTCGCGGTTTACTTCGGGTATAAGGTCGGAGGCCGCGACATAGATCGTCACTCCCGCGGACAACGGAAGTCCAAAGCCAACTTGGTGCCGGAAGAGCGCCATTGTCGCCACGCCTGCAAACGTTGCCGCACCCAGCAGTACGGACGCGCCCCATGCGACACGGCGGCTCTGCCCGCTCGCCAGCATGACCGAGGTGATGGTGAATCCTTCAGGAATCTTGTGCAGGAAGATGGCCAGAAAAATAATCCATCCCAGCCAGTTGGAAACCAGAAAGCCGGACGCAATGGCGATGCCATCGAAGAATGTGTGAATGGTCAAGCCAATTAGAATCGAATATCCCTTGTGGGTGTCGACAAATTGGTCGGTGTGAGTTTCCTCTCCGAAATGGAAGTGAGTGGTTACGGTGTGCTCGAAGAAGTGAATGATC
>Ga0210400_10005163_pt1 | contig 11135 bp, 11 predicted proteins | sample IncBWH26MmetaG_FD_155456 | JGI IMG/M metagenome (GOLD analysis project Ga0210400, IMG submission 155456) | Forest soil microbial communities from Barre Woods Harvard Forest LTER site, Petersham, Massachusetts, United States - Inc-BW-H-26-M | ecosystem: Environmental > Terrestrial > Soil >...
CTCTTTGTGCAGCGGACCCATGGCTAGCTTATGTGGCCGCAGCAACGCACCCCACACGAGAGAGGCTTATCTCTTCCTCAGTCTCGATTCATATCGGCGTGACGTTTAGTAATGAAAAACGGGCTTGCCGTCACCGATGAATCCATGACGAGAAGGCGACTCTGGACTGCAACAACTTCCTGTTTGCCCGTCATTCGATAGTGATCCAATCACGCATACTTCAGTCGGAAAGCCCCACGTTCCAAATGTTGACTAATAGTTCCGACGGGGACACAGGTCCTTATCAATGACACCAACCTGAATCCTCACTCGCCGCTTCGCACCGACCTTTTACGCGCAGACACCTCCTTGTTTGCCCTCATTTTCGTGGGCTTGATTCGGAGTGCACCTATGGGCTTCCGACGCGTAGAAACAGCTGTCAACCACGCCTCAAACCCAAATTCGAGTCCGCTTGCCGGTTTGATCTCGCCTAACACTTGAGCGGCTTCTAACGCCACGGCTCCATGTAAGAACGCCCAAAGCGCGACGGATGCCTCCGCAGCTCGGTCGGACCCGGCAATTCGTTGCACCTGCTCGACAGTGAACGCCCAGAGGCTTAGGTGTGAGGTTGCATCGTGCCCTGGCGCGTGGAGACTCATCATCGCCTCGTAGAGGTGAGGATTGTCCCTTGCGAACCTGATGTAAGCAGATGACATCTCGCGGATTGCGGTAACCGGTTCGCACCCGTCGGCTGCCTTCCTCAGCGCCAGTTCCAGTTGCCGCGCAGCTTCGTTTGCCAGGGCAGCTTCGAGTGCACCGCGATCTGAAAAGTAACGGTAGATCGCATTAGGCGCTAAGTCGAGGGAAGCAGCGATGTTCCGTAGCGATAAGTTGCGGATACCCCCGTGAACGAGTTCCTTAATCGCAGCCGAAAGGATGGATTGACGGTCTGTTTTCGACGGATACGGCATAAAGAACACTGTACACCTTGACACGCCTGCCGCCAAGCTGTACGCTGTACACATTGAAGATGAACGGTGATCATCTTAGGAGAAATGCAATGGCTAACAGTAAAGATGTCGTGGTCACGGGAGTCTCCACCGGAATCGGTTGGGGAACCACAAAGGTGCTTGTTTCAAAGGGATTTCGCGTCTTCGGTTCCGTGCGCAACCAGGCTGACGCCGATCGTTTGCAAAGAGAGTTCGGTAACAGCTTCGTGCCTCTCATGATGGACATTACGGACGCAGACGCGGTACATCAAGCTGCCCAGAAGGTCGGCTCCATGACAGGCGACAGGAATCTGGTTGGCCTGGTGAACAATGCAGGAATTGTAGTGAGCGGGCCGCTGCTTTATCTGAGGCCCAGCGAGTACAGGCGGCAGTTGGAGGTCAACATGGTCTCCCCGCTTGTCGTAATCCAAGCCTTCGCGCCTCTGTTGGGAACGGATAAGAAGAGGCAGCGTCCCGCCGGGCGCATCGTGAACATCACCTCTAGCGTTGCAAAAGTTGCTATCCCGCTTCTCGGCGCCTATAGCGCTTCCAAATTTGGTCTTGAAGGAATGTCGGACGCGCTGCGGCGAGAACTGATGTTATTTGGCATCGACGTCGTGATCATTGAACCGGGCACAGTGAACACGGCGATGTACGACAAGGGCGAAAAAGAAGATCTGAGTGAGTTCAAGCAGACCGAGTATTGGGAGGCGGTGCAGAACTTCCAGAAATTCATCGTCACCGAAGCACGTACCAATGGCTTATCCCCTGAGCGTTTGGGCGAAGCCGTCCACGTTGCACTCAGCACGGCGAAACCGAAGGCACGCTACGCGGTCATTCCGCAACGTTTCAAGAACTGGACTTTGCCCAGACTTCTTCCTGCGAGGATGGTCGACGCTGAGTTTGCAAAGCAGATGAAACTCACAAAGCTGTAAACATCCTCGAACGGGTGGGTTCTCACTTCTCACGACAAGGAGACCCATGACAAAAACAGTGTTTCATCAGCAACGGATCGCTATCGAGAAGCCGACTTACCGGGAACGATCCAGTTGCGCTGAGCATAGGGTTTGCCGCCGTTCACAGAAGTCTCAAGGCTGGGTCCTACTCTCACGCCACCGCGGATAGCCGGTTAGGATCGATGGGCGAATGCGGCAGACGGACCAGCGGTTGCATCGGCTTCATCCCCGAGGTCCATGCCTGCGATGAGACCGCTCTTCACAGTGAACACGTGAAGAACCTCGCTGTCCGAAAGGACATCACCTTGAAGGCTCTTGACGAGTTGGTGCACTCTGACGCGAGTCCTGCCTCCGTCTTCCTCGGTCATTGCAAGCGGTTCGACATGGGGATCGAACTCACCCCATTGCCGAGTCCAATAGCCGCGGATCTCTTCTTTTCCGACAACCTTGCCGCCCTCCGAAGCCTTGGGCCAGCTCACGTCTTGCGTCATCAGTGCTAATGCACCGTCGATGTCCCGTTTGTTGAATGCGGAGTATGCCTGCTCAATAACGGTCTTAGTGTCTGCCATTCATCCCCCTATGACGCTTGCCATGCGCTCGATTCTCATTATCCGGCCAGTCCACATCATCGCTGACGAGCTTTAGCAAAAAGTCCGTGTCCATCCTTTTTCTGTCTTTCGATACGGTAAACACAAGCCGACTTACAGGGATTAACTTCCTCGTGGCAGGCCAAACTACTTCTGGACGCCGACAAGTCAGTCCGGGATCGGGAAATCCCTTATCGGTGAGCGGGCAGCCAGCCGAGCGTCGTAGCCGTGCGGAAATAGTCCGGGAGCGTGATACCTTCGACTAGTTTGTCGTCTGGTACAGGGGCGAGATCCAATGGCATCACGCAATGAGCCGATTCGGTGAGGATATCTAAGCTCCAGACCTGATGAATACCGGAACATTCGTAACATGTCGCTTGTTGTGCCAAGTCAGTGAGGAACACCTGTTATGTTTTCGTTTCGTATCTGTCGACTCGCTCTCACGCTTTCTACACTGCTGTGCGCGTCGTTGTGCGCTCAGATGTCCGCTCAAAGGAAGCCGCTCTTCACCTCGCCGCTTCCGACCGGCGTGCGACTCGATCCCGCTGGTGAAGCGGTTGACCTTGGCAGCTTGCCGATCAATCTCGTACTCGTGCCTGAAACAAATAAAGCGGTGGTCGTGCTCAGCGGCTGGCGCGAACAGGGCGTTCAGGTCATCGATCTGAAGACGCGGAAGGTCACGCAGACACTGCTCCAGGATGGCGCATTCTACGGCGCTGCCTTCTCGCCCGACGGCCATCGCCTCTGTGTCTCCGGTGGCAACACTGACTTACTCTTTGTCTACTCATGGAAGGACGGCGCTGCAACCCTCGAGAACAAGTTCGAACTGGCGAAAGTAAAAACGGCGGACGGCACGGGCACTAGCTATCCGGCGGGACTGGCGTTCTCGCCCAACGGGAAGTTCCTCTATGTCGCAGAGGACGTCGGCGATCGGCTCGCGGTTGTGAACGCCGCGACCGGCGAGATCACGCAACGATTCTCCACCGACCATTATCCCTATGGCGTCACGCTCACGGCGGACAGTCAAGTGTTCGTCTCCGCTTGGGGCGGCAGTACGGTGTCGCAATTCCGCGTTCTGACGGACGGAACGCTCGCATATCTTGGCCGAATCGAGGTCGGTCAGCATCCGTCGGCGCTGGCGGTGAGGGGAACGAGCCTGTACGTCACGCTCGCGGGTAGCGACCAGATCGCGGTCGTCGACACGAAGCGGCGAAAGGTCACACGCTATCTGCACGATGCGGCACCCGGTGCGCCACCCGAGGGCAGTACGCCCAACGCCGTCGCGTTCAGTTCCGATGGCAAGCGCCTGTTGGTTGCAGAAGCCGACAACAACGCCGTCGCCATCTTCGACGTGGCTACCGGCAAACTGCTCGGGCGCGTTCCGACCGACTGGTATCCCACCGCGATCGTCGAAGCCAATGGAGAACTGCTGGTCGTTTCCGGAAAAGGTCACGGCACACATGCCAACCCCGACGGCCCCGTACCACTCACGAACTGGCCGGATGGGAACCCCACTGCGTATGCCCTTGGGCAGTTGAATGGCACACTGCGCGTGCTGCCATCCGCGATGGCGCCATCGCAACTCGCGGCATTCACGCAACGCGTCGCAGTGGCGAATAACTGGCAGCACAGGCTCACAGCGCGGCGCTATCCGCCGTTCCGCCACGTCGTCTACATCATCAAAGAGAACCGCACCTACGATCAGGTGCTTGGAGACATGAAAGAAGGCGATGGTGACGCGAGCCTGGTCTATTTCCCCGACATCACCATTACCCCGAACCATCACGCGCTGGCACGGCGCTTCGGCCTGTTCGATCGCTTCTTCGTGAATGCCGAGGTCAGTTCGCAAGGACACATCTGGTCCACTGCCGCCTACGTCACAAACTATGGTGAGAAGGTTGTGCCCTCCGGTTACGCCGGCAAGCGGGCCGACGTGGACGGCGAAGAGAGCGATGAACCCGAGCGCGGCTTTCTGTGGACGCTCGCGATTCGCGAGGGCATCACGTTCCGCGACTACGGCGAAATGGTTAAGGGGAATCCCGGCTGGCCGGTGACGCAGCGCGACTTGGCATCCGACGTAAATCCTGACTACATACCTTTCGATCTCGTCACGCAGGATCAGAAGCGCGCGGATGTGTGGATCGCCGAGTTCCAGCGCTATGTGCGCGAGGGGAACATGCCACAGCTCGAAGTCATGCATCTGCCCATGGATCATTTGGTGGCGGGACGACCGGGAAAGTGCACGCCGCGCGCTTGCATGGCAGACAACGACCTCGCACTTGGCCGGATTGTCCAGGCGCTTTCTCACAGCCCGTATTGGAATGACACTGTGATCTTCGTCGTTGAAGACGACGCGCAGGCGGGGCCCGACCACACCGATTCACACCGCGCTCCGTTCTACGCCATCTCGGCCTACAGCCCGCATGGCACCGTCCATCGCTTCATCAACACGACGGACGTGGTCGCGGCGATTGAGGACATCCTCGGCATGGGGCGGCTCTCTAAGTTTGATTACTTCAGCCGATCCTTGTCGGACATCTTCGTACCGGCGCCCGACCTGACGCCTTATGACCCAATCATCCCCACGCAGGATTTGAATGAAAAAAATCCGCAGAATACTGCAGCCGCACGCTTGTCGGAAAATCTGGATCTCAGCGCACCCGATCGCGTGGACGATCAGCTCTATAACCGCATTCTGTGGCTGATGTTGAAGGGTGGCGCTCCGCCACCGGTTGCACAGAGCCACGCGGCCCTGCATGTGCTGCAATCGAGCAAATGATGATGACCCTCACGCCTTGCCGGGCAACATATTCACTCGACAGCATGGGCTGCAGAGAACGCACTGCTTGCCGGCCAGGGGGACGCGGTTCCAGTTCGCCCTCTCGGATTAGTACCGGGAAACGCGCTTGTTGTGATTGACGGGCCTATTCCCTGATGGTCGGCAAACCTTACTTTACGGGGTTAAACACCCAAGATATTGGAGTCGGCGGCGTGCTTATGAATCTTGGCTGAAGCCAACAATCACGGCGCCGTCAATGACCATCACAGGAGTAGTCATGTAGCCAAGTTTTCTTGAGATCGGCCACGGCGCCGTGGAGGGGAACTTGTTGTGCAAAACATTCTAAACACAAGAAAACCGCCCGGAGCTACGCTGCGCTACGACGGGCGGCTTACTACCCCCTCAGCTTGCCCCCGCATTGTACCTGCTCGACCTCAGTCGAGGTGGCGAAGGTCTTACAGTCGCGACGAAGACTCCGGCCGAATCAAGTGCTTGGATGTGATCGCATAAGTCGGACAATTTACCGGATTCGCGTCATCTCAATGAGATATTCTTCGACACCCTTTAGGTTCTTCGATTTTGCGTTCACGATTCTCTCAAGCCATACGCCATCTGCCGCAAGTCTTACGACACGAAGCTCGATTCTCGAGTCGGTTTTCGAATGTCTCTTTAGGCGCTCGCTCAGCCAGTTTTCCCAAACCCTTCCGACCTGATCTTTAGAGGCCATCAGACTCAAGAGCGCACCCCAGACTTTACGTTCGGCTGCACCCTCGGAGAATGCGGCCCTAATGTATGCACGAGTAAAGCATCCGTTGGAATTCTCTTCCTCCGCTATCAGTCGGTCAAACTGCTTGTCCAATCGGGTCAATAGCATCTGCATCAGCTCCGTCACCAACGTCTCTTTGCTATCGAAGTGATTAAAGAAAGCCCCTTTGGTAACGTGCGCCAATTCGCTTACTTTGTTGACCGTGACATGGGCCATGCCCTTGGTCGCAGCGAGTTCGAAGGCGGCGTTTAAGAGGGACTCTCTAACTAACACAGGGTCCTTCTTTTTCATGTACGCGTTTTTTACTTTAGGCGCCTTCATTTTCGAAAGTCTCCCCAACGTCCCAAAATTCTATTCCATTGGATGAGCCAGGGGCATAAATAAAAGATTTGCTTTGAAAGATACCGTATGGTATCTTTAATAAGAACGCTCTTCGAAGCGAGCCGCAACGCTGCCGTATTGCTTCAGGGCAATTTTAAACAACAACTTGTGAGGTGAAATCATGACCGGTTTAGGAGTGAGCGAAATGAAGACTGTCGTTGACTCAGAATTAGCGGTGGCTCACCTTGTCTTTAAGGTGGCTGACCTAAAGAGTAGTTGCGGATTCTACTCGAATCTCGGCATTCCTCCATTTTATATTGAGGAAAAGATCGCAATTATTGAACTACGTGGAGGCACTCATCTTGTGCTGTTATCAGTTGATGAGCCGGCCGGAGAAGACATAGCGGAAAGTTTGACAGGACAATTCCATAAAAGATTTTCTGAGCAATTCGACCTCATGATTAAAGGCAAAGACCTGGATGAATTAAGACAATATCGGTCGGAGCTAATCAGCCGGGGAATCGCAGCAGAAGAGATCCCTGATGAAACGTTTTATGGACACTATCTCTTCTGCATAAACGATCCTGATGGTCATGGCATTACCATTTACACAAGCCACAGGATAGACGTACCAGGAGGGAAATAATTAATGAGCGTCAAAGCAGTCCACTTAACATATTGGATTTCAACAATCGTTTTCTGCACAATGATGGCTTTTTTCGCCATTCTTTACTTAACAAGTGCTGACCTTGCTCAAGGATTCGTTCATCTCGGTTTTCCATCTTACTTTCGAGTTGAACTCGCAATATTTAAGCTCGCTGGGGTAGCAGTTCTTCTTCTACCGCATTGGCCGCCTTGGCTCAAAGAGTGGGCTTATGCTGGTTTCTTTATTACTTTGATCTCTGCATTTATCGCTCATATTTCAAGCGGAGATGGCCCTAATAGATTCATGGGCCCAGCAGTCTTTGGGATAGTTCTAATTTGTTCCTATGTAACATCTAAACAAATGAACTCGGTCGGGTTGGCTTAAGAAAGCGGCAGCCGGGTTTCGTGGAGTGTCAGACGACCGGAGACCGACTTGGTGCTCGGCGGATCAAGATCAGGTGTTTGGTATCTTAGGAACCATTGAAGTGGACTCATCCGAACCGCTTGATTGAGATCCAATTCTGCTTGTGAGATGCACCAAACTCAAACATTTGTTCATCTCACAATTCTTTGCTCCCGCCCGCACGATTAGCTCCACTGCGAACCCCAGCCTTTGAAATCAATAGGCGTCACAATGCTCTCGAAGATTCGAATCGCCATTCGGCCAACTGCAGGCTCGCGACACGGTTCTGAAGAGAGTTCCAGACGGCCATCCTGATTTGCCCGAAATATGGAATGCCCGTATGTTCTCGCCTGCGGAAATCAAACTCAAGCGCGATTCCAACGCGATCGCAGAAGAGGAGCATATGAGATTGTCAGATGGGAGAAACACCCGCCTTCGCCTCGCTCTCGTCTATGTGCTGGCGATTTGTTCATTCCAGTTGTATCCGCTGGTGTCTCATGCCCAGAACCTGGGAACGCAGCCTGCCACAGGGCAGGCTGTTCAAGGTCAAACCGCGGCCCAACCGGAGGGAACCGTGCTCAACCTGGTGAACTGGGTGGGCAACGTGATCTCTCCTGTCGGAGCGGCGCTGGCGGTGGTCATGGCAGTCATCTCTTATTCCCAAGGACGCGGTGTCGCGCGATGGGCGGTAACAGCGGCCGGATTGCTGGTGATCTCCGGCCTCACTCGCCTGATCGAGTTCTGGATTCAGAACGGTACAGCGGGCGTGCAGTAGGAACGCTCACTGCGGAGTGCTCAGGCAATGACGCTGCCCCAAATCATCGTCGATCTGTTGACACTGCTATTCGACATGGCTGTTCCGGCCGCCATCTGCACGATGGTGCTGGCGGGAATCGCATTGCGGCAGGAAGGCGGTGTGAACTTCCAGGCGGGTGGAAGGTTCCAGAGATGGGCCCTGTGGTCGGTAATTCTCTTAACGCTTCCGCAGTTGCTCTCTTGGTTTGCAGCGCAGGGTATCGCCATGCCAGCGCAAGGCGGAGGCATCAGCAGTTCGTGGGTCGCGAGTTTGCAGACGGCCTTTAGCGGGTTTGTTTCGAACGTCGTCATTGCCCGGTTGACTCCCGTGCTCGCCGCTTTCTGTGTGCTGAAGGCGGCGCTCGATGCGGCTGAGGGGTATAGCCCGCTCGGGTCCATCGTCTCCGCCATTTTTCTAATGTCTGCGTCAGGCACAGTCCAGCTGTTTCTGAGTTGGAACAGCGGGTCACAGTTCGCAACTACGGACATGCTGACTGCGGCTTGGAACTTTCTCGCCGGGACGATTCTGCCGGAAGCAGCAGGATTGGCGATTGTGGGAGCGATCTTCAATTATGCGAGCCATCGGCCATTCATGCCGCTGGTTGGATCGGGTCTTGCGTTCTTGAGTGTTTCGGCCATTTGGAAGCTGGTCCAGGCCATGGCCGGCTGATGAGGATTGGAGGTGATGCTGTGAATCTTTCAAACGGTTTGCTCAACCTGACGAACTGGCTGGGCAACGTCATCATGCCGACCATGGCAGGTTTGTTCGCTGCCGCTGCGATTTACCGCTTCAGCAAGGCGCACCCGTACTCACATCTCGGTTACGCGGCACTGGCTTCTCTGATGTGCTCCGGGTTGTTGCGTGCCATGGAGTCGTTCAGCAACCAAGCATCCTGGAACAACCCAGACCGCTACTGGATCTCCGTCCTAACACTTGTGAACTGGGTCGGGAACGTTCTGCTTCCACTGTACGGGGCCGGCCAGGTAGTGCTTGCGGCGGTGCACTTCGCGGGTTTGTTGGAGCGCATGACGATTGGCGAGGCCTGGGTGCGCAACCTGGTCGCAGCGATGTGCTGTTTCGGACTGTCGGGGCTGTTGCGCTTGGGAGAATTCTGGATTCAGCACGGAACGGCCGGAGTGCGCTAGGAGGAGTAATGCCATTACGAGTGACACCTGTGAATCGCAACTTGCAGACGCGAGTGACCTTCATGCTGCTTGAGTTTGAGGATCTTTTTATCGTCCTGGGCGCCGCAGCGGTCATGAACGTAGTTGGTCATTTCGTGGGAGGTGAGGTCGCGGGAATGCCAATGAGCATTGTCCTCCAGTACGGAGTGCCACTGCTGATGGTGCCGGTGCTGATGGCCTTCAAGTATGGGAAGCCGCGGGGCTACGTTCGGGATCTTGCTTGCTGGTACACGAAACCGCGTGCCTACTGCGCGCTGGCACGCGACCGCGAAATCCGCTCGGGGTATCTGAGGGAGAACTAACAGTGCCGCTAACACTTGAACAACACGAGCGAAAACTTCACGATCCGGCGATGTGCGAACAACTTCCGGTCCGCGACTACCTGGACAACGTTGTGGTTCGCACCAATGGCGCCTTTGTTGCGGGCTACGAGTTGAAGGGTTTGGCATCGTATTTTGCGAGCGACGAAGGCCGGGACCGGGGGAAGTTGATGCTGGAGGCTCTCTTTCGGTCTTTGCCGGAACAGAGCATGAGAGTGCAGTTCCGCTACGAAGTAGTGGAAGACCTGGGAGACCTGCTTGAGCAGTATGGCGAAGCCCAGCAATCAGAACGGGCAGAGGTGATTGCACTCGACGAGGAGCGCGTCGAACGATGGCGAATGAAAGAAGAGAACGGTCACTACATGCGGCCTCTCTTACACGTGTACTTCATCTGGGATCCGGTCGTTCATCGCCGTATTGCCGGTAAACCGCTCAAGCCGACGGGCAAACCCTTCAGCTTATCGGCGCGGAAGTGCATTGAGCGCAGTCATCAGGAGCATCAACAGCTGCTGGCAGAATTTGAGAGTTTATTGCGTGGCCTCGAAACGACGCTTGAGGCGGCAGAACTCGGCGCGCGCCGGCTGACTGACGATGATTTGTTTCTGGAGGCAAAACGAGCACTGAATCCCTTGTCTTCGGATCATCGGCCGTACAGGCGCGGTGAAGAGCAACTTGAATACAGGAGCGCCCGCGAGCAGATCGTTGATAGTGGTATCGCCGATGAGACTGACTCCTATCTGAATGTTGGCGGAATCCTTTATTCGTTTGTAAGTCTGAAAGAACTCCCGGATGCCACTTTCCCCGGAATCCTGAGAGAGTTGGTCGGCCTCGATTGCCCGCTCATCGTCAACGCGCAGATCACCATTCCCGACCAGGCGAAAGTGCTCAAGGGCTATAAGAGCCGATTGCGCAAGATGCAAGCTGTGCAACGCGATTCGAACGGAGGATTTCGAACCAACGTGGAAGCTCAGGTTGCCGAGGGCCAGTTGGTCAGGGTGCAACAGGACATCATTTCGAGTTCGGTCAAGACGGCCAAGTTGAGTCTAGTGATCGGAACGCGCACCTCCCGCCCGGCAATCACGACCGCGGAACTGGAGCAATCCGAGCGAGCCATCGACAACCAGCGCCAACAGCTTCTCTACGCGATTTCCCGCATGAACGGCGCGAAGGCTGTTGCCGAGTCGTTGGCGAAGAAGCGCTTGTTTTTTGGTTCACTTCCGGCCATGGCGGAACCCGACAAGCGAGACCAGGACTTGCTTACCTCGAATGCGGCGGATCTCGTGCCTGTCGAGACACCCTGGCGCGGAACACCGCGGTCACCGCTGTTTCTGCTTGAAACTCCGTACCGCCAGCTCATTCCCTTCTCGCCGTTTGACCCCGGTTTGAGCGACGCGAACATGCTGGTGATGG
>Ga0210400_10005165_pt1 | contig 11130 bp, 9 predicted proteins | sample IncBWH26MmetaG_FD_155456 | JGI IMG/M metagenome (GOLD analysis project Ga0210400, IMG submission 155456) | Forest soil microbial communities from Barre Woods Harvard Forest LTER site, Petersham, Massachusetts, United States - Inc-BW-H-26-M | ecosystem: Environmental > Terrestrial > Soil >...
CGAATCCAGACCTCGACATTTGCCCCGGAATTTGGCCGTACACCGGGGGGGCAGATTTCGATCGTCACGCGTTCGGGATCGAATCGATGGCACGGCACCGCATTCGATTATTTAAGGAACGATGTTTTCGATGCGAATGACTGGTTCGCTGACCACACTGGCTTATCCAAACCGGAAGAACGCCAAAATGATTTCGGGACTACATTGAGCGGCCCCATTCTAAGAAACCGGACTTTCTTCTTTTTCTCGTATGAGGGTCTCCGCCTGCGCCTTCCCCAAGTTGCTCAGTCGCTTGTGCCCGATCTGAATGCCAGGACAAGCGCAGTTCCGTCGATGTCACCTTACCTGAATGCATTTCCTTTACCTACGCCAGGCACACCGGATGATACGACCAACGGGATTGCCCATTTCAATGCTTCCTTCTCAAATTCTGCGCAACTGGATGCCTACAGCCTTCGACTTGATCATCGGCTAAGCGACGCGTGGAGTGTTTTCGGGCGGTACAATAACTCTCCTTCAAGGTCGAGTCAGCGGGGAAATGGCACGCTCAATTCGGTATCGCCGTCCCAGGTATCCATTCAGACGTCAACCGTGGGAATCACTTGGGTGCCTTCTCCATCCACGGTCAACGATCTGCGTTTCAACTACAGCGCGACCGACGCCAAGAGCTCTACTTACATGGATGGTTTCGGCGGCGGAGTTCCGCTGCTCTCGCTCCCGTTCCCCGACGGCCTAACTGGTGCTGACAGCGATCTCGCGATGCTGTGGCTTTCGCTGGGTTCGGCCGGCCCACAGCCGGGATTCAGCGGTGACAACAGGCAACGACAGCTGAACCTCGTTGAGGGCTTCACCATTCAGCGGGGCTCCCACAACATGAAGGTAGGGGTTGACTATCGGAGGCTGTCCCCCTCATGGGCAAATGCCGTCTACAAACAGAACGTAGTCTTCGGCGATGTCCCGTCGTCAACGAATGGCACGATGCAGTTCGATGGAGTCTCATCTGGCCGAGGCGGAAATTTCCTGTTTCATAATCTTGGCATCTACGCACAGGACAATTGGAAGATTAATCCGGCCTTAACCATCACATACGGGTTGCGTTGGGATGTGGATTTTGCGCCGTCTTCCAAGCCCACCTTCCTTGCTGTTACCAACTTCGATTTGAACAATCTTACAACGCTCGCGCTCGCGCCGATGGGAACGGCTCCCTTTCAGACCACTTACGAAAACATTGCCCCGCGTATCGGGGTCATTTATGACCTAACGAAAAGCCGGAGTTGGCAAACGGTACTCCGTGGCGGAACCGGTATCTTCTATGATCTGGCGACTTCCGAAGCCGGCAACAGTATCAATCCAGGCTATTATCCGTTTGGGGCGACCGATTATATACTTGGTCCAATCTATGGTGGCACGGGCAGCTTTCCCCTCAGTGCAGCAGACGCTGCACCTCCGGCCATCACTTCCGCAAACCTGCAGTCTCCCGGAGGAGCGTGGGGGATCTTCGATCCCCATCTCAAGCTTCCCTACACCGTGCAGTGGAATGTGAGCCTCGAGCAGGCACTGGGGACACAACAGACCGTCTCGGCGTCGTATGTTGGCGCCTCAGGAAGGCGTCTGATACAGTCGGCGCATGTTGACTCGCCCGACGCACAGTTCGGCTTCGTCAATCTGATCACGAACGAGGCCACTTCCGACTATGACGCGTTGCAGATGCAGTTCCAACGGCGCCTCTCGAGTGGCCTGCAGGCTCTCGCTTCGTATGCGTGGTCGCACTCGATTGACACCGCCTCTGCGGGATCGTACGTCGGCAACGGAGCAAACGCCCTCGTACCGAGCGCCATTAATCAGAACCGCGGTGATTCAGATTTTGATGTGCGGAACGCTTTTTCCACGGCGATCACCTATGAACTTCCAACCCCGAACCTCGGCAGGTTTGCCAGTGCAGTGTTACATGGTTGGTCAGTTCAGAACATCGCGCAGGTTCGTTCCGCATCGCCGGTCAATGTGTACGACGGAAACTTTTCAAGTCTGCAGAACTTTCAAGCGGAGATTCGGCCGGACCTGGTTGCTGGAATTCCCGTATACCTTTATGGTTCGCAGTTTCCCGGTGGCAAGATACTTAACAACATTCCAGACCTGGCCGGGCCCGGTTGTCTCGGTCCGTTCTGCCCGCCGCCGACAGACGCCAGTGGAAATCCAGTTCGGCAGGGAAATCTGAGCCGCAACGCACTTCGGGGTTTTGGAGCTTGGCAATGGGACTTTGCGGTCCACCGCGATTTTCCAATTAAGGAGTCATGGAAACTACAATTCCGGGCCGAAATGTTTAATCTCCTGAACCATCCCAACTTTGGACCTCCTATATCCGATATGAGCAACGCGAGTCAGTTTGGCTTCGCTACGCAAACACTTGGTCAGTTCCTGACCGGTTACAACATCGGGAGTGGAGGGTTCAATCCTCTATATCAGATCGGGGGACCCCGATCTCTTCAATTTGCTCTCAAGTTGCAATTCTGACCATCCGTTGGAACGCGCCGTAACCGCTTGGGTGGAGACTGTTCAAAACAAGAGCGGTGTGAACGAAGCTTCGTGAGGATTCGCCAGTCTTTGACTTTAGCCCGACGAGGTATAGCAAATGAAGCAACAATCGTTTGGAAGAACCACACGGCTTAACTGCGATCTCGCGACCCATGTTGGCGCGGCCCTTCGAACCCTGGCTGTAGTTTTGATGGCGGCGGCATTGTGCGGGAGCGCCTCCGTTTGTGGCTCAGAAAAGGACATAAACGATCCTCTCTTCACGATTAAAGATTCCATTGAGATGTCTAGAATTATCGATACGGCGCTGTCTACAACAATTGAGCTTCGCGAGAAACAGCCGCCAGGAGTACCGATTTATTCTTCGGATGGCGAGTATTTCTTGTTGGTAACCCAGCGTGGTGTGCTTTCAACCAACCGACTCGAAGGCACCATTTGGCTCTTCAACCGAAAGAGTGTCCACGACCACGTTCGCGGCACACGCTCTGCCGAGGTGGTCCCTCAAAAACTGCTGAGTGTAAGTTCGACGAGCAATACTCCAGTCATAGAAGATGTTCGCTGGATCGGTCCCAAGGAAATTGCTTTTCTGGCCAAAGATGGCAGTCCCTATCAACAGCTCTTCGTCGCCGATGTAGAAAAAAAGACAGTGCTCGCTCTGACAAAAAGGGATTGTTATGTAACCGGGTACGAGATCCGTGGGGATGTGACGGTGTACACGACCCTGGCGGAAGAGAAGGTTCACGACACTCTGAGACCGGACGCATTTAGTGTTGGAAGCCGAAGTGCAATCGGACTACTGTATCGGGAACCGCCCGCAATCCAGGATATCGAGGAAAGTTATCTGCTCAAACGCCCAAGCTACCTTCACGTACGAGTGGGTCAAAGAGAGGTTCCAATCAGATCCCAGCGCAATGGAGAACCCCTGCAAGTTTTCGTCCCAAGTATATCCCTTTCGCCCGATGCTAGATTACTGATTACAGTCGCTCCGGTGCGCGAGGTTCCTGGCATCTGGGAGCAATATGAACCTCGCTTTCAACATTTTCGTCTCAAAGCTGGTTATTTTCAAACACAAGACCTAATGACACTGGAAAGCTTTTGGAGGCCAGAACAATATGTGGTAGTAAACCTCGAGACCGGCTTCGCCTCTCCGCTGCTTGATGCTCCGGCAGCTCGGGATTTGGGTTACGGAGGCGTACCAACAAAGGCATTCTGGCTGGCCGATAACCGGCGAGTGGTTCTCTCCAACACCTACTTGCCACTCTTACCCTCGATAGGCCCTAAGGAGAAAGGGTGGATCCTCGCATCTCCAACGTTTGCGCTCGTCGACGCTACGACTCGCGAAGTGCAGGCGTGTGTCGATTTCAAGCACTTGCCTGGCGGAGGGACCTACGATCGAATCGAGAATATTAGCTGGAGACCGGCGGAGGATGAACTGGTCGTTCGCTACAGGAGTAACGATTTAGTTCTGCGTCGAGAGGCGTTTGTCTTTAGATCAAACGAATGGGTCCGATCATCCGGGCAATCGGAATCGGGGCAAGCGAGCGAGGACGAAACGGAGTTGACGGTCGAGGAAGACTTAAATCGCCCCCCCGTGTTGGCGGCCGCTTCTCAACACGGGAAAGTTGCTTCGACATTGTGGGATCCGAATCCTCAATTGAACGAAATCAACCTGGGAAAGGCGGAGATCTACCACTGGCGGGATGTAAGCGGGAAAAGGTGGTCCGGCATTCTCGTACTGCCTCCTCATTACGACAGGGGCCGACGATACCCGATGGTGATCCAAACGCACGGCTACGATCCGGATAGTTTTTTTGCTGATGGCTTCGCGACGACCGGAAGCGGCGGCAGGGCGCTGGCGGCAAAGGGCATCATTATTCTTCAAATGGGCGACTCTTTTCCGGATTTAGGTCGCCCACGGGAAGCGCCTGATCAGTTGTTGGCATTTGCGTCTGCCGTCGACATCTTGGCAACACAAGGCATGGTGGATCGTAGCCGGATCGGCATTATTGGCTTTAGCCGAACTTGTTATCATGTCCTTTACGCACTGACTCACAGCGCAAAGCTATTCAGAGCCGCAGCCATCACAGATGGGGTTAACTTTGGCTATGTCGAATATGTGCTTGTGAGCGCCGGAGATCGTTACCAGGCGGAGGCGGAGAGTATAAACGGCGGGTCTCCGTTTGGCCGCGACTTGATGGAATGGGTTCGAGGCGCACCAAATTTCCGTTTGAGCAGAGTCAAAGCTCCCGTGCTCATTTCGGCATATTTACCGGGCGCATTACTCTCCCAATGGGAAATTTATTCCGGTCTCCGCAGCCTTAAGAAACCCGCAGACATGTTGTGGTGGTCGCAGCAGAACACACCTCATGTCCTCGTCCAGCCGGCCCAGCGCTATGCCTCACAGCAGTCGGCAGTCGATTGGTTCGACTTTTGGTTGAATGGGCAGGAAGATCCCGATCCTAGTAAGGCGGATCAATATGAAAGATGGCAGAGTTTGCGGAAGGGGGACGCCGAAACTCGGAGATGAACGAATGTAAGCTGGCAGGCAAGGTATCACCCAGGCGTTCGAAAAAAGCCCTCTCTTGGTCGGGTGCGACCAAAAGAGGGCAGCGAAAGACAAAAGCCGGCTACTGCTCCGGGCAATCATTTCCGTCAGTCTTCAAATTCACAATCTGCCGGAACGGCGAGCCGACCGGGGAAGTCGCTATCTTGGATCTTCGTGCCTTGGATAACGATCGGAGCTGGCCCCAATTCCGTAACCTCAGGCTTTATGTAAGTCACTTGTCATCACCTCCTTCCTACGAAAATTTAAGTGCTCTGCTGACAGAAGCGTTGTAGATGAGTCTGCTCCGGTGGTCTCGCCGTTAGCTCACGGAAATCTAGTCAGGCGATTCGCTGGACAACGCAAGAGGGGAATGGCGAATTGCGATCACGCCGTGTGCCTCTGCCTGACGTAGCCAGTTCTCCAATGTGATTGCCCTCAATAACCGGAGAACATAGGGGAAATGGTGTCCATTCTTGACGGCGCTTAGAGCCTCGTAGATTCGCTTGGTCACGAAATAGCCGCGATCAGAACCGATTGGCCGTTGGAACAGACTCTCAACTTCCGTCCAGTGCTTTTCGAGGGTTACTGCAAAGCAACGGCTTACTAGAGATTTTGTCTTTCGAAGAAGAATCTCGGGCGGAAGGATGTTCTCGAGCGCTCTGCGCATCAGAAAACGTCGCTCTCCGGGACGAAGCAACTGATCCAGTGGAATAGTCGTGAGAAATTCAACCAGTTGCTGATCGAGAAAGGGATACCTGGTTTCTATGACCGATGGTTGGAGACAACTCGCCTGGTTTCCGAGCGCGACAATCGTGTGGACAGCGTCCCGGACGCTCGGATACAGCGAACTTTGGCCTCGCGCGGCGTCAATCTGCATGACAGACATTCTGTATTTGCGGGCAAATTCCGGGTTGATCCAAGGGTCGACCTTTGCTTGGTCCGTTGCGCGCGCCCGTATCCAGTCGGGCGCTAGTTGCAATACGGTTTGAAAGAACAGTTGAATCCACGGTCGCTTCCGAATCAGGAAGCTCCATGCCGTGAGCTGTTTCATGAATTCCACGAATCGGAACTGCAGGAGAAGATCCGCCATCTGGATCCGGGGATTCAACGCCTGCCCGTTGAACTCGTCACCTCCAAGGCCAGAAAGGGCAACTCTGTAATTGTTGTCAGCTAGGATGCTGGAGAATGCGGATTTGATCTCCGCTCTTCCCGAGAAACTCGGGATTGCCGAGAATGCCTGATGATCAAACAAAAGCGAATCGCCACATCCTTGGAGATCGACATGGAATCCTATCCGGCCCCGACGCTTCTCAACTGCAGAGAAGTGCCGGAAATCGTCCTCATTTGGCTCACTGAGGTCGTAACAGGAGATGGTGTCCACTCTTGCCGCTTCCGCACCGCCCTTCTCAATAATCTCGTCAGCCATGCAAACAATCGAGCTAGAGTCAAATCCGCCACTAAGATCAGCCAAGATCGGCGACCGAGTCCGTAGGCGGCGGCGGACGGATTGGCGAAGCAAATGTCGGTAGTGCTCCTCATATTCTGCATCGGTCTTGTATTGGATCTTTGGCCACTTGTCGTAGGAATAGAAGCGCGAGATTGCGGACTTTCCGCGCCGGATTCGCACGAACGACCCCGACGGCACGGCTTTGATTTCCTGGTAGGGTGTCAGGTGACTTTCAGGATCTGAAGCGAGATAGCCGGCGATATATCTGTCGCATAAAGTCAATCTCTTCCCGCACAACACCAGGGCCGCCAAGTGACTGCACCAGGTGATTCTGTCTGCAGCAAGGGAATAAAAGAGATGTCGAATTCCCATATAGTCTCTTGCCAAAATGAGTTCGCGGGTATCAGGACTCCAGATAGAGAGCGCCCAATCGCCGAATAGTCTTGCGAAGCACTCTGTGCTCCATTGATCGAAAGCTGCTGCCACGATTCCCGCATCCGTTTTGTCCGGACCAAGGCGGTCTGAAAGCTGCAACGCGAGTTCCTCTCGATTGTCCAGGCGGCCGTCCCAAACGAGGACATTTCCTCGATTGGACACGACGGGCTGACGTTCTTCGGTCGACTCCGCCGTGGTGTGGAGAGCGCGATACAGTAAGCCCAACGGTCCGTCACAGTGGGTTGTCTCGCTATCGGGTCCGTATTCCGCGACGGTCTTAGCGAGTCGAGTCAGCGAGTCGCAACTGATCGGTCCGCCGTCAAACCTTAAGATGCCCGCTTGTACGCTCATCATCTTTTTCCGATCAGCATCGTTCGAGCACGCTGTAAATTGTTTTCACGTCTCTTGGCTCATTAACTACCAATCCGTTAACTTCGGTCCAGGCGTGGGCCTTGAACGGCAGAGTCTGCGCCCCCATGACCATTTGTGCTGGCACACCACAAGAGCGAAGGAGACAGGTCGTAACGGCTGATCGTTGCAGGCACAAAACGCGCTTGGGATAACAGACGCAAGAGTAGTTAACGGCCTGGCAAACTTGGCGGACAAGGTTATCGGAAGCAATTCTCTGAGCGACCTGCCAACCGCTTACCATCGTGTGCATCCGCGGGAAACTGTGCCCGAGGCGTAGCATGTCGAAAGCTATGAGACCAAACAATGCTTTCCAGAATAGGATTCGTGGCATTTGTTGTTGCTCCTCAACCGCTACTTCGCGAGCACTTGGAAATCGCAAACACCCTGGCCATCGCCACAGCGGGGCGCGACGTGACTCAAATCGATCAGCTCACGCGGGGTTCCTCCGGCTTGCCTAAGTGGCTCGGGAAACCAACCCCAGTCGTTCGAGGGACGCCAGAAACTCATGAACATCTGTGTAGGCCGCGCGCGGAGACACATGAAATTGTTGAACGATCTCCTCGATCATCCGAGAATCAGTTGTTCCCCGTTGAATAGCGTCAAAAATTACGGCACCGACCACATTCAGCCGAAATACCTGCCCCTGATTTATGTCGAGGACGATTCCGCCGTCCGCGTTACGGGTACTGCGAACTCCGGATGAGACTTGGTACAAGGGGCGAGTCCTTCCAATTGAGAATGTGTTGCGACTTTGACATGACAAGAAGCGGCGGCACTACAGTCTGTGTGAAATGTTCGCGAGATGGCTCGGATCTCACACGCGCTGCGTTTCTTCAGCGGGATAGAGAGTTGCAAGGCATCCCGGTTGGCGTCTCGTTGTCCGGCTTTCCGTCCTAGTCGATTGGAGTAGTAGGAGAAGCAACTGAAAAGGCTGGCGTCGGCGGCACAACTCCGTTCCTGGCCATCATCATTTCAAGGCACTTAACTTCAAGCGACATATTCACCCTCGGTCCGCTTCCAGCGGTTTTCGCACTCAAGATAGCCTCAACGAATATAAAGGCAGATGGCGAGGAAGTTACCGAAGGGTTCAGAATGATCGAAAGATGGAGAGTGGTGCGAGAAACGAAGTCCGGGCGTGACCTGCCCCCAGCTTTCGTTCACGTATGAATACGACAAATTTCGGTTACTCCCTGTCCGGTTTGAGCCGGGATGGGGGAGCGCGAGGGGCAAGGGACGGCGTTTGAGTCCCTTGCCTCTCGCTCAGCTGTGTAGCAGGCCGCTGCCTGCGCCGTCGCAAACTCTTTCGGCGTTCGGTATCCCAAACTGCTGTGCGGGCGCTCCTCGTTGTACTCGATCTTCCACGCCGCGATCTTTCTCCGCGCATCGAATAAGTTCTGAAACCAACTCACAGTCAAACACTCTTCCCGCAGCCGTCCGTGGAAAGCTCTCGATGCGCGCATTCTGCGTCGGCTTGCCCGGCTGAATGTGCAGCAACTCGATCTGCCGCTCCACACACCACGCCAGAAAATGCCGGCTCGTCAGCTCCGGCCCGTTGTCGCAGCGGATCGCCTGCGGCACTCCGCGCTCGGCCACAATCGCTTCCAGCACCCGCGTCACTCTCCGGCTGGCAAAGCTCGTGTCCACTTCCAACGCCAAACACTCCCGTGTGTACGCATCCACCACGCTCAGCACCCGGATCGCTCGCCCGCACGCCACCGCGTCGTGCACAAAATCCAACCCCCACTCCTGATTCGCCGCACTCCGCGCCACCAGCGGTTTCCCTTCGCGCACGCAGTGCTTGCGCTTCTTCCGCCGTATCCTCAACCCGGCCTCGCAATAGATCCGATGCAACCGCTTGTGGTTCACTCGCTCTCCGCTTCGTCGTAGCAACACATGCAATCGCCGGTACCCGAAGCGCGGTTTCTCCCGCGCCAACTCCACCAGCTTCGTGCGCAGCGGCTCATCCGTTCGCTGGCTGCGATAGCGGTACGTCGTCACCGCCAGCAGCATCAGCCCGCACGCCCGCCGCTCGCTGAAGGCATACTTCTCTCGCATCGGCCCGACGGTCGCCTTCAAGACCGCGAGCTCCACCCGTTTTTTTCAATCACCCATTGCAGCGCGTCCTTGTCCAGACTCAGGTCCGCCACCAGCTTGCGCAGCCGCGTGTTCTCATCCCGCAACTGCTTCGCTTCCTGCGCCTGGCTCACATCCATCCCGCCGTACTTCGCCTTCCAGGCGTAGATCGTGTGCTTCGACACGCCCACTTCCCGCGCCACGTCTTCCGCCTTGCGCCCCGCCTCGATCTGTTTCAGAGCCCCAATCATCTCCGCTTCCGTATGTTTGCTCTTCGACATCATGGTTCCCCTTTCTTTCGTCCGAAATCATACTCGGACTTGTTCGGAAAGCGGGGAGCAGGTCACTTCCATACCCAGGCCAATACTCTCTAAGCCACGGGAAAGCCAGCGTATCGCCGCAGGCTACTCTGCTCGCGTCGGGATCGGAAGCCTAGTTCATCTCCCGGAACTCTCTCCATGACGCAGTGGTTAGCACGTAAACGTGATCGTCGCCACTCGGGTTCAGCCTAACGAACTCTTCTGCAAGAACGTTGTTTGCTTTGACGTAATCCGCCCAACCCTCCCGCTGTTTTGGTCCGCTTCCCATTTGCTGATCGTAGACAGATAACTTCCTCGTGAGATATCCCGTTGGGCGTACTTCGAAAACCTCCACGCCTAAGACGGCGATTTCGTTTTCTGTACACCGCCTAATCACCTCCGAGACCTCTGGAAAGGTGAACGCCAACTCGTTGCCGACGGTTCTCCCAGAGGCGACGCGAGCGATTGACTCAACTTGTTCTAGATCGGTTGTCATGGTGCCATATGATTTGGAAGAAACCCAGGACCGGATACCTGGATTACCTGCTTAGTTGCATTGTCCACGACCACGAACTTTCCACCGGCACCTACGTATTCAGTCGCAGCACCTCCCGTCGCTTTATTGACGACGGGGAATGCTTTTCCAGCATTGACGGTATCCAAGATTTCCTGCTTCGTCCATCCTCGGGTCACCATTTGGCGCACGATTTTGTTGCTGAGGTTATCAACGTCGGGAACTATCTTTGCGGCGGTCTCAGCGGCATCCTCTGCGCCCCTCCCTAGAATCGACCCAAACAGTTTCCCAAAGAGATCGGTCACAACACTCGGCATCTTCACGCCGCTGAACAAAATCAAGTCGCCCGGGCCCAACATGCCGGGAATCATTCCTGGATCGTTAATTCGAGGCTCAGGTCCGGGCGGTTTCGCTCCGCTGATGGTGCCTACCCCCAAGTTCCCGCTATCGTAGGCTGTATAGGAGTAACCCCAACTCCCGGTATTGGAGTTGTAGTTTAGGGAGTTGACCGTCCCGTTGACGTAAATACCATTGTCGGTGTCGCTGACGCAGTCCCCGGACTTCACGGATGGGTTGCCCGTACCTGAGAAGTAGATGCAGTCGTGGCCGTCCGGATCGGTGTTCGTCGTCGGGCTGTTCATGACATAGCTGTAGAGGTTCCAGCTTTGCGGACTGCCTGGGTCTTGCGCTGAATCATCATCCGGGGACATGAACCGGCCCATCGTCGAGCCGTAATATCGAAAGTCAAAGTTGTCTAAGCCGCTTTCGCTATCCCGTTCTTTGCCGGTGAAGTGCAGGAGGCTGATATCGCCACAGCTCCCATTTATGACCTGACCATCGCCAAACGGTAAGCTTTGGACTGTCTCGCAGGCGGTTC
>Ga0210400_10005166_pt1 | contig 11129 bp, 7 predicted proteins | sample IncBWH26MmetaG_FD_155456 | JGI IMG/M metagenome (GOLD analysis project Ga0210400, IMG submission 155456) | Forest soil microbial communities from Barre Woods Harvard Forest LTER site, Petersham, Massachusetts, United States - Inc-BW-H-26-M | ecosystem: Environmental > Terrestrial > Soil >...
GCCATGAATGCGTGGCGCTCCCTACGTTGGGTTCTCAACAACCATCCGGAAGATCAATTCCCGAACTTCCTTCGATGTCTGTCGTCTCCCGATGGGCCTCCTGACTCTGGAGATCAGCTTCCAGTACAAACGGAATCCGGCCTTGTGCCAACGCACCACCGTTTCGGGCGTGACCGCAATGAGGGACTGCTGCCATCCGGCCCAAAATCGACGAATGGCGACCCAGAAGAGCTTGTCGAGCAGGTCTAGTCTTGGCCGCGGATGCCGACGTTTCAGGACGGCGAGTTGTTGACGTAGCGCCAGATTCTCGAGTAACAGGCTCCGACGGGCGCGCAAGAGGCGAACCAGCGTTCCGAAGCACAGGCCGATGAATCGAAACATGGCTAGGAGTTATAACAGAACGGTGGCGGGAGGGTGGCTATGTCATTGATTTCAAAGTCGGCCAGAGTTTTGGCGAACCACAGGACTCAGTTTTGGACCCAATCAGTCCTGGTCTACCGGCTCGGGCTCTGCTTTCTAAACCACCTGGTTTGCCAGCAGGGGGTCGCCTGCGGATCCCGGCCACGGCCACCAATCGTATTCTCGAACGAGGATCATGACCGCCAGCGCTGTCACCTGCGCGAATGCGTTTGACTTTCTCGGGTGTGACCGGAATGCATTGGACACTTCACCGCTTGTGCGCGTGCTGGCGGCTCTGCGAGATGAACGAATTGCAAGAAGCTTCAGCCTAGCGTCCGAATTTTTGCGCGCACTTCAGCCAGTTCGGTCGCCGATATCATTCCTTTATGTTTATGCTTGGCGCGCCTTTTCCGCCAATCGAGGGTCTTGACCTGATCTGCCAGGACCGCACTTGGACTCGTGCCGGCATCACCACCTCGAAGGGATGATTCTTGATCTGCGTCGTCATCGGGCAGCAAACCATCAGACTCGTCTTCGCGTTATAGGCGGCGGGGCTCAGCACAACTGCGGGTCGGTGCCCAGCCTGTTCATGTCCGGTCTGTGGATTGAAATTGATCCACACAATGTCACCGGCGTTGGGCACATAGGACTGCACCAATACAATGCCTCTTTGCCAACAGGACTGCCGAAATCGGCCTCGTCATGCAAATTCTCACGAGTAATCCGCTTCACCAGTTCGGCCAGATCATATTCCTTGCGCTGTGTCGGCTCGATGACAATGCGGCCGGACTCTTGGCGAACGTCAACGGCCTCGTCTAGTTCCAGGTGCGCGGCCTGCATGACAGCAGCGGGAATTCGCACTGAAGCGCTGTTGCCCCATTTTTTGACCACGGTCCTCATATCGTCGTTACCCCTGTAGAGACATTGTAGCAACATGCTTTCATAGATTCAGGCGTAGTGTCTACAATGTCGATACGACCAACCAACAAAGCGACTTAGCTTTCGCCCGGTCTATCTTGCAAACAGGAGATCACGGGTTCGAATCCCCTCACGTCCAGCAAACATGCCAAACTGCTGCTGAGCTCAGTCATTGCAAGCCTAACGGTTGCTATTGTCCTGTTGACAGTCGGTAGCCTGTAGGCCATTTTCTTGATAAGCTTTGCATCCTCTGGCAATCGGCGATGATCATCGGTCCTGGACAGCGCATTCCAAAGCCGTACATGCAAACCTCCGCGGGTCGTGTTGTTTTGCGAGCGCTTGTTGTCCTTTCTCTCAGCTTTCTGATCGAGTCTTCGTCCCTTCGCGCCCAAAGGCCGGCCTCGATTCCCGAAGAGATCGAGTGGACGTGGGAAGTCCGTCCCCAACATGCTGACCCTAAACTTCCGAATGTCCTGCTCCTCGGCGATTCCATCACACGCAACTATTTCCCGCAGGTCACCCAAGATCTCCGCGGCGTTGCCAATGTCTACCTCATGGCCTCCTCCACGTCCGTTGGTGATCCCCGTCTTTCCCACCAGATCGCCGAGTTCGCCGCCATGCAGCGAGTCTCCTTCGCGGTCATTCATTTCAACAACGGCATGCACGGCTGGGGCTACACAGAGGCACAATTTCAGTCTGGCTTTCCCATGTTCCTTGGAGCCATTCGGTCACTTCCCGGTCACGGCAAGCTCATATGGGCCACCATCACTCCGGTCAAGGGAGAGGCATATGGCGGCGCCACCAATCCCCGCATCGACGCCAGGAATGCCGTCGCTCACGCCTTCATCGAAGCGGAGAAGATTCTTGTCGACGACCAGCACGGCCTCATGATCCGGCATCTTGACCTCTATGAGGGCGCTGTCCACTTCAACGAGAATGGCTCCGCCCTCATGGGCGGCCAGGCAGCTACGATCATCAAACGGGTCCGTGAAACGTCGGGAAACGAACAGCACGGTCAAGACTAGGCCGAGGCCCTGCGCGCGGGCAACATTCAAAAACAACTCAGACGGAGAACGACCGATGCCAAATCCACCCGCCACTGAAGGTCTCGACGCGCGGATTCTCGCAGCTGTCCAAACTGCCCGGCAACCCCGCCCAAAGCAGGTTCGTCCCATCATCGTCATCGGCGCGGGCGGGATCGCTCGCGCCGCCCATTTGCCAGCCTATGAAAAGGCAGGCTTCCCGGTTATCGGCCTCATGGATCAAGATGGGGCCAAAGCTGCAGAACTCGCATCAGTGCGTGGCATTTCTCGCACCTTCAGTTCCGTTGCCGAAGCCGTACGCTTTGCTCCAACTGACGTCATCTTCGATGTAGCAGTTCCCGCCTCTCAGCTTGCCCACATCCTTCGGCAGTTCCCTGATGGTGCGACCGTACTCATGCAGAAGCCCATGGGCGAGACTCTTCAAGAGGCCCTCATCATCCGCAACCTTTGCCGAAATAAAGGATTCATCGCCGCCGTAAACTTCTCGCTCCGCTACTCTCCCAACAATCTCGTCGTTAAGTCGCTCGCGAACACTGGTTTCCTCGGGGAAATCCACGACATCGAAGTTCAAACTAGTGTCTACACGCCGTGGCATCTCTGGACCTTTCTCGCCACAGCACCGCGCCTTGAGATCCTCTATCACAGCATTCACTACTTCGATCTCATTCGCTCGTGGATGGGCAACCCGCAAAGCGTCCTGGCGCGCACGGTAAGAAACCCACACACAGCAAACTTAGCCGCCACCAAGACCATTGCAATCCTCGACTACGGCAACTCCAAACGCGTCTTTGTTGCCACCAATCACAACCATAACTTTGGTCCCGAGCGTCAGCATAGCTTTGTTCAATGGGAAGGGCTCAGGGGCGCAGCACGCATCACGATGGGCGTCAACCTCGACTATCCCACCGGCAAGCCAGATACCGCCGAATACGCCGAGCGCGGCTCCAACTCGCCTCGCTGGCACTCCCTCCCGGTCAGCGGCAACAACTTCCCGGACGCCTTTATGGGAACCATGGGCGCTCTGCAATCCTTCGCCGAGGGGTCAGCTTCCACTTTGCCGTCGCACTTCGAAGATGCCTTTCAAACCATGGCGCTGGTAGAAGCACTGTATCGCTCGAGCGAGCTCCCCGGCGAGCCACTCCCGCTCGACGACTAACCCGCGCCAGCCGAAAAGTCGTCCTGAAGTTGGTCCCCGAAAGCCGATCTGATTAATTTTGCCAACGGTATGCCGCCGGAGTGGTAGGAAATTTCTTTGAGAACTGTGAGAACGAGAAGAGGGCTTTTACAGAGCTGCTGAGGAAGGGGACTGCAAAGCCTTCCCTTTCACCAGCCCCCTTCTTCTGTTCGGAGATGCAAGAACGCTTTTACGAAACGGAAACTGCGCACTAAGAATTTTGTACCAGCACAACGGTTCACGTCATAGGGCATGTTGGCAAACCACTGCGACGCCTTGGCGAGGTTCTATCCAATAAACCAGGCGGTCTCAATAGGTCGACGCAACACTAGCTCGAAGTCTGCTTGCAGGGGTCTCAACAGTTAAAAGTCGTTCGCGAGCGTTGATTCAAATGCACCACCCTGGCTAGGTTTGATTGAGTACAGCCGGACAGATCGGTTCTCTAGGGGGAAGTATTGTCGGATCAACTGGTTAGTGGGGTGTTGCATCGACCGGTTGAGCTGGCACAAGGATTCAGGCACAGTTTCTGGCATCACTGCGCCAGACCATAGAAGCTGTACCATCGAGAAATGGACCAACCATGTCGTATCGCGCAACAAATTTGTCCAGAGCCTTTTCAATTGATGTTGAATCGACCCAATTGAGGACCGAGGGTGTCACTTAGCGGGTTTCTTTGATGGGCACGGGCGTTCGGCGGCTCAGAGCGGCATATTTGCTCGCCAATTCCTTGTTGCCGAGTCTGCCGTAAATTTGCCCTAGCAAAGCGTAAATCTGCAGGTCGAGAATTACACCTCTCGTGTCGCGCAGGGTCGCCGCTCTCTCGCCATCGACTCTAGCATCCTCATAGTTCTTCATACTCAAATTCACTTTGGCCCGTTCGTACCAAACCGCCCGGACGTTTGGGGTCAGCTCCACGGCGCGATCCAAGTGCTCTTTGGCTTCTTTGAGCTGGTTGCCGTTCATCAGGAACCTCCCGTAATTGTAATCCAGGAAGGCATCGAAGCGTCGCCCACGTTGATTGACGTCCAAAGCGTTTCGGTAGGCCTTGCCCGCACGGTCCACGTCTCCCACTATTTCTATATTCAGAGCCAAATAATCCCAAGCACGTGGATCCCTTGCATCTATCGCTACAACTCTTTCGAAGTGTCTTGCTGCGTCTGCGTGGCGGTTTTCCTTGTCATACAGAGTCCCTAACGCAAAATTCGCATCGATGTTATCGGGATCGATTTGGCAGGCCTGCTCAAGTAAGCTCGTGCCCTCTTGGACCTGCCCTTTCATGACCAGAATTTCGCCTCGCAAAGCAAGAGCTACAGGTTCGCTGGGGTTCTTTTCCAATGCGAGGAGTGAAGTAGCGTCGGCGCGCGCATACTGCCGTTCCTCCAACAAAAACCGACCAAAGTAAGCGTAGCCTCGGGACTCATCCGGCGCTGCCTCCTGGTAACGAACGAATGCCTCCTCGGCAGCCGTCGCGTTTCCTTTCGAGTTCAAGAGTCGCGCGCGATCAAGCAAAGTCTCGGGACAGTCCGGATAGGATTGCTCAAGGGAATCAAGGATCTGCTCAGCCTTGTCCAGCGCCTCATGGGCCAGCGCGCTGGAAATCGATTGAAGTTGCTTCTCTGCTCCCGCGCACTGTCCGGCAGAGGTCGGCCACGGCGCCCAGAGCGCCGTTACAAGAACCAGAATCGCTTTCATTTCTCGCTCTCGGTGATCTTCAGGATTTGATCGACCTTAACGTCTCGCAGAACCTGAACCCTTCCGCTGGTCCAGAGCAGCTCAATTTCTTTTATTCGTGTGTCACGGCCCAGGCCGAAATGGACGCGCTTATCTGAGGAACTAGCGAAACTCCCCGCAGTGGTTACATGGTTGTATTGCACCAAGCCGGATTCTCCCGTGAGTTTGATGCGCGTGCCAATTCCGTCCCGGTTGCTTTTGACGCCGATAGTCTGAAGCAGAATCCAATGGTTGTTGTTCTTTGTGGTGTTGTAGAGCAATTCGGCATGATCACCAATGGCGGATACAACCACATCAATCTTGCCGTCGTTATTGAGATCGCCGAACGCACACCCGCGATGAGCGGCACGGACTTGCATATCCGGTCCGGCTTGCGTGCTTACATCGCGGAATGTCCCATTCTGGAGATTCTGGAACACGGCGTTAGCCTGGCGGTAGTGTTGCTGAGGGTCGTCATCGGCGTTCTCACTGACGTGCGAGTTGGCGGTGAATAGATCCTTAAAACCATCGTTGTCGAAGTCATAGATGCCATTGCCCCAACCGCTCATCTTTAGACTGGGAAATCCTATTCCAGCCTTGTAAGTATCCACACTAAAAGATCCGGTGCCCTCATTACGGAACAGCGGGAATGTTTCACGCCCAAGGGCGGTGACAAATAGGCTAGGCTTGCCATCGTTATTCCAGTCACGAAAATCTACACCCATGCTGGACACAGGGATCCCGTCCTCCGTGAAGGCCACGAAGGATTCCACTCCTACTTCCTCGAAGCTCTTACCCCCACGATTCTTGAATAGAAAATTTCTTTCCTTGTCGTTCGCGACGAAGATATCCATCCAACCATCGCCATTGTAGTCGGCAATGGCTACACCCATGCCCTTCCCGATCTGTTCTGCTATGCCTGTTGCCGCAGAGACGTCCGTGAACGTGCCATCACCATTGTTGTGATACAGAAAATTCGGCTCTCCCTTGTACATGGTCGGTGAGCATGAGAGGCGCCGACCGGGGGGACCGCAAACTTTGGAAGTCTCGAACGTCCAATCCAGGTAGTTACTCACAAAAAGATCTAAGCGGCCGTCGTTGTCGTAATCGATCCATGCGGCTGATACAGACCAAAGTTTTTTGCCGTTGGGTCCGATGCCGGACACTCCTGCGCGCCCAGTGACATCGGTGAACGTACCATCCCCGTTGTTGTGATACAGCGTGTTGCGGTTGACCCCAGTGACATAGATATCTGGAAACCCGTCGTTATCAAAGTCAGCTACGGCGACGCCCACACTGTAGCCATAACCTTTAACGCCCGCACGATCAGTTACGTCTGTAAAGGTGCCATCGTGGTTATTGTGGTATAGGCGGTTTGAAAAGTCAGGACTATCCTTCGCTAGGCTGGGGATGCGTGCACCGTTAGTAAAAAAAATATCGAGATACCCGTCGTTATCGTAGTCCAGGAGCGCTACGCCCCCGAGGACCGCGTCAATTACGGGCTTGTCGTCGGTCGTGCTGTTGTTGAGAATGAAGTCGACGCGTGATAGCTTCTGGTGGTTCTCAAATCGGATCTGCGAACGCTCCGCGGCCTGCGGAGGTAAAGCCAACAAGGCAACAGTAAACACGCCAGAAACCAGCGGCTTTATACCGTTTTTACGGACAGCGATTTTTATCTGACGGTATAAATTCATTGGACTTAAGCCCCCAATGTCGAAAGACAAAGAGTTGGAATTTTACACTGAAAAAGCGTTTCCTGAATTGATTAAGGTATGTGTAAGGTTGCAGACCCCAATTAGTACGGAGAGTCGCTCGCGATGACCGCGCCCATGTTTGACCTTCGCGGGCTTGGTCTCGGAAGTGCATCAGCTCCAAGGAGCCCGCTGAATCGACGTTATGGACGCACTCGTCGTCCGGAAGCCCGGTCAATCGGTAATGGAAAAACGCCGCACAACCTTGGCAGCTCCCCGGACAGATTTCGCTTCGTCTTTGTAAGGCCGGGCTGTGCGGAAGCGATCTAAATTCATAGTGTGGCAAAAATCCCTTGAAGCGCTTCCCGCGAATTCCAATGCCGCTACCGCCGCCGGTTATGACGGCGACTTTGCCGTCAAGTCGGAAACTCTTCGCGTGGGTGTCTTGATTTGTCAGAGAGAGACGCCTCTTTTCCAAGGGATGAAGTCTTCTTGCCCTTTTAGTTCAGCCTTGGTTTGGACCTCGCCGTTTGCAACTCTAATCACATAGTCCAAGATGGCTTCGCCTGTCTGCTCGATCGTTTTGTCTCCCGAGATCACGCCACCGGTGTCGATATCAATGATGTCTGACATGCGCTCAGCCAACTCTGAATTGGTCGAAAGCTTTACGACCGGCGTGATGGGATTTCCAGTTGGTGTGCCCAAGCCCGTCGTAAACAAAACCACGCTCGCTCCCGCGCCCACTTGTGCCGTTACGCACTCCACATCGTTGCCTGGAGTGCACTGCAGATTCAAACCCGGCTCGGTCGAGTATTCGGGATAGTCAAGCACTGCAGTCACCGGAGAGGTGCCGCCTTTCTTCGCAGCTCCGGCGGACTTCATGGCGTCGGTAATCAATCCATCGCGGATGTTCCCAGGAGACGGGTTCATTTCAAAACTAGACCCAACTGATTTTGCACGAGCTTGATAGTCCCGCATCAGCTCCACAAAGCGGTCAGAAATCTCGCTTCGCGCGCTGCGATTGATGAGTTCCTGTTCCGCGCCGCATAACTCCGGGAATTCAGAGAGTATCGTCCGGCCACCTAGTGCAATGAGGAGATCGGCCGTGTGTCCGATGGCGGGATTGGCCGAGAGTCCGGAAAATCCATCCGATCCTCCGCATTTCAAACCCACACATAAGTGAGAGAGTGCCGCCGGTGTGCGCTCGGCCTGGTTGGCTTCCACCAGACCTAGAAATGTCCGGTGAATTGCCTCTGAAAGCATGGCGAATTCCGTACCGCTCTGTTGCTGCTCCAGTAGGATGAGCGGCTTATCGAAATTCGGCGCGCGCTTGCGAAGTTGTTGGCGGAGGATCCCGATCTGCGCATGCTGACAGCCCAGACTCAGGACCGTAACCCCGGCCACATTGGGATGGTTAATGTAGCCCGCGATGAGCCCACAGAGGTTGTTGGAATCTTCTCGGGTTCCTCCGCAGCCACTTTGATGAACTAGAAACTTGATTCCGTCGATGTTTTTGAAAACTCGCGCCCGGCGCGGATCGCCGCCGTTTGCTGGCAAGACTCCGGCCTTGAGCTCTTCTGTTCGACCTTCTCGATATAGTGTGGCCAACTTAGACACTTGGTGGCGGTACACTTGAGGGGCTGCAAAGCCCAGCTCCTCTTCGAACGCCTGCTTCAGAACAGTGATATTTCTGTTTTCACAAAACACGAGCGGGACCACCAGCCAGTAGTTCCGAGTACCTACTTGGCCGTCCGACCTGCGGTATCCGAGGAAGGTCTGCTGCTTCCATCGTGAAACGTCAGGAGGTGCCCAACGGTATCCTTGTAACTGCCGATGGAAGCTAGCTGCCTGATGCCGAATGTTGATCGTTGTCAGCCTCTCGCCCTGCCGCACCGGTTTCACGGCCCTGCCGACAATGACACCGTACATGATCACATCCGCACCGATTGCCAGATCTTCTGTCGCGAACTTATGTTTGGCGGGTATGTCAGAAACGAGCGTGTAGTTATTGCCAGAGAACGCAATCTGCTCTCTTTGATTCAGGTCCGTCAATGCAATTAGCACGTTATCTTTTGCATCAAGTTTTAAAATCCTATTTCTCATTGCGAGCGCACCTTCGTCGTGAAGCGTGAGCGGCGTCACCTTCGCGTTCGTTTTTGCCATTGCCAAACGTATGCTGCGAATCGCCGGGTAGTTGCTTTTGTCGCATTTCTAACTTCCAAAACTGCTGCGCGTTGCGACCTAGCGCAGCCTCTTGCACCTCGGTCGCGTGCTGGCTGAGGTAACTCTCAACCAAATCGATGGTGCGCGTATATGAGGCTGCTAACGTGCAGACGGGCCAATCGGAACCGATCATCAGCCGGCGGGGTCCGAAGGTTTCGAAAGCCACATCCATATATGGAGCAATGTGCTCGGGCTTCCAGTTCTGCCAGTCGGCTTCCGTCACCAATCCTGACAATTTGCAGAAAACGTTCGGAAACGTCCCCAGCTCCCGCATTCCGCGCTCCCAGGGGCGGAGGCTTCCACTCTTGATCGGCGGTTTGGCAAGATGGTCCAAAACGAAGCGTTGGCGAGGGAAGCGCCTCACAAACTCCGTCGCCACAGGAAGATGCTTGGGATAGATGAGCAAGTCGTAGGCGAGATCAAACTCTTCAAGCAGGGAAATGCCCTGGAGGAATTCCGGTTGCAGCAGGAATCGATCGTTCGCTTCGCTCTGCACGATGTGGCGAATCCCAACCAGCTTGGGGTTTACTGCAAAAGCTTCCAATTGCGAACGGAGGTTGGAGGACCGCAGATCGACCCATCCGACGACACCCAGAATGAACGAGGCTTCTGCGGCCAGTTCGAGGAGCCATCGAGTCTCTTCCAGCGTCTGCCGCGCCTGAACTGCTACAGAACCCTGAAATCCTTTACGCTCTAATTCGATCTTTAGATCGTTCGGAAGGAAATCACGGCGCAACGATGCCATCGAATCGTTGATCCAAACGTATTCGCTTTGGTCATAAACCCAGAAGTGCTGATGAGCGTCAATGCGCATTCATCGCTATCCTATAGACCTTACAGCGGAGGTCCCTGCGCGGCTCTCAACGGGACGACGCTTCATTTGCCATCAAGCTCCCGTATGATTCAGCACATGGGCCCCTTGTTTTCGAATTACCGTCACAGTTCGAAACCGCGAAACCGAGCGCTTCGCAATTGTCGGCAAGGGTGTCGGTCAATTGGGCGTTCGCCGACTTTGCGGCCCGGCCGTCGAATCGATCAAGATACCGGACCCGTAATCTTCAGCACGTAGGCATACCGTCCAGGAAGAGTTGCGGGTAACTTCACTGTGATGTCGTCGCCCATTTGAGACCAAACGAGTGACCCTGACTGGCCAAGCAAATAGATCTGTGAGCCCGCCTTCGGGGAAAGAGACTTGAGCGTAACGGTACTTGTCTTTGGCTGGCTGAGGAGTGTTGCGTATACCGTGGAGTCCTTGTGGGTGAACCGAACGGAAATGCCGTCGGCGGTCTCGCCGACCGCGCGTTTCCACGGATGCGTGCCATAGATCGCCTCGCCATTCCTCTGAAGCCACGCACCAAGCGCCAGCAAGCGGTCCATTTGAACGCCAGGGATGGTGCCGTCGGCTTCCGGTCCCACGTCGAGCAGAAGATTTCCGTTCTTACTCACGATATCCACCAACAGATGAATAAGATCGGCTGGCGCGATGGTCTCAGCTTCACCCTCGGCACGGTTATAGCCGAAGGACCGTCCAAGCCCACGGCACTCTTCCCACTTAGTGAGACTGATCTTATCCAAGGTTTGGTACTCCGGAGATGTGAAATCAGAATGTTTGACGCCAAAGCGGTCATCGATGACGCCATCTGGGACCGAGTTGTAATATTCCGCCATAATTTCGAGGGGATGACCGGATTTCGGATAGTCGATGTCGTTCCAGAGCACGGCGGGATGGTAGCGCTGGATGAGTTCCCGCACGTGAGCGTCGGCATATTTACCATAAGCCTCGCTTTGCGGCTTCACCGCTTCATAATCAGAGGGAATACGGATAGGACCAGGTACAAATGTCCAGTCGTACCCGCCTGAGTAGTAGAGGCCCATATGCAAACCCTGGTTGCGGACAGCGGTGGTCAACTCGCCGACGATATCGCGCGAAGCATGTTGCTTGTCGGTTGGCAGCTTAGGATTTGGCGTCGA
>Ga0210400_10005167_pt1 | contig 11129 bp, 13 predicted proteins | sample IncBWH26MmetaG_FD_155456 | JGI IMG/M metagenome (GOLD analysis project Ga0210400, IMG submission 155456) | Forest soil microbial communities from Barre Woods Harvard Forest LTER site, Petersham, Massachusetts, United States - Inc-BW-H-26-M | ecosystem: Environmental > Terrestrial > Soil >...
TGACGGGCGAGCATCCGCGATCTCCGGGTAGCGGGCTCGTTAAACCTCCTGACGGGTGGCTTCGGCCTGCCGGATGGAGGCACCGGATAGGTCCTCCCCACGCCCCCCAAGGAGGATCGAGATCACGGGGGCAAGCGTCCCGAGCGGCTCGTCCGTTCCCCGCCGGGTGGCTTCAAGAGCGGACCAAGCCTGTGGAAGAGCCGCCAGCCGGCGTGTCTTGGACGGGGGTTCGACTCCCCCCACCTCCACCAATGGAGACGCCCCCATTTTTTGGGGGCGTTTGTGTTTTGAACCATATCCTGTCGCTTGCGACAAGTCATGGTTCAAAACACAGAGTCGACTCTCGCGACGGTGGCAGGGGCACGCCCCAGGTGAACCAGGGTTTCCCCCTCTCCGGCTTCACTTGTGGAGAATGCCACTCCTGCTCGAGTTCTAGCACTTACCAACCCCCTGTCTTTCAATTCGGCCAGCTCTCGCCGCAGTTGACAGCTGCCTCCAGGACAGCGGCTTCGCCCTCCTCAAAGGTCATGGGCTCGACCATGAAGGGCTTGAACCGGCCGGCGGCACGCAGCGTCAGATAGCCCTGGCAGAGCGATAGGAGCACCATGGTTGCCGCTTTCGCCCGCCGTTCGTCGGCATCCGGATAGGCGCCTTCCACCGCCTTCCTGAGCAGAGCATAGGCGCGCGTAGCAGGCGCGGCGAGGACTGCCGGCGGTGGATGACGTTTCAGAAAATCGCTCGCGAACATGAGCCGGTACAGCCCTGGCCGCTTGGCGCCCATGTCGAAGCAAGCGCAGACCACAGCCCGCAGACGGGCACGGCCGTCACTCGGCCCGGCGAGCGCGGCCTCGTACCGGTCGCACAACTTTTCAAAGCCGAGCGCGGCGACGGACGCGAGAAGATCATCCTTGTCCGCGAAGTGGCGATAGGCGGCCATCCGCGACACCCCTAGGCGGGCGCTTAGATCGCGGAGCGAGACATTCTCAGCGCCGCCCTTTTCGACTGCGGCCAAAGCCGCCGTGACGAGGGCATGTTTGAGATTGCCATGGTGGTAGGGTCGATCGGCCACGGTCCATGTTGACATGTTATACATTGTCGGACAATGTATGCGCAGTCAACACTGTTCCGGGAGGACCGAAATGAAGCTCGTCATCACCGCCTTCCTGTCCGCGATCGTCTTCGTGACCGCCGCGCGCGCGGGTTCCGTCGGCTTTCGGGAGGTCACGGTTTCAGACGGCGCGGACCGACCGTTGCGTGTCGGGCTCTGGTACCCGACGGACGCACCGCCCTCCAAACAGAGATTCGCTACCTCCAGCCAGGTCGTGGCACCGGGTGCGGCGGTGGCGGGTCGCGCGTTGCCGCTGGTCGTGCTTTCACATGGAACGGGCGGCTGGTACGGCAGCCACTACGACACGGCACTGGCGCTCGCCGATGCCGGCTTCGTGGTCGCGGCAATCAGCCACACCGGCGACACCTACGACGACCACAGCCGCGCCACTCAGATCTGGGATCGCCCGCGCCAAGTCCATCGGCTGATCGATTTCATGTTGAGCGAGTGGCCGGAGCATACGCAGCTCGACGCAGAGAAGGTCGGCGTATTCGGCTTCTCGGCAGGCGGCTTCACGGCGCTGGTGGCAGCGGGTGGGATGCCTGACTTCTCGAAGATAGCGGCCCATGTCGCCGCCCATCCGGACTTCTACGACAGTCGCCTCTTCAAGGCGTCCAGCAAGGAAGCTGGCGCCGGCGCGGCGCGCCCGCCCATCGCCTTCGTCCACGACCCGCGGATCAAGGCCGCCGTCGTTGCGGCCCCTGCCCTTGGCTACACATTTGCGCCTGACGGTCTGAAGGCAGTGACGGCCGAGGTCCAGCTCTGGCAGGCGGAGAATGATCAAATCCTGCCCGGCGACGACTATGCGCCGGCTGTGCGCGACGCCCTGCCTAAGCCGCCCGAGTTCCACCTCGTCGCCAACGCTGACCATTTCGACTTCATGTCGCCGTGTTCGCCGCAGCTCGCGCAGATCGCGCCCGAAATCTGCCAGTCTCGTGACGGCTTCGACCGCACGGCCTTCCATGTCAGATTCAACGCCGAAGTGGTTCGCTTCTTCAGACGGACATTGAGACTGAACCCGGCGAGCGCGAAATAGCCCCGCGCAGGTGGGTTGAGAATCAATGGTCCCAGCAATGGGTGGGCCAGGATATGGTTCAAAAACCGCGTCACAGCCATGCGAGTTTGACCCTCCGGGTCATCCCGCAGCGGACCGTTCAACTTGTGCCTTCTCCAGAAGCTGGGCGATGTCTTTGGTGGGTGGGTTCCCGAAGTAGCGACCGTACTCCCGAGTGAACTGGGAGGCGCTCTGGTAGCCGACCTTTAGCCCGGCCGATCCAGCATCAAGCCTGGAAAGGATCATGAGGCGGCGGGCTTCCTGAAGCCGGAGCGCCTTCTGGTACTGGAGCGGGCTCATCTTCGTGACGGCCTTGAAGTGCTGATGGAATGAAGAGGGGCTCATGTGGACCAGGGTCGCCAACCGCTCGACATCAAGAGGCTTGTCGAAGTTGGAGCGGACCCATGACACGGCTTTCGAGACGCGGTGCACTTTGCTGTCCTCTTGGCCGATCATCGCGATCCGGCGGCCAAGCGTGCTTTTCAGCAAGCGGATGAGGATCTCGTCCATCACCAGCGGCGCGATGAGTTCGGAATCGTTGGGCTGGGAGGCCAGCTCCAGAAGGCGCGCCACGGCATTGAGGACGGGTTCGTCGACGTGATCTACGCAGATCGCGGTTGCGTCGGAGCGCGCCGGGAGGCCGTTGGGATAGACCTTGGTCGTGAGATCCGCGATCCGGGCCGGGTCCAGGTCAAGGCGCACTCCGAGGTAGGGAGCGTCGAGGCTGGCCTGGGTCACCTGGGTCGTGACGGGCACATCCATGGAGTACACGAGCATCCGGGAGGCGTCGTATTCGTAGACCTCCTTCCCGAGGATGACCCGCTTCGCGCCCTGGGCCACGAGGCAGAGCGCGGGCCGGATCACGGCGTGGTGCATCTCCTTCGGGATGCGCTGGGCCCGGGACACATGGACGCCGGGTATCCGGAGATCGAAGACCCCATCGAAGGGGGCCAGCCCCAGCAGCAACCCTGAGAGCTTCGCCAGCTCTGAAGGTGTCGCGCTGGGTTCCGTTGTCCGGGAATCCGTCCGTGCTCGGTTCATGGGGAAGGTCCTTGGGTGAAGACCCTGCGGAAAGGATTATCGCGCGTCCGGGGCCGGGTCTTGCGCGGCCAACTCCTTGGCCAGGAGGATCGCTGTCATGGCGCTGGGCCAGCCCGCGTAGAAGGCCAGGTGGGTCACGAGCTCCACCACCTCCGCTTCGGTCACACCGTTCTTGAGGGCGAAGCCGAGGTGGAAGCGCAGCTGCTCGGGGCGGTTCAGGGCAATGAGGGCGGATACGGTGGCCAGGCTGCGGTCGCGTTTGGAGAGGCCGAGGCGCTCCCAGACATCGCCGAACAGCACCTCATCGGTAGCTGGGCCAGCTTCGGGCGAAGTCCCCAAGCAGCGCCCGGGCAGGGGCGGAGGGATGAGCCATGGAATCCTCCCTCACCGTCCGACCAGGCGCTGGAGATGCGCCGGGTAACGGTCGCCTTGCAACTGCACCTGGGATGCGGCGGCATCAATGGTCGCCAAGTCCTCGGCACCGAGCTCAAGCTCCAGGGCGCCCAGGTTCTCCTCCAGACGCGCGAGTTTCCGCGTTCCGGGAATGGGGACGATCCAGGGCTTCTGAGCCATCAGCCAGGCCAAGGCCAGCTGTGCGGGGGTGACGCTCCTCACGGCGGCCAAGGACTTGAGCACTTCGACCAGGGCCATGTTGGCTTTCCGGGCCTCCGGCGTGAAGCGCGGGACGAGGTTCCGGAAATCCGAGGCCTCGAAGGTGGTGGTCTCGTCAATCTTCCCGGTCAGGAAGCCCTTGCCCAGGGGGCTGAAGGGCACGAAGCCGATGCCGAGCTCCTCCAGAGCGGGGAGCAGTTCCTGCTCCGGCTCACGCCAGAACAAGGAGTACTCGCTCTGGATCGCCGCGACTGGCTGGACGGCATGGGCCCGGCGGATGGTCTGTACACCGGCCTCCGATAGGCCGAAATGCTTCACCTTGCCAGCCTGGATCAGGTCCTTGACCGCTCCGGCCACATCCTCGATGGGCACTTCCGGATCGACCCGATGCTGGTAGAGGAGGTCGATGCGGTCGGTTTTGAGGCGCTTCAGGGAGGCCTCGGCCACGGCCTTGATGTGTTCGGGGCGGCTGTTCAGGCCGCCCAGGTTCGCTCCCGTGGCCTGGTCGATGTCGAAGCCGAACTTGGTCGCGATGACAACTCGGTCTCGCACCGGTGCCAGGGCTTCTCCCACGAGATCTTCGTTGGTCCAGGGGCCATAGACCTCCGCCGTGTCGAAGAAGGTGACGCCCCGATCCACGGCGGCGCGGATGAGAGCGATGGATTCCCGCGGGTCCGCCGCGGGGCCAAGGCCGAAGCTCATGCCCATGCAGCCAAGTCCGAGGGAGGAGACATGGAGGCTACTGTTCCCGAGTTGACGCTTCTTCATGACGAACTCCTTCATGGAGGTGGGAGTAAAGATTGAATGGATGCCTCAGAGCACTTTGAGATTGGGTGGGGCTCTGCGAATTTCACGACTGGGCGTCGCCGAAAGCTTGGCCAAAAGATCCGTGACGCTCGTGCGTGAGACGACGGTTGAGGGTTCTCGACGGGTTCCCCTCGAGCCGACGATTCCGGTCAATAAGCAAGCGAAGAGGACAGATCACGGTGGACGTTCACTTGGGCGAGCAGAGTGTTCGCTTTTGCCTCGAAAGTCTGAACAGCGTCGGCACCGGCAGCGAAGCGGGCTGGAGGCTCCTCGAATCCAGCGAGCTGTACGACGGCACGGGCAAGCTTGACGGGATCGCCTCCCTGCTTGCCGTCCATGCTGCTCCACGCGGCGACGATCTCCTTGGTGCGTTCGGCGTAGTCGCCAATTGTGGGCTTGGCGTAGATCGTGGAGCCGGTGGCGAGCAGTTCAGTGCGGAAGAATCCAGGCTCGACAAGCATCGTACGGATGCCGAAAGGGGCGATCTCCGGCGTCAGCGACTCCATCCACCCCTCGACACCAAACTTCGCTGCAGCATAGGCCGTACAGAAGGTTCCGCCTGAGATACCTGCAGTCGAAGAAATGGTGACCAACAGTCCGGCGCGTTGCTTTCGCATCACTGGCAGCACGGCGCGGGCGACATTCATCGGGCCGAAGAGGAGGGTTTCGATCTGGTCCCGGACCATTTCGGCGCTGAGTTCTTCGAAGAAGCCGGCGTAGAAATTGCCCGCATTGTTTACCAGAACATCAATCCGGCCAAACTTCTCCATAGCGGCCTCGACGGCTGCCTGGGCGTCCTCGGGCCGAGTGACATCAAGCTTCACGGCCAACAGGTCATGGTGACTACCGATGGCTGATGCGACTTTCTTCGGGTCGCGGCCGGTGGCGATGACGGCGTGTCCCGCCGCGAGGGCCGCATTGGCGATGTCGATGCCCATCCCACGGCCTGCGCCGGTGATGAGCCAAACTTTCTTGTCAGTCATGGGGTTCTCCTTTCGGAACAAAAGTGAGTCTAGGTACCCGACCCGCCTCGGGTTTGCCTATTCCTCCGGGATTGTTTCCTGATCCTGCAATCTTGGGTTGTTGGCCAATCGAACCCGTGAGTCAGCGTGAGTACAAATCCCAGCTCCTCGGTACAGTCTCATTGAACTTCAGAGGGCATATCGCCATGGCCGAATTCCCAGCCGACATCTACACGGAACCCTCAGACCAGGACGGCGACACGCTGAAAAATCTCGGCCCGCTACGCGGCCTGGCCGGCATCTGGGAGGGCACGCGCGGCGTGGATGTGAAACCGAAGGTCGACGGGCCCCGCACGCAGGTTTATGTGGAGCACTACGAAGCGCAGCCGATCGATCCGCAGACCAACGGGCCGCAGCTCTTCTACGGACTGCGCTACCACACCTACATCACGAAGCCCGGGCTCACGAAGATGTACCACGACCAGGTCGGCCACTGGCTGTGGGAGCCGGCCACCGGCGCGATCCTGCACACGCTGTCGATTCCGCGCGGGATGGTCGCGATGGCGTCCGGCATCGCGACAGCTGACGCGACCAGTTTCGAACTCGTCGCGACGCGTGGCGCCGAGGCCTACGGCATCTGCTCGAACCCGTTCCTCGAGTACGCGTTCCAGACCCTCGAGTTCCGTATCAAGGTCGCGACGAACCCCGATGACAGTTGGTCCTACGACCAGGACACCGTGATGCGAATCCGGGGCCGCGACGAGCCGTTCCACCATACCGACCGCAACACCTTGACGCGCATCGGCGAGCCGGTCCGCAACCCGCTCGCGCCGCCAGCGGGCACCTGAATGCCAGCATGGGAAGTCGCCTGAACAACCTGGTGTCCGGATAGCCAGGTAACGAGACGAGAGAAGCGGGGCCCTTTCGCTCGAACAGCAACAATGTCATCAGATGTTGTGGGTCGTGTCGAATGCTTCACCTAGGGTCGCATCGACTTCGGGAGCTGACTGGAGGAGACTTTCCGCATGAAGAATCTTTTCGAGTCCGGCAGAGCGGAAGAGCTGAAGGCCCGTGCGGCGCTATTGATGCCGGACAGCCCAAGGCTGTGGGGTCGGATGAGCGTTGCACAGGCCATGGCGCACTGCGCCGCGGGCATGGAAATGGCCACTGGAGATCTGTTGGTACCCCGGGTGCTGATCGGACGGCTGATCGGCGGCTTCGTGAAGCCCAAGGTCCTCGGTGATGATGAGCCTTTCCGCCGAGGCTCGCCAACGGCGAAGAAGCTCGTGATTGCGGATGAACGCGAGCTGGACAAGGAGCGGGTGCGCCTCTGCGCATTGATCGACCGCTTCGCCACGGCCGGACCGGCGGGCTGTACGCAGCACCCCCATAGTTTCTTCGGGCCGCTGACTCCTGAAGAATGGGCGATCCTGACCTACAAGCACCTGGACCACCACCTTCGCCAGTTCGGGGGATGAGGCTGGCCAGGATTCTCGATTTCGGTACACGATCCAAGGGCCCCTGCACGCGATCTACAGACCGCGCTAGGAGATGACCGCATGAGGCGCATCACAATTCCAGCAGCCTGAACCTGGTTGCTCTCTCGCGCCCGTCGGCCTAACCTTCAGAAATTTCAGCCAACATCGGAGCTTCGAATGAGAAGAGTCACAGGCATCGGCGGCATCTTCATGAGTGCCAGGGATCCCAAGGCGCTGCGCGAGTGGTACAAGCAGCACCTCGCGATCGATGTTCAGGACTGGGGCGGAGCGGCCTTCGACTGGACTGACGCCGAAGGCAACTCGACCAAGGGAACGACGGCCTGGTCGATTGGTCCAGCGGATGGCAAGCACTTCGCTCCGAGCAAGTCGACCTTCATGGTCAATTATCGGGTCGAAGACCTGGTCGCACTCCTCAAAGCCCTGCGCGAGGAAGGTTGTGACGTGCTGGAGAAGACCGACGACTCGGAGTACGGGAAATTCGGATGGGTCATGGACCCAGAGGGCAACAAAGTTGAACTCTGGCAACCCCCAGAGGGGTAATGAAGTCCGGTTATCCGCGAGGCTGTGCCTCGCATCAGGCGGATCAGCCCTCCGAGGGATATCGCGTCAAACGCCCTTTCCTTTCCTCCTGGCCGAGGTCACAGCTCGTGAAACGGAAGATGAGGATCTCGCCGGAGAGGTAGCGCGTGTCGTGGAGGTCCCCCGGGAGGTAGACCCTGCACTCCCCCGCGCGCAACCGGTAAGCCTCCCGCTTCACGAGCCGTGCGCCCGCCAGCGGATCCTCGATCCGGGCGAAGGTCCCCATTTCCATCTCGCCGCGCTGGACCGCGTAGACCACCCACCCGCTGCCGTGATCGTGGGGAGGACGGGAGTGCCCATGCTCCCCCGCGTGGGCCAGGAGCATGAAGCCGTGCTCGGGGTCCCGGTGGAGCTCCCGGCTTTCCGGACGGTCCCGCAGCAACGCCGCCAACCAGTCCTCGGTCTCCGGCGTCTGGGTGAGCGTTTCCAGGAGCCGGTGGATCCTCGACGCCAATTCCGTGGTCAGCGGACCCCAGGCCGACCGGGCATTTTCAATGAAGCGTTGCAGTGAATCCTGGGCCATGGACCCCTCCTTGATGAACGGCCGTTCCGCTTGCATGCGGGCCGTGGAAGCACCATGCTGCAACTTCAAGTCGACTTGAAGTCAAGAGGGCGGCATGGACATTACTGAGGTGGCGCAGCGTTCGGGGCTCCCGACCTCGACCTTGCGCTTTTACGAGGAGAAGGGACTGATCGCCTCGATGGGTCGGCGGGGCCTCCACCGCCTCTTCGACCCAGGCATCCTGGAGCGGCTGGCGCTGATCTCCCTCGGGCGCGCCGCCGGGTTCTCCCTGGACGAGATCAAGCGCATGTTCGCGCCTGATGGGCGGCCACGCATCGACCGCGCGAAGCTCGCGGCCAAGGCTGAGGAGGTGGACCAGCGGATCCGGGAGCTGGGCGCCTTGCGGGACAGCCTGCGCCACGCCGCCGCCTGTCCCGCGTCGAGTCACTTGGAATGCCCCACCTTCCGCCGCATTTTGCGGGTGGTGGCGCACGGCGCTGTCCGGCCCTCCCGGAAAACCGGCCCTGTGATCAAGCCCGTGGCGAAGCCGTCCATCCTGAAGCGTGGATGAGCTGAAGCACCCGCGGCCGGGTCGCTCCAGGCGCTCATGCCCGCCTCACTCCATGTTCCTGAACCGCGCGTCGTCCATCGGCACATTCACTTCCACCTTCTCCATCGCGAGGCTCATGCGCTGGGCCGAGTCCTTCGGGCCGATCTCGATGCGGGCGGGCTCGCTCACGCCCTGGACCGGGTGGTAGCCGTTGCTGAACACCTCCATCTCGACCTCCTGGCCCATCTGCTTGCGCGTGACGACGCGCTTCACCTCCTGGTAGGAGCGCGCGTCCAGGAAGATCGTGGAGACGCGGCCGCTGGCGTAGGTGAGCTTCAGCGCGTAGGCCGGCCCGCCTTCGAGCTGCTCCTGGCCGAGGTATTCGACCCGATCCCCCTTGGCCGCCCAGTCCACGAGGCCGCCGTCCATGTCGGCATCCTCGATCAGGTCCTTCACATCATCCGGCGTCAGCGGCTGGGGTTTCGCGTCCCCGTTGGTGAAGGGATCCACTTTCCATCCGCTCTTGCCGTCGAAGACCGTGATCTGGGGTGTGCCCTGGATGGAGAGTTCGCGGCGGAAGAATCCGGGCCGCTTCTGCTCAACGGTGAAGGGGATGTCGAAGGGCGCGACGCCGCTCATGACGCCGGTGGTGAGGCGCGTCTGGACGGCCTTGAGGGCCGCCATGCCGCCCCGCGCCTCGATGTGCCGGGCGATGAGCTGGTCGACGGTGGGTGTCTGGGGCGCGCTGATGGCGGGCGCCACAAGCAGGAATGGAAGCAGGTTCGGGAGCATGGGACCTCGGGGTTGAGTCGCCTGAAAGGCGGGGTGGAAGGGATGGGGGTCATTCCGCGCCGGGTTTGAAGAGGCTCGGCGCGAAGGCGATGAGGTCGCGCCGCCAGACCATCCAGGTGTGGTCGCCGGGCGTTTCGACCTCTGTGACGGGAACGCGTCTCGATTCCAGCCAGGCCGCGCAGCCGCGGTTCGCGCCCAGCAGGAAGTCGCCCGTGCCGCAGGCCATCCACACGGATGGCGCGCGCGGCGCGTCGAGGGCCGGGAACACGGCGTCGAGATCGTTCCCGAGCAGGGTGAAGGCGCCGCTGAAAGAACCGATCCGGCCGAAGCGGTCCGGGTTCCGAAGGCCGAGGTACAGCGCCTGGGCGCCGCCCATGGACGCGCCCGCGATGGCGCGGGAGTCGGGGTCCCTGCGGACGTGGTAGCTCCGCTCGACCAGCGGCAGGATCTCGTCGAAGAGGCAGCGCTCGAAGGCGTCCATGATGCCGCGTTGCTCGCGGACGCCGTGGAAGAGCCGCGACACCTGCCGCGGCGCGTCCGGGAATCCGTAGCCCAGCGGGAAGACGACGACCATGGGCACGGCCTGCTTCCGCGCGATGAGCGTGTCGAGGATGAAGTCCGCGCGGCCCGCGGTGGTCCAGGCCTGGGCGTCTTCCATGACGCCGTGCAGCAGGTAGAGCGTCGGGTAGGCCCGCGCGTCCGCGGCATCGTACTCGGGCGGCGTGTAGACCCAGACTTCGCGCGATTCGCCGAGCGCTTTGGAGGCGAAGCGGTGCTGGTGCAGCGTGCCGTGGGGCACTGCGTTCAGATCCCAGGGTTGGGGCGGATCTGAATGCACCTCCACCAGGCTTTCGCGGCCGCCGCTCAGGATGGGCTTGCCCTGCGCGCAGGCGGGATCTTCGAAGGGAATCCCGTCCACGAGGAAGTGGTAGGCGTACACATCCGGCGCCAGCGGTGCCGTCGTGATCCGCCACATGCCGCGCTCATCGCGTGTCATGGGCGCGAGTGCCGCCCCCTCCCGGTCCAGGAGCACGCGCCCGGCGGAGGGCGCGTAGAAGCGGAAGGTGACGCGGCCATCCGCCTGGACGTCCTGGGCGCAGAGGGGGAGCGCGAGAAGCAGATTCAAGGCGCAGGGCTGGATCCATCGCATGGCAGGGTTCCTCGAGGCGGAGCCCGCCCAGGCACGATCGTGAATCGCGCCGGGACCAGCTCGGGAAAGGAGGGCTATTCCTGTTCGAAGGCGGCGAGTTCGTCCAGCAGGGCCTGGGCGCGGTTGAGGCTGCGGCCGGCCGCGGAGCTCTCCAGGCGCGGGCCCAGCCCCGGCCGCTTGGCCGCCCAGCGGATGAAGGCCACGGAGGCCACGAGCCCCGCGATCCCGATGGCGATGTTGCTGTAGATGACGGAAGGCGCGTGGGCGAGGAGGCCCCCGTAGATGTCCACCCCGAGGAGGCCCAGCACGACCATCGCGAGGGGCATCCAGAGCAGCCACCAGGGCAGGCCCAGCCACAGGCCGCCCACCACATAGAAGCGGCGGAGCCTGGCCAGGCCCTTCTGGATGTCCAGCACCGGCGAGCCGTAGTCGATGCGGCTGATGAGGTAATGCATGTGCGCGCCGAAGAGGAT
>Ga0210400_10005168_pt1 | contig 11127 bp, 12 predicted proteins | sample IncBWH26MmetaG_FD_155456 | JGI IMG/M metagenome (GOLD analysis project Ga0210400, IMG submission 155456) | Forest soil microbial communities from Barre Woods Harvard Forest LTER site, Petersham, Massachusetts, United States - Inc-BW-H-26-M | ecosystem: Environmental > Terrestrial > Soil >...
GCCGCGCCAGTCGCCTCGTCTTCCGCAACACCCATGTTCGCGGCGAACATTCGGGACCGGATATGCCCCTGCTGCTCGTCGATCCACGCCCAGATGTAGTGCGCGAAGCCGTCGGAGTAGTCATCCGGGTCGGCACCCGTCACCTCCCCGGGCGAGGTGAGCTGATGGAATTCGAACTCGGGCGCCCAGTCGGCTCGGGCGCGCACCGTTGTCACATCGCCCTCGTAGCCGACGGCGATGATCCCTGCCGGCACCTGCAGCGTGCGGATCGGCAAGCCGCGGTCCTTCAACCACCACGACAGCCCGACCGTGGGATGGCCGGCGAACGGCAGTTCCGTCGTCGGAGTGAAGATGCGGGCGTGGACGGTGGTCGATCCCGGTGCCGGGATATCGACGAAAATGGTTTCGCTATAACCCAATTGGGCGGCGAGGGCCTGTCGGTTGGCAGGGGCGACCGTGCTCGCGTCGACTACGCCGAGCGGATTGCCGAAGTTTCCTTCCGAATCGGTGAACACGCGCACCACAGACACGTCGGTACCCATGCGCCGACTCTACGTCAGCGATGAGCGCGCTCGCGCGAAGAGCAGAATGTTGCGGTGGAGCGCCGGTCAGGTGGCGCTGCGCTCGTCGGAGCTCATCGCATCGAGCACCGCGACGCGCGTGTCGACAGTTCCGGAAAGGGTGTCCTCGTTGATTCCGGTTCGCAGCAGCGAGCGAAGCAGGTCTTGGTCGTATTCGGCGGGCTCGGTGGAATCGATGAACCGCTCGATGACCTCGACGAAGCGGGCCGGGTCATCGTGGAACGGAAAGTGGCCCGACTTGGAGAAGATCTCCAGACGCGAGCCGGGCATCGCCGAGTGGGCCAGCCGGGCGTGGCTGACCGGGATCACCGAGTCGTCCTTGCCCCAAATCAATTGCACCGGAACGGATTGCGTGAGATAACATCGGTCCAGCATTGTCACCACTTGGCCCCGCCAGTCCACCACGGCACGCAGTGTTCGCGAGAACGCCGACGATGCCGTCGGCTCGGGCAACTCGGCCAGCACCCGCAGCATATCGGGCAGGTCGCGGCCGAACCTCGTCGAGCCAAGCGCGGTGCCGACAATGCGCCCGAAGATTTGCAGCGCGGGCACCGCGCCGGGCATCCGCAACAGCGCCAGTGCCTCGATGCCCATCGGCATCGACGCCAGGCGCAACGCGAAGTTCACGTCCTTGGTCACCCCACCGGTGCCGACCAGCACGATGCGCTCCACCAATTGCGGGTACTGGTAAGCGAATTGCATCGTGACGCCGCCGCCGAGGGAGTGGCCGACGACCGTCACGCGCTCGATGTCGAGCACCGCGAGCAAGTCCCGCATGCCGTTGGCGTAGGCCGCCACCGAGTAGTCGGCGCGGGGCTTGTCGGACTTGCCGTGGCCGAGTAGATCCGGCGCGATCACCTTGAACCGCTGCGCCAGTTTGGTCTGCACCGTCTCCCACGTCGACGAGTTGTCGCCGATGCCGTGGATCAGCAGGATCGCCGGTCCCTCGCCGGCGATCCGATACGCGCGTCGGTATCCGTGGATGGTGCGAAACTGCAGCGTTGACTGCAATTCCCGCACTGGCCGCAGGTTGGCTTTGCGAGAGCTCATGTGGACCACCTCCACCTCGGGCCGGTGGCCCGTCCCGGCTAGTTCGTGTCGTCGCCGTCCCGGAACCCGTCCGAGTAGTCTCCGGACTGCTGCGCCAGGAAGCGTTGGAACTCTCCAGAGAGTTCCTCGCCGCTGGGCAGATCTTCGTCGCGGGCCAGTAGAGACCGGTTCTCCTGTGCCGTGATGAACGCGTCGTACTGCCGCTCCAGCGCCGCCACCACCTGGGCCACCTCGGGGCTCGACTCCACCTGTTCGTTGATCTTCGACCGGATCTCGGCTGCGGCTTCGCCCAGCGCGGCCAGCGGTATCTGCAGCGAGGCGACCTTGCCGACCTCGGCGAGCAGCGCCTCCGCGGCCTCGGGATAGTCGGTCTGTGCGAGGTAGTGCGGGACGTGCACGGTGAAACCGACGACCTCGTGGCCGTGCTGAGCCAGGCGGTATTCCAAGAGGTTTGATGCACTTCCCGGGACCTGGACCTCGCCGACCCACGGCTGATGCTCGGCGATCAGCTCCTTGTTGTTGGCGTGCGCGGTCATCGTCATCGGCCGGGTGTGCGGCACCGCCATCGGGATCGTGCCCAAGCCGATGGTCCGGCGTACCCCCAGGCGCTCGGCCAGCAGCCGGACGGCGGTGACGAAGCGCTCCCACTTCAGGTCCGGCTCCATGCCGGCCAGCAGCAGAAACGGCGTTCCGACGCTGTCGTGCAGCGCGTACAGGCTCAGCTCGGGGTCGTCGTATTTGGTGAAGTGATCGGTCTTGAAAGTCATCAGCGGACGCCGGGACCGGTAGTCCAGCAGCTCGTCGATCGCGAACGACGCCACGAGTTCGGTGTCAAGCGATTCCCTGAGGTGCTTGGCTGACAGCCGGATCGCGTGGCCGGCGTCGGAGAAGCCTTCCAGGGCGTGGATCATCACCGGACCACGGCCGTCAGCTGACGACAGCTGCGGCGCGGGAAACTCCAGCTCATACATGCCGCTGCGGTCGGGCCGGTATTCGTCGCGGTCTTCAGCCATCGTTCTCGCCTCCTTTCGGCGCTCATCGCCGGTTTGCCGGTGACTTCCAGTGTCGCCGGGGAACGCGGTAGCCGCCACCGAACGGCGATTTGCGAACGCGGGTAACCCCTGTTATCTGAACGTGAAACAAGGGCCGCTGTGTTCCACCCGGTGCGACACGGCCAGCCACAAGCGGTCGGGTCGGGCATGATCGATCGTGATGCATGTCCGGTCGGCGTTGGTGATCGTCCTGCTCAGTACGGCTTTCTGGCCGCTGGGCTGCGCCCGGGCGCACCCACCGGGAGCCGCCTCTCACCCGCCGCCGCCACCGCAGACGTCGGTCACCGCCGGGCCGGTCGACGCCGATCCGCTGGTGGGCGCCGTTTTTCTCGGCGCGGCCGACCTGCATACCTGCACCGGGTCCGTGCTCGACTCGAGCACCAAGAACCTGATCCTGACCGCGGCTCACTGCCTCTCGTCGAACACGCCGACGACCTTCGCTCCGGGATTCACGGAACAGGCAGGCAGTGCAAGAAGGTGGACTGTTGACACGATCTACCTCGACCCGCGGTGGGTGGTCAGGCAGGATCCCCTCGCGGACTTCGCCATCGCGCGGGTCAGCCGGCCGGACGGCCGCTCGGTCGAGTCGGCGGTGGGGAAGGGGTTGACGCTGGGCACCGCGCCCGCCGTCGGGACCATCGTCGCGGTCACCGGCTACCCGCTGAGCGTGGGCGGCGCGCCCATCGGCTGCCGGGTCGGCACGGGGACAGCGCCCGGCGGTTTCCCGTCGCTGCACTGCGTCGGGTTGGTCGACGGAACCAGCGGTGCGCCATGGCGGACCGACACCGCAGTGGTCGGCCTGATCGGAGGGCTCGACGGTGGCGGGTGTGACGGAAAGGACTCGTATTCACCGCCGTTCGACGGCCACGTCGCCGACCTCCTGCACCGGGCCGAGGCCGGCGGCCCTGGGGACACCGCTCCAGAGGTGTTCGAGGACGGCTGCTGACACCTAGGTGCGGAACTGGTTGAGCGCCCGCATCTTGTTCATCACATCGAGCGCTGCGACCTTGTATGCCTCCGCGAACGTCGGGTAGTTGAACACCGCATCCACCAGATACTCGATGGTGCCGCCACAGCCCATTACCGCCTGGCCGATGTGCACGAGCTCCGTGGCGTTCGTCCCGAAGATGTGTACGCCCAGCAGCTTGAGGTCGTCAGTGGAGACGAGCAGTTTGAGCATGCCGTAGGAGTCGCCGGCGATCTGGCCGCGCGCCAGCTCGCGGTAGCGCGACACACCCACCTCGTAGGGAATCGAGTCCTTGGTCAGATCCACCTCGGAGGCGCCGACGTAGGAAACCTCCGGGATGGAGTAGATCCCGATCGGCTGCAGCTCCGGCATCCCGGACGCGGGCTCGCCGAACGCGTGGTACGCGGCCAGCCGGCCCTGGTCCATCGACGTGGCGGCCAGCGCGGGGAAGCCGATCACGTCGCCCACGGCGTAGATGTGGTCCACCTTGGTCTGGAATTGGTCGTCGACGAAAATCCGGCCACGGCTGTCGGCCTCCAGGCCCGCGTTGGCAAGGTCGAGATGATCGGTCTGGCCCTGCCGCCCGGCTGAGTACATCACCGTGTCGGCCGGGATTTGCTTGCCACTGGCAAGCGTGGTCACCGTGCCCGCAGAACCGACATCGACGGCCGTCACCTCCTCGCCGAACCGGAACGTGACGGCGAGGTCGCGCAGATGGAACCGCAGCGCCTCGACGATCTCAGGGTCGCAGAAGTCCAGCATCGAGTCGCGCTTCTCGACGACGGTCACCTTGGTGCCGAGCGCGGCGAACATCGACGCGAATTCGATACCGATCACGCCCGCGCCGACAACGACCATCGATGCCGGGAGCGCCTTCAGGTCGAGGATGCCGTCGGAGTCGAGCACCCGGTTTTCGTCGAACTCGACGCCGGGTGGCCGCGCAGGCTTGGTGCCGGTGGCGATCACGATGTAGGAGCCGCTGACGTTGCAATGGTCGCCGCGGTTCGGGTCTTCGACCTCCAGGGTGTGCTCGTCGACGAAGCGGGCGTGGCCGGTGTACAGCTCAACGCGGTTGCGCATCAGCTGCGACCGGACGACGTCTTGCTCCTTGCCGATGACGTGTTGCGTGCGGGCCAACAGGTCGGCCGTGGTGATCTTGTCCTTGACGCGATAGCTGGCGCCGTAGAGCTCGCGCTGACTCATTCCGGTGAGATAGACGACGGCCTCGCGCAAGGTCTTCGACGGGATCGTCCCGGTGTTGACGCACACCCCGCCCAGCATCCGGCCGCGCTCCACGACTGCAACCGACTTGCCGAGCTTTGCCGCGGCGATCGCGGCCTTCTGCCCCCCTGGGCCCGAACCGATGACGACGAGGTCGTACTCCATAGCCATGAGAAGAGGTCTACGCCGTTTTGCCGAATCTCGCACGCTGCCGACGTCAATACCCCGTGAACAAACCGTGGCGACGGTGTCGCGTTGCGCACGTCTCGCGCGGGCAGGTGGTTCGGTCACAGCCTGACGCTGGTCGGGCAGGTCGGAACGCTGCCGTGTTCACCGCGGCGGTGCAGAAAGTGGGACGCATCACAAAGGTCAGGGGATTCATCCCCAATTCCGCCTTTGTCCACAGTGGGCGGCGTTGCGGCCGTCGCAGCGTCGTTGCCGACGGTGCTGCCCGTCACGGTCTGGGCATGACCACATCACAGCCCGACTTCATGCTCAATCGGCCCGGTGCATTGATCGCGGCCCTGCCTGCTGTCCTCGGTTTCGTTCCGGAGAAGTCACTCGTGCTCGTCACGGTTGATCGCGGCGAAATGGGCGCGGTCATGCGGGTCGACCTCTCACCGCGGCTCGCCGACACCGTCGACGGGATCGCCGAGGTGGCGGCCGCGGCCAGACCGGACGCGGCGATCGCCGTGATTGTGGACGCCGAAGGTGCGTTGTGCCCGATGTGCGGGGATGATTTTCGCGAGCTGGCGCAGGCGCTGACGGATGTGCTTGCGCTGCAAAAGATCACGCTGCTGGCGGTGCATGTGGTCGACCGGATCGCGGCCGGTGGCCGTTGGCATTGCGCCGACATGTGCGGGGAGCGCGGCACCGTGGATGACCCGTCGTCGTCCCCGTTGGCGATGGCCGCCGTGCTCGACGGCCGTCGCCTCTATGCGCGGCGCGAGGAGCTGCAGGAGGTCATCGAAGTCAAGGACACCGCCCGCGTTGAGCGGCTCGCGCGGCGGATTCGCAAGCAGCTCAAGGTGCGTGGCGACCACGATGACGACTCCGCACGACGCGACATCGAAAACGTGATCGATGCGGCCAGCCGAGCGTGCGATGGCACGGAGCTGTCCGACGCCCAGGCGGTCGAGATTGCGTGCGGATTGACCGATATTCTCGTGCGGGACACGTTGTACGCGTTGGCTGTTAGCGACAAAGCGGCCGAGGCGGAGACGCTGTGGGCGATGCTCTCGCGGGTACTTCCCAAGCCGTGGCGGGTCGAAGCGCTTGTGCTGCTGGCATTTTCGGCTTATGCGCGCGGCGACGGGCCGCTTGCCGGAGTTGCGCTGGAGGCGGCGCTGCGGTGCAGTGGCGAGCACCGGATGGCGTCGATGCTGGACACTGCGTTGCAGTCAGGGCTGCGGCCGGAACGGATCCGGGATCTGGCCGTGACGGGCTACCGGCTGGCGGATCGGTTGGGGGTCAACCTGCCACCGCGGCGAATGTTCGGTTGGCGGGCAGGTTAGACCTTTTCGACCTTCACAGCATGTGCCATGTGGTGGGGGAGCTCCACGTCCTCGTGTCCGGGAATCACGATCGTGACGCCGCCGGCGGGATTGTTCTCTACCGTGACCCGGGCGTTGGGCACCACGCCGGCGTCCTTGAGCCGCGTGATCAGGTCGACGTCGCCCTGCACGTGCTCGGTGAGTTGGCGCACCACCACCGCGACCGGCGCGCCGGAGGGCAATTCAGTCAGGCGAACCAGATCGCCGCGGGTGGGCGCGGAGGTCGGGTCGACACCGAGTTCGGCGAGGCCCGGAATCGGGTTGCCGAAGGGCGATGTGGTCGGATTATCGAGGACCTGGACCAGCCGCCGCTCGACCTCCTCGCTCATCACGTGCTCCCACCGGCACGCCTCGGCATGCACCTCTTCCCACGGCAGCCCGATGATGTCGACCAAGAGCCGCTCTGCGAGACGGTGCTTGCGCATCACGGCGATCGCCAGATTGCGGCCTTTCTCAGTGAGCTCGAGATGACGGTCGCCGGCGACATGCAGCAACCCATCACGTTCCATCCTTGACACGGTTTGGCTGACGGTGGGACCGCTTTGTTCGAGGCGTTCAGCTATGCGGGCGCGCAGCGGAACCACGCCCTCTTCTTCGAGGTCATAGATGGTCCGCAGGTACATCTCGGTGGTATCGACCAGATCGTTCATGTGCGCCCTCCGTCGGCCAGAGTCTACCGGTCTAGCTGGCAATACGGTGGGCTAGAACCGCCGCGAGAAAGGCGTGTGGCGGGCCTGGCGATGAGCGCTTGCGCGAAGAGCATCGGACAGACGTGTGGCCCGCCTTGGGAAGGCGGGCCTGGCGATGAGCGCTTGCGCGAAGAGCATCAGACAGACGTGTGGCCCGCCTTGGGAAGGCGGGCCACACGCGTAGGGAGTTCAGCTGGCGTAGGAGCGCAGCCGGTCGGCGCGCTCGCCGTGACGCAGCTTGGTCATGACCTCGCGCTCGATCTGACGGACACGCTCGCGGGAAAGCCCGAACAGCTTGCCGATCTGATCCAGAGTGCGGGGCTGTCCGTCGTCGAGGCCGAACCGCAGCCGGATCACCTGGTGCTCGCGCTCGTCGAGCGTGGCCAGCACAGTGCGGATGTCGGTGTGCAGCAGCTCGGTGATCACCGCGTTCTCGGCCGACATGGCTTCGGCATCCTCGATGAAGTCGCCGAGCGGTGCCTCCTCGTCGCTGCCGACCGGCATGTCCAGGCTCACCGGATCGCGGCTGTGCTCGAGCAGATCGTTGATCTTCTCCACGGGAATGCCGGACTCGGTGGCCAGTTCCTCGTCGGTGGCTTCGCGGCCGAGGTTCTGGTGCAATTCGCGCTTGATCCGGGCCAATTTGTTCACCTGCTCGACCAGGTGAACGGGCAGCCGGATGGTGCGGCTCTGATCGGCCATGCCGCGAGTGATTGCCTGACGGATCCACCACGTGGCGTAGGTCGAGAACTTGAAGCCCTTTGCGTAGTCGAACTTCTCCATCGCGCGGATCAGGCCTAGGTTGCCTTCCTGAATCAGGTCGAGCAGCGGCATGCCGCGCCCGGTGTACCGCTTCGCCAGCGACACCACGAGTCGAAGGTTCGCTTCCAGGAGATGCCCGCGCGCGGCGTCGCCATCGCGAACGATCATCGCGAGCTCCCGCTTCCGCGTCTCGCCGAGGCGTTTGCGTGTCTCGAGCAGATGCTGGGCGTAGAGTCCCGCCTCGATCCGCTTGGCCAACTCGACCTCGTCGGCCGCGGTGAGCAATGCGGTCTTGCCGATGCCGTTCAAGTACACCCGCACAAGGTCGGCGGCCGGACTCTGTGCATCCAGATCGCCTTGAACTCGGCTGGTGGTGGCGTTAGCCATTGCGCCTCCTGATCACCTCGAACTGTCATGGAGTGCAACGCGTGGAACGCCGAGGAAGTTCCCGCACGACTGCCCGGGTAACCCTTCTGAACTGCAGTTATGCGGCGGTGACCTGAGAATGTGCTGAGAATAGAGCCAGAGTGTCCTAATTCGACTCGGAGTCAGCCTGATTCGAACGCTCGGATTGCGGCGCGGGCTGCGTACCGCGTTCGAGTTCTGCCCGTTTCGCTGTCGGGAACAAGGGCGTGCGGCGCGTCTGCTTGTCGAAGCGGCGGGGCTCCTCGGCCCGGCGCGGCGGACGGTCGTTGGCGATCAGCACGGCGATCCATGGCAACGGAACCGACGCCGCAACGATCAGCAATGAGATGAGTCCGTTGTGCCAGATGCCGTAGGCGACGGCGGCAAAGATCAGCGCCGGGATTCGAATCGTCATCAATGTCAGGTACTTCCGCACCCGCTGGCGGTATTCTTCCTCGTAGGGGAGTGCGGCGGCGGTGATCAGGACCGGCCGACCGTCGTCGTCGAAACCCAGCTCGTGGCCGTGTTTCATGACTCCACTGTTTCACAACCTGGCCCAAGCTGCGGAGCCGGTTTCTTACGGCGGCCTTACCGGGCACAATGGCATCCATGCGGACGCAGACGATCGAACGCACCAAGACCGATGAACGCGTCGACGACGGGACCGATAGCGATACTCCGAAGTACTTCCATTACGTGAAGAAGGACAAGATCGCCGAGAGTGCCGTGACGGGCACGCACGTGGTCGCGCTCTGCGGCGAGGTGTTCCCTGTGACGCGGTCGCCCAAGCCCGGGTCGCCGGTCTGTCCGGACTGCAAGCGGATCTACGAGAAGCTCAAGACCGGCTGACCCGCTCGGCCTCGGCAGGCTCGTTTTTCGTGTCGGCCGAGGGCTCGTCGCCGATGATCCCGTCAACGCGGGCGTTCAGCCACCACCTGAGCCGGCGCGCGTGCGTGTCCGACACGGGCCATTCCTCCTGAATCGCGTTGTTTAGCTCGGCCCCGATCACCACCGCGAAGCCCATGAAGAACGCGAACAGCAGAAATGCGATAGGGGTGGCCAGCGCGCCGTACGTGTAACCGGTGCTGGTGATCCATCGCAGGTATTGCTTCAGCAAGTAACTGGCCAGCAGGAAGACCAGCGTGGCGAGTAGGGCGCCGATTACGAGTCGGTGCGTGGGCAGTGGCTTCGGCAACGAGACGCGGTACAGCACTGTGACGATCAGCACCAGACCCAGACCCAGCACGGGGTAGTAGCCGTACTGCAAGACGTTGTCCCAGCTGTCAGGAAGCCACTGGGCGATCTTTCGGGGGCCGAGTGAGACGAGCGGCAAGACCACGATCGCGACGATCAGCATCACCACGTAGATGCCGAGCGCGAAGAAGCGTTGTCGCACGGGGTGGCGGAGTGGGGTCTGGTCGTGCGCTTCGACGACGGAGTCGACGAACGCGGAGATGGCCGACGAGCCGGCCCATAGAGACATCACGAATCCGAATGACACCACCTCGCCGCGGGCACCCGCCACGATGGCGGTGATCGTCGGCGCGATGATCTCGTTGACCACGCTCGGAGAGAAGAATCTGTTGGCCGTGCTGACGAGCTGGTTCTCGATGGCCGGCAGCGTGCCGGGACCGAACGTCGGCGCGATGTAGGCGAGGCTGCCGAGCAGGCCGAGCAGCAGCGGGGGCAGCGACAGCACCTGCCAAAACGCGGCCTGGGCGGACTCCGAGAAGATCGAATCGTCCCAGGCCTTAGACAGCGTGCGCAGGATGACGCGCCGGATCTCGTGCTTCGACGGTTTTGCCGGTAGTTGGTCGGTCATGACCAACCAAGCATTGCTGAACGATGCTGTTCCTGCCCAGCGACTGCGGCGGATTGGTCCGCGGTCAGTCCTCCAGGGGAACGCTGACCTGCAGAACCGCGGCCAGCTCGACCAACTTCGTCTCGTGTTCGTTGGCGTGGTGCTGGCAGAACAGCAGCTCACCCCCGGACGGCAGCTTGGCCCGTACGCGAGCAGCGGCACCGCAGCGATCGCAGCGGTCAGCCCGGGTCAGTTCCCGACTGGCAAGCGTTGCGTTCATGGTGTTCTCCGTTCTCGCGGTTGCGACTGGTATGGCCGGTCTCGCGTTTCTCTACTCTGACAGACACATTCCGGATCGGCCTTGTTCCACAGGCCCCTACAGGTGTGTCGTGTCTCACGTTTTGCATCGCCCGAGGTGGGCGCATGGTTACTCGTGTGTCCGTGTTGTTACATATCTGTGCGGCGCCGGACTGGCTGAACGCGCAGCGCGACGGCGAGCACCGACCCGATTCATTGCGCGATGTCGGATTCGTGCACCTGTCGACGCCCCAGCAGGTGCACCTGCCGGCCAACCGTCTCTACGCCGGCCGGACCGACCTCCTGCTCCTGCACATCGACACCTCGCGACTTGAGGCGCCGGTGCGTTGGGAACGAGGGGATGCAAGCGACCCGGCGTCGATCTTGTTCCCGCATCTGTACGGGCCGCTGCCGGTGTCAGCAGTGATCGCGGTCACCGAATATCGGCCCGGCGAGGACGGGCGGTTCGTGCGGGTTCAGCCCTCGGGAGCGTAGGCGTCGGCCTCGATCTCGACCCGCAGCGCGGGCTCGATCAGAGCGGAGACCTCGACCATCGTCGCGGCGGGCTTGATGTCGCCGAACACCGCGGCGTGCACGGCGCCGACCTCCTGCCAGCGCGTGATGTCCGTGACGAAGATGCGTGTGCGCACCACGTCGCGCAGCGTCGCGCCCACGTCGCGTAGCGCCAGCTCAATGCGCCGCAACGCATCCCGCGTCTGCGCGCCGACGTCGTCCCCGTTGCCGGTCGT
>Ga0210400_10005169_pt1 | contig 11127 bp, 3 predicted proteins | sample IncBWH26MmetaG_FD_155456 | JGI IMG/M metagenome (GOLD analysis project Ga0210400, IMG submission 155456) | Forest soil microbial communities from Barre Woods Harvard Forest LTER site, Petersham, Massachusetts, United States - Inc-BW-H-26-M | ecosystem: Environmental > Terrestrial > Soil >...
GTCGGAATCTCCCAGTTACTGCCACCGTAATATGTGGAAAAGATCAGAGACTTGCCATCGGTCGTGAGTTTAGACAGGAAGGCGTTGTCCCAGACTGCTTTGAAATCGCTCTGAAAGGCGTTCTTAACTGGGAAATTTGCGGATCGCGTTCTGCCATCGATGATTACACCTGAAGAATCGACTGCGATGCCATAGGCATTGTCCCATCCGTTTCCGCCGATCTCCGCGAAGAACACGACTCGCTGGCCGTCGTTGGTCATCTTGAGGACGAAGGGCGTGAGCGTTTGCGTTTGCGACTGCTGAAACGGGTTTAATGAAGGCGCTTGTGGACTTTGGGTGCCGCCTGCGGCATAAATTAATACGCTCGCATCGAGCTTGACATCAAGGATCGACTCATCGCCAGGGCCGCCGAGATAGGTTGAAAACTCGAGGACCGGATCGACCGTCAATGGTTGAGAGTGATCGAAATGCGCGAGGGCGAGTTGCACCCGCTCGCCACGAACCAGATAGTCGCACTCAATCTCCCGACCGTTCTGTAGAACTTTGGGACGGCGTTGCTTCAGGCCGGCAACAAGCAGATCGCCGTTCGAGTCGATTTGAACCGCCTTGTTGTAGGCGAGCTTGATCTGGTTCGGGTCGGCGCCGGGCTTCAGAACAAAATCGTACTCGATGTCGTGGCCGCTGGCGTAATAAACCAGGTCGATGCCCGAGTAGACGTTCTTGTACCACATGCGACCGTAGTGCGGGATGCCGGTGTGCCAGTCCTTCTCGCTGCGGCCGATGAAGTAGCTGCTGATGCCTCCAGTCGGCTCTTCGAGTACAACCGTGGCGTGCTTGTTTGCACCGACCAAATCCATGCGAATATCGCGCACGGCCATCTTGTCGTGCGCGAAGTAGACGTAGCCGCCGGGCGTGTGCGCCAGGAACTGGACTGACGGATGCACCTGGCCTTGATTCGGTTCGAACCAGAGAGGTTGACCGTAAGCGGCAGCGAAAACCGCGGCCAGTACAAGGAGTCTCATGGCTGACTCCACACGAAAGGCTTGCTCGAGGCATCGCCGGCAGTGAGGACGATCGTCGGTTGACCGGCGGCGGTGCCGTTGGGGAGTTGGATATTGATCTGGTTGGCACCTTGTACCAGACCGGGGGCGACGCCGGCGTACAGCACGGTGGCGGGCTGGTCGTTCACAGTAACTGACACGGGGAGCGTGCAGCGCGGCAGGTCGTCCGTGGTGAGCTCGCCGCAGCCGGTGGCGTAGAGGGTCAAGATATTGTCTCCGGCAGGAACGGCAGCGAAGATGCCGGGCGCAGAGGGTGCGACGTCGAGCTTGAAAGGCGCGGACGATCCGCTCTGTGCGCTGGTGGTCAGTCCGGTGACTACGTATGGAATAGTCACGTTTACTTGAGTTGCAGACGAGTAGATCACCTTGGCCGGTACAAAGTCGAAGGTCACGTTCTGATCAAGATTGGTGCCGAAGATCGTCACGATCTCGCCGGGTGCGACCGGGCCTGTAGCAAATGAGGCGGCGTTTACGACAGCTGTGATCTGGGGCGCGGGAACACCGATGGCCACGGAAACCGGATTGGAGACATCGGAATCGGTATTCTTTACCGTGAAGACGAAATTGTTGGTACCGTTCAGATCGTTGGCAGGAAGCGTGATGCGCAGGGTTGAGGAATCGACAAACTGCACGGGGGTGAACGAAACCGAATAAAGAAAGACGATCGTGTCCTTCGTGAAGCCGGAGCCGTGGAAGGTGACGGTAGTCGGATCGGAGTTGATAGGAATGAAGGATGGGTCGGCGGAGGTGAGAGTGGGCGCCGCCGCGAGCACGGTGAGCGTGATATCGACGGTGGCTGGAGTGCCTGAGGATGGGAGCAAGCTCAGGCTCGTCGTATAAGTGCCGGGCGCAAGCCCGGCCGGATTCGGAGTAAGAGAAACTGTTGCTCCTACCGTGGAGACGCTCAGCCAAGGGACGGGACTCGTCGCAGTGAACGCCCCGCCCGCGACGGTGATGGACTGTGCTGAGGGAACAGCTTGGCCCTGAATGTAGCGGAACAGCAGCCGGCCAGACGAGGGCGTGAGCGGCGAAGGTGCAACGGGCGTGTTGTCAGAGATTTTAGCAAGGATTCCGTCGTATCCACCGCCGTTCTGTGGTTGATACGCTTTGACAACGGGAAAGTTGCTCGAGTTTGTAGTCCCGCCGATGTACACAGTGCCGCCGACATCGAGGGTCATCTTGCCAGCGTTCTCGTTGCCGGACCCTCCGAGGAGCGTCGAATAAACTAAGCTACTTCCGCTAGGAGTCAGTTTCGTGATGAAGAGATCGTCCATCAAGACGCCACCGCCGAGAAACGGCTGCAGCGAGTTTTTCAGGGGAAAGTCTGCAGAACTGGTCCAGCCATCAACATAGATGTAGCCATTCGTATCGACTTTGATATCACGTGCCGAGTCGGACGCGCTGCCCCCCAGGTAGCTCGAATAGAGAATCTTCGAGGCAGCAGGATCGAGCTTGATAACAAATGCGTCGGTATTGCTTCCGGGCATTGACTGAAAAGCGTTAGGTGTTGTAAGAAGCTTGGGATCATCGATTTCCCCGGTTACATAGATATTGCCGGCAGCGTCGGATGCGACGCCGTTGGTCCCGCCACTCGCACCATCGCAAAGATACGTTGAGAAAATCACGTCACCCGTGGAAGAGAATTTAACAAGTGTAGGTGACCCAAAGCCCGCTCGTGCAGTGTGTGTGCTCTGAACCGCATTGCGGAGTGGGAAGTCATCCGAAACAGCGAGGCCGCCAATATATACGTTGTCTCGTGCATCAACCGCGATCGCCCAGCACGTATCAAGCGCACGGCCACCCCAATACGTGCCGACCAGAAGGGCACCGGTGGATGAGACCTTCACGAGGAAGCAATCCATGGGGCCGCCCAAGGTCGATTGAGCCGCATTTTTTAATGGAAGATCCTTCGACTCCGTGTAGCCACTCAGCCAGACGCTTCCCTGCGAATCCATCGCCATACCGGCTTGCGGGAACTCCCAATTGCTTCCACCATAGTAAGTGGAGAAGATGAGCGACTTACCATCCAGGGTCAGCTTGGAAAAGAACGCATTGTCCCAGACGGCTTTGAACTCGTTCTGAAAAGCATTCTTGACTGGAAAATTCGTGGAGCGCGTTCTTCCTCCTAGAATTACACCGGAACCGTCTATGCCAACGCCGGTAGCTTCATCCCATCCGTTGCCGCCAACCACGGCGTAAAATACCACCCGCTGACCGTCGTTGGTCATCTTGATGACGAATGGCGTCAGTGTCTGAGTTTGTGATTGTTGAAACGGGTTCAGCGTGGGTGACTGTGGGCTCTGTGATCCACCGGCGGCATAGATGAAGCCATTGCTGTCGAGCTTGACATCGTCGATTGATTCGTCACCGGGGCCGCCCAGATAGGTAGAGAATTCGAGCACGGGATCAACGGTGAGCGATTGAGAGCGGTCGTAATCGGCGAGGTCGAGCTGCACGCGCTCGCCGCGGACAAGGTAATCGCAGGCGATCTCGTGGCCGTGCTGTAGCACTTTGGCCCGATGCTGCTTCAGGCCGGCGATGAGGAGGTCGCCGTTCGAGTCGATTTGGACTGGCTTGTTGTAGGCGAGTCTGATCTGGTTGGGGTCGGCGCCGGGTTTCAGGATGAAGTCGTATTCGATGTCGCGTCCACTGGCGTAATAGATCAGGTCGATGCCTGCATAGACGTTCTTGTAACGCACTCGGCCGTAGTGCGGGATGCCGGTGTGCCAGTCCTTTTCATTGCGGCCGATGAAGTAGCTGCTGATGCCTCCGGTCGGCTCTTCGAGTTCCACCTTGGCGTGCCTGCTCGCGCCGACGAGCTCCATTCGGACATCCCGAACAGCCATCTTGTCGTGCGCGAAATAAACATAGCCGCCGGGAGTGTGCGCCAGGAACTGCACGGACGGGTGGGCCTGCCCTTGATTTGGCTCAAACCACAGCGGTTGAGCATGAGCAGCAGCACAGACGGCAAAAAGCAAAACGAGTCTCATGGCTGGTTCCACACGAAAGGTTTGCTCCGTGCATCGCCGGTGGTGAGGACGATCGTGAGCTGGCCCGAGGCAATGCCGGCGGGGAGTTGGATATTGATCTGGTTGGCTCCTTGAACGAGGCCGGGAGCGATGCCGGCGTAGAGGACTGTGGAGGGCTGATCATTCACCGTCACCGAAACTGGTAGAGCGCAACGCGGTAGGTCGTCGTTGGTGAGCGCGCCGCAGCCCGTGGCGTAGAGGACGATCACGTTGTCGCGGGCGGGGACGGCGGCAAAGATACCGGGGGCAGACGGTGCGACTTGGAGCACAACCCACGTCGTTCCCATCTGCAACAGCGTTGTAGGGCCTGCCACGGAGTACGGAACCGTCAGATTGATCTGTGTTGGCGACGAAAAGAATGACGTAGCAGACGTTCCGTCGAAGCTAACGCTATTGAGCAGGTTCGTGCCGAAGATGCTGATGATCTCGCCCGGCGAAACCGGCCCGGTAGCAAAAGTTGCGGCATTCACAACACCTGCCGCGGTCACCACAGGAGCCGGGATTCCAATCGTGAACGTCAGCGCCGTGGACGCCGCAGATTGCGGGTTCACTACCGTGATCTGAAGCGTGGCAGCTTGTATCAGGTTGGACTTGTCCATAGTAAATTGCAAAGAGCCGCTGTCCACGACTTTGGTCGGAAACGCGGCGCCGTTCACTTGAACGACTGCTCCTTGTTGAAAGCCCGACCCCGTCACGGTAATGATGGTCGTGTCAGAATCCACTGGAACGCTAGCAGGCGAGATTCCCGTAATGATCGGTGCGCGGCCGAGAACAGTCAAGTTGACTTGGATATTAGTCTGAAGATCGATCTGAACCTGACCCAAATACTGACCAGGACTGAGGCCCGATGGATCAACGGAGATCGTCAAAGTCGCGGGAGTCACTCCTATGTCGCTCACTACCTTGAGCCACGTGGCGGTCGAGTGTGCTGTAAAACCTATGCCCGGTGGTGAGCTAGTCACGCTGGCGATCTGCGGTTGCGGGGCGGCAGCGCCAATCACATAGCGGAACGGCAGACTGATGGGCGAAGTGTTGAGCGGAGAAGCGGGAAGAACATCGGGAGCAAACTTTGCGACCATGATGTCACCGCCACCGCCGTATGTCGTTTGGATGGCGTTCTTGGTCGGATAGTCTGTTGAGCTAGTGGATCCAGTAATGTAGATGCCGCCAGCAGCGTCGATTGCGATGCCATCGGCCCATTCGTCTCCGCCTCCGAAGAAGGTCGAGAAGATCAGCCCTCCATTGGGTGACAGCTCAGTTATCGTTGCGTTCGCGCTCGAAGGGTTCCCGAGAGCCGTGAACGGCTGAATAGGGTTCTTGACTGGAAAATCCGCGGAGATCGTATAACCGGAAATGTACACATTACCAGCGCTGTCCAACGCCAGGCCGCCCTCGCCGTACTCCGGACCGGAGCCACCGAGATAAGTTGCGAAGGTCACCGATTGGCCATCGGGAGCGAGTTTCATCACGAACTTTTCCTGCACAGAGCCATTGAAAATGGCTTCGACTGGGTTCTTGACGTAAAGCCCGCCCTCCGCCCATCCCAAGACATGTATATCGCCGAGAGAGCCCACGGCGAGTCGCGTGACAAAGCAGTCAGCCGAACCTCCCAGAAATGTCGAGTAGAGCAATGATCCAGTGGACGAGAACTTGCTTACGAACGCTTTGGCGTGGAAGGGTAGAGAATTCCGCACAGGTTGAAGGGCATTCTTGACCGGTAGATCATCGGATTCAGTCCCGCCGCCTATGTAGACATTTCCCTGATTGTCCGTAGCGACAGAGCCTCCAAAATCTCGCCCAGTACCGCCGAAATACGTGGCGAACACGAGCTTGCCAGTGGGTGAGACGTTAACCAAGAATGCATCTGGCGCGCCCGTCAGTGTTGCCTTTATCGGGTTTTTGGTCGGGAAATCAAACGAGCTGGTGTATCCTATGATCCATCCCGACCCGTCTGGCCCAACGGCGACGCCGCGCGCCCAATCGTCGCTGGCGCCACCGGCATAAGAGGACACGACGATAGATCTGCCGTCTGCCGATACCTTCGCGTAAAACCCATCGCCAAAACCCCCGCCAAAAGTTGGTTGGGCCGCGTTCTTTGTCGGAAAGTCGGTCGAGAGCGTGACCCCAGCGACCCAGGCATTGTTCGCACTGTCCAGAGCGATGCCCTCGCTGTAGTCATCGCCAGCCCCACCCAGCACGACAAAAAAGGCGACTGCGTCCCCCGACGGCGTGAGCTTCAGTACGTAGACGTCCTCGCTAACACTCGAGACCTGCTGAAAAGGATTCAGACTTGGAGACGCTGGCGACCGGGCAGAGCCGGTAACGTAAGCGCTCCCGGCGCTGTCAACTTGAATGCCCGAGCCCCATTCTAGCGCTGGGCCACCGAGATACGTGGAATATTGCAGAACTGGATCAACCGTGAGTTGTTGCGAATGGTCGTAGTCGGCGAGGGCGAGTTGCACGCGCTCGCCATTGACAAGATAATCGCAGGCGATCTCCCGGCCGTTCTGCAAGACTTTCGCCCGATGCTGCTTGAGGCCGGCGACGAGGAGATCACCTGTCTTCGAGTCGATTTGAACGGGCTTGTTGTATGCAAGTTTGATCTGGTTTGGGTCCGCACCTGGTTTCAGAATGAAATCGTATTCGATGTCGCGTCCGCTGGCGTAATAGACCAGGTCGATTCCGGCGTAGACGTTCTTGTAGCGGATGCGGCCGTAGTGCGGGATGCCGGTGTGCCAGTCCTTTTCATTGCGGCCGATGAAGTAGCTGCTAATGCCACCAGTCGGCTCTTCGAGTTCCGCCTCGGCGTGCCTATTTGCGCCGACCAGCTCCATGCGGATGTCGCGGACAGCCATCTTGTCTCGCGCGAAGTAGACATAGCCGCTGGGCGTATGTGCCAGGAACTGGACGGACGCATGCGCCTGCCCTTGATTTGGTTCAAACCACAGCGATTGCGCTGACCCCGATACTACGGTGAGAAAGCAAACAATTGCAAACCGCATTAGAACACCATTCTTAGAGCTAACTGGATCGATCGGGGTCCGCCCACCTGGTAGAGCGGATTCAGTCCGCCGTTTACTCCACCGCGACCCAAATCGCGCGAGAGCATGTGAGTCGAATAACCGAACTCAGGACTGAACAGCGAGCCCGACGGATCGGCGAAGTTCGGATGATTCAGCACGTTGAACATCTCCGCGCGGAATTGCAGCTTCAGCCGTTCTACCAGAGCAAACTCGCGCCGGATCGTAAAGTTCACTTGATTGAGATTGAAGCCGCGTAGCACGTTGCGACCGAGCGTCCCCTGGCGGCCGGGAAATGTATTCGGGAAATCGAAACCATCGGCGTTGAAGCGCCGGCCTCCGGCGACGCTCGGATCGGCGAGGTACAGTGGAACGCCGGGAATGATATCGGGCCGGAAATTATACAGACCGAAGCCGAGGTCGCGATAGTAGGTGACATCGATTGGGGTAGCCGATCGCCCGATCACCACTCCATCCAGCGCCCAATTGCTCAGAAAGACGGTGGGCCAACGGGGTAGATCATAGGTGAAGGCGCCCGATAGAGCGTGCCGGATGTCAAAGTCTGACGGGCCGTAGTCGCGCAGAGGGTCTATTTGTAGCGCCGAAAGGTACGATGCCGAATCCGTGGAGGCGTTGTCGAGCGAATGCCCCCAGGTGTAGGCGGCCATGGCGTGCAGGCCTTTCGACAAGCGATGTTGATACTGCACTTGAAGCGAATCGAAATTGGAGAAGCCGGTGTTGCGGATAAGATAAGCGTAAGTGAAGTTGTCGTTCGGATTGACGAAGTAATCCTGGCGCAGCAAGTTGCGGCCGGCCGCGCCGACATAAGAAACCGACACCACATCGTTGTGCCCCAGCGCTTGCTCGATCGCGACGTTCCACTCATGCGTCACCGGCAGCTTCAGACCACCGATCGCGCCATAGATCGACGCGACGGGTGGCGCAAGTGAGAACGGCGGCGCCATCACGGCCTCGGGCGGTAATGGATAAAAGGTGCTGTAGAAACTCTTCAGCCGATAGTAGGGGAAGCTCGCGGCTGCCTGTCCGAGAAGTCCGCTGCCGAGATCGTAGAACATCCCCCAACCGCCGCGCAGCGTGGTCTCCCAGGACGGAGTGCGCCGAAGCTCGTAGGCAAGTCCGACTCGGGGCGCGATATTTCGCCAGGTTGTCTCGTAGAATTTCGTACGAGCCGGAGCGAGCTGAAGATTCCTCGGCGTCTGATAATTGGTGAACGTGTAGAGCGGATGGCCCGGTCCGCCCTCGGGCGCCGGATTGATCTCCCACCGCGCACCATAGGTGAGCGTCAGGCGAGGCCGGATCTTCCAGGCGTCTTGCGCGAACAACGAAAGATTGCGGAAGAGAATCGAGCCGGGATCTTGCGCTTCGACAATTACGCTGGATGCCACGCCCACAGCCGCCGCTTGAGGAGTCGTGAAGTACGCAAACTGATCGTAGCCGCGCGCTCCATTATAGGTTCCGATACGCCGCCAATCGACGCCGAACTTGAACTGATGGCTCCGGGCGATGAAAGACAAACTGTCGGCGATGTTGTACTGCCGCTGAGCGTTCGCGACGTTCTTGCCGAGGTAGTAGCTGGAGTTCAGGCCGGAGGGAATGAAGAACCCGCCGAATGCGTCGTTGATGTTCACGTACGGCGGGAAAAGCACGCGTGGATCGAGTGGCGTGGCGCCGCCAAAGTTGTCGAGCCGGCTGTAGCTTTCGCCAGTCGTCCGGCTGAAGTTGGCGCGCAGATCGTTCGTAAGGCGCGTCGAGAGCAGGACGGTGGCTCCGAGCGTGATCGTATCGGTGCCGGAAATGGTGTCGGTCGGATTATTAATCGCAAACAGGCGCGCCGTGGTGATCGAAGGCGCGTGATTGTATCGTCCGAACAGCGTCGCGCGCTGGCCGATCATGTGGTCCACTCGAATGCTCGTAGCGTCGAGCGACGACCGATCGGTATAAGTCGCAACAAACGGCGCAAAGCCAAACCGCGTCGGCGGCCGGTTCGGGATCGGAAACGAATTGAGGAACGGCTGCATCGACCGAACGGCCTGCTGGCGCGTGTCGATGGACGGAACGTCGGTCACTTCCACCTGCGGCTGGAGTAAGCGCAGGCCCTCGTACGACACGAAGAAGAAGGTCCGGTTGCGAAGCACTGGACCGCCGAGCACTCCGCCAAAATCGTTCTGTCGAAGACGGGGCTTCGGAAGCGACTGCTGGTTGGCGAACCAGTCGCGGGAATCGAGTGCATCGTTGCGGAAGAAATCGAAGAGTGAACCGTGAAGCGTGTTAGTTCCTGAGCGTGTCGCGATCGAGATCTGCGCGCCGGGCGTGCGGCCGTACTCGGGAGCATACGTAGAGGTTTGGACTCGGAACTCCTGCATGGACTCGACCGCTACCAGCGTGTTCGTGCCACCGGTTGCACCCAGGCCTGGCAAGGAGCCGGAGGCCGATTGCACTAGCGTCAGCCCCGCGCTAACGCCAATGTTCGCGCCGATGCCGTCGATGGTGAAGTAATTCGCGTTGGCGCGTTGGCCGTTGACGCTGAACTGGCCTTGCTCGCCGAAGTTCGCCTTGGTCATGACGACTCCCGGCGTCAGTGCGATCAAGGTTTGGAAGCTGCGGCCGTTGAGTGGCAGGGTGTCGATGAGCTGCCGGTCGATTACAGTACTCACGGCGGCCGACTCCGACTGCACGAGTGTAACGCCGGCCAACACATTCACGGACTCGCCGACCGACGCTAACGCCAGGACAATATCCAAACGCCCCGTTTGCCCGACTTCGAGTTTTAGGCCATTAGTTTGCGTCGGCCGGAATCCGCGCGCTTGAGCCGCGAGCGCGTATGTTCCCGGTGGAACGAAGGGGAAGGTGTAGTAGCCCTCCTCGTTAGAAGTTGTAGTTCGCTCAATCGCGTTATCTTCATTACGAAGCGTAACCGCCGCTTTTGCGACAAGAGCTTGCGACGGGTCACGCACGATTCCAGACAACTCTGCCGTCTGCCCGTAAGCCAAGGAGACAGCCGCGAGACTCATGAAAGCACGCAAAAAACGACTCATGTGTTGAAAACCTAGTGGCGGGCGCGGGTTGAACACAGAATAACACTGCCGGCATTGGGAAACTGCCTGTCTTGCCAATTAAAGAGGGACGCTACTATGGAGAGGACGGATGAGGGTCCGTTTTTTGTGACACAGGATTCAAAACTGTAGCTTTAGCAGTAGTTGAATCGAACGTGGACCACCAATTTGATAGAGCGGATTCAAGCCCCCTAAAGCTCGCCCCAACATTTGGGTCGCCTGTCCAAATAAAGGATTGGGATAGAAAGGCGAGATCTCAGCAATTAGGCCCGTCGGATCGCCGAAGTTCGGATGATTAGTCAGATTGAAAGCCTCAACGCCAGCCAAGAGCGAGAGCTTATCGTTCAACGAGAAACTGCGCCTAAGGGATACATCCAGCTGATAAGAGGGGAAGCCCCGCAGTGCGTTCCGCCCCAGCGTTCCTTGCACGGACCCTTCGGGAATGAGGAAGGCGCCGAACTGATTTGGATCGCTGGGGTTGGGGGTTCCGTTGATACGCCTTCCACCGGGGACGTTGGGGTCTGAAACATAGAGAGGAACACCCAAGATTTGGTCGGGGTGAAATTCGTAATACCCGTAGCCCAAATTGCGAATGATCGTCACGTTTGCCGGCTTGGCGGATTGCGCACGGAACATTGTATCGAATGACCAGTTCTTCGTGATGTGATTTACCAGCCGGCTACCGGCGAGACCTTGTGGTTCCCACGAGAGTGCAATTGCAAAATTATGGCGAACATCGAAGCTGGATGGGGCACGGTTTTGCTCCGGATTAATTCTTACGCCAGGGACAAGATCGTTGGAGGAATCCTCCGAGGCCGTGTCGAGCGATTTTGACCAGGTATAGGAGGCCAGCCCCTGAAGGCCATTCGATAATCGTCTCCGATATTGAAGCTGCAAGGCATTGTAGTCCGATTCGGCAGTATTCCTCGTAATGTTGACCGCG
>Ga0210400_10005171_pt1 | contig 11124 bp, 9 predicted proteins | sample IncBWH26MmetaG_FD_155456 | JGI IMG/M metagenome (GOLD analysis project Ga0210400, IMG submission 155456) | Forest soil microbial communities from Barre Woods Harvard Forest LTER site, Petersham, Massachusetts, United States - Inc-BW-H-26-M | ecosystem: Environmental > Terrestrial > Soil >...
GAAAGCGATCACGAGCAGTAGCCGAGGTTTCCCTAAAAAGAGTTGGATCACGAAAATTGGCACGGCGGTAAGGCTGAGGGTGATCATGAGTTTTAACGCGGGGGTGTCTCGGGAGTCCCGCAGAACTTCGTGGCCGAGTCGGTCGACGAACCGGTCGTAAGCCGTGGAGAGAAATTGATACGCGTCGCGTAAGGGACGAACCCTCCCGAGAAGCATGGCAGCGCCATAGCATCCAAAGGAAAGCAGTCCCACGAGCGATACGGCAGCAATGCTCGCCACAGCCATGAGTACTGTCCACCACCGAAATACGAGTTTCGGCATGGCTCCAAGCCTCATCGCACGCCAATGCGCCTTTGAGCGAGTGCCACTTCGCACGTTGTTCAAATCCGCTTCCGTTAACTTGTCCGCGACTTGCATGTTCGTCGTTTATGCCATCGAGCCAAGATTTCCATTTTGACTTCCCAGCCGCCCGACAGGTTACTCCTGACTGCCTGAGTTTTGCAACGCCTCAGCAGTGCTCTTTCGGTACGGCTCAGCGGTTCTTGAGGTTCCGGCAAAGCACAACCAGTAAATAAACGAGACGGCACTAAATTTGTGGCCCAAGGACGCGGTTGGCCCACATTCTGACAAGCCCGTCGCACATTGCAATCGCACCGAAGGTTCGGAACACTGGAAAAAAGTCACATTCCAAGCGAAACTAGGACTCCATGATGAAACTACTCAAGATTCTTCTGCCCGTCCTCTTAACTCCCGGTCTCTGTTCTGCGCAATCAATCCCTGCTATCAAAGCGAAAGCCCTCGACAACTCCGAAGTTGCGCTTCCCAATCCCGAGGGCCGGCAGGTCTTAATTCTCGTCGTCGGCTTCTCCAAGAAGAGCGGCGAGCTGTGCCAGGTTTGGGACAAAAATATCTCCGCCGAGTACCACGCCGATGGCCGCGTTAGCTACTTTGTCGTGCCGGTGCTCCAGAGCGCTCCCTCGTTTGTCCGCCCGATGATCCTTCACGGCATGCGCAAGGGCGTGCCTGCTCAGGAACTCCCCCATTTCGTCCCGCTCTATTCCAACGAGTCCGAGTGGAAGAAACTCGTCAGTGTCTCCGCGCCTGACGACGCTTACCTCATCGTTGCTACACCAGACGGCCACTCCGTCTGGCAATCTCACGGCCCCTACTCCGAGGCCATCTACGCCGAGCTCAAAAAATCCGTCGCCACTCTCCTCGAGAAATCGTCGACGCCCAGGTAGAATTGTCGAATTCCCAGTTTCCAATAACCCGTTTATCCGATGGGATGAGAAGGCCGGTCTCCAGCAAGTCTTCGTCGTCCCGAGGGGACCAAACTCTTTGCTGGGTTATTTTCCTAAATTGTACACGGGGGCAGCCCCGCCGCCCATGATGAACGTGCAACCACCGTGCCCGCAGACTTCTTGCTGCATCTCGATTTGCTTCAGTTGAATGAATTGCTCTGGAGATAAGTGCATGCTCTCGCGGTAGGCATTGTCGGCATTGGCACGGCTCTGCTCGGCTTGCAGGCGGGCATCCTCGGCGAGTTTCTTCTGCCTCTCCGTCTGGATGCGCTGCTCCTGCGCGGCCGTCTCGACGCGTTGATTTTTGATCGCGTCGGGGGGATTGGCTCGGCCAACCGTCATCGTAACAAGTTGTACGGGTAGCTTCTTGGCTGCAATAAAAGCAACTAACTGGTCGTGGATCTCGGCATCGATCGCATCCAAGGCCGTCGTCGAGATAGCCGTTTCATTCATCCCACGCTTACGTACGGCCTGTCGTACCATCGTCCGGAAAGGCTCATTCAAATTATTGTCATACCACTTATTCCCAAAATTTTTAATCAACGTCACGGAATCGATTACCTGCAAAACCATGATCGCGTGAAATGAAATCGGCACGCCGTCAGACGTCATCGTATCCGGAGATTCCATTTCATATTTTTGCGGCTGCATATTGACGTCTTCGCCCTCGGTAGACCACGCGGTATAGACGCGCCCCGTCTTGACAGGATCCGGATTGACACCCCCGTGTCCGAAGAAGTAAGGCTTCTCGATCAGGACGACCTCGTGCCCGGCATCGGGCGTATACGAACTGCAGCCAGTCAACGCAACGGCAATTGCGATCAGCATGAATCTCTTCATCGCTTTCCTCACAATCCCAACTTCTCCAATTTCGACTTTTCGAGGTTACCGGGATCATTATGCAACATAGTAAAACCGGCGCTCGGTGCATGACAAAGGCGCGTTGCGCAACCCGTCATCGGCCCCTGAATTCGAGTTGATACCAGCCGCACTGTCGCAAAGAAAAGCCAAGCTACTCTTCGAAACAGAAACATGGCATTCGATCTTGTCGAGAGTTCATAGCGCGCAGGCGATACGGCTTTGCTCGGGGTTGGGTTCTGCGCCCTATACGAGTTGATCGCGCTCTGGCTCACCTTGGCTATGAGGGGAAAGGCGTCGGGAAAAAATGCAAACTGACGATCTCAATTTCCATATTCCGAGAAGAGTTTATCAGGCAGGATCCAGCGTAGTCGCTGTGCCATGCTCCCGGAAATCCTTCTTTGGAAGCACGCGCTGCGCAGACCTTGATTAAATTACTTCCGAGTGCGCCATCACGATATCGGCCTTATTCTGCACGCCTCATGGCAAGCAGCGTCAAATCGTCCGTTTGCTTCATGCCCTCCTGAAAGCTCAGCAGGTCCCCGAGACATTCAGCGATGAGCCCGGCAGGCTCTATCCCCGTATGCCGGGCGGCCAGAGTCTGGATTCGGCGAAGGCCATACTCGGCACCCACGTTGTTCCGTGCTTCCGTCAAACCATCCGTATAGAGGAACAGACTATCACCGTGAGCCAGAGTGAGCCGATGGACGGGGAAACGCGTGTCACAGAACATTCCCAGAGGTATTCCTGTGGAATCCTTTGGCGTTACTTCATCACCGTGGATGTGGAGCACGGGAAGGTGGCCCGCATTGACAAACTCTACGGAACCATCCTGGGCAACTCGTCCCACAACCAGAGTTGCAAATTGTCCCGCGAGAGTGCTCTCGCAGAAAATGCGGTTGGCATCTTCCACCATGCGATCGAGTGGGAGATCACCTTCGGCAAGACTGCGAAACGTTGCATGGAGGTGGCTCATGAGCATCGACGCAGCAACACCCTTGCCTGAAACATCTCCCAGCATCAGAAGCAAGCCGCCGTCTGTTTCGAACAGATCGCAGTAATCGCCGCTTACCACGCCGGCGGGTTGGTAGTGGTAGCGCACGTTCCAGCCAGTTGGTGACAGGTCGGGTTTCGGTAAGAGACCGCGCTGAATGCGCGCGGCCAGGGAAAGATCGCTCTCCAGGGCTCGCTGTTCGGCGTTCGTTAGATGATCCAGACAGAACTGCACCAGAGGATCGGCGAGGAGGCGCTCTGTCTCAATGCTCTCGTGGCACGTTTCGCAAAGCCCGAATGTTCCTTGAGCGATACGGCTCAGCGCGGCGTCCACAGCCGTTAGCAATTGGGAAACAGAAGCATCGGCGTTGAGCGAATGCGATGCCTCACGAAGGCGCTCGCGGCGTTGTTCGAGCTCAGTGCGCAAATACGTTTGTTCTGCGGTAGCCATGTTACCTCCTGCCATAGGTTGCTGTTTTGCAGCGGAGCTTTCCATCTGATTTTCTCCTTCAAATTGAGAACCTGGGAGGTGGTCTGACAGCGCCGGTATTGGCTCTGAGCTTCTGACCTACGGCTGGAGCGCAAAAGAGCAAGTGGTCTCGCTAAGCCAGCACCGATCCCCATTTGATGTTTCAAATGTGTGAGACGGTTCAGAGGTTTTTGATATCTCCAACGAACGGATAAAGCCCAGTTCGGGCGCGATTGATTATAGGCAGGGGTCTACTGCCCTAGGGTCTGCGAGTTAAGCGGGGGGGCGGGAGCGCGCACGCATTCGTCCAGCACGGATGGCTTTCAAGAACGAGGTATAGTCGCGCTCGGTCTGGTCCGCATAAGCGATGGCAAACATCGCTATCGCCTTATCGAATGCTTCAGTCTTTCCCAGGTAGCCCGTAATCATTGCCGGATCGCCCGTGCGAGCATGCGCGCGAGCGAGCACCCACCCGCAAAGTTTCACGTATTCAAACCAATCTTGTTTGGACATCTCTTGGATATCAATTTTCATGCGCATGTCGCGGAGCTGACGAAAATAAAAATCATGGCCTTTGTCGTCGCTCGTCCAGCCAAGAAGTACATCACTGGCAGACTGAAGCATTCGCTGGCCGGTGACGACTCGCTGCCCTTGATTCGTATATCTGCTTTTGCCCGCGTAGGGTTCAAGCACAGATGCTGATGCCTCTTTGCATTGCAATAGCAGAGGATCGTTCGGCCCTGCCATGAGCAACGCAACCGTACAGCGAGTCCCGACGCTGCCCACTCCGACGACTTTGCGGGCGACATCAACAAGCTGGTACTTATCGAGAAGGGTGCGGCGCTCTTCGGGCAAAGTCTCCTGGTACCGTTGAAACATTTGACGCACACGTTTCCCCAAAGCTGCCATATCGCGGGGGTGATAAATAAGGGGAGGGTGATCGATGATTCGCGGGCGGCCATGCTGCATCACTGTGATTTTCGGAAATTCGCGTCCTGCCGTATTGAGCGTAGCTTTTGTCTCCAGCTTCTCCCATCGCTTCCTGGCTTCTGGTGTTTCCGAATTTTGGATGAAGAGTTGAGCGTTCAGCTGGGAGTACCACACTTGTAGCGCGGTCATCTCGGAATATTCGCGCATGTGCTTCCGGTAGGACTGGGCCGAAGTGCGTGCCGCGTCCGAACAGTGGCTTTCACCAACGCCTGCCTGACGCATTGCAAGTACGATGCTCGCTGCCAGGCGCTTGACATCCCATTCCCACGGCGCGGGAAGGGTCTCATCGAAATCATTAATGTCGAAGACGAGCTGCCGCTCAGGAGTTCCAAAACCGCCAAAATTGGCCACGTGACAATCGCCGCAGGCCTGCACGCGGATCCCCGTAACCGGGGTCGAAGCAAGATCGGCGGCCATGAGGGCAGCCGCGCCACGAAAAAAAGCGAATGGCGATTCGCGCATCCTGGCATAACGAATCGGCAGGAGAGTGGATAACCTCCCGCGGTCCGAAATTTTCAGCAACTCGGTGGGATCGGCACGATCCCTTCTGCAAGTCCATCGAGAATGCGACGATCGAGGCACTTTCTCACGAAGTTTCTTGCCCGCAGCCGAGCGATCCTTGGAAGTCAGGTGCGTCTTGTCTGATTTTTCTTGAATGACTCTCATAATAACCCGCGGGGATTGTTAATCCGGCAGAAGCAAACTGTCAATGTCACGGAGTTCAGGCAAGTGAATTCGAGACTCGAGTCGGGGTATTCGTCACTTCAGAATTCCTTTAATCCTCCAATGTAAGAATTCGGCCAGTCAAATCCCGCAGTGTAACCAGTACTAGTCTCAGGGTACTTGGAAAAATAGCTCCTGCGAGCCATTGAGCTCGATGAGCTTAATGGCGAATATCATGCGAGCTGGTAATGTACCCAGAAGGAACCACTTTGAACGGTCTCAATTTTCGCTATCAGCGAAGCGCGCAAGCAAGCGCGGGAACGCTTTGGTATTGCGCCCGCATGGTGATCCTCCTCGGTCCTCCCGGAGTTGGCAAAGGCACACAGGCGCAACGAATTGCTGAGCAATACGGTTTACAGCACGTGTCGACCGGCGACGTGTTGCGCGACAACGTCCATCGCGGAACAGAGCTTGGGAGAAAGGCGAAACCGATTATAGACCGAGGTGAATTGGTTCCCGATGACATCGTGCTGGCTATGGTACAAGCGCGAGTTGTCCAGTCTGATTGCAAAAACGGTTTGATACTTGATGGTTTTCCGCGAACTTTACGGCAGGCAAAGGGACTGGAAGGAATTTACCGTCTTTATAAATCCAGATCCACCACTGTGTTGAATATAGTTGCGCAGCCGGAGCTGCTGGTACGACGAATGACAAATCGGAGAATTTGTAAAATGAGCGGACATATCTACAACCTGGTCAATCGTCCGCCAATGCGACCGGACATTTGTGACGCGGACGGTAGTGAGTTGATGCAACGACCAGACGATACGGATGCTGTAATCCGGGAGCGAATACGAACGTACGAATGTCACGCTCGGCCTCTGATTGATTATTATTCTGCGCAAGGCCTGGTGCACGAGGTCCAGGGAGCAGCTGATCCGGATGCAGTGAGGGCAAACATCATGAAAGTTCTCGACAGGGAAGGCCCAACGAAATGATTGCGTGTTAGCGAGGACACAACCGGTCGTGTTTCCGGCGTCAAATGAAGAAGCTGAAGTCTAACAAGGAGCTCATTTTGGATATTCCCGCTAGCCAGAATCAAGGTAATACACATCAAAGGCTTTGGCAGGCCGTTATCGATACCGCTATCATCGAATGGATGCGCGGCCCATTCCGGCATAAACATAAGGCTGAATATTTTTTGTTCCGGGATGAAGATGACTTCGCATTCGTGTGTCGCTCGGCCGGATTAAACCCGGAATCGGTTCGGGAGAGTCTCTGGGCCGCACGCGCCAAAGCTGCTGTTGGGTCGCACTCGGATGCGGCATAACAATAATCCCGGCGCCCTTTTAACTGCGCAAACGTTCGAATGAAAGCGCTATTTTTGCAGGTAAATTGTTTCGGACGCGTTGTCATACGAAAGAGCCCTGAACCCGAATGCACGCACGCCCAGCAAGCCGTCGAATGTCGAGTCCGCGCTCCCCGGGACGAAGTAAGCCCTGTCCTTGCTGAAGTGTTGCCCTCCAAGAATAATGTCGGCCGCAGAAAATACCTGGACATACATTTTCTGCTCGACCAGGCTCACTCCTGCTTGCGAAGTTTTCCGCAACGCCGGCCATTCCTCGTCCGCGAAGTTGCCCCCAAAGAGCACGAGGCGGTCCGAGCCCGTATCCACCAGGAGACGCGCCTCCCTGCCATCGATCCTCACCTTCGTTACAGCAAGTCCAGCGCGTGCATCGAACTGCACGGGAATTCCCACGTGCGAAGTATCCCCAAATTCGATCTCTCTCTTGTCGTAGTCCAGACGGAAACTAGACTTTGACAGCACATCCAGTCCAATAATGCCGGCGATGGGGAGAGGGATGCCCAAATCCCGTTCAATCGGTGAAAGGTCCTGCACATACACAGGTACAGAGAGGGCGAGTATCGGACCAAGTTCAATCTGGGGGATGATGGCGACTTCCGCGGGTATGCTTTTGCCGGCTACCCTGAACGTCGAACGTACGGTTGCCAGCCCAAGCTGTCTCACTAGCCCTTCGCTGATGATGCTGGGGGCCGTACCGGTGTCCAGAATGAAATTCTGGCTCTCCGACGCCTCCCCCAATTTACCCTTGGCAACCACCAAAAAGTTACGGTAAATTCTCAGCGCGACAGTCTGCGGTTGCCAATTATCACAGTATCGGTCGGGGTTTGCTCGACAGCCTCTGGCGCTCGCGGGTCCAGGCGATGCAAGGACTCCGGCCAGTAAAAGCAACCCTGCAATCTTCGGTTGGGCTCTCATATTGCCGCACCTCCGCTTCGTGGTGCGGCTGAGGTTACGAGCCCTGCAAGGAACCACAAGAGTTTACGGGTGGATTCCAGATGTATTGTTTGTGGCCAGCTAACTCGTACTGAGCCGGGGAGTTATTTTGGCGAAGACAGATCAGTTTCCCTTCGAACGTCTAACTCTTTCTGACGTTGTCGCGTCAAATACACCGAGGTCACAATGGGTGTGTCCTATCCAGATCGATCTTCGATCGTTCGCTTTGGTCCTTTTGAATTGGACTTGCAGACCGGGGCCCTGCTGAAGGATGGAGTTCGCCTTCGCTGCCAAGAGCAGCCCCTGCAGGTTCTTGCCGCCCTGGCGGAACGACCGGGCGAACTGGTTACCCGCGAGGAATTGCGGCGCCGCGTCTGGCCCCAGGATACCTTCGTCGATTTCGACCATGCCCTGAACACGGCCATCAAGAAAATTCGTGCTGCTTTAAATGATGATGCCGATTCCCCTCGTTATATCGAGACTGTGCCCAGGCGCGGCTACCGGTTGATGGTGTCGGTCGGACAAGGGTCGAAATCATCACGCGGTCCGGCACTACCCAGCCAGGCAAAGCATCGGGGATTCGCGATGGCTGGAGTTTTGATCGTCATCCTGGCCATTATCGGATTTACGTGGAGGCTTGCCCCCTGGCATGGCGACGGGTCCACATCTCCGCAATTCCAGCGGCTGACTTTCGATCTACCCGAACTCGGTAATGCCCGCTTCACACCGGATGGGGGGTCAGTGGTGTACTCTGCCGGGTCGTTCCCACACAAGACGAATATCTACGCGCAACGTGTTGGAGCTCCTGGTCCTCAGCAACTCGGGATCACCAGTTCTAGGCTCCTGGCCGTATCGCCCCAGGCTGAACTCGCCGTCTTAGAGGAAGACCCGGATTCACAGCACCCTATGGAGATGTCCGGAACGCTGGCGCGCGTTCCGCTGAATGGGGGAGCGCCGCGCGAACTGCTTCCGAAGTCAGACGCTGCCGATTGGTCGCCCAGCGGTGAGCTCGCCGTAGTGAGACGAGTAGGCGGTAAGAGCCGCCTCGAATTCCCTGTTGGCAGGGTGCTTTACGAAAGCACCGGCCAGATTGCCACACCGCGTTTTTCCCCCGCGGGAGATTTGATCGCCTTCCTGGATCATCCTAGCGCCCCGGATGACCGAGGCTCCGTCGCTGTCGTCGATTTGAAAGGCAATAAGAGGACGCTTTCGGTGTTCTGGGAAAGCTTACGAGGCCTGGCGTGGAGCCCTCAGGGAGACGAAGTTTGGTTTGCCGCTGCCCGTTCAGGCGTCTCTCGGGCTCTCTATGCTGTTACATTGAACGGACAGGAACGCCGCGTTTTAACCGTTGCCGGGGGGCTGTCACTGCGGGACATCTCGCACGACGGGCGCGTCCTTATTTCCCGCGACAATGAGCGGCTCGGCATACTGTTCGTGGGCGCCGGTGAAACCGAACCTCGCGAGCTATCGTGGGAAGACTGGTCCATGGCCACGGACATCTCTCCCGATGGCAAGCGAATACTGTTCGGCGCGGAAGGAGAGAACTCCGGTTTCTCGTATCAAGTAGGATTGCGGCCGACGGACGGTTCAGCTCCGGTCATTCTTGGCCCGGGTGGCGCGCAGTCGCTGTCGCCCGATGGCAAGTGGGCCCTTTCCATCATGCCACCACCCGACAACCAGATCGTATTGCTGCCGACCGGCGCCGGAACCCCAAAAACTTTAGAGCGTGGTGCCGTCGATCACTACGTGTACGCCGGAGCAAAATGGTTTCCTGATGCCACTCAGATTGTGTTCGTCGGATACGAAGCAGGTCATGGCCCGCGCTGCTACGTGCAAAGCGTCGAGACGGGCAAGCCCCGCGCGTTCACTCCGGATGGAATGACGCTCTGCATGATTTCTCCCAGTGGACGCATTCTGGCGGTCACCGAAGATTCTCGCGCGTTTCTATACAACTCACAATCGAGTCAGCAGCCTGACAAAGAGTTCAAATTCGAACGGGGAGAGGTACCGAGCGTTTGGACTTCGGATGGCAAGTTTCTTTATCTTGTTCGGACCATGGAGGCGCCAGCAATCATCACGCGTTTTGAAATCGCCACGGGACATCGCTCGCTTTGGAAACAAGTCCCTCTGCCGGCCGCAAAAGCCGGGATAAAAAGCGAAGGAGTGGTCATCACCCCAGACGGGCAATCTTACGCATATACGTACAGCAATCACTCGTCGGACCTCTACCTTGTGCTGAACCTGAAGTAGTTGCCGAGAAGATTCCGCTCTTCGTCAATGCATAAGAACGAACGCAGGCCGTCAGTTTACCGAGGGCTTCTCGACATTGTCGATGACAAGGACATCAAATGGACCCGTTAGGGGTTCCAGCTTGAGGCCGAGTTGCTCCTTGAGTGCCTCCATAAATGTAGGTCCTGTGGGGTCGGGCCGGAAGTTTGCGTCGGGAGCCGAGGGAACATCAGGCTGAGGCGAAAACTCGATAGCGAAATCAAACTTTCCGGTGAGGCCCGTCCGATCCAAAACGGGGCGGTCCAAGCCGCTCGCCCCTCCGGTCATCGAACTCGCGATCAATTCCATAGGCACATTGCGTGCGCCCGCACGAAAGCGACCCGGTGCGCTCGGATTCATTCCCATAAGACCGCCGCATGTGGCCGGAAACCGGCTGTCGATTATCTGCGGCGGGTCCGTGGGAGAAGGGCTCCGAAATGTCGTTGGGCATGGTGAGTCGTCTGGATGCCGCTGCAGCAATGGACCCAGCGTTCCAGGCTGAGCTACTAGCAACTCGAATGCTGGAACCCGACGAGTTTCGTAGTGAATTGCCAGCCCGAAGTGATCGGCAAGCAGGGATTGCATCATCAGTCGCATCTGGTCTTTGGTGGGATTTCCTTGTGCCGTCCCCTGAATATCGAAACTAGTAGTGGTCACCCAATTGGGTAATTGCGGGAGCAGGAACTGCTCCTGATTGTCCGTGATTTTGTATGCGAACCTGATGTACACGACCAGCGGTAAATTTGCCGCTCTGAAGTGCCCTCCATTGGGGATATAAACATCGCCCGGCCCCAAAGGGAAATTGGCGCCAAATTCATGAGGAGATTCCGCAGCGGTGCTCTCGTGAACGGAAGCAGTATCGAACACCATCTTGCCTCCGGCTGCTGCCTGCCAATCAGGCGTCTGCGATTGCGCCAAGCACAGTGGCACACACACTGCGCCCGCTAGAGCCATCACCAAAATTGCCTTCAGAATAGGCTTGTGTCTGGAGCCCGCATCCGAGAAGTGCGTTCCCATAATCCGCTCCACTCTTCGTCTTGAGATTCGGACCGATGGGCCTAAGTTTCGCTGATTATACTCCCAAGTCCTCTTTTCGGAATGCGGGGCGAAATCACGAACATGTGGCACACTGACCCCTGTATATATGCCTGACAATCTAAGGACCGCTGCTCCGGAATCATCTGACGAAAAGCTCTTGTCGAGGACCGCCTACAAGGTTCTTTACGACGGCCAATGCGAGATTTGTCAGGCTTGTGTTTCATGGCTGAAAACTCTAGATCATT
>Ga0210400_10005172_pt1 | contig 11124 bp, 10 predicted proteins | sample IncBWH26MmetaG_FD_155456 | JGI IMG/M metagenome (GOLD analysis project Ga0210400, IMG submission 155456) | Forest soil microbial communities from Barre Woods Harvard Forest LTER site, Petersham, Massachusetts, United States - Inc-BW-H-26-M | ecosystem: Environmental > Terrestrial > Soil >...
TCTTGCCGGCAGCGCGCTGTGGCGGCCGGGCGCCGCGCGTGCGGTTCAGGATTCGCTCGGTTTCCGCTGCGTCGCGCCGGTGCACGGGGCCGCCCTCGCCGCGCTCGATTTCGCCCGCGCCGCCGTCCTGCCCGAGCTCAATGCAGCCGCCGACAACCCCCTCGTGCTCGCCGCAAGCGGCCGCATCCTGTCGACCGGCAATTTCCATACCGGGGCGCTGGCCCTTGCCTGCGACACGCTGGCCCTCGCTCTCGTGCCGGTCGCCGACCTCGCCGCCGGGCGGACAATGAAGCTGATGTTGCCGGAGGCCTCCGGCCTGGCGAAGTTCCTGACCCCGATCGGCGGCAACCGCGCCGGCTTCGCGCCGATGCAGAAGACGATCGCCGCCCTGCGCGCCGAGTGTCGCCATCGCGCCAACCCGGCGAGCCTCGATTTCACCCCGGTCGCCAACGGCGTCGAGGATCATTCGCCGCAGACGCCGCTGGCGCTGCGCAAGGCGAGCGAGCTGTGCGAGGCGCTGCGCCTGCTCCTCGCCATCGAGCTCATGGTGGCGGCGCAGGCGATCGATCTGCGCCAACCGGCACCCGTCCTCGGCGCGCCGCTGGCGGCGGCCCATGGCGCGATTCGCGCCCGCGTCCCGCGGCTCGAGGACGATCGCAGCCTCGGGTCCGAGATCGAGACGCTAGCGGTCGGGAGTCACGCCATTCTCGACGCGGCGCGCGCCGCGCTGGTAGCATCATCGGATGGTTGACCGAGAGCTCGACCCCGCCACTATCACCGGCTACCACGCGCATCTCTATTACGACGCGCTGACCCGCGCCAGCGCGGCAGCGATCCGCGAGCAGATCGCCGCGCAGTTTCCCAAGGCACGGCTCGGCAATTGGCACGACGGGCCGGTCGGGCCGCATCCGGTCGGCATGTACCAGGTCGCCTTTGCCGTTGCCGAGTTCGCCCGCTTCGTGCCGTGGCTCATGTTGAATCGCCGGGAGCATTGCGTCCTCGTCCACCCGCTGACCGGGGACGACTACACCGATCACGACCATCATGCGCTGTGGCTCGGCGACAAGCTGCCGCTCGACCTCGAATTCCTGCGCAAGGTGGAGAGCTAGAATAAGGATTTCACCACAAAGGACCCCAAGAACACTAAGAAGACCATTTCCTTCGTGCCCTTTGTGTCCTTCGTGGTGAAATCACTTTTTAAGCATAGCGCAGTTTTTGGCCAATCCCCTTGCGCGCCGCCTTCTCCAGCATGGCGTGGCCGAGGGCGATGTCGGAGAGGCTGAGCCCGCGGTGCCAGAAGAGGATGGTCTCGTCCTCGCTCGTCCGCCCTTTCTTCTTGCCGCAGACGATCTCGCCGAGCTCGCCATGGAGCGTCGCCTCCGACAATTTGCCGGCCTCAACATGGGCGCGCAGGCTGCCGAACATGCCGCCCTTGCACTGCCCCCAATCGTCGACCACCAGCTTGTCCATGATGTCGGTCAGCGACAGCTCGACCGCGCTCATCGTGCCGTAGGGCACGACGAAGGCGCCTTTCTTGATCCACGCGGTCTTGAGCAACGGCCTCGGCTTGTCGAGCCGCGATGCCTCGACGACGATGTCGGCGCCGCGCAGGCAGCTCTCCCAATCGTCGGTCACAATCACCGTCTTGCCGAGATCGCGCGACAGCGTCGCGCCGAATGCGTCGCGGCTCTCCGGACGGCGCGAATGGACGCGGATCTCGGCAAAATCGAAGAGATGGTCGAGCAGGCGGACATTCCAGTAGGAGCTGCCGCGCGCACCGATATGGCCGAGCACGCGGCTGTCCTTGCGCGCCAGGTATTTGGCGCCGAGCGCGGTGATCGCCCCGGTGCGCATGTCGGTGATCGCGGTGGCGTCGAGCAGCGCGCGCGGCATGCCGGTTCGCGGGTCGAACAGGTTGAGCAGCGCCATCTCCGAGGGCAAGCCGCGCTTATAATTCTCGACATAGTCGCCGACGATCTTCACCCCGGCGACGCCCAGCGGCGCGAGATAGCCGCGCAATATGTTGAAATGGCCGTTGAAGGCTTTATCGGGGACGAGATGGACGCGCGGCTCGATGACCGCCTGTCCCTCGCCTTGCGCGCGCAGCCCGCCTTCGACGGCATCGAGGATCTCGTCGTCGGTCATGTCGAGCGCCGCAATGTCCGGCCCGTTCAGATAGGTGAAATGGATCTCTTCCATCGGCCCGCCCCAGTTTGCGCGGAAGGATGGTGACGTGCCGGCGCCGCTTTGCCAATCCCTCAGGCGCGGCCGAGGCGGCAGAGGACGTGATCGGGGCCGTGTCCGCCGGCGCTGAGCGGCAGCGCGACGATGCGATAGGCGGCGGTGCCGCGGCTGGAGGGAAAATCGCGCGTCTCGTCGACCGGCGCGCCGCGCAGCATCGTCCTGCGGCCGAGAGCGAGCAGCCATTCCGTCAGCATCGGCGAATATTCGACGCCGCCCTGGACGTCATCGCGGTCGCCGATTCGCGTCGCGCGCACAACGCCGTTCGCCTCGGCGCTGTAGCTCAGCAGCACCGCGGCCGACCAGCGCGCGCCGATCGCGGCGCGGTCGAGGTCGTCGGGCGCGGGAAAGCTACGGCCGCGCTTCAGCCCCTCCCACCAGGCGATGATGACCGCCGGGTCGTCGTCGCGGGGGACGCGATCGAGCGCGGCGGCGGACAATGGCGTGGCGAGCGGCCGCTTGAGGAGGATGCCGGCGAGGCTCGCCGTCGGCGCGACACGCTCGCCGGACGGAGCGGTATCCGGAGCGTCATCGGGCCGGGCGCCTGAAAACTTCATGGCGAGTTGCGCCGCAGACAGGCGCATTGACCGCCGAGGATCGCCTCGGCCGAGCGCTCCAGATAGGCATCGAGCGCTTCAACCAGAATCTGCTGGCCAGAGCGTCCGAGATGAAGCGAGGCGACGCGCAGCCTGCGATGACGATCGCCATCGAGCCGCAGCGAGAGCTTCGCGGCCGCCGCCACGGCACCGCCGCGCGGCGCCGACAATTCCGGCTTGATCTCGCCGGTCGGCGCCCGCGGCACGATCGGCAGAACGACGAGGCTGGTCGGCACGGCTTCGCCCTTGCGAGCAAGCAGACCGCTCGCCAGCGCCGCTGCGGGTTTCGCGTGCATCATGGGTTCTCCTGAATGCCGACGCGGGCAGTCCCGAAGAGGCGCTGCTGCGGTGCCGGCGGTGCCGCCGACAACAGGGTGTTGCGGCGGCCGTTGAGGCGGCTCTCGAGATAGCCCCATAATTGGGCGATCTCCTCGGCGGCGCGCGGCTCGCCGGCGATCTCCATCACCGTGCGGCCGTCGATCATGCTGGCGGCGAAGCCGGTGCGCTGGTGGATGATCGACGGCGCAAGGGTGCCGTGCTGCGACAGCGCGATCACCGCCTCCGATGTGATCCGCGCCCGGTGCGCGGCGCCGTTGATGACAAAGACCAGCGGCTTGCCAAGCCGCTCGACGAGCTCGACGGTGGCGCCGGCCGCACGCAGATCGTGCGGGCTCGGTCGCGCCGGAATGATGACGAGATCGGAGAGGCGGACGACCTCGGCGATGGTGGCGGCGATCGCCGGCGGCGTGTCGATGACGAGAAGACGCATGCCGAGAGCGCGCATGCGCCGGATCGCCTCGGCGAGATGCGCGATATCGGTAGCGGCGAAGACCGGCGTATCGGCCTGGCGGACGTTCCACCAGGCGGCAAGGCTGCCTTGCGGGTCGGTGTCGACGAGGGCGACCGGCCCGCCGCCGGCGCGTTCGGCCTGCACCGCGATGTGGCCGGCGAGTGTCGTCTTCCCCGATCCGCCCTTCTGCGAGGCGACGGCAATCACCTTCATGTCAAATCTCCTCGACGCTGATATTCGGCGCGGCCATTCGCGCGGATTATGTACAGCAAGGTCACTGCCGCCTCAGCAGATTTCAGTTTGATATTTGCCCATCTTTATACGGGATTTAGCGCCAATTTGATGGTCGTCCCGTCAGCCGCCATCGAGGATTCGCCAGCTTCATTCGCCGATCAGCCATGCGACGCCGCCGATTGCCATGGCGCTCGTTCGACGACATGCTGCGCCTCATGCTGAATACCGAGCCGTTGGTCGCCGACCGACGCCATCTTGGCCGGCGCGGCGGCCGTTGGGCGGTGTTCCTTCCCTTCCTGCCGCTCGTCCTCGCCTCGTTCTTCTGGTCGGGCAACTGGGTGATCGGCCGCGCCTTGCGCGACACGATGCCGCCGGTGGCGATGAATTTCTGGCGCTGGATCGGTGCGGCGATCATGCTCGCCCCTTTCGTGCTGCCACGCATGGCCGGACGCTGGCACATCGTATGGCGCCATTGGCGCTTCTTCGCCCTCGCCGGTGGCCTGGGCGCGGCGCTGTTCCAGGTCCTGGTCTATGTCGGCCTCGGCATGACGACGACCGTCAATGCCGTGTTGATGAATTCCTCGGTACCGCTGTTCATCATCCTGTGCTCGTGGTGGCTCGAGCGCGAGCATGCGACGCCGCGACAGATCTTCGGCATTTTCGTCTCTTTCGCCGGCATCCTCGTCATCATGATGCGCGGCGATCTCGGCGCCCTGCTGCAATTCAATTTCAACCGCGGCGACGCCATTATCCTCGCCGCCATGCCTGTCTGGGGTGTCTATTCGGTGTTGCTCAAGCGACGTCCGCGCGCGTTCGGCGGCCTCGAATTCCTCTTTGTTCTGGCGCTCTCCGGCATCGTCTGCATGACGCCGTTCTTCATCGCCGAGAATCTTTTTGGGCGCAGCGGCACTTTGACCCTGACCACGGTCGGTGGCGTGCTCTTCGTCTCGCTGTTTTCCTCGGTGCTCGGCTACATCTGTTGGAACAGAGGCGTGGCCGCGGTCGGCGCCAACCGCGCCGGCTTCACGATCCATCTCCTGCCGGCCTTCGGCACGGTGCTGGCGATCATTTTCCTCGACGAGCATTTTCATCTCTTCCATCTCGTCGGCTTCGCGACGATCCTCATCGGGGTGGTATTGGCAACGAGTGCGCGGCCACCGGAGATACCTAGCGAATGATGTTCGACCGGGCGCGCAATCTATAAGCAGAGGGAGAGAGAGGATGCAGACGCTTTACTACTATCCCGGCAATGCAAGCATGGCGCCGCACATGGTGCTGGAGGAGGTCGGCGCGCCCTTCGAGCTGCGCCTCGTCGACCGCGAGAAGAACGCGCACAAGAATCCCGACTATCTTCGCCTCAATCCGAACGGCGTTATCCCCGCCTTCGTTGACGGCGATCTCGTGCTCTTCGAGTCGGCGGCGATCTGCCTCCACCTCGCCGACCGCAACCCGCGGGCCGCGCTGGTGCCCGAGCTCGGCACGGCGGCGCGGGCGCAGTTCTACAAATGGCTTGTCCACCTCACCAACACGGTGCAGGCGGAATTGCTGAGCTATTTTTACCCCGAGCGCATGACCGACGACGCGGCCGCAGCTTCGCAGGTCAAGGCCCATGCCGAGAGGCGAGTCGGCGAGATGTTCAACCGCATCGAAGCCGCGCTCGCCGCCAACGGCCCCTTTCTCCTCGGCGCACAATTTTCGGCCGCCGATCTCTATCTCCTGATGCTCTCGCGATGGACGCGCGGCATGGCTGAGCCGGCGCGCAATCGGCCGGCGGTGCGGCGCCTGCTCGATCGCATGATCGAGCGTCCGGCGGTGAAGCGCGTGTTCGCCAAGGAGGAGATCGCGGCGCCGTTGTTCTGACTAGATCGATGGGGCGGTATCCTTCGGCTACGCCCTCACGGGCTCCGCTCAGGATGAGGTGAGCTTTCCATCCACATCTCACCTCGTCCTGAGCGAAGTCGAAGGGCAACGAAGCCGCACTATTCCGCCGCAGCCTTCTCTTCCGCCGAACCAAACCCGCCGCCACCCGGCGTGGCGATGACGAAGACGTCGCCCGGGTTCATCGCGACGGCGTGCGTGGCGCCGAATTCCTCCCGCGTGCCGTCGGTGCGCTCGACCCAGTTGCGGCCTACGGCGCCCGGGGCGCCGCCCGCCATGCCGTAAGGTCGCACGCGACGGTGGCCGGAGAGAATCGCGGCGGTCATCGCCTCGCGGAAGCGGATGCGCCGGATGACGCCGTCGCCGCCGCGATGCCTGCCGCTTCCGCCCGAGCCGCGACGGATCGCGAAACTGTCGACCAGCACCGGGAAGCGCCATTCGAGCACCTCGGGGTCGGTCAGGCGCGAGTTGGTCATATGGGTGTGGATGGCGTCGGTGCCGTCGAAATCGGGACCGGCGCCGGAGCCGCCGCAGATCGTCTCGTAATACTGGTAGCGGTCATTGCCGAAGGTGAAATTGTTCATCGTGCCCTGTGCCGCGGCCATGACGCCGAGCGCGCCGTAGAGCGCATCGGTGATCGATTGCGAGGTCTCGACATTGCCGGCGACGACGGCGGCGGGGTAGCGCGGACTGAGCATCGAGCCGTCGGGGATGATGATGTCGAGCGGCTTCAGGCAACCGTCATTCATCGGGATCTCGTCGTCGACGAGGGTGCGGAAGACGTAGAGCACGGCGGCGCGGCAGACCGCACGCGGCGCGTTGAAATTGGTCGGCAGCTGCGCGCTCGTGCCGGTGAAGTCGATGGAGGCGCGGCGCGCCTTCTTGTCGATCGCGATGCGCACGCGGATCACCGCGCCGTCATCCGTCTCATAGGCGAACGCGCCGTCCTTGAGGACATCGAGGACGCGGCGCACCGCCTCCTCGGCATTGTCCTGGACGTGTCCCATATAGGCCTCGACGACATCGCCGCCGAAATGCCGCACCATGCGGTGGAGCTCCTGCATGCCCTTCTCGCAGGCGGCGATCTGCGCCTTGAGATCGGCGATGTTCTGCGCCGGGTTGCGCGAGGGGTAGCGGCCGGAAGAAAGCAGCGCCACCATCTCCTGCTCGAGAAACCGCCCGGCATCGACGAGCAGGACATTGTCGATCAGCACACCCTCTTCCTCGACGGTGCGGCTGTCCGGCGGCATCGAGCCCGGGGTGAGCCCGCCGATATCGGCCTGATGGCCGCGCGAGGCGACGTAGAACAACACTTCTCCCTCCCCCGCTTGCGGGGGAGGGTTGGGGTGGGGGCTGGCGCGACCGGATGGTTCCCCCACCCTGCCCTTCCCCGCAAGCGGGGGAGGGTTCTCATAGGCGCCCTCGGCGAAGACCGGCGTGATGACGGTGACGTCGGGCAGGTGCGTGCCACCGGCATAAGGCGCGTTGAGGACGTAGACATCGCCCGGCTTCATGCCGCGGCCGTCGCGCTTACCGCCGCGCGCGGCGATCACCGTCTTGACGCTCTCGCCCATCGAGCCGAGATGGACCGGCATGTGCGGCGCATTGGCGATGAGCGCGCCCTCGCGATCGAAGATCGCGCAGGAGAAATCGAGGCGCTCCTTGATATTGACGGAATAAGCGGTGTTCTGCAGCGCGACGCCCATCTGCTCGGCGATCGCCATGAAGAGGTTGTTGAAGACCTCGAGCATGACAGGATCGACATGGGTTCCGATGGCGACGCGCTGCGGCAGCGCCTTGACACGATCGAGGACAAGATAACGCCGCTCGTCGAGCACCGCGCGCCAGCCCGGCTCGACCACCGTCGTCGCCGTCGTCTCGCGGATGATCGCCGGGCCGTCGATGTGCTGTCCCGGCCCCATCGCATCGCGGTCGTAGAGTGGCGTCTCCTGCGCGACGCCCTCCATGAAGGCTGTGACGATAGCGAGCGGCGACGGCTTCCCGTCGGCGCTGAGCGTGTAGACCGGGTCCTCGCTCTGGTCCGTCGCACCGATGACCTCGACCGAGACCGCCTCGACGATCAGCGGCTTCTCCTTCACGACGAAGCCGTAGCGCTGGCGATGCGCCGCCTCGAAACCGTCGGTGATGGCCGCGCGATCGCCATAAGGCACGACGAGGGCGGAATCGGTGCCTTCGTATTTGACATGCGCCTTGGTGAGGACGGCGATGCGCTCGGCGGCGATGCCTTGGCTCGCCATCTCCTGCCGTCCCGCTTCAGCGAGCGCGGCAAGCTTCGCCGCCAACTCGGGCAACAGATCATCGGCGAGACGCCTCTCGACCGCCGCCTCCTTCAGCGTCCGCAGATCGGCGAGCCCCATCCCGTAAGCCGAGAGCACGCCGGCGAAGGGGTGGATATAGACGCGCTTCATCCCGAGCGCGTCGGCGACAAGGCAGGCATGCTGGCCGCCGGCGCCGCCGAAGCAGCAGAGCGTGTACTCGGTGACGTCGTAGCCGCGCTGGATCGAGACCTGCTTGATCGCGTTCGCCATGTTCTCGACCGCGATGCGCAGGAAGCCGTCGGCAACCTCGACGGGCGTGCGGCGATTGCCCGTCGCTTCCTCGATGCGCGCGGCGAGTTCGGCGAACTTCGCCTCGACGATTGCAGTGTCGAGCTTCTGATCGGCGTGCGGTCCGAACACGTGCGGAAAAAAATCGGCTTGCAGCTTGCCGAGCATGACGTTGCAGTCGGTGACGGTGAGCGGGCCGCCGCGGCGATAACAGGCGGGGCCGGGATTGGCGCCCGCCGATTCCGGACCGACGCGATAGCGCGCGCCGTCGAAGAAGCAGATCGAGCCGCCGCCCGCCGCCACCGTGTTGATCATCATCATGGGTGCCCGCATGCGCACGCCGGCGACCACCGTCTCGAAGGTTCGCTCATACTCGCCGGCGTAATGCGAGACGTCGGTCGAGGTGCCGCCCATGTCGAAGCCGATGATCTTGTCGAAACCGCCCATCTCGGCGGTGCGCACGGCGCCGACGATGCCGCCGGCCGGGCCCGAGAGGATCGAGTCCTTCCCTTGAAAGAGGCGCGCGTCGACGAGGCCGCCATTCGACTGCATGAACATGAGCTGCGTGTCGCCGAGCTCGCCCGCGACCACGTCGACATAGCGGCGCAGAATCGGCGAGAGATAGGCATCGACGACGGTGGTATCGCCGCGGCTGACCAGCTTCATCAACGGGCTGACCTGGTGGCTCACCGAGATCTGGGTGAAGCCGATCTCACGGGCGAGCTCGGCAACCAGGCGCTCATGCGCGGGATAGCGGTAGCCGTGCAGCAGAACGATCGCGGCCGAACGAATGCCGGCATCATAGGCGGTGCGCAGATCGTCGCGTGCCCTGGCGACGTCGACCTCGCGCAGCGCCTCGCCTTCCGCGGTCACGCGCTCGTCGATCTCCACGACCCGCTCGTAGAGCAGCTCGGGCAGCACGATGTGGCGGACGAAGAGTTTCGGGCGATTCTGATAGGCGATGCGCAGCGCGTCGGCGAAGCCCTTGGTGATGATCAGGACGGTACGCTCGCCCTTGCGTTCGAGCAGCGCGTTGGTCGCCACGGTCGTCCCCATCTTGACTGCGTCGATGGCAGCGGCGGGAAGCACGGCGTCGGGAGCGAGACCCAGCAGGTCGCGGATGCCTTGCAGCGCCGCGTCGCGATATTGCTCGGGGTTCTCCGAAAGCAGCTTGTGGGTGACCAGGCCGCCATCGGGGCGCCGCGCCACCACATCGGTGAAGGTACCGCCGCGGTCAATCCAGAATTGCCAGCCCCCCGCAACCATCCGACCCGCTCCTGTTCGTTTTGAGGGCGCACTCTGATCGGGCGGCGGAGAGGGCGTCAAGCGGTTAGACCACCTCGGCTCCGACGAGCTTCTGCCGTGTCGAGAAGGGAAATTGCTCGAGCCAACTCGTCATCAGGCCGATGCCGTCCATCGCCGCCTCGTGCCAGAGCGAGATCTGCGTCGGATAAGGCACCTTCAAATTCGCCTCCGCCTGATTGTCGACGATGTCGAGACGGCCGGCGAATTTGCGCGCGATGTGCTGCATGCGATGGTTGTCGAGCAGGCAGATCATCTCCACCGCTTGCACGCCGCGGTTTTCGGCGATGGTGATCGCGTGACCCAGCAGTCCCGTGCCGATTTGGCGATCCTGCCACTCGCTTTCGACGGTGATGGCCAATTCGGCGCGACCGCCGAGCTGACCCGCTAGATGCAGCTCGGCGGCGCCGCGCAACATGCCGGCCTCGAAAAAGCCGATGACGACGGCGCGCAGGCAATCGATGCGCCGACAGTGCTCGGCGATGAAATCCGCGCCGACGCCGCCGAAGAAGCGCAAGCGCCGATCCGCCGCCGACAGGCGAAGCAGGTGCTCGCGCAGGCGCCAGATCTCATACGGCAAAAGCTTACGAAAAACGCGCATCTACCAACCCCTGGAGCGACTGCCCCGAGTCTCGCCGCGTCTCTCTCCCCGATTGGAAATTCGCGCGCTGACGGAACGTGGTCAGCACAATGGTTGATATGGGGTCTGGTGGGGCGGCGCGCAATCACTCGCTGCGCCACAATTGCTAGAAGTGGCAACGAAGTCGCAGAGGCAAGTTTAGGAATGCTGATGCGCGCCCCCGCGCATGAGCACCGCGACCTACATCCGCTGGTCTGCCGCTGCCTCGATGCCGTCGCCGGCAAAATGCGCGGGAACGGATTCGGTGATTGCGCTGCCACCCATCTCCGCGTCGACGCTGCAGCCCGGAGCGAGGAGAAGGAGAACGACGGGAAGCGAGACGACAAGAACGAAGTTCAGCTTCCGCATGTTGCGGTACTCCCGTGACGGATTCCTCGGAGAGCAAAACGATCTGGCGCTCTAATTGTTCCGTCGCGGCCATGGGCAGAGGGGCCGACGCCGAGGCCTGCATATATCCCCACCGGTCAGCAGTCATCGAGCGCGGCACGCGCTCATATCGTCGCCGGCCATTCTAACGGTTGCATGCCGGCAACGCCGGAGGCTAGGAAGGACTTCCATTCGCGCGCCCTTCATGAGCGTTCCCCGGGGAGAAGGATGAAACCACGCGACGTCCTGCTCGCCCTCGTCGTCATGCTTGTCTGGGCGCTCAACTTTCCGATCTCCAAGCTCGGCTTTGTCGATTTCCCGCCCATTCTCTTCATGGCGCTGCGCTTCGCCATCGTCGCCGCGCTGCTCTGCCCGTTCTTCCACCCGCCGCGCGCGAAGCTGAAACAGATCATGCTGGTCTCGGTGACGCTGGGCACGTTCCACTTCAGCCTGATGTTCTCGGGTCTCGCGCGCACCGACTCGGCGACCGCCGCCCTGCTGGTGCAGAGC
>Ga0210400_10005173_pt1 | contig 11123 bp, 4 predicted proteins | sample IncBWH26MmetaG_FD_155456 | JGI IMG/M metagenome (GOLD analysis project Ga0210400, IMG submission 155456) | Forest soil microbial communities from Barre Woods Harvard Forest LTER site, Petersham, Massachusetts, United States - Inc-BW-H-26-M | ecosystem: Environmental > Terrestrial > Soil >...
GGTGGCCTTGCCCTGCTCGAGGATTTGGTAACCCCCATTGGCGTTCACGATGCCTTGGGGACTGGTCACGTTGTAGATATTTCCACCGGCGACGCCCTGCAATATGATGGGACTCGCATTCGGCACGTTGTTGATCAGCACATTCGAGTCCAACGACCATGCGTCGTTGTCCGTGTAATGGGCTGCATACACACCCAAGGTCAATGTATTGCCGTCGAAGAGTTCCTTGGCTAGGCGGAATTCATCCGTGATGTTCGTGAGCTTCTTGCGGACCTGCCATACCTGCTCGGTGATCACGCTCGTGTTGCCTGGGACGGCCCCGCCATTCATGTAATGAGCTTGGACCTGCGCCGGCGTCAAGATGCCCGTGATCGACGACAGCCCGGCGATGAAAGCGGTCAGCGTCTGGGGGTTGCCGTTGTTCACCAGCGCATTCGTGGGGATGTAGCCGCCATCGAACAGGAAGGTGTTGTAGATCGTCCAGCCGCCGCCGAGCTTGAGATCGAGGTTTGACCCAAAGTAATTCAGCTGGGCGCCGCGGCCATTGCTGATATCGTCATTCCAGAAGCCGCCGCCGGGGCTCGGAATCTGGAAGTTCTCCAGCTGCTTGCTGTTGTAAGTGTGGTTGCGCTGATCGAAACCGGGATAAGCCTGCGGGCTGCCGTTCACGACGATATAGGGGAAGTCGGCGTACCACTGATTCTTGTCGTTCAGGATGCGATACCAGAACATCACCGAGCCGCCATCCAAATCGTGCTTCAAGGTGGCCGTCAGCTGTCCGCCGATGTCGGACGGATACTGCGGGTCACGCACGCCGTCGGACACGCGGTAGAAGCCGCCGATGCTGCCATACCATCCGTCGATGATCTTGCCGCTGATGAAGGCGTCGACCCGCTCCGAACCCTCGGACCCATAGGTAAACCCGACCGAGCCGGTCGTCTTGTCCGAGCCAGTTCGCAAGATGAAGTTCGCCGTGGCGCCCGCCTGACCGGAGCTGAAAATTGCGCTCGGTCCGCCCTGTACGATCTCGACACGCTCGACGGTGTCGTCGAAGCGCAGCAGAGAGCTGGAATCCATGAAGGACAAGGCTGCGGAACCGTAAAGGGGCGAACCCTGGATCATGGTCGTAAAATACGGGGAGTCGCCGCCGCCATTGGGGAAGCCGGCCACGTCGATGTTGACGCCGGTTTGACCGCCGGATGCTTCCGGCCAAATGCCGGGGGAGTTTTTGAAGATCTCTGCCACGCTCGCGGGGTTCGAGTTTTTGATCTCGTCGAGGGACAACGACACGATGTTGTAGCTGGCGTCCAGCTTCTTGACACCCTGGGCTGAGGCGGTTACGACGATTTCATCCAGCGAAGATGTTTCGGACGCCGGGGCTGCAGCCGCCGGCGTCTGCGCGTAGGCGCTGCCGGCACAGTAAAGGATTCCCGCCACCGCGGCGGCAACGGAATTAAGCATCGCGCCGCGGCCTATCGGTCGCAGCGTCGCCTCTCGTGTTTGCGCCAAGCGCGCGCGGCGTGCTCTATCGGTTTTCTGTCTCATGAAACGATCTCCCCCTCGATACGTTAATAGGTCGCAACCAGCATCCAAAAATTCTGAATTAAGTGTCGCCAAATGATCGATGTTGTAAAAACGCGAACCTTCTCGGCGTACGGTAGACCAGACGGGAAGGCCATCGAGCAAACTTCGACCCCCGGCGTTCGCTGCTAGAGCAGCCTGTTTTCGCCGATGGGTTGGCTTCCGCGCATCGCTCGCCGAAGACCTGTCCCCTGAATTCAATGTAATTCTTATTTTGTTCAATAGCAACCTATGAGGCTAATTCGCCACAGGTGGGCTGGGTCAGTCGGGGGAAGCCCTAAGGCGCCGGTATCGCCAGGTAGACCGTGCTCCAGAGCTGTGCGGCGTTGGACTCGTCGGCGTCGGAGGCGTTGGCGCCAAAAGGAGCGATTTCGAAGCCACCTTTCGTGAAGTTCCAGGTCCAGAGTTCTGAATTTCGCATACCGTGCGCCGCACCGATCGCGTGCCACAGCTGAGTCTGTGCCGCGCGCAGATCCTCCAGGAGCGGGGGCGGCAGATCCTGGCGTTGTAGTTGTCGCCTCAATCCCGCCGCTAGGACCGCCTGCTGCCAGGACCAGACGACCGTGCCGTGATAGGCGCTGCGAGTCAGCTTTCCCTGGATGGCCGGCGCGGCATACACCGGATTGGCGACCACTACCCCCACCGGAGTCAGCAGTCCGGCGGGGAATGGCCGCATGAGCGCAGTCATCCCTAACTCAAGTGCCCTCGAAGTTGGCCGGCCAAATAGCAGATCGAACCCGACGTCAGAGTGAATCACGGGAATGGGTTTGTCGTCGGCCGTCAACGAAAGCGCCGGGAAGGAGACCGTGGAATCGTCCACGGAACGCAGTGCGGCACCGTCGGCGATCTTCAAGGAAGCTGCATAGTCGGTAATGTTGCGCCGCGCGGTCGCGCTCGGCACATTCACATCGAACAGCGATCCGGCCTTACCGCGCCAGACCCCCGCCATGACCTTGGCATGCGAAAACAATTCACGGTCAGCGGAGTTCAAGTAGGAATCGAGCAGGCCGCTTTCAAAAAAGCGGCCTACGGCTTCGAGCGCCGCCGGCACGAACACCGCGTTGACATCGTAGGGGAAACGCCCGCCGCCCAATCCATCATTGCTGTCGCGCCATTGGCCTGCGTCAAATTTAGGGTTAAGTGCGATCAAATTCGGTGCGCGCGGATCACCTGCAAATCTTGCCGCGGCTTGTAGTACGAACCGAAAGTTGCCAATCAGATCCGCGCCGAGCGTCTTGGGGCTCGCGGGCCGGCCGTCCATTCGCTCGAGGAATGCCGCGGCTCGAGCCCGGCCGCGCGCATCGTCGAGCAGCCACTCCGCGGCCACGGGCGCCAGCATGAAGCTGCCGTCGATCATGTTGTAATTAAAAGTCGGCGCATCGGACTTCTGGCCGGTGTCGCGTAGGTGATCGAGAATGGCGAATTCGCCGATGTCCTCCTCATGCGCCACTTCGCCTTTCGGTGACAGACGCGTCAATACGGCACCTAACCCGGCGTCCACCGCCTCCGGTGCCAGCACAGGCATCAGCAGGCGCACCGACATCAAGGTGTCTCGCCCGAAATAGGTATTGAAGCGCCAGGAGCCGGCGAGAAACTTTTCCTTGTAGCTCAAGAATGTGAGTACATTGCGAGCCGCCGCATCTGTCTGCGCTCGATCGTTGAGCAAATGATCACCCCAAAGCGGAGTGAGCGGCACTTCACCGCTCAGCGCGGTAATCTTCAGAGCGATCTTGCCGTCGCTCCCGGCCGTCACGTGGTCAGCATGCAGCGCCCCGTGGGTGACCTGAACGCTGAGTCGATATCCGGCCGCACCGTCGAGCCGATCGCGCGCCCAAGTTATGCTCGAGTCCTTCGTCGTCGGGCTGGCGGCGACTTCAGCGGGAAACGTGCCCAAGGCCTGATAGTCCCGCAAGACTCTCACGCTGGAGAGAACGGCTTGCTTTAGGCCCAAGTCCGCCGCACCGATCGCAATCGCTTCGGCCGTCATGCCGTATAGGGGGCGTCCGCGGGCGTCTTTGGTAATCAGCGGCTGTGGTTTTCCCTGCAAGACCCACCTTACCGGTTGGGTGCCGTGGGAAAACCATAAACCCACGCCGCTGTTGCCGGCTGGAAAGGCGATCAAGATACGGGGATCCAATCCAGAGCGCAGCAGCAGATGTGCGGCGACCGGACCTTCGCGCAAAAAGCTGTTGAGATTCGGACCTTCCTCGACATCGAACGCGAGCCGCGGCTCAGGATTGGCGTTCCCAATGGCGGGCAATGCGGCCGTGATAAGCAGCAGCAGCATCAGTGCAGGGCGCCGGATTGAATGCACGTTCAGCGTACTTCCTCGAAGAAAATCAGATCAGAGGATAAGGGCAAAGCCAGCCTGACGTCGACGCCCATTTGCATCAACGACTCACCCGTCAGTATCCGGTTCGCCGCAGGGCTATCCTGAAACATCAGTCGATAATGGCTGCCGCGATTGAGCCCTCTCAAGCGGAATCGATGCGTAGGCAGGTCACTCGCGCTGCCGCGAAACGCATACAGCACGCCGCGCCGCAGGCGAGCCGAGTAATATTCCATGCCGTCCCAATGCACGCCATCAGGACGATCTGCGACGTGATACAGGTCGGCCTCGCGGATCAGCGGGCGCAGCCTCGATTTGTAGAGCGCAAATTCCCGCTGCGCTGCCTCGCGCTGCTCAAGCGTCCATTGACCCGCGTCGAGCATCAGAACAAACCAACCCAGCATGCCGCTGCGGAGCACATAGCGAAAATTTTCGATGCGCGGCGCCGGGTAGTTTTCTACGTAAGCCTCCAGCATCGCCGGCGGCAGCACATAACTGGCATCATAAAACGCCCGCCGGTTGGACAGCGGATCATACGCATCGGTCATGGAGAAATAGTCGCCGTGCGCAGCGCTGCCAAAATCCACCATTCGGCCGCCGTCGTTGCACACCTCCAGTAATAGGTTGGGATGACGCCGGCGCAGCTCATCGTAGATTGCATAGTAGGCTCGTGTTGCGTGATAGCTCACATCGGTCGAGTTGGAGCCTTCAACCCAAAGGAATCCGGAATCCTCGTAGGTTCGTAAGCTGGCAGGATCCGGCGGCGCAGCCGGGTGATCAGCTCGCGAACTGCCTTGCGCCACGAGATAACCATCGTGCTCGAGCATGTCGAGATGAAAGTCGCTGACGATGCGCTCGAGTTCGCGTGCCGCCCACGCCCTGGCCGCGGGGACGCCCAGATCGATGGTGATACCCTTGAAGGGTTCACTGTGCTTCCAGCCGGCAGGCGGGTCGGCAATCAGCCAGTCCTTAATGGCGGGATCATGGACATTGAGCGCGCCAGGTTCGCTCGACGTACCTGCCTGGGTCCAGTCCAACCACAGACCGAACTTCAGGCCGTGCCGGTGCGCAGAGTCGGCAACACTTGCGATGCCGTGAGGAAACTTAGATAAATTCGCCTGCCAATCGCCGACATCGCGAAACCAACCCGCGTCCAGATGAAACATTTCCAACCCGAGCTGCGACGATTCCTCGATCATGCGCTGCGCCAGAGCTTCATCCACCGCCATGCCGCTGCCCCAGCTGTTGTTCACCAGCAGAGGATAGGTCGGGTCAGCCAGCGTGCGCGGGTTATTGAGCACTTCTCGTACCCAGCGGCGCACGATATTGCCGGCGCCATCCGGGCCACCGCGAAATGCACCGACAAAAATCGTCGGGGTATCGAAGGTGCCGCCGGGCGGCACACGAGTTCGATAGGGTCCGGGCTTAGGATCGAGCCCCGCCTCGCCGCGCACCGATGCGCCCACGCGCTCGAGCGTGATGTGGGTGCGGCCGCTGAATTCGATGCCGACATACCAGCCGCGCCCATCTAAAGTGGGCTCATCGACAAGCAAGTAGGGAATCATTTCTCGTGGCCGGCCAGGCTTAGGGATTGCGTAGGTGCTGGAAGACCCCTGCCATGTGTCGCCGTCCGTCAGCGCATCGAGATGCGTGCCTCGAGAGGAGGGGATATCGGCGCCTTTTTCCACCCAAAATCGTTGCAGCGCCGCCTTGGGTTCGACATCCCAATCGAAACGTAAACTGGGCTGAAGCGGCATCCACACCGTCTCGTTGCCTAAGTTTTGTATCGATAGACTGTGCTCGATCGGTCCATTGTCCGCACGCGCGCGCCACCGCCATACCGCTTTGAGGCGCGGGGAGTCTGCTAGGTACACGATTTGAATATCCTTCGAGTCGAAGCGGCTCGCGCTGCGATCCAGGCTCCAGAGGAGGGGCTGCGTTTCACCGTGGATTTCGACGCGCTCAGGCAGCGTTTCCGCACGCCGATTTTTCCAAGCGGCGGTACCGCGCAGCGCGAGCGTGTCAAGTTGCGGCGCGTGTTCGCCGGCTTCGACGAAAACGGTGGTCTCGGCGGTTGCGATTTCTCCCTGAACCTTCGCAGCATCGGCATCGGCATCGGCATCGGCATAGGCGATGCGCGAGGCATAGGCGATGCGCATTGCACCGCACGCGAGGATGAGTGCTGCCGCCGCTGCGAAACGGGCTTCTGCCATCAGGACGGCAGAACCGTCTGGTACGCGCTGTAGAGTTCGCCGTCGATATTGAGGAAGGGCTTTAATTTGACGGTGCCGGCATCGGTCATGACTTGCCATTCCTGCGTGCCATTGCGACCGCGCTGCGCGCTCAATAGTCTGTCGCGCCGAATAGGCGCAGCCGTCGCGTCGGAATCGACCAGACGCATGAGCACCAGCGGGCCGGCCAGCAAGGCTACCGTGTCCGGATGCGCCGCATCGACGCTCTCCAACCTGCGCGTGTCCGGCAGTTCGAGTTCCACTCGGTCGGCGGAATGCCACTCGCGCCGGATCGCCGCGAATTGCCCGCCTTGCGGCGTCGGCTCGCGTTTGCCATTGATCAGCAAAGAAGGGTCCTGCGCCCACGCGGGTATGCGCAGATTCAGCGTGAAGAGCTGCGGACTCGGCAGCCGCAGTGTCATGGTCACGCCGGCGGCGAAAGGGTAGTCGGTCTCGATCGATAGGGCGCAGGCCACGCTGTTCTGCATCCAGTTAATTTGCGCGGGCACATAGAGATTGACGTAAATGCCATGGGCATCGGTAAAGCAGGTGCTGATCGCATAGTCGGCCGCGATCATCGGCAGCGTACCTGAGCAGCAGGGCCACCGATCAGGGTGGAAAGTCTTTTTCGCGTGCCGAGTGTAATCCGAATAATAGAAGGCATGACCATCCGGCTGGATCGGAATTGCACCAAGGACGGTGTTATAGAGCACGCGTTCCATGCTGTCGCCGTAGCGCGAGTCGCGTGTGATGCGCAGCAGGTAACGTGTCAGCTTGAAATGCGCGTAGGCCCCGCAGGGGGTCTCAAAACTCTTGGTCTGCCCCTCCAGGCTGGCACCGAGCGCGCCGCTGCCGGGAATGACAAAATGCTCATCCGGTCCCCAGCCGCCGGTGGCGAAACTCTGGGCCGAGATCATCTCGAAACCCTGTTGCGCCGCGGACAAGTACATCGGGTTGCCGAGAGACAGGTAGGCCTGTGCCGCTGAACTCAAGGCGTTGACATGGCTGTAGGCATGCTTGCCCGGCAGTGCATTGTCGCCGCGCGCGAGCGAGCCGAAGAACTCATCGTAGAGAAATCGGCGGCCGAGTTCGAGATGGATTCGCTCGCCAGTCAACGCCCAAGCCTGAAATTGATTTTCCGGGATCGTGTAGCTCTCATCCCAGGCATGCTGGCTGAAATCCTGACCCGGTTGCGCATGCTCGTTACGTGGCATGGCGCGCAGCGGCAGGTACGGTACGGCGGCCCGAGTGGTACTGGCGAGTGTTGCTCGCGCCGTGTCGTCGCGGCCCAGTCTTGCTGCATCGAGCAGTCCTCCGACGAGCTTATCGTAGGTGTAGGAGGGGAAGCGGTTGTGATGGTAGAAACTCCCGCGGGCGTCGATGGTCGCCGCGTACGCGCGCACCAGGCGCTGCACTTTGGCGCGCGTCGCGGCATCGCCTGTGATCGCGTAGTAACGCGACAGCGCACTCATCCATTGCCCAAACGTTGCCCCGGGTGCGAAGGCGTAAGTGTCGTACCAGCCGCCGAGCTCGTGGCCGGGCGCGCGCTGCGCCGCGCGCAATCGGAAAGGTCGCAGCAGGGAATCTTCATCAAGCCCCAATACCAGGCGATGATTCTCGCGGGCCTGTCTCTCGAGCGGCCCTGCGCTGAGCTGCACCTGACCATATTCCAGTTCCGAGAGTGGATCGACCGGCGCATGGGCCGCACGCTCTGCCGCGGCGCCCCTATCGCGCCATCCGACAGCGGCTAACACGCCGAGAGCAAGAAAACCGCGCCTGCCCAGATTGATACTGTTCGACATTCTTGAATACCGCTCCTCACCGCCTTGCGCAGAATGAAGCGACCTCCGTGTTCGCGCAACCCCTTGGTCCATCGACCTCGGTTCAGCTGTGGCATGTAATAATCGATGCGGCGCAAATCCGGAGGTGGCTGTGAAATATGAGAAGTTGGGGCTTGTCTTGGCGTTGCTGGGCGCGTTGGCGGCGATTCCGGCAGGCGCCGTGTCCGAACCGGCAGGGGCCGCGTCGGACGCAACCTTTAGTCTTAGCGCCGGCGCCGAGGATCTCAGCAACTACTTTCCGAGTTACCTGGCCAATGGCTATTTTTCCACCATGACGGCGCCGCGCGGCACCGAGGGCAATCTGGCCTACATGGTCGCCTTCATGGACTACGGCAAGGATGATGAATCGCGTCCCGCCGCCATCCCGGGTTGGAGCGAAATCGACTACTCGACCGGCGACTCCGCCGCCGGCCATTTTTGGATGAATCAGGTCCCCGTGAATCCGGCTTTGTTCAGGGATTACCGCCAGACTCTGAACATGAAGGAGGCGACGCTGACGACGAGCTATCGCTACGTCGATCACAATCGCAGCACGCAGGTAAGAGTCACGACCTTTGTCAGCCAGGCCTCAACGCATCTGGCTGCGACGCGCATTTCCTTGACACCGGATTTCGACGGCACCGTGGAACTGTCGTTTGCCTTGAATCTCTGGGCGCCGCATCAGCCGCGCCTGCCGCTCGCCAAGTTGACCGGCGAGCAGATGCAGGAAGCAGTCGCCGCGAACAATATGCAGCTCGTGGCGATTCCCCCGGCGACTCCCGACCGCGCCGCGGTCTGGTATCACGGCGACACACAGGTACTGGCGGCGGATGGCGACGTCAAGAATTTGACCCTGGCGCTCGACGGCCGCGCAGAGCAGGGGCTGGCCATGGCCGAGGCGTCGGCGATTCAGTTGCCGGACGGCGTTGTGCCAAGCGATGTCGAATTGTACAAAAGTCCCTATCGCCTCGCCTTGAACCTGAAAATCAAGGTGAAGAAAGACAGGATGTACATCTTTACCAAATTCATCGCAGCCTCGCGCGAGGGCTGGGGCGGTGATGCGAAGGCCGATCTGGCAGCGGCAAAGGCTGCCCGCAGCGGTGGTTTCGGCGCACTTCTCAAGCAGCATCGGGCCGCGTGGCGCGAACTATGGCGATCTGATATTGCGATCGACGGCGATGCACAGGCGCAGACGGTCGTGCATTCCGACCTCTACTATCTGCTCGCAACCTCGACGGCCGACACGCGCTGGCCCATGGGCGCCTGCGGGCTGACGCCCGGCTATACGGGCCACGCATTCTGGGACAGCGATACGTGGATCTTTCCCGCGCTGCTGTTGATGCATCCTGAGCGCGCCAAATCTCTGGCAATGTTCCGCGCTCATACGTTGCCCGCGGCGCAGGCTCGCGCGAAAAGCAGCGGCCTCAAGGGCGCGATGTATCCCTGGGAGGCGGATCCGGAAAATGGCAGCGAACAAATTCCCTATTTCGCTCATGTCCTCAGTGAGCATGAAATCCACGTCAACGCGGATGTCGCGATTGCGCAATGGCAATACTGGCTCGCGACGCATGATCGCGAATGGCTGAAGCGCAACGGCTGGCCCGTCATTCGCAACGTCGCGGATTTCTGGGCCAGCCGCGCAACGTGGAATGCGGAGCAGCGGCGCTACGAGATCCTGCACGTCACCTCGGTGGCCGAAAGCTACAACGACGTGCCCAACGACACCTTTACCAATGTGTCGGCGCAAAAGGTCTTGGACCTAGCCGCAAAGGCGGCGGCGCTCGTCGGCGCGCGGCCAGACCCGCATTGGGCGGAGGTTGCGTCCAAGCTCTACATCCCGTTCTCGCAGGCTGAACAGCGGCATCTGGACTTCGACGCCAGCATGCCGCGGGAGCCCTTGGAAGGGAGCACATTGGGACTGCTCTCATACCCGTCGCTCGACTTGCAGATGAGCGAGAAGATCCGCCGCAATGACTTCGACTACATCATGATTTCGGTCAGGCAAGGACACCATGAGCCGCACGGCATGAGCTTGGCGCCGGCTTCGATTGCCGCCGCCGCCGCGGGCGATACGACATCGGCAGTCGCCTGGCTGCAGCGCAACTTCACCAGCGGTTTGATCAAGCCGCCTTTCAATGTGCGCACGGAGACGGCGACCAACAACACCGGCTACTTCGTCACGGCTTCCGGCGGCTTTCTGCAGAATCTTCTGTACGGATTCAGCGGACTGCGCGTCGAAGAGAAGGGCCTCATTGAGGCCTATGCACCCGTGTTGCCGGCGGAGTGGAAATCGATGACGCTGAAGGACTTGACGATCCGCGGAGAACACTACGACTTTATCATCGACCGCGACGCCGGCGGGCACGTCAGGCTGACGCGCAAGACGCTGAGTTCAGCGCGCTGAAAGCGGCGGCGTGAGCACCGGACTAGGATTGCATATTCCAACCGGCGCGATACTCGCGCGTCAGATATTGATTGGCATCGTCGAAATTGGTGACCCGTCCCGCTGCGCCGTCGTACAAGATCTTTTTTCCCTGTCCCGCGCGCAGCGCGACGAGACCCAGCAGCATGGTCTCCGTCAGCTGCCCCGCATATTCAAGGGGGGAACTCGATTTGGCCTCGCCCCGAATCGCCTTGGTCCAGTTGAGTTCATGGGTCCAAGCAATTCGCGGCATGCTCTGCGGCACGGCGGCGGCGGCCTCGGTCAGTGATTGAGGATAGAGGCGCGGATTCGCGCCGTAGGTATCGTGCAAGAGAATGCCTTTCTCGCCAATGAATATCACACCGCCCTCGCTCTTGAGCGTCACGTCATCCGGCAGGATGTCGGGACGGGGTGGATAAATTCCACCGTCGAACCAGGATAGTTTCACCGGCGGCTGAGTGCCGCGGGCGGCGAATTGATAATGCACGCAGGTTGAAACCGGATAGGACACGGGCTTGCGCGGCGCCCGCCCTGGAGCAGCCGCTGCGACCGCGGGATCGGACGGCGGGAGCGGCATGGTGCCCCATTGGGTCGAGGTCGCCTCGATACTCGTGGGATAGGAGAGTCCCAATGCCCAAAAGGGATGATCGATGAGATGCGCGCCCATGTCGCCGAGCGCTCCGCATCCAAAGGCCAGCCAGCCGCGCCAGTTGAAAGGATGATAGACCGGATGATACGGG
>Ga0210400_10005174_pt1 | contig 11122 bp, 7 predicted proteins | sample IncBWH26MmetaG_FD_155456 | JGI IMG/M metagenome (GOLD analysis project Ga0210400, IMG submission 155456) | Forest soil microbial communities from Barre Woods Harvard Forest LTER site, Petersham, Massachusetts, United States - Inc-BW-H-26-M | ecosystem: Environmental > Terrestrial > Soil >...
GGTCGCTGCAGGGCGGGCTCGCGCATTGCAGCACGCTCTGCATGTTGTCGCGCCTCGAATCGAACCACGCGAGCATGAGCTTGCCATAAGCGAAGTTCAACGACGGGTTGAACTGGTGTCCATAGGTCGAGGCGGTCGGCGCCGTGCCGTCGGCTACGTGCGGAGTGGTCCAGGTGCTCGAACCCTTCGGCAGGGTCGTGATCATGATGCGCGATCCGTACGTTCCCGCCGTTGGCCCGTTAAACCGCTGCGAGTAGGCGAGCCACGCTCGCCCCGTCCCATCGACGGCCAGACTGGGAACATCCAGCGAACGAAACGTCGTCCCCGTCGCTTGCGGCTGGTCGAACACTGACCCCTGAGGATATGGATTCTTTGTTGTGGGCGCTACGAACGTATAGGCCGGAGGCGGCGCGCTGAACGACGAGCCGCCATTGGTCGAAACGGAGTACTGAATGGCATCCGGCTGATTCTGGTTTCCTGGCACGCCAATCTGCCGCCAGGCAACGATCACATTTCCTGTCGTAGGATCGATCGCAGCTACAGTCCCCTGTGCCAGTTTCTGGGCCTGGCTCAGGATCTGCGGTTGGTTCCAGGTTGCGCCGCAGTTTGTCGAGCTCACCACCTTAATCTTCGAAGCAGGATTGTTTTGCGACCCATTAAATTGCGTATACACCACGTAGACGTAGCCGCTGCTGAAGGTTTGGCCGTTAATCTTGCACGTCGCCGTCCGACCCGGCCTTGGGATGTCGACCGCGATCCATGGCTTATCAAGAAACTGGCCTGACGTCCCGGTGTCTACCAAATTCACGCCGATGTACTGGAATGGGTTCCCGTGAGTCGTACCGTTTGCGTTGGATTGCAGATAGGCGCCATCGCCATTTCCCTTGTTGTTCAGGTCCTGAAGGGCGGCAACGAAAACTCCGCTGGGCGATCCCGTCCCGCGGTTAAACACGAGCCCGCTGTAATAAAACAATCCATTTGTTCCTGCCCGCACGGTGGGATCGGTCGCGACCGTGTAAGCGTGCAGGGGAGATGCCTTGCCAACGGTGGAGGTGTCCTGCGGATATCCCGGAAGCAGGGTACTCTTCCATGTGTCGCCGCCATCCAACGAACTGTAGACGCCAAGCCAGGCGTCGCCCAAAATACTCGGGGCGTTCGGATTAGGAATGTCTACCGTCCGGTAGTCGTTGGCGCCACCCAGCATATGTTCCGGGTTGCGACTCGATACCGCGATCGAAGGCTCATTCTGCCGCTGCAGGTAAGGATCGCCCGCTGGCCAGTTCGTTCCTGAAACCATGTTGATGTTTTGGCTCGCGACCTGGGCGATCCCTGCTGCGCATAACGACACCACAACGACCAACACAGCTAGACAGCGGACGACCATCGTGCATCCCTCCAGGGACCTGCCCGAGAAACCACACACTTCGACAACTCAATTTTGGGTGAACAACACAACTGGGGAAGAGCCGCCCCCGCAGCTCTTGAAGGCTAGTAAATCTCGACTGGAACGCCCACCGCCGGAGTTTCCCCCAACCGCCCGGCAGCTGCTACGAATCCGCTGCTCCGAGCGCGATCGCCCATCTACGTGGGATTATCGCGCGCCGGAGGCCCATCAATCTTCTGATGCGCTCTTCCACTTGTCAACCCTAGACAGCAACTAGGAGGAAATAAGCCTCGAAAAGGCGGGATTTTGATTGGCTGGAAAATTCCCTGCTCATGGCAAGTCATCTTCGTCCGGCCATTCGTTTCCGCCGCACGATTTCACAGCCAACTCTAGTGCTTTTCTTGCCTTCTCGGCCGCCGCGGGAACCGAGAAGAATAGGCTAAGGTCGCGCCTGGTTTGCTTGACTCCCTCGTGATCTTTTGTTGTTCCGTTTGCTTCTGACCTGCGAATCACCTGCATCGCCTTCCCCGGCTCTGAGCGGCTGCTGACCTTCAGCACTCCTGCGCCCCCAGCTTCGCATTGCCCGAATTTCTGCGTTTCCAGTAGCACGGGTGTCGTCAATTCTGACAAATCCGCATACACAATAAACTCGACCTCCTGCCGCCCACTCGCAGACTGCTTCGGGTCATCCGCAAATCGATGATCCCTCGATGACTTTTTTCCCTCGTCCGCGGGGCTATCGATTGCTCGGGCGTCAGCGGGGCGAGTCAATTTTCGCGCCTTCACCACCAGCTTGCAGCCGTCTGTCTTAATAACTTCAGCTGTCTCCTCAATTTCGATGTCTTTCCCCTGAACCCGGCACCGATTTCGCACGATAGCGTTTCCGTTCACGGCCAGCTGAAACTCTCTGGTCGACGCGAGAATATCTTTAGAGCTTCCGGGCCGATTCTCGTGCTCCGCCGCCTCTTGTGTCATCGAAAACGACGAAATGTCATGAGAACACAGTAACAGAAGTCCCGCGATCCAAAAGACCTGCCACATCATTATGCTTAGCCTCTAACAAATCGATTTCGTGTCAGGGAACACTAATCACGACGACGCAGACCTTTGGTGCCAACGGCTACGTCATACCTGCCTTAAGCTTAGTCCAACGCGTCCGCACGCAGTTTCTGCAACCACAAATGACCAAAAGCACCAGAAGGCACGTCTGAAGGTTTCCAGTGCCGCACTCCTAAGCGATGTCTCTCCAAGACAAGTCGCTGATCAGGCGCCGAGAGTACACTTCCCTCAAAGTGCGCGGATCTCAAATGCGCGGCAGACGTCCAGAGTCACGCCGGGCGAATGCGTGCGGGAGGAGCCCATGCGAGGCATAAAGGGGTGTGCTCTTGTTGTAACGATGTGGCTGGCCGCGGCCGGCATAGCGGCGGGACAGGGATCATCCTCGTCGCTGCAGGGGACGGTCACGGACCCAAGCGGAAGTGCCATTGCGGGCGCAAAGATCGTGCTCGCCAACGATGAGTCCAGGATCGAGCGTTCGACCGAGACTGATGCGCGTGGAGAGTATCGGCTGCTGGCCCTGCCGCCCGGCACTTACAGACTCGCGGTAAACTCCAAAGGCTTCTCGCAGTACGTACAGACTGGACTGCAGTTGCTGGTCAACACTCCAGCGACTGTGAACGTTCAGTTGAAGGTCGGAGCAACGACGGAGAACATTACTGTCACCAGTGAAGCCCCGGCGCTCAACGCTGTAGATGCGTCCCTGGGAAACTCCTTCGGCGAAACTCAGGTGAAGGAGGTTCCGATTGAGGCGCGCAACGTGCCCGAACTTCTGAGTCTCCAAGCGGGCGTGACCTACACAGGGCACCGCTTGGACCTGCAGGATCCCTCCTACAAGGATCAGGACACGCGCAGCGGTGCGGTCAACGGCGCGCGCAGCGACCAGAGCAATATCACGCTGGACGGCGTCGACGTGAACGACCAAGCGAACGGCTACGCGTTTACTTCGGTGCTTCCGACCACGGTCGATTCAGTGCAGGAATTTCGCGTGACCACATCCAACTACAATGCTGACCAAGGCACAGGCTCGGGAGCGCAAGTTGCCTTGGTCACCAAGAGCGGAACGAATCAATTTCATGGATCGCTCTACGAATATCTGCGGAACACCGTAACCAGCGCCAACGATTACTTCGTCAGCGCCTCCGAAAGCAGGCTTGGACAAGCCAACAAGCCAGACAAACTGAACTACAACATTTTTGGTGCATCGGTCGGTGGGCCGATCTGGAAGGACCGGCTGTTCTTCTTTGCGAACTATGAGGGAACCAGGCAGCGCCAGGAAATCAGCACGGTCCGCGCGATTCCGACAAGCAGTTCGACGGCGGGAGCGCAAACCATGTGCAACGGATATATCAGCTATGCGGACGTCAACGGCGGCACTACAGTCATTCCGCCAACGGGCCCGCAGAGCCTGCAGACTCTCGACCCGCTAGGACTGGGCGTGAACTCGGCCGTTCTTGATCTGACGAACCATAGGAGCGGGTATTTCGACAAGACCTTCTGTACCGGACAGTTTCTAACCAACGATCCGTCTGTCGGGGACGGGCTTAATTACTCGGGGTTCCGGTTCCGGGCGCCCACCAAACTGGACAACAATGCGTTCATCGCCCGAATCGACTATCACGTAACCGCGAACGGCAAGCACACTCTTTTCTGGAGAGGATCGCTGCAGAATCTATTCAACCCCGGCGCTCCGTTTCTGCCGGGGTCCGCGCCAGAAATAACGGTCGCTGATCACAGCAAGGGATTTGTAGTTGGTTACACGGCATTGCTAAGCACGAATGCGGTGAATACGTTCCACTGGGGATTCACTCGTCAGAGCACTGCGTTCATCGGAAATACGCAGCAGGAATGGAATTCGTTTTACGGTTTGGATCAGGGATTCAATTACAGCCATAACGCTCAAACCCCGGTACACAACTTTCTCGACGATTTTTCCTGGACTCACGGGCGGCACACACTTCAGTTCGGAGTTAACGCCGGATTCGCTCGAGCTCCCCGCGTCAGCAACGAACACTCTTTCCCGCTGGGAAAAGGCGCGACGAACTGGATGTCGCCGACCGGTTTTGCCAACACGGGTGGTTATCTTGATCCGGCAAATCAGGGATTTGCAGAGCCTGCATCGGCCTTCGCGTACGACTATCCAACGCTGGCCCTATTGGGAATGGTGTCGGATATTGTTGGGAACTACAACTACGACAAGCAGGGAGTGGTGCAGAGTCCGGGCCTGCCTGTGCAGCGCAAATACGGACTCAACTGGTACGAACTTTACGCTCAGGATTCATGGCGTGTGCGGCCAAACCTAACGCTAACGTATGGGCTTCGCTGGTCAATGTTCCCGCCGCCGTGGGAGGTGAACGGCTATGAAGCCGTACCCACGGTCAATCTGGGGAATCAATTTGATCAGATCGTTAAAAACATGAAGCAGGGCCTGGGTTATGACTCGGTCCCCCTGGTCTCTTTCATGCTGGGAGGCAGAGCGAACAACACGGCCGGACTATACAATTTCGAGAAGAAGGATTTCTCGCCGCGTATTTCCTTTGCCTACGCACCTCGTCCGCGGAGCGAGTGGCTGAGAAAACTGATTGGAGAAGGAGACAAGACCGTTCTGCGCGGCGGATTCAGCAAGGTCTTTGACCGCCCAGGAATGCAGCTTCTGAATACGTTTGACGCCAATCCCCCTGGAGGATTGGGAGCCACGATCCAGAATCCCTGCTGTGTTTTCGGCTATGACGATGCAGCGCACGTGCCTCGCATCACCGACATTAATACTGTCCCGACTTACGGGTGCGATCCTTCTAATCCATCGAGTTGCGGCAGTCCGGCCAACCAGCAGTTCTTTCTGGCGGCGCCGCCCGCGATGAATCCGCCAGCAACCAATCAAGCGATTACATGGGGTGTCGACCAGGGGCTCAAGACTCCTTACTCGTACGCTTTTGATTTCTCGATTGGGCGAGAGTTGCCAAACCATCTTTCTTTGCAGGTTGCTTACGTGGGACGGCTGGGGCGGAACCTGCTCACCCAGCGCGACCTGCGGCAACCGCTCGACATTGTCGATCCTAAGACCGGGATCGACTATTACTCGGCGGCTACAGACTTGGCCAAGATCGCGTTTAAGAATCAGTTCTCGGACTATGCGTCGTACGCCAATTTTGTGAACTCACTGAGTGACTCCTCGGTGCCAACAGCTGCTTATTGGCACGATATGCTGCCACCGCTCCAGACCGGAACTGGAGCCACCAACTTCAGCAGCTACGGCCTGTCAGGCGGGTACGTTGCGGCCACGCCCGGTGATGCTGGACTCATTCAGGCGATCTACGATCTCTATTACGATCCGTTCCTCTCCTATGCGGGGAACGAAGTGGTCGGGATCGGAAATGTCGACCTCTACGGCGGCTTAGAAGACAACGCCGGAAACTTCTACTACCCCTGCCCTACCCCGGGCTGCAAAAATCTCACGGGTGGTGTCCCGGGAAATTATCTGAACAATCAGGCCACGAGCATGTTCGCCTGGAGTTCGGTCGGACGCTCGAGCTACAACGCGCTGCAGGCTAATTTGCGCAAGCAGTTCAGCGGCGGGATGCAGTTCGATCTCAACTACACTTATTCCAAATCGATCGATATCAGTTCGGCCGCGACGCGACTGAGTTGGAGTTCGAGTACAAACGTCGGCGCACCCGGAACACGCCTGGTGAATGCCTTTGACCCGAATGGGCGTCGCGCGGTGTCGGATTTCGATACGACTCATCAGTTCAACGCCAACTGGATCGCGAACCTGCCATTCGGAAAGAGCAAACGTTTCGCGGGCAACGCCCAAGGAGCAGCCGAGGCCATCATTGGAGGATGGCAGCTGTCCGGCGTGGTTCGCTGGACGAGTGGATTCCCATTCAGCGTGGACAACGGTAATTTCTGGCCGACAAACTGGGATGAACAAGGCGTCGCGCAAATGATTGCGAAACCGCGATCGGGACACTTTCGGCAAGCCAACGGGACCATCAGCGTGTTCGCCGATGCGTCAACCGCTATCACCAATTTTCAACATCCATATCCTGGCCAGTCGGGCTCGCGCAATGCGGTGCGCGGGGATGGATATGCAGGCTGGGACATGGCGCTCAACAAAAGTTGGAAGATGCCATGGGAGAATCACAGCCTCCAATTCCGTTGGGAAGTTTTCAACATCCCGAATCTTCACCGGTTCAATGTGCTATCAGGTGTGGGGAATGCAGCTTGCGCCTGTATCGCATCGCTGCAACAAGTGCCGGAGCGATTCGGAGCTTATACCGGGCTATTGACGGATCCGCGAGTGATGCAGTTCGCCCTGCGATATGAATTCTAGCGCGAAGCAACTGGAACGGAGGGGCAACGATCGCTGTCAGTCTCGGACGTCTTCCGAGGCCGGCGTTCTATGACGAATCTCGCACGCAAGCTGCGCATGGTAGACTATTTCGCCCTCGGCTTTGGCGTAATGGTTGGCACGGCGTGGCTGGTGGTGATGGACGACATACTCAACCGCGGCGGACCGCTGGGCGCCGCTCTGGGATTTACTGCGGGCGCTCTCATCCTGCTGCCGATTGGATATGTGTACGGCCAACTGGTGAGAGAGATTCCAGATGCCGCCGGCGAGGCTGCTTACGTGGCGAAGTTCTTTCCGCCGGCTGTGAGTTTCGCCACGGGATGGATGATGTTCCTCAGCTACTTTCTGACCTGTCCGTTTGAGGCACTCGCGGCGGGGAGAATTAGCGGGTACCTTTTTCCGTCACTGAATACGATCGAGTTGTATCGTTTGGGTGGATATCCCGTCTACCTGCCTCATGTGCTGCTTGGCCTGACCCTCACTGCATTTCTTACGTGGCTGAACTATCGTGGAATTCAGGCCAGCGCGCGATTGAGCAAGGCAACCACCTTTACCTTCCTGACCCTCGTGGTCATTTTCGCGTTAGCGGGCGCCAGTCACGGGTCAACTTCGAACCTGCACCCGCTATTCAGTCACGCGCCACTACTTTCGATTCTTCTGGTGTGGCAGGTTGTTCCCTGGCTGGTGTCAGGATTTGAATCCGTGGGAAAAGTCGCAGAAGAGGCGAGTCCGGAATTTGCGCAACGAAATTTTTCGGTGGCCATTCTTCTGACAATCTTCTCCGGGTTGATTTTCTTTGTGGTTGTAATCGCAGCCGTTTCCTACGTGGCTCCCTGGCAAAGCTTGCAGAGCAACCGGCAATTTCCGACGGCGGTTGCTTTCGAACAAGCTTTGCACGCGCATTGGATCGTGTCGCTCATTATGGGCTCGGCGATGGTGGCTCTGGTACAGGCGTTTAATGCCAACGTGGTCGCATCGTCGCGGCTGCTGTTCGCGATGTCGCGGAGAAATCTGCTGAACCCGGCGATGAGCCGCGTCCACCCCAATAACCAGACGCCTTCAACTGCTGTGATTGCAGTAGGAATCGCCACGGCTGCGACCATCTTCCTCGGGGAAGCCTTGCTGGTGCCCATCCTCGAAGTCGGGGCAGTCAGTGTCGGTATTGCGTGGATGGCCGCTTGTGCCTCCTACTACAAGATGAAGCCAGGCGGCCTGCGCCGCGCCGCCGCGGTATGGGGCCTGCTGGTGACCGCAGTAATGATCCTGGTCAAGATTGTGCCTTGGATACCTGGACATTTCACCTGGCACGAATGGCTTGCGCTTGCCATTTGGGGATTGCTCGGCGCCGGCATTCGAGCCACGCGCCGCAGAGATGTGGCGCCAAGGGTCGAACTTGAAACCAACCCCGTCGCTCCCTTGGCATGATCGACTATTCAAAATACAGTTTCTGGCTTGCCGTTCGTTATATGCAGAACGCATTCCTGCGCTTGGATGAGGCGGGTAAGCAGGGGAAAAGCAAGCCCTTGGATGCGTTCGTGGCAGAGTTCCTGGGCAAGCACTGAATGCGCCCGGTTCAATTCAGAGTGGCCTCACTCGAATTGAGAGTCTTCACGGGTAAGAATTGATTTCCATCTCGGGTACTGCCGTGCTCTCGTGTTGCACTGTGCGCTCGAAAGGTGCGTGCCGAAATCCCGAACTGCTTTCGGAACGAGTGACTGAAATGGGCGGCATCAGAGAATCCTCGAGCAAACGCGATTTCGGTAATCGACCTGTCCAGCAGCCGGGCATCGGCGAGATCTTTGCGGCATTGATCGAGACGCAACACCCGGATGTAGTCTCCCACCGAGCAACCGGTTACGGAAAAGACCCGATGCAAGTGGCGAACGGAAATGCCCATCGCCTCTGCGATCACAGACGGGCTGAGCGTCTGCTCCCCAAGATGAGCATCGATGAATCGTAGAATCCGCGCTTTGAGTTCCGGCGCGATGGCCGTTTGGGCTACATCTCCTCGGATACATGCCGTGAGCACCTCGAAATAGTGATCGAGCGCTCCGTCGAGTTCTTCCCCGGTCATCCAGGACGCTTCGTCGTAGAGATTCTGCGAAAGCCGAGACAAGATGGCTCCCGGGGCGGTTGCTCCCGCGATCTTCTGGGCGGTAGGAATCTGATGCATGCACAGCCGGTTCTGCATGACCCAGCGCGGCACTCGAAGGTAAAGACGAACACAATCGGTGTTGCAACTGGAGGACCAGGGAACGGCTGTATCGATAATCGTGCTATCCCCAGGTTTGAGCAGTATCTCTTCACCTCGCTGCAGATACTGACGAGCACCGGCGATCTGCGTAATGACCAGGCAGGAGCGGCTAGGCGCGCAAGCGGTGTCAAATGGCCATTTCCAGAAAGACAAAGCGCTGGAGGAGAATCGGGTTAAGGCGATGCCGGCAACGTTGCGGACTTCTATCGATCCGTGAAAGGACACCCTTGGAAGTCGAATTCGACAATCGCCGCAGATTTGCTGCGCATTCCATTGCCATGCATCAATTCGGTCTGACGCCGGTAGTAAATCTGTCGAGAACAGCTGTGACATGCTGTATTTTCCGTGGGACCTTTAAGTCACTACGCCGTGCCGTGTTCTGGCGCAATTCGTGGGTCAGATTGGCTGATGTGCGCCCTCAAGCTAGCCGTCGCGGCGGAAAGTAGCACATAAAGCACCGGGCGTTCAAGCTCATTTTCTGGACTAGTCGAATCCATCTTCGAGAGCACATTTCTAGCCCCCTGTGGGGATGGCACTAGAGGTTCTTTGGCAAAGAGAGGAAGTGTCTTACTGCGTGGAGGGTGGAGCTACAGGGGAGGGTCCTATGACGGCATCGCAAGCACAAAATAAACGTCGCAATGAAAGTTGATTTTATGCGGGGGAAATTTTGGAGGCGCGGGTCGGAATCGAACCGACGCATAAAGGTTTTGCAGACCTCTCCCTTACCACTTGGGTACCGCGCCCCTGTCTTGCGAACAACGTTCCGAAACCGAGCTGGTGCGTCTTTGGAGCACGAGCCAGTTGGAAATAAAGAAATCTGGAGCGGGAGACGGGATTTGAACCCGCGACTTCGACCTTGGCAAGGTCGCACTCTACCACTGAGTTACTCCCGCTCAGCCCTACCATTGTAAAACGGGGGTGGGGTTCGCGCAATTGGCCCATCATTACGTAAGTTGCAACTGGTGCCATTGCTGGATTTTGCCGCGATCCGCACGTCAGTTCTAGGAGCTCGCAACGTCTCGTTGGCTCATGCGGCGCAGCGTGAATACAATCGCCGCAAACAATATCGCGGGAAGCCAAATCCATACAAATTCGCTTTGAATGATGGCGAACCCTCGTGGCGTGAAAAAACGCGTGACAGCGATTGGCGAAACGCGAACAGGTCTCCATGGCAGGAAATAGCGGTTGTTGTTGAAGGGGGAGAAAAACGCGACCCCCAGCCCACCATTCGTTATGGAATCGAGCAGGCCGTGGCTGGCTGTGGCCAGAAATAAATACCCGAACAGGGCAAATCGTCCGATCCCTGATGTTCCGAGCCAGGACATGAAGACGGCGATCGCACTGGCCAACAGAATGGCGAAGAGCAGCGAGTGCGTGAACCCACGATGTCCCCAGAAGTCGCCGTAGTGAATACCGAAATGAAAGCCGATCACATCGAGGTCAGGAATGACCGAACACGCCACTCCAGCCACCCAGACACCTTTGGGGACTTGGGGTCGGTAGAAGCAGGATCCGATGCTGAGGGCAGCGACCGCGTGCGAGAAGGCGGATGCCATTGCTCTTTGAACCTATCTCACCCTAAATGGCCCTTGGTAGCGAAGTGTTTCTACTCCAGATTCCCTACACTCAAGCCAATTGCAACTCTTTCAATTGGGAGATCTTACGCGCGATGTGTACGGTGTTCCAGCAATGCGCCTTGCAGGAGTGGCATGCGCGACAGGCATCAATGCCTTGTCCCGCCTCGGATTTGGCCAAGAGGTGCCCGGCCATACTGACGTTGCGGTATTGCACGGCGTACATGTGTGACCGCATGAGCGCCGGGATGTCGACCCGCTTGGGGCAATCTTCGCGGCACTGGCCGCATTGCTGGCAGAACTCGGCTTGAGCGGTGAAGGTCTTGTCGGCGAGGAATTTCTTCTCGGCGTCAGTGTATGCCAGGTTGCGAACCACAGTGAAGTCCTGCTCCAGATGCTCGTAGGTGCTGAATCCGGGGATGGCGGTCGTGATGAAATAGTGGTTTAGGAACCACTTCAGGAGGGCGGTTTGGCTTTCCGGCAGCAGTTCTTTGGGGAGTTTG
>Ga0210400_10005175_pt1 | contig 11122 bp, 8 predicted proteins | sample IncBWH26MmetaG_FD_155456 | JGI IMG/M metagenome (GOLD analysis project Ga0210400, IMG submission 155456) | Forest soil microbial communities from Barre Woods Harvard Forest LTER site, Petersham, Massachusetts, United States - Inc-BW-H-26-M | ecosystem: Environmental > Terrestrial > Soil >...
CCCAGCCGAGACGCCCTCGTACCACATCCGCCAATCGTTCGGTCCTTCGCGCAAGATGGCGCGCGGTCCGATCTTGAGTTGATCGAAGGCGCCCGCGGGTCCGCGAGAAAGGAGCGGGTTGGCCGGCGATGTGGAGAGGGGAGCGTCCTGAAGGGTCTCCAGCTCTGGCAAGGCCGGCTCCGCGCCGAACGCGGACGAACTCGCTCCGCCCCACGCGAACGAGCACCTGGCCGTCAGCGTCAGTCCTGCCGACAGGATTAGACCGGCTTTCATGAGGCTCCGCCTTGATCCCGACCAGTTCGGCAGCTTGCCAAGATCAAGCAGCCGTTCTTTCGCTGACGGGAACTCCATCACCGGGCCTCGAGCACGAGTTCGAGGCGCATTCGACTGGATGGGAATCGATGAACCTCCGGTCCCGTGGCATGCCGCCAAGTGAAAAACGACTTCGCGCCGCAGGTCGGAGCCGACGCGCGGTAGTGGATCACTTTAACTGACTCACTACCCGACGCGCTTGCCCCGTGCGGCGCCACTTCGTATTGTCCATCGATTTTGCTCACCGTCCATCAATTGGAGAACTATTTTTTCCAGGCCTGGGGCAGGGCATCGGGGCACCCAGCTATTTGAGCGATGAGGTTTCCGGTGATGCGTAGCCAGATACAACTCCCTTCGGACTATAAGCGACTGGACGCGGCGAGCTACGACGATGCCGCGGCCGAGTTCGATCGCCTGACGGAGCAGTTCAATGGGCCATTGGCGGCGCAGCTTCTCCACCTCGCTCGGCTGCAGCCGACCGACCACGTGCTCGATATCGGCTGCGGGACGGGTCTGGTCGCGTTACACGCGGCGAGGCTCGCGTGTAACGGGCGTGTCGTCGGGATCGATCACTCGGCTGGAATGCTGCGACAAGCCTCAGTTAAAGCCGAAGCGTCTGGGCTGGGCGACGTAATAATATTCCGGTGGATGGACGCAGAGCGGCTCGAGTTCCCCGAGCAAAGCTTCGATGTCGTGTTGTCGCTCTATGCGCTGTTTCATTTCCCTGATCCGCTGGCGGCCGTGAGAGAAATGCACCGGGTGCTGCGCCCGAACGGCCGGCTGGTGATCGGTGTCGGCGGGGGTCCGAGCCTGCTCTCATGGAACGGCGTCGCGCAGGGCACGAGAGCGGCGTCCGAACGGGTCGCCGCGGCACGCGGCCGCTTGGTTAGGGCGCCGCAGTTCCTGCTGCAGCTGATGGGAGAACACGGAATGGGGCCGGACGAGGAGCACCGACCGAGAGGTTCTCCGATGCGTATCGGTCAAATGCTGCGGCGGATTGGATTTAAGCGGGTCTCCAGATGCTGGCAAGGGGGCCGCGAGGAGCTGAACCCGGAAGAGTTCTGGAACCTTCAGGTCACCTTCACGAGCGAGGCGCGAATGCGCCTGCAGTGCGCCGGACCCGCGCAGCAGGCGGCGCTCAAAGAAGACTTCATCGAGCGGTGTCGAAATGTACAGGCCAAAGGCGGCAAGCTCATTTATCCGCACGCTGCGATGTTCTATGCCGGAACACGGGCTTGACTATCGGTGATTTCGGGCAAGGTGGGCTTTACACAACACGGCGGTTTTTCGTGGAATTTGTGCCCTGCTGCGGGGCCATTCCGGCTGCAATCCCCCTTTAGTCGGTCGAAGACATTCTCAACTGTGCATCCTTCTTGACTCGCACGTACCATCGCCGTCAGGCTGTGCTCTGCTGACAGCCTGATCGTAAACCGTAAATTGAGCCCATGGACCCATGTCGGTAACTGCGCGTATTCGCCGCCACACCCGGATCTCATCGAGGGTGCAGAATCGAGACAAACGGGCAACGCCCCCGTTCATGATCGTTTTCATCAACTCGATTTGCAATCTCACGTGCGAGCACTGTTTTTACTGGCAGAATCTGAATCGCCGCGATGACTTGACGTATCAGGAATTCGACAAGCTGTCCCGCGAGCTCGGTGGTTTCGAAAATCTCAATCTGTCCGGCGGCGAGCCGTTCCTCCGACGAGAGTTCGGCGATATTTGTCTGTTGTTCACAGAGAACAACGGGGTCAAGCGTATTTATGTCCCAACCAACGGCTATTTCACCGACCGAACGGAAAAGCAGCTGCGCCGCGTTTTTCAATCAAAGACGCTGGAGAGCTTCGTTTGCGAAATCTCGCTGGACGGCATGCCGGAATATCACGATCGGTTTCGCGGCAACCCGCGGTCGTTCGCGAAAGCCATGGAAACTTACGATATGCTTGCGGCATTTCAAGAACAGGAGCCTCGACTGCGGATTCACGCAAATACCGTGGCGATGAGCGAAAATATGGATGAGATCTGGAGATTAACGGAGTACCTGCACGACCGCTGCCCGTCATTGGAGCACCATAATCTCGCGATCATCAGGGGAGACCGGAAAAACCCGTCGTTGCGGGGGCCAGCGTTACAGAATTATCGGAATCTCTATCTGCATGTCGCCAAGGTCTGGAGAGACCGCGACCGCAGGCGTTTCGGCGGTGTGGTCGAACCTATGTTGCAGTGGGCAAAGCTGAAAACCATCGAATCAGAGTCGCAATATGTGCCGTGCACTGCCGGCATTCTGACCGGCGTCGTCTACGCCAACGGCGATGTCAGCGTCTGCGAGACCCATGCGCCGCTGGGTAATTTGCGTCAGAAGAGCTTTTTCGAAATCTGGGATTCCGAGGAAGCCGAAGCGCTGCGCGGGCGGGTCAGGGCGAAAGAGTGTTATTGCACAAACGAAGTGTTTTTGTGGCCGAGCATCGTCTTTCAACCCGTCCAGCTCGCCAAGGCAGCGGTCGGTGCGAAGGTAATGGCAACGAAAACCGTGGGATCGAAGCCCTACTGATTTCGCCTCACGCGGCCATTTGCCTGTTCACGAGCGAGAGCATCAGCTCCAGATACCGTCTCGTGATCAAATGCCAGTCGTAAGCGGCGGCCCGCGACGGCCCCTGTCTCGACATACGCTTTCTGAGGACGGCGTCGCCTAACACCGTGTCGATGCCCCGGCTCAGCGTGGGGATTGCGGCGTCTTCGAGTAGATGGGCTACACCGAGCGCGAATTCCGGGAAAGAAGTATTGTTGAGGGTGATCACCGGGGTTCCGCATGCCATCGCCTCCAATACCGGCATCCCGAACCCCTCATAGGAGGACGGGTATACCAACAGGTCGGCTGAATTGTAAACGAGCGGCATTTCACGATGGCCGACATAGCCCAAGACGAACACTTCGCTCGTCAGCTGCTCGCTGGCGATGACCCGACGGAACGGGGACGTGCCGGGGAGGTCAGTGCCGACGATCAGCAATTTGTGAGGAATCCGTCTCTCCCGCTTCAGAAAGCCGAAGGCTCTTATCAGTGGAGAGAGGTTACGCCTTTCCACCGGTTTTCCGACATAGACGATATAAGGCGTGTCCGATCCGAGTGTCCGCACGCGCCATTGCACGAGGCGTTCGGGTTCCGGTATCGGGCGGAACAGACGCGTATCAACGCCTTCCGGGACGACGTGAATGTCCTCCGGCCGCATTCCGTAAAAGCGCACCATGTCCCGTCGGCTGTATTCGCTGACCGTACAGACTATGCTCGCCCGCTTCGCGCTCAGTGAATAGGCTGCTTTCGCTTTGTTCCGGACCCACCAGCTGAAGGCCTGCGGATAGCCTTCATAGGAACCGTGATGGATCAGAAGCGTCGGGCATCGTGCCAGAAGGGGGATCACATAGCTCGGGCAAAACAACAGATCTTTCTGCCCGTGCGCCCGCAATAGGGTTAACTGCTCCCACATCGCCAAGGGCAGCGGCGAGCCCAGCACGATATTTTTTGCACACGGCGGCAGTCCCACCTCTTCGGCAATCGGTGCCGGCGTGTAGACACGGAACTCATCGAAGGGATGGTCCATCTCTGCCATGCATTTGAGGACAGCTTCGATGCACCGGCCGACCCCGGAGCGCTTGCCGACCAGACGGACTCCGTTTACACCAAGAATCACGGGTCCGGACTCAACCCTGCGGCGGGTTACCCCGCCCAGCCGCAGCGAGAAGCGCCGGAGATACGATGATCAGCGGCCCCCTGCACAACGCGAACCTTGCGAGCCAAACATAAATCCTGGCAGCGGCCCGCTCGAAGCCTTTGAGATTGTCCCAGTCGGCCGCTGTGATGACCGGAACCAAAAATCTGATCGGGTGGAGCCCGGCCCGCTTGAGCAGTTTTCGGAGTTCGAACCAAGAGAGAAGGCGCTTTTTGTCGTAAACCATCCCCCGCCTCCACCGCACATAGGCGGGCATCCAGCGCCGCGGCAAAAATCCAACACCCCAGACCCGGACGTGCGGCTCGGGCGCCAGTGAAAACCGGTTCGCCGTCCACACAAATATGCGGCCGTCGGGCTTTGCCACGCGGCGCATTTCCCGGATCGTGGCGGCAGGCTCGGAGATATGCTCGAGCAAGGAGACCGCCGCAACCGAATCAAAGAAGCCTTCGGCAAAAGGCAGGTAGTCGGCACAGCAGCAGACCAGATTGGGCTTTACTCCGGCTTCGTGCAGCCTCTTGCGGGCAATCAGCAACCAACGAAACGCGACGTCGCAGCCCACGGCAAACGCAAACGATTGCCGAGCAACCTTGACGAGCGCAGCTGTGCCGCAGCCGATATCGAGAAAGCTTTCGCCACGTCCTATCTCGCACTTGTAAGCCTCGATCCGTTGCTCGTCGCTGAGCACGTGACGCATGAACCGCTCGCTGAGGTCGAGCGGAGTGGGCGGATAGGTCGGCAACGACCAGTAATAGCGCACTAAATCCGCGAAACCAAGGTGCTCGGCCGCGGCTTGTATTTTTTCCCCCTTGCGATAGTCATCGTCGCGGGGGATTAGAGGATCCTCGTAGACCCGCAGGTCTGGTATGCCCATCACGATCGGAAACGCCCGCTGGCAGTGAAGGCATACGAGCTTTTCTGGAGAGGGCGACAGAACTCCCTTGCAGGCCGGGCAGCGCAGGATGTCTAGAAGGATCCTATTTGGTACCGAGAGCGAGGCCTCGCTCGGCAGCCCGGTCGGCGATCGCATCTGGAAGTCTATTCCTTTCAGCATCAACGAAAGAGATGGCATGTCCCAGCGCCCGCTTAGCCGGAGTGGGCGTGCAGCGCAAGAGCATCCTAGCCGGCAGCTTCGGCGTGTTATACAGCGATTTTGGCGTTTATCGCCTAAGCGGAGCCGTGCTCGATCGTGATGAGGGCGAATAAGTCTCTAGCATCAAACGAGGAGTGGAAGGCCTGGGGAGAGATCGACCCGCTCTACGGCGTCGCGGCACTACGCGGGCGGGCGAAGAGTGGGGCCGATCCCTGGACAGACGAAAGCTTCTACGAGACCGGCGGCATTGACTGGAACCTTTTCCGTTCCAAGTGGGAGCAGTACGGCGTCAAACGCAATACCTGCGTCGAGATCGGATGCGGTGCCGGTCGAATGACCACCCACCTAGCCCGGTATTTCGAGCGTGTGCATGGGTTGGATGTTTCCGTCGGTATGGTCGAATACGCCCGCGCGCGCGTTCCGGGGAACGTTTTGCTACACGTAACTACGGGGCTTGAAATCCCTCTGCCGGACGGCTCCGCAGACGCCGTCTTCTCTACGCACGTCTTGCAGCACTTTTCAACTACCGATGCGGCGGCAGACTACATTCGCGAGATGTATCGCGTCCTGATTCCAGGGGGTACCATCATGCTTCACCTTCCGCTGATAGTCTGGCCGTGGGGAACGCTTGAGGGCATTCACAAGCTGGTCCACCGAGTAAAATGCACATTGGACGGCTGCTTGGCTCAATTGAGGCGGTACGCGTTCCGCCTTCAATTGACGAACAGGCCCGCCATGCAGGTCATTTGGTATGAGTCTTCTTGGCTCTACACCAGGCTGGAGGAATTGGGTTTCGGCGATATCGAGATCCGAATTCTGTTTGGGGCATCCAAAATGGCGGTGCAGCATCCGTTTGTGTTTGCGACAAAAAGATAGAGGCCATGCCCGGCATTGCCTTAGAAGATCCACGGTCCGGGTCGAAGCCAAGCGACAGGTGGCCGCATATTTCTAGGGCGCGCATCCCCGAGCTCGACGGCATTCGCGGAACAGCGATACTGATGGTTCTCCTGTATCATGTATTCAGCTATACGATGCTCTACCGTACGGTGGTCGACGAGAGGTGGGCCAAGCTGGCGCACCTCTTAGCGCGGATCACCGAGCACGGCGGTTACGGCGTAGATCTATTTTTTGTTCTCTCGGGATTTTTAATTACAGGTATACTGCTCGATGCCCGCTTTGACATACATTATTTTCGTAATTTCTACGTACGCCGCGTGCTACGAATTTTGCCGCTATATTACACTGTCCTCGCCGTCATTTTTCTCTGCTATCCCAAATCCGCGGATTACGTACTACTGAGCTTTTTCCAACTTTCCAATATCGCGCCGATTCTCGGGGTTACAATGGTAAACGGTGCGATGTGGTCTCTGTCGGTAGAGGAACATTTCTATCTTTGTTGGCCTTTAATCGTCCGCAAGCTGAGCCCTCGCAATGTGGCGCATGTCGCCGCGATCGTCTGGGTAGCAGAACCAGTCATCCGGGGCATCGCGTTTCCTCACGTCGCAACGGTCTTCCCTTATTCATGGTTCCGGTTCGACGGGCTTGCGTCCGGCGCAATCATCGCGTGCTTCGTCCGGTCCACCGCCTATTCACAGCGGCGCGCGAGGCAGGCGGCGATCCTTCTCACGATAACCGGGATTTTGATCGAGATTGCCGGATCGCCGTGGAACATCCGGCAGCACCAAACTCAGTTTGGCGCGACCTTTGAATACCCGCCGATTAATATGATCTGCGCCGCACTTGTGCTGTGGGGAGCGTGCGCATCCGGCCTGGCGGAAACCACTATCCTGCGGTTTTGGCCGCTACGCATTTGCGGTGATCTAAGCTATTGTCTGTACCTTACTCATATGATGGTCATGGATGCTTACGACACAACATTGCATTTTTTGGGTTATTCTTCCTCCCTGAGCTTCCGTGGTCTCGTGATCCGTGCGACGGCCGTGCTGGCCGGCAGCTTCGCGATTGCGGTCGGTTCGCGGAGGTATCTGGAACAGCCGGCACTGAGGTTAAAGAGGTTTCTCAAGCGGAGTCCTGACGGCCGACGGCAGCTTTCGACTGCAGCGTAGCGCCAGTGCAAGTGGCGGGGTTAGCTCGGCATCCATTGCCTGCACCATTGATCGAGAGTAAAAACCGCATGGAGAATGGAAGTGAATTCTCCGCTTCCCTCCCCGTGTGCTGCGCGAAATTCGGTAATGCGTCGCATATTGAGTAGTTCGGATAGCAGCGCGGAGGCGTCCGCGGTACGCATCATAGTGCTCATCCCGTAATCCCCACCCAGCCACTCGGGAAGGGGCATCGCGAACCCCTGTTTTGGCCGATCGATCAGCGCACCGGGCAGCCACGGTCGGACCGCTGCCTTGAGGGCTAGCTTCGCGGCGTTATGATTCACAAGCTGCCAGGGCGGAATGCCCGCCGCGAGCTCCATTACCTCACGGTGGAGGAAGAGCGGCCGTACTTCAAGCGCCACCGCCATGCTGGCGCGATCGATCTTTACGAGCATGTCCCCTGGCAAGGTGAGCGCAAAGTCGAGATGGCGCATCGCGTTCACCAAACCGACTTCGCCGGGCGGCGCCGCGATGAGAAGCTGCTCGACTAGCCGGTGCGGATCGTAATGGCGCAGCGCTTCTGCCAATGGACCGCGCGCGATTGCGCGCAGCAGCGGAAGAGGAAAACAGACATAAAGCGTCTCGGCGAGCAGCTGCGGCGCTGTGAGACCATACTGGGTCAGGGTTTTGCTCCAGTTGTTCGCTCCGCCAAATGCTCGGCGTGCGATCGAGGCCACACACCGGGCCACACCGGCCGGGTACAGGCCGCTCAGCTCCGTTCGCCGCGCGAGACGCTGGTATTTGCGGTACCCGGCGAAGAGCTCATCGGCCCCGTCGCCCGACAAAGCGACCGTAATCGAGCGCCGAGCTTCGCGGCAGAGGTAATAGGTCGGGAAGCAGGAATAATCGTAGAACGGCTCGTCGTAGTGCCAGTTCAGGCGACGGATCACCGAGGCGACATCTGACGGTTGGACGGTCCGCTCCACGTGGCGCGTGTGATAGCGCTCGGAGACCTGACGAGCCCACTTGCGCTCATCGTATTTCGCAACGTCAAAGCCGATCGTAAAGCTCCGAACCGTATGACCGGAAAGGCTTAATGCCGCCGTCACAGTCGAGGAGTCGACGCCACCGCTGAGAAATGCTCCGAGCGGTACATCGGCGATAGCCATTTCATTGGCTGCCTGCAGCAGTGTCCCCCTTATCTCCTCTTGGCTCGGACCTCCGCGACGGCTCACGAAGGGCAAAGACCAGTATCGCTGCGGCTCACTCGCTATGGGTCCGCCACACTTCGGAAGCTCGATTGTTATTGAGTGCGCTGGCGGGAGTTTTCGCACATCGCGCCAGATGCTCTTGGGATCGGCTACAAAGCCGAGGGTCAGGAAATCAATGAGGGCGTCGTAGTCAAGTCGCCTGGGAAAGTCAGGCCACTCGAGCAGCGCTTTTATCTCGGAAGCAAAAAGGAAAGCTCCACCGGCTACTGCATAGTAAAATGGCTTTTCCCCCGCCCTGTCCCGGGCGCAGAACAGGCGCCCTGCCTCGGCATCCCAGATAGCAAAAGCGAACATCCCGGAAAGGAAATCGAGCGAGTCCGCGCCCCAATAGCGGTAAGCCTCGAGCAGAACTTCAGTGTCGGATTCGGTGCGAAATTGAACGCCTTCCCGCTGGAGATGCGTGCGCAACCGTCGGTAGTTGTAAATCTCGCCGTTGAACGTGACCGTGAACCTGCCGTCATGGGAAGACATCGGCTGGTGCGAGCGCGGGTCGAGGTCGATGATTGAAAGGCGCCGATGGCCCAAACATACCCTTCGATCGTCTGTGCTCTGCAGTCCCGCGTGATCGGGCCCCCTGTGAGCGAGTCGATCTCGCATGCGCTCGACAATGTTAGGCTCGATCGCCGATCGGGAAATGACGCCGACGATCCCGCACATCAGAGCTGATTAGGTCGCAGCACGGCGTGCGTGCGAAGACTGGGCATGCCAGCGATTGCGCATAGCCCGCGCCAAAATCTCCACCCGGACCAGCCGGAGCAGGACCCACATCCCCGCCGCAAGCCCCAGGAGCCGCCATCGCTGGACCTGTGGTGTCCGCATGATTGCGCCGATCCGCACTTCGTGTAACGCACGTCGCCCATCGGACAGTTCGCCTTTGATGTAATGACTGATGGCCGCCATGAGACGATCTTGCGAACGATGGGCCTCATAGCTGACAAGCGCCGGACGCGTTGTCAGCGCGCGATCCCCTGATGCCAAGGCCTCGTCAATAATAACGAAGAAATTTTCAGGGGCGGTGCGAAGATGGTGATAACGCTGAGAGGAGTTGTCGTGGAAATGCCGGTATTTGATTAGATGCGATTCCAGTACTGCGATGGCATAGCGGCGAGCAATGCGCAGCCACATCTCGAGATCGGAGGTGTTCCGGTACCGCGCCTGAAGATACACCCCGACATCGCGATGGACCGAAGCACGCACCATCGCCGTCGGGCACATCAGAAAACGGTTCTTGTAAGTGAGTAGAGTGTTGAGCACGGTGGGATAGTCAAGCGGCTTCTCGCCGCGGACCTCTGGCGGGAGCGGCATGCGACCGTATTCGAGGCTCTCCGCATCGATAAAGATGGCCGCGCAGAACACCGCGCCAACTTCCGGATGTGCGCCGAGATACGCGACCTGCCTCTCGACGATCATTGGCAAGTAGATATCATCGGCATGATACGTGGCTATGAGATCGCCGTGCGCTCGCGCGATACCTCGATTCACATTTTCGTAAATGCCGAGGTTGTTTGGTTGCCTGACATACGTGATGCGTCCAGCATACTGGGCCGCGATCTCGGGTGTAGCATCAGTTGAGGCGTCGTCGAGTAGAATGATCTCGAGCTTCGTATATGTCTGCGCAAGCAGAGATTCCAGCGCTTTGCTAAGGAACGGGGCGGCGTTGTAGGCCGGAACAAGGATTGAAACGAGCGGCATCGATACAGTTGGGTCGAGGGGAGGCATTGGCGGCTTCGCTTGCACTTCAAAGCTTCAGTGTCTTCGAGGCCGCAGGCTCGCCAGATAGCCCGACACCTCACCAGCGACCCAGGCGGTGAGAAACAGGAGGAGCCAAAACCAGGTAGCTGCGAATTGCTTGCGCAATGCCGGCTTGCCGAATGCGCGCCGCGCGATTCTAGTCAGCACTAGAGGAAATATTCCCGGGGCGAGCAGCACCAACAGAAGCCGCCGGGGAAAGGAGCTGTCGCTCGCCCGCGTCAAGCCGAATTCGCGCCCGTGTGCCAGTCGTTGGCGCATGTATTGCCGCGCGGTGTAGCGGTTGCGGTGGATTACCCTGGGGCCGGGATCGAGGACTAGGCGCAACCCCTCCGCACGGAACCGATGGTGGAAAGAAGGCTCCCAGAAACCGCGCTGCAACAGATCCGGATGGCGCAGCAAGTCCGATCGTCGGTAGAGGGCGTTGTCCGCGGCCGGATCGCGGAGTTCGTGTTTCGGTTGGGGCGGCGCGAACGCCGCGTAGCGTTGCAGGAATATCGCACGGCCCTTCGCATCGGCTGCGGGGTCGTTGTCAATTGTCCCGGCCAAGACAGCAATCTGCCCGAGATCGGCGGCCAAAAGCGCATCGACCCAGTCGGCGGTTGGAATGCAATGAGCCGTGGTCGTGCCGATCCGCTCGCCGTGGGCGATCAGGATACCGTCTCGCCACAGATGCGGGATCAGGCTGCCCTTCGGGCAGCAGACAGTTCTTATCTGGCCTTCGTCGCCGACGAGGGCGGCGACGTCCGGATCCGCGGGAGTATGACAAAAGATCATCTCCACCTCGGCCCGTCCAGCAGGACGTAGCGCACGGATGATATCCGGAAGGTTCTGCTGTGCGTACTGCACACCAACTACTATCGAGAGCTTGGCGGGAGAGCTCACGCTCGGCTGAGCATCAGCGCCACTCGTTGACGCTGTCCCCGGCGC
>Ga0210400_10005176_pt1 | contig 11122 bp, 6 predicted proteins | sample IncBWH26MmetaG_FD_155456 | JGI IMG/M metagenome (GOLD analysis project Ga0210400, IMG submission 155456) | Forest soil microbial communities from Barre Woods Harvard Forest LTER site, Petersham, Massachusetts, United States - Inc-BW-H-26-M | ecosystem: Environmental > Terrestrial > Soil >...
CAGGCCAACGCCGGGACTTGCCGGCAGCGTAATCGCGCCCGGAGCAGTGACGGTTAGAGTGCCGGTCGTGTTTGCGATATTCGGCGTGCTGGTGCTGGCCGTGATCGTGGTCGAACCTGTCCCCACCAATGTGGCTGGTACGTTCACGTTGTTTTGATTCGCAGGAATCGTCACGGTAGCAGGGACCGTGGCAACGCCGGTATTGGAGGAGGTCAGATTGAAAGTGATAGCTGAGGGCGCCTGTACCGAGAGGGACAGCGAGAAGTTTTGCGTTCCGCTGCCGCTGACCACGGTCAATGTTGGCGGGAAGAACGAGACAGATCCCGTCACTTGAACGACCGCGGTGGATGACCCATAGCCATTGGCGGTTGCCGTGATCGTTGCGGAGCCGAAATCGACTCCGCTGACTCTGGGCGTAAACGAAGGTGTCGTTTGTCCCTGGTTGATGAAGACGCTCGCGAATACTACGCTCACTTTCGACGGGTCGCTGCTCGAGAGTGATACGTTGATACCGCCGGCGGGCGCAGGAGTACTCAACGTGACAGCGAATGACGCCTGTTGGCCGGGAGCGACCGTCACGTTGGCAGGCAGCCCGATACCGCCCTGAACGGTGACGTTCGCTGTCGTATCGGCCAGGCCAGGCAATTTGCTGGCATGGATTACGGTCGTGCCGGAGGCAACAATCGTCACCGGTACCTGCACGGTGGTTTGTCCCTGAACGAAGGTCGCGGTGGCAGGTACAGTCGCAACCGCCGTGTTATTGGAACTGAGGTCCACCGTCAGGCCGCCGGATGGCGCTTGCCCGGACAGGGTGAGCGTCAGGTTCTGTGTCCCGCCGCCAGTGAAAGTCACGGTCGGAGGCGTGAAACTGATGGTGGCCGATACCTGCACCGCGCCGCTCGCGGAGTTATACCCCGTTGCGCTCGCGTTGATATTCGCGGAACCCAGGTTCACGCCCGTGATTGTTGGTTGCTGGGCGGGAGTAGTGGCTCCCTGGGCGATGCTTACGCTGGCGGCAGAGATCGTGACCTTGGAAGTATCGCTGCTGGACAACGCGACGGTGACCGGCGCCGGCGCGGGCGCCGACAGCGTCACCGGATATGTCGCGGTTTGGCCCAACGAAATGGAGGTGTTGGAAGGCAAACTGATCGTGCCCAGAATCTGCACGGTTACATTCGCGGTGACGTCCGGAACACTCGGGAGATTGCTGGCGTGGATTACCGCCGAACCCGACGCGACGCCGGTGACCGGCACCGATACCGCGGTCGAGCCCTGAGCGAAGCTGACACTGGGCGGAACCGTTGCAACTCCGGTGTTGCTGGAACTCAGATTCACGGTAAGGCCGCCGGCCGGCGCCGCCGCCGACAGGTTCAGCGTGATGTTCTGCGTGGCAGTGCCGGTGATTGTGAGAGTCGGTTGCGCGAAGTTGATGGTGGCGCCTACCTGGACCGACGTGCTGCCGGACGTGTAACCGGGTGCGGTGACATTAACGCTCGCCGTCCCGATGTTGAGACCGGTTACCTGAGGCTGGGTAGCTGGGCTCGTCTGACCTGCGGCAATCGTCACTGTGTTCGTGGAAACACCCACCTTGGTCGGGTCGGTGCTGGTCAATGTAACGGTCACGGGAGATGACGGAGCGGCCGACAGGCTGATCGCGAGGGGCGCCGACAGCCCGAGTTGTGTGCTCACATTCGCTGGCACGTTGATCGTGCCGGCACTCTGCACCGTCACACTCGTCGTGGCATCCGGCACGTTGGTGGCGCTCGCGTGGATTACCGCGGAGCCTGGGCCAACACCGGTAATCGGTACGTTCACCGTGGTTGCGTTCGCCGGGAAGATCGCGGTCAACGGCACCGTCGCTACACCCGGATTGCTCGAAGTAAGATTCACCGTCAGTCCGCCCGGAGGAGGTGCGGAGAGAGTGAGGGCGACGTTCTGAGTCGCGGCGCCGTTGATTGTGATGCTCGGTTGCGCAAAGCTTAGAGTCGCAGTGACCTGAACCGGCTGCGTAGACGATGTGTATCCGGTTGCGGAGGCGGTGATATTCGCGGTTCCAACGTTGACGCCCGTGATCTGCGGTTGCGCCGGTGGACCGGTCTGGCCGGTGCCGATGGTGACGATTCCCGGCGAGATCGTTAACTTGGAAGTATCGCTGCTGGTCAGTGTAATGGTAACGCCACCGGCCGGCGCGGGCGCGGGCAAAGTCACCTGGAATGGGACTGACAGCCCCAGGCCGACGGTTGCATTCGAGGGCAGCACGATGCCGCCCAGATTTACGACGTTGACTGTGGCGGTCGTGTCCGCGAGCGCAGGCAATCCGCTAGCGTGAATCACCGCCGTCCCAACTCCCACTCCGGTGACCGGCACTGCCACACTGGTGCTGTTCGGCGCAAAGGTAACCGTCGTCGGGACCGTAGCCGCGCCCGTATTACTGGAGCTGACGTTCACGGTCAGGCCATTGGCGGGCGCCGTCCCCGATAGATTCAGTGTCAGGTTCTGCGTGGCGCCCACGCCGATCGTCAGGTTTTGTTGCTGGAAGCTAAGCGTCGCGGACACTTGTACGGTCTTGGTATCTCCGAAGAAACCAGGCGCCGAGGCGCTGATGTCCGCCGACCCGAGATTGACTCCCGTAATCGTCGGCTGCTGCGCCGGCGTCGTCTGCCCCTGGTCGATGGTCACGGTGGCCGGGGAGATCGTCACCTTGGAGGTATTGCTACTCGCAAGCGTGATGACAACTCCGCCCGCCGGGGCGCCGGTAGCCAGGCTCACCGGGAACGAAGCCGTTTGGCCCGGTCCGACAGTAACATTCGCAGGCAAATTGATCGCGCCAAGCATCGCGACAGTGACACCGGCCGAACCGGTGTTATACCCGGGCCCACCCGCAATTACCGTTGCGGAGCCGAGTACATCGCCCGTCATCGTGAAACTGCCGGTGGTCGCGCCCGCGGCGAAGGGCACCGCGACCGGTTGGAAGCTGACAATGCCGCTCGGATTGGACGTAAGCGACACGGTTACTCCGCCGGTGGGTGCTGGAGTGCTGAGCGTAAGGGTACCAGTGGCGGTGCGGGTGAGCCCTACTGTCCCGCTGCTCAGGGCCACCGTGATTGCCGGTATGGTGACATTGACTGTCGCGGATCCGGGCGTGAAGCCGGAGGCGGCGGCAGTGATGATGGTGCTCCCAGTACCGCTTCCTGGCGTGACCGTCACGTTGACCCCTGCCTGACCTGCCGGAACGGTGACGTTCGCCTGGATAGCCGCGATGTTTCCGTTGCTGCTGTTCAACGAAACGATCTGTCCTCCGGGACCCGCGGCGCTTCCCAGGTTCACCGTAAGGATACCCGGCGTGTTCGTTGCCAGGTTCAGAGGATTTGGGGTGAGAGTGATTGTGTTTACTCCCGCGGTGATTGTCGCGGTGACCGGATTACTGCTGGCGAAGCCGTCCGACACGATCAATTGGACAACATAAGTTCCCGCCAGGTCCGCAAAGAAAGTAGGCGAAACCGCCGTGGTCGACGAAAGACTCGCGGTGCTTCCCGCCGGCCGGCTCGTGAATGACCAGGCATACGTTAACGGGTCGTTGTCCGCATCCGTGGATCCCGTACCGTCCAGCAGCACACTGGAAGCTACCGGCACAAACTGATTCTGTCCGGGGTTTGCGACAGGCGCCGTATTTGTAGTAGTGATGGTCACCGTGGAAGGCGCGCTGCTCAGGGAACCATTGCTGACGATCAACTGAGCCACGTAGTTGCCCGGCATATCCGCGACGAAATCGGGGTTCACCGCTGTCGTGCTCGACAACACCGCTGTGCTCAGCGGCGGCTTGGTCGTCAGCGACCATTGAAAAGTGAGCGGCAAGCCCTGCGGATCAGTTCCCGCGCCGCTGAGATGTACCATCGTGCGGCGAGGTACTGTCTGATTCGGGCCCGCGTTCGCGGTGGGAGCCAGTGGCGGGTTGGTTGTGATCTGAACCGTCGCGGCCGCGCTGGACGCGATACCGTCGTTTACGATCAGCTGCGCTACATAAGTCCCCTGCCGATCCGCCGTGAAGGTCGGCTTGACGGCAGTAGCGCTGCTCAGGGTCGCCGTGCTGCCTTGTGGCAAAGTAACCAAAGTCCACGAATAAGTCAGCGGATCTCCGTCGACATCCGTGGAACCCGACCCATCCAACTGCACCAGGGAGCCGACCGCCTTGACCTGGTTTGGACCTGCGTTGGCCACGGGCGGGGTATTCTGCGTCGTGATCGTCACCACGGATGGCGCGCTATTCACTTTTCCATCGTTGACCACGAGCGTCGCCGTATACGTGCCCGCCTTATCGACCGTGAATACCGGCGATGCGGTATTCGGCGCGATCAACGTCGCGTTGCTTCCCGAAGGCCGGCTGGAAAGAATCCAGGAGTAGGTTAGAGGATCGCCGTCCACGTCGGAGGATCCACTCCCGTTCAATGTCACCGTCGTACCCGGCGCCACGGTTCGATTCGGTCCGGCGTTGGCCACGGGGGGCGTGTTCGTCGTGCTCACAGTGACGGTGGCGGCATCGCTTCCGGCGCCGTTGCTAACCGTCAGGGTGATCACGTAATTGCCGGGGACATCGACCGTGAAGTTCGGCTGAACCGTGTCGTACCAGAACAATACTGTGGACGAACCGGGCGGCACGGAAGTGAATTTCCAGTTATAGGTCAGGGTGCCGAAACCGCTCGGGTTCGTCGAGCCGCTGCCGTTAAGGGTTACCTTGTCTCCCACCTTCGCGCTCTGATTCGCGCCGGCATTGGCAACAGGCGACAGGAAGCTCCACTGAAGGTTTGCGAAATCGAATGTGACGCTTCGATCTACCAGGATGGTGAAGGTGTCAAGGCTGGTTACGGTGCGATTCGCTGGCACTGGAGCGAAATGAAGGTTTCCCTGGCCGGGCATCACCTGAACACTTGGGACCAGGCTGGTAACCGACGCGGTCATGGCAATTCGGGAAGGCCCGGTGTTGACCAGGTCCGCGCGGTATGTCACGTACGATTGGAATTGCGAGATCCGCTGCTCGCTGACGTACTGGTAATTAGTGATGGAGAAGCCCTGACTTTGGCCCTGTCCGAACACCGGACCAGGGATCAGCACCAGAAGACCGCTCACGGCGGCCGCCAGACACACGTATCGCATGAAGACCCTCGCTCAGCCGCTATTCGCGGATTCTTTTGCGGCTGCTGCGAGGGCCCGCCAGCTACTTTCGGTTCCGAACGCCGCGCAGCATGCCGCTTACGATTAAGCCTGCGCCAGCCATTAACCAATTCGCCGGTTCAGGGACGGTAGAACCCGATTCGATCGTATCGATCAAGTTCTGGCCGCTGGGATCAAACTGATTTATGAAATACAACTGACTACCTGGCTCTCCGGCGCCGAGGAACATGAATTTTACGCTAAACGGCCCCGCCAAGGTAGGATTGCCGATCAGCGCCAACAGACTGTAATCACCGGAGGTCCCGCTCGGATTATTTGGTTGCAGCAGGACAAGATTGAAATCGCTACTCGCTACTCCGTTTGTCAAATTGCTGTACAGTGTGGGATCAAACTTGATATCCAATTCCTGATACTGCAGGAAGTTGTAGTCGATCGTGTAATCGTAACGATAAAAGTTAGAACCCAGACTAGTAGCTTGATACCAGACCGTTCCAGCCGATAACTGCCCCGCCAGCAGCAGGATCCACAGCGGAAGCGAGAACATCGTCCGCCTCACACCGTGAAATCGCCGCAGTCCCTTGAAATAGATACCCATTTGTTGTGGCGTGCCTCCGTGGGCAGATTATCAGAATTTGAGACTTCGGCTCCTCATTTGTTAGAGGCTTTAGTACTAGAACTGCTAGAAGGATCCTTCGCCCGTTGCGCCGACACCGCAAGCTCTTCGTCAACCAACTGGCGCAGGGTGTCGTAACTGACGTTCCCATTCGGATTAATAAGCCGGCCGTTAACGAAGAATGCCGGTGTGCCGGGAAGCCCCAGTACCTGGGATTCGGCAAAGTGCTCCTTGACGGCTTCGGCCTGCTGACCGGAATCCAGGCAGTTATTGAAGGTTTTATCGTCGAGTCTGAGCCCTTTTGCGATTTCCTTCAGCTTCACCGTATCGTATTGGTGGTTCGCAAAGAGTTGGTCGTGGAACTCCCAGTATTTCCCTTGAGTCCCGGCACAACGTGCCGCCTCCGCCGCTTGTTGCGCGTGAGTGTGCATCGGGAGGGGGAAATCTTTGAAGGCAAACGCAACCCTGCCGGAGTAATCCGCGATGAGTTTTTCTACAACGGGCTGAATCTGCTGACAGTAAGGGCATTCGTAGTCGGCGAATTCAACCAGCATCACGGGGGCGTCCGGTTTCCCCCGTACGGGCGTATCCTTCAGGGAAATCGGGGCTCGCGGGGGATCGAGTTTGAACACCACCTTCGCGCTGCCGCGGAGCGACTGCAGGTAGGCGCTCTTGGCGCGTGCCAGGCGACGGGTCCGGATCGCTTCAATGATCTTATCCCGGACGTTCTCAAAGGGCTCCGTCGTGTCGACTCCCTCGTAATACACACGCAGGGTTTCTTCGCTTGGAGCCTTGAAACCCGCGCTGTTGACGTGCCGCTCCAGCAGTTGAGCAACGGTTATGTTTTCCTTCTGGGCCTCCCGCTGCAAAAGGTAATCGTTGACGAATTCGTCGACTGCCTTGCGCTCGGCATCGTAAAAGTTGTTCCGTGCCTGGAACAGGCCGCCGGGCCGCTTTTCCTCAAAGTCGCCCAAAGTAAGTTTGATGCCGTCGATTTCTACAATCGGTGTCGGCGTGCTGCTCCCAGAGTCACCGCTCGGGCCATTGTCTGCGGCGGCGACCAACCCTACGGTCATATAAAGAGATAAAAGTGCGGCGTGTAGCTTCTTCATGGTGGTCACTCCTGCTCTGCGAATTAGGGACAAATGCCGGGTAACCGGAGACTGATTCCGGTTACCCGACGTCAGACTATAAAAGCGAGTCCGTCCGACTGAACGTTACTGCTTGACTGCGCCCTGACCGCCGAGGCGGCAGGAGCGGCAGATTCCGAAGCCGCTGCCGTTGGCCTGAATGAACCCGCAGAAAGAGGTCAAGCGAGCCAGTTCGGCCGTGCTCAGGTCCTTCTTCTCGAACGCGGTCTCCGTCACGCCGTAGGCAACCGGGGTTACGGGCAGCGCATGGAGAGTGGTGCCCCATGCAACCATTCCCGCCGCCAGATTTGCGACCGGAACGTTGGAAGCGTTGCAACTCGTTCCTGAGGTCGCAATCAGCTTCACTACGATGGAGTTAGGACGAGCCGGCGTCAGCGTATTGCTGATTAGGTCGGAAACCGCCGAAAGCGAAACCAGAGCGTTCGGCGTAACCGTACAAGAACAGCACGAAATCAGCTGCTCGTCAGGCGAAAAGGTGTATACGTTAGTACAAATGTTGGTTAACGCACCACCGCTGTTCTGGGTTCCGGCGTTCGAGATATTGATCACCGAATCTCCCACATTGAGGTTGGCCGCGTAACGCACTTGAAATGCGTCACCCGGAGCGCCAGGAATACCCTGGCCGAAAGCAGCCGTCGCAAGCACGATGACTGCGAGTAACACTGTTGGAACACGAAGGTTCATGTCACTTCCTCCAGGTTGGAACGATACTATCGGAAGCTAACGAGCTACAAGACTCCGTTTGGCATAGCCGAAGGGACTAAGACAACCGAGTCAGTGGTACCAGCAAGACGTGAAGGGCACGATCCGGGTGCGAATCCTGTCGAAAGGGAAACAGTCCCAATTTACTGTACGCCCGAGCATATGTATACTAAGACACCATACGTTACGACCGTATCTGTTAATACACTCTATTTCCTAGGAAGACCCAGCCTCCCTTCGTCCTTGTCCCGAAGACCGTGTATGCGCTGCTGCATTACTCAACACCGCATGGGCACAGGATCGGACGTTCATGTCCGCGATGGTTTGCGCAGCGCGTAGTCTATACGCTTTACAATCGCAGTGCGTTCGGCAGAATAACTGTGTATCGCATGCGCCGTCTTATCGTATGCGGCCTTATACTGCTTTGGTCTTGTTCGCAAGTGCGCTTGGTACGTGCTTCCGGAGATCCCTGTTGACTTTTATAAGTCTCGGCTGTATCGTTGATCCCGCGCCGCTTCTGGCCATCGTCGTGCAATCGGATGACACCCAATAAGTCTTAAGTTCTAGTGGTAGGTGATATGGCTAATGAACTGCTATACGTACTAGTCTTAGCCATCCTTCTCGGGCTCGCGTCAATTGGCCGCGTGGAGAGGCACAAATGGCAATCGTGAGGAGGAAGTCTAGAATCGTAACCTTCCGCTTATCCGCGGGAGAGTACGAAGCCCTGAGCGAATCGTGCACTACCTCAGGGGCTCGGAGCATTTCTGAGTTTGCGCGAACCGCAGTCTTAGACCGGTCGCAGATGATTAGCGGTCCTCGGATCACCATCACCGGTGATCTGACAACACTGGGCAAGTCCCTTTCCGATCTGGATTCCGTTCTGAGGGAGGCCAGCACCAGAATTCGGAAGGTACTCGGCACAGCAGCCTCGGAGGCATCATGATGGGTTCCCCTAAGGATAGAAGTGCTGTAGGGCGCTTGGCCGGAGTGCGGCTGGATGCGGCGCCCCTACTGCAAGTTTTAGGACTAATTCGGTCAATAGGTACTCTCGGTTCGCGGGGCCGGCCATGCTTATTTCGGATTGTCGCCGCCGGCGTGCTCGCACTCGCCATCCGGCCGGAGGCAACCGCGGCTTTTATTAGTCCGTACTCCGTGACGGCTTTTACACTTGTAAATAATAACTCAGACGGAACGGCCGTAACACCGGACTTCGGACAGAGCCTTGTTTTGACCGGCGGCAACAACGGCAGTGGGCTCTTCGGAACCACCGACTTCTCGATCCTTGCTCCCGCATCGGCCTCGATCCAGTTCAACTATATGTACTCCTCCTTAGACTTTCCTGGATACGACAGGGCGGGGTATTTCATTGAACAGGCCTTATTCCTGCTCGCGGATACCGATGGTCAGACCGGCACGGCAATGTTCTCGATTGTCGCTGGACAACAGTTCGGTTTTCACTTGGAGACCGACGATAATACCGGCGAACCTGGTGTGTTGACTGTTTCGGCATTCGACGCGGTTCCGGCTGGCGCCTCCACCCCCGAGCCGGGGAACCTGGGTAGCCTCTGCGTGGCGTTGGTCGCGGCGGCCGGTACCGTTCGTTGGCGCCGGCAACGACGAAATCAGGAGAAAACCCGATGAAACGATCGCCCTTGGTGTTGTTCGCATTCACATTACTCATGAGCCACTCCCTGCTGGCGCAGGGACAGTCGTTCTACGGTGGCGTCACTGTCACGGGTCAGCTAGCTCTGACCGGAACTGTGCATCTTTCGCAACTGGCGAGGACTCCGCAGTTGCAGCAGATCACCGCTCGAAGCCTGCCGGAGCCGCCCGGAAAGCGAATTCCTCTCCTGAGGCCACCGTTGACGGTTCGCCCGGCGCTGCAGAACACTACCGCGAAGCCTCAGTCGGAGAATGCGCTGGCAGCGGCCCCCACCAGTCTGGGAACCGCGGCGAGTCTATTGATTAATCCTGGAACTCAGGCGTTCCGGTTCGACGGTCTCACTCATGCGCAACAAAAGTCGGCTAACAATGGAAACCAGTTTAGTGTAGAGCCTCCGTCGCAGGGATTAGCCGTTGGCAATGGGTACGTCCTGGAGGGGGTCAACAACGCCATCCAGATATACAGCACCGCAGGTGTTCCGCTCTTGCCGAACGTATTGACTACCAACCAGGTGTTTGGTCTGCCGCCGGCGATAGATAATGCGACGGGTATCAACGGTCCCTTCCCCACCGATATCCGGGTATTCTTCGACCAGACGATCAACCGCTGGTTCGTGCTGCAGCGCGCGCAGGACAACGATGCCGGAGGGAATCCGCTACCGTCGTCCCACTTATACCTCGCGGTAAGTCAGTCGCCTGATCCGACGGCCTCTTATAACGTCTATACCATGGACACCACCAATAGCCAGAATTTCTTTGGCTGCCCGTGCTTCTCCGATTATCTTCAGATTGGTGCGGATCAGTACGGTTTCTATATTACGGCCGACGAATACAACGCGTTCTTCCCGTTCTTCGTCGACGCCACGGTCTTGGCAATTTCTAAATCCGGCCTTTCTTCCGGGGCGCCGGCCCCCACTGCGGTTCAATTCACCCTTGCGAACGTTACTGGGTATGAGTTCGCGATTCAACCGGCATATACGCCGCCTGGGGCCAGTTACTTCGCGGCCAACGGAGGCGTCGAGTTCTTTGTGAGCAGTCAGTCGAGATTCTCGTGGGACAACTCCCTCGCAGTTTGGGCCATGACGAATACCAGCTCGCTGCTCACGTCAAACCCGAATCTGCAGCTTACCCGGATTAATATTCCATCGCTCATCTATAGTTTTCCGGATGTGGCTGACCAGAAGTCCGGTCCGCTGCCCTACGGGTCTTCCTTGACTCCGCCGGGTAAACTGGCGTTTCTGGACGGCAACGATAATCGCGTCCTCTCGCTCTGCTATTCAGGCGGACGCCTTTACCTGACGCTCGCGACGCAGGTGACCGATGACAGCGGACATCTGCGGGTCGGTGGCGCGTACGTCATACTCTCGCCGACTCTGCGTTCCGGCGTGCTGGCCGCCCCGGTTGTGCGGCAAGGTTATCTTCAAGTAAATGGCAATCACCTGCTACGGCCGGCAATTGCGGTGAATCCGCAGGGCCGCGGAGCGATTGTCTTCACACTGGCAGGTCAGGACTATTACCCAAGCGCGGCGTTCTTGCCGATCGACAGTGTTTCAACATCAACCACGCTACAGATTGCTGCGGCCGGGGCAGGACCGGAGGATGGCTTCTCCGGCTACCTCGATCCTGCCCTGCAAGGCGTCGCCCGGTGGGGCGATTATTCGGCTGCGGTTGTAGCATCCGACGGCTCAATCTGGATGGCAACCGAATACATTCCGAATGCGGTTCGCTCACTAAAAGCGAACTGGGGGACGCACCTGATACGGTACGTTCCGTAGGGCCCTTTTGCAGAAAAGAACCGGCCTTACCCTCCTGGAACTCTGTCTCG
>Ga0210400_10005177_pt1 | contig 11120 bp, 6 predicted proteins | sample IncBWH26MmetaG_FD_155456 | JGI IMG/M metagenome (GOLD analysis project Ga0210400, IMG submission 155456) | Forest soil microbial communities from Barre Woods Harvard Forest LTER site, Petersham, Massachusetts, United States - Inc-BW-H-26-M | ecosystem: Environmental > Terrestrial > Soil >...
GAACTGCCCGCCCCGCATGATCTGTTCGCCGTCCACCCAGATATCGAACTTTCGTCCCACCACGTCAATGTGCGTCGACGAATACCACTCCGCGCCCGTGTGCGCCCCGTACGGATTTCCAAACGCAATGTGGACACCCGGGTATTTCTCATCCTGCAGGATCTCCCCGATCACATCTTTCAGTTCGATGTTCGTTCCAATCGCAAACTCGCCCACACGGTTGCTGTTCTCATCGGTATGGGTGTAGGCCCAGAAATCGTCTTTCAATTCTTTGTTCGCCGAGTGCGCCGCGATCACGCGATTCGCCTTCACCTGGATGGTTAGCGGATGCGCCTTCAAGTCGCCAAATTTCGCGCACAAATAATCGCCAACCACCCCATCAATTACAAATGTGCCGTTTACCTCACCCGGCGTGGTGAACACTTCACCGCCCGGCAGGTTTCCCCACTTTTCCGGACTGATAATGCCACTCGTCTTCAGCCACTGGTAATTCGGATTCAAGTCCGCCACCAGGTCCGTCCCCGCCGGCGTCTTCGCCCGGATTTGTTTCGCGTTGCGCACTGTCTCCAGCACCTTCACACTTAGCCGGTCTACCTTCTGGAAATCCGCACGCATGCCTTCCAGCATGATTCGCTTGTTGATGTTGACCATGTGTGCGTGGCGGATCTTGCGTCGATTCACCGCGTCTGTCATCTGCATACGCGACTTCAGTTCGTTGGTCTGCGCCTGCACCGCGAAAATGCTGACCTGGCTAGTGTCAAGGTCTTCCGCGATCACTAGCGGCAAATCGGTTAGCGGACGAGTTGCCACGTCCTCCAGCACCCACGTCTGGTAGGGGCAGCCTACTTCTTCCAGTTCGCGAACCAGAGCTGCCGCAATCTCCAGGCTCACTTCGTCCGTAATGACGGTGACTTTTTCCGAAGGCTGCACGCGCAAGCACACGCGCACCGCATTCCGCGCCCCCGGCGTCAACTCCGGGTCGAAAGCCATCTGATTCAGTTGTCGGTTGGATTGTTCCGAAGTACTTGTCGAAGTCTTCATCAAGCTCATCAGCCCGTCCGGGCGGTGGGCAAACTTTCTACTTCGTCCACACCCACCTCAGTCTCCTCAATGATGTAGTCCATCACGGCTTTCATGTCGCCGGTCTCACGGTATACCTGCAACTGCCGGTCCGCGCCTGTGCCCATCTTCATGATTTCGCGGATGTACCCCACTTCTTCCCGGCAATCCAGTTCGTCCAGCACGTCCTCCACGAACTCCAGGTATTCCTCAATCAGTTCGCGTTCCGGAACTTCCGTCTGCTTGCCGAAGTCGATCAGTTTACCGTCGATGCCATACCGCGCAGCTCGCCACTTGTTCTCCATTAGCAGCGACCGCCGGTACAGCCGGAATCCCTGGTTTTGTGAGTACAGCTTGTACAGCTTGGCTACCGTTGCCTGGATCAGCGCCGCCAAAGCAATCGTCTCGTCGACCCGCATCGGAAGGTCGCATACCCGGAATTCCAGCGTGTCGAAGAATGGATGCGGCCGGATATCCCACCAGATTTTCTTCGCGTTGTCGATCGAGTTCGTTTTCACCAGCAGCTTGACGTAATTCTCGTACTCGCCCCAGCTCGGAAAATAATCCGGCAGGTTGGTCCGCGGAAACTTGTCGAAAACCTTGCAGCGGTATGATTTTAGCCCCGTATCCATCCCCAGCCAGAAGGGCGAATTCGAGGACAGGGCCAGCAGGTGTGGCACAAAATAGCGCGCATGATTCATCAGGTGGATCAGTGTCTCGCGATCCTCGACGCCGACATGCACGTGCAGCCCGAAAATGAGGTTGGCGCGGGCTACCAGTTGCATGTCTTCGACAATATTCTTGTAGCGCTCACCCGGGGTAAGTTCCTGCAAGCGCCAGTCCGCAAAGGGATGCGTTGCCGCCGCAGCCAGTCGTAGCCCGTTCTCCCGGGACAGCCGGATCATGTGCCGGCGCAGACTCTTCAGCTCTTCCCGCGCCTCCTTAATATTGGCGCAAACCGAGGTTCCCACTTCCACTACGGATTGGTGCATCTCTGTCTTGACCCGTTCCTGGAGCACCAATTTGCCCTTTTCGATGATCTCGGCGTGGATATGCGACCGAAGATCCCGAGTCTGAGGATCGACGGTCTGATACTCCTCTTCGATTCCGAGCGTGAATGTAGGCTTCATCGCGGCATCCAGAGTTGCCAGGCAAGAAGACCTGGTACAGACGCGGCTTGCTGCGTCTCCACAACTTAACCAGTATACCAATGAGAAGTTCGTGTGGAGACGAGCCTCCGCCACCACACATGCCTATGCTTTCTTCCGTGCCTTCGGCGTCCGAATCTCCACCGGCCTTGGCCCATTCAAAAGCGCCGCCCAACGCAATTCCTCGACCGGATTCTGCCCGGTAATTGCCTTATTCACCGCCATCTCCGCCACCGCGTCGACTATCCACTCAAAATTCTGCTGGCCCACTGAAGTGACCTCCGCATCCGGCGCCGGATTCATGAAGTCAATCGCGTAGGGGACGCCCTCTTCCACGGCAAACTCCACTGTGTTCAGGTCGTAGCCCAGCGCGCGGCACAGCGCGAGCGCATCTTTCTCGATCCGTTCCTTTAACTTCGGTCCCGGCTGCGGATTCCCCTTCACGTAGCGCTCATGATGCGGAGCTCTCGGATCGTACTTCATGATGTGCACTTTCTCCTGCCCTACCACGTAGCAGCGGTAGTAATCTTCAAACTCCACACCGTGCTGGAGCGTCATGCAGAGGTCGCCTGTCCGGTTGTAGTTGTGGAAGAACTCCTCCGGAGAATGCACCTTATATACGTGTTTCCAGCCGCCGCCCGAATAAGGCTTCAAGAACGCGGGAAACCCGACATAGGAAAACACTTCATCCCAATTTAACGGATACATCAGATTCCGCATCGATTTGTCGGTAGTGTCCGGTGGATGCTCGTGATGCGGCAAAATTACCGTAGGCGGAATCGCCACGCCCATTTTGTGGGCCAGCGCATAATTAAAAAACTTGTCATCCGCCGTCCACCAGAACGGATTGTTGATCACAATCGTTCCCTGCAGCATCGCGTTCTTCAAATATGCCCGGTAGAAAGGAATGTCCTGAGAAATCCGGTCAATGATGACGTCGTACTTCTTCGGCTCATCAATCCGGATGCCGCCGATCTTCACAAATTCGGCGGTAACGCCCTCGGCCTTCATGGAGTTGATTTTCTCGACTAATGCCGGCGGAAACGTGTTCTCCATCCCGAAAAGAATTCCGATTTTCTTGTTTGCCATAAGTCAGATCCTCTTCCAAAATCTCGCGGGTGGAGCGCCTGGCGTCTTCGCCGTTGCCATGGGCTTGACGGGCGAGACGCCCGTTTCCACATTAAAAATACTTTCCGGCCATCCGCTGCCACAACGGCCAATCGTGCTTGCTGTTATCGCCGTAGATATCCAACCAATGCGGAATCCCCTTGTCTTGCAGGATCCCTGCCATCTTCACGTTCGCGTCCAGGCACATATCCCAATTCGAGGTTCCCAGCACAATCTTCATGGGCCGCAACCGGTTGAGTTGCCACTCATCATTCATGTTCGGCAAATAGTCTGGAGGATTGTTAAAGTAGCAATTGTCGTCGTAGTAGCCGTCGAGGAAGCTCTTGATGTCAAATGATCCGCTCATGGTCACGCAAGTAGTAACCATATCCGGATGCTTCAGCGAAAAATTCAACGCGTGATAGCCGCCAAAACTACATCCTGTCACCGTGATCTGCGGGGCCCAGTTCTTCCACTTCAAAAAAGGAAGAAACTCGTTGATCACGTAACGCTCGTACTGCACGTGCCGCCAGATACGTGCACCGGGATGAACGCCCTTGTTGTACCAGCTCTCACCGTCGACGCTATCTATGCAGAACAGCTGGATCACGCCCCGTTCCAGCTTTTCTCCCAGCGCGCGGATCATCCCTGCATCCTCATACTCAAAAAAACGCCCCTGCGATGTTGGAAAAACGAGGATCGGCTGCCCGGCATGCCCGAACACCAGCGACTCCATCTCGCGTCCCAATTCGTGGCTATATTGTTTGTTGTATTCGCGGTTCATGCGCGCGAGGATTGTAACCGAAGCGCCCGACCTTCGGCATCTACTCGTCTTGCAGGGTGCGGTCCAGTCGAGTTTTATCGATTCCCAAAAAGTCAGAAAGATCAGAAGGAAGGTCAGAAAGAGGAGCAGAACAACGTCAGAGACGCATGGCAGCGGTTTATCCGCGGTGAACTACTGCCCGAACGGCTTCCCCCGCGGATTGATTCCAAAGTGTTTCAGCTTAGATTGCAGGGTTGTCCGTTTCAACCCTAACCGCATCGCTGCCCCCTTCAGCCCGCCAATCTGCCCGTGGCTCTCCCGCAAGGCGCGCAGAATGTGCTCGCGTTCGGTTGCCTCCAGCGTTTCATCGACCCCTTTCTCCTTCGTGGCACTTGGATCCAGTTCACTTAATGGCGCCACCAGCACCGAACCTTGCGTCAGAATCACCGACCGCTCGATAAAATTCTCCAACTCGCGCACATTCCCCGGCCAATCCCACCCGATCAGGGCATCCATAGTTCTCTTCGGGATGCTCGTGATCTGCTTGTTCATCCGCCGGGCACATTTTTGTACAAAATGTTCCACGAGCATCTGGATGTCCTCCCGCCGCTCCCGTAACGGTGGCAGTCGGATCGGAAACACATTCAACCGGTAATATAAATCGCTCCGAAACTCATTCTGCCGTACGACATCAGCCAAATCACGGTTCGTCGCCGCAATTAGACGAAAGTCCACTTTCAGCGTTTGCGTTCCACCTAACCGCTCGAACTCCTGATCCTGCAAAACGCGCAGCAGCTTCGGCTGCAACGCGAGCGAAATCTCCCCGATCTCGTCGAGAAAGAGCGTGCCCTTATCCGCCAGTTCGAGCCGTCCTATCTTCCTGCTTACCGCTCCGGTGAACGCGCCCTTCTCGTTGCCGAATAACTCGCTCTCCAGCAATCCCGATGGAATCGCCGCGCAATTCAATTTGATGAAACTGTTGTCGACGCGCGGGCTCAACCGGTGGATTGCCCGTGCCACTAGTTCCTTGCCTGTTCCCGTTTCACCCAGCAACAGCACAGTGGCGTCGCTGGCCGCCACTTTCCTCACCTGCTCCATGACGGCTTGCAACGCTTTGCTCTGACCGATGATTTCCCCAAACCCAAGTTCTGTATCGATTTCCTGCTCCAGATAGAGCTTCTCTTCCGTAAGCTTTTTCTTGGCTTCGCGCAGCGCTTCGCTTGCTTCCCGAAGTTCGGTGACGTCCATGCTGGCGCCGGTGATTCCAGTTATCGCGCCGCTCGAGTCAAAGATTGGCTCGACCGTTGAATCAAAGTAACGCTTCCTGCCGCCGTAGGTGAACTGTATTTCATGACGGACCCCAACGCCGGTTTCCAGGACCCGCCGCCGGATTTCCGTTAGGCGCGCCGCCTCCTCCACGCCGACACAGTGGCCGACCGTGTTTCCCATCAGTTCGCTCGCTGAATCCGAAAGCTGCGGGTTGTACATCCAGGTGTAGCGCAAATCCCGGTCCAGATTGAACACTGCAATCGGGGAATTCTTTAGCGCTACGCGGAACCGTTCCTCGCTTTCCCGCAACGCTTTCTCCGCCTGCTTCCGTTCCGTCACATCGATTGATGCTCCGACCACTCCACGCGTCTTGCCTTCCTCATCCAGCAGCGGAACCGCAGTGACTACCGTTTCCCGCTCCGTGCCATCCTCAAATACCATCGTCAGCGCGCGTCCGTACACCGCTTCTCCCGTGGCCGCTGCTTGCTGCATAGGCAGCAAGTCCGGTGGAATCTCCACCCCATCTTGCATCAGCCGGAAAGTGGGTTGCTCCTGGGGCGCGGCGGTCTTAGAAAAGTTCTTGCCCGCCGGCACACGCAGATGTTCATATGCCGCCCGGTTGCCCGTCATCCGCCGGCACTCGGCGTCGTGCGCGATACAAACCGGTACCGGCACCGCTTCCAGTACCGTCTCCAGTTCCTTCGCTCTTGCCCGCTCCCGCGCCTCACTCTCGCGTAACGCGTCCTCCGCCCGCTTCCGCTCCGTGATGTCGCAGAGAACGCACACCGCGTGACTGATCTCCGTCGAACTCTCTAACGGAAAATACGTGGCCGATAGGTCCCTCTCGCCTATCTCCGGATATGTATATCTGATCTCGTAGCTGACGACCTTCCCGCGCAAACACTCATCCAGTTTGTGCTTGACTACTGACTCAAACACCTCGCGGTTCAATACTTCCGGTACCAAACGTCCTACAACCTGTTCTTTCGTCAACCCCCGATAGCTCAGGTACGCGCGGTTCGCGATCACGTACCGATACTCCCGGTCCACCACCGTGATCTGTTCTTTCAGATTCTCCACCACTCTTTCGAATTCTCGCAGCCTCGTTTCCGCCCGCTTTCGCTCGATGATCTCGCGCGACACAGACACGCCATACTCCCGGTCCAGTCGCACCGTTCGCAAATTCACTTCCACCGGAAAGGTCGTTCCATCTTTCCGCCGGTGCACTCTTTCCATGATGACGAAACCCGGCTCCCGTAACTGCTGCTGTATCGACGCGCGCAAACTTTCGTCGTATCCGGGATCGATGTCAAAAACCGTCATCGACAAGAGCTCTTCCCGGCTATACCCCAGTTCCATGCACGCCTTTTCATTCACATCGAGAAAACGCAGGGTTTCCGGATCGATTACCTCAATGGCATCGTTCGATTGGTCCAGCAGCGCGCGGAATAACGTCAGTTCGCGGAGCATCCGCTCTCGCTCCCGCGCCGTCTTCAGCAGCTTTTTGTTGGTCGCGCGGAGTGCCTTCTCAGCCCGCAGCCGTTCCGTGACGTCGTGGGCGATCCCCCGCACGATCGGCGTTGCCACTCCTTCGGTCCGCAGCGTGTTGTGATACTCCCAGATGCGGTGCTCGCCGGATCGCGTTAGGACTGCCATCAGGCCGCGAGATTCACCGGTGCGCCCGATTTCGCGGAGATAGACATCGAACTGACTCCGGAACCGCGGGTCAAGAAAATCCCGTATCGGCCTCTGCAGCATTTCCTCGACGCTGTAACCCAGCAGACGTGCTGGACTGGGATTGACGGACAGGAATCGACCTTCAAGGTCGTGGACGCACAGCAGGTCTTGGCTGTGCTCAACTAGATCGCGATGCCAGTCTTCGTTTTCTTCCAGGGCCCGCCGGATCGGGTCCCACGCGACTGGCGCTTCTTCCGGAAAGTGGCGCTTCCGTTCCGCAGAGTGCAATGCCATGCCCACCCGTGGGCGAGCCGCTTGGATCATCTACTGTGATCGGCCAGATCAATTCCAGCGACCGTCCCAATTATTTATCAATTCTTTTAGGTCTTTCGGACTGCTCCTCCTAAAAGGCCCGTTCACTTGTCCGAGTCACGAAACCGCCCTCGGTGTTTCGGCAGAGTCTAGCAGAAGATGGTTCTGGTTACAGCTTATAAGTATTGGTCTATCTTGATCTTGCTGCCGATGGCCACTCTTTACATTTTATTTCCTGGTGGCGCTGGCAAATTGCTCAGCAGCTGTTTAAACCCTTGGCGGATAACTTCTGGATTCGATCATCCGGGCGGCGGAAGGGCCATAGCTCAATAGTGCCAGCGTCGCAGCACGGGTGCTATACAGTACTTGGGGTACTACTTACAGATCGTGAAACGTGCCCGGCTCTTCTTCGGCAATGCCATCCCCAAGTCTCCACGGGTTGAGGTGGATTTGTCCGGTCCGTGAGGTATAGTTTCGCGCGATCTAAAGCCGTCGCGTCTGCTGACGAAGACTCAGCGAAAACAATCCCTAAGTTGTTCAGCCTCCAAGACAAATATCCGCTTGCCCCACAGCTGTGAAGATAGTATCTTCGGTAACTTTTCCGGCCCAAGACTCAGTGTGTATCCTCAAGTAAGCCTTAACCAGGCTAAATTTTCTCAGAGACCTATTATCTGAATTTCTTACCCTGAGTTTCTTGTCCAAAGGACGCCCGCCCCTATGTCTTCTCCTACGAATGGTCTACCGAATATAGCTGCTTCCGCTCCGCGGACAGCCGCCACCACCGTTGCGCCGATGTCGACTCCTGATCTGCTGACGGCGATGCTCAGAACTTCGCCGAAAATCAGCGACCTCTTCTTTTCGCCGGGGAAGCCGCCGCTCGTGGAAATCAGCGGAAAACTCGCCCCGGCTGGAGCGGCACGCGCGCTCACGAATGACGATACGCGGCGCATTGCGTCCGATCTTATTGGCAGCAACCAGGATGCACTTGATAACTTGAAGCAACTCGGTTCCTGCGATGTGTCCTACAGTTTGTCGGGTGCAAATCGGTTTCGAGTCAACGTCTTCATGCAGCGCGGCTCCTGTGCAATCGTGATGCGGGTAATTCCCGGCAAGGTCCCCGACTTCGAGTCGCTGAACCTGCCCTCGGAGTTAGGGAAGGTTGTTGGCCTGCGCAATGGAATCGTGCTGGTGACGGGCCCGACTGGCTCCGGTAAATCGTCTACCCTGGCGGCTATTATCGACAGAATTAATAAAGAGCAGTCCTACCACGTTCTCACGATCGAGGATCCTATAGAGTTTCTGCATCCCCACAAGAACTGCATTGTTAATCAGCGGGAATTGCACAGCGATACGCCCAGCTTCGCCCTCGCCTTAAGGGCGGCACTGCGGCAGGCTCCCAAAGTGATTCTTGTGGGAGAGATGCGAGACAAGGAAACAATCGAAATCGCGATGGAGGCGGCGGAAACCGGTCACCTGGTGCTTTCTACCCTTCATACTATCGACGCGTCGAAGACGGTGGAGAGGATTGTGGGAGTTTTCCCGATGGCCGAGCAGCACACCCTTCGGAACCGGTTGGCGAAGAGCTTTCGCTACATCATTTCGCAGAGACTCATTCCTCGCAAGGATGGCTCTGGACGGGTGGCGGTAATTGAAATATTGAAGTCCACTCTGCGTACTCGTGAGTATGTCGAAAAAGGCGAATCGGACGGCAAGACTTTGCTCGATGCGATGCGCGTCGGCGGGGAAGAGGGGATGCAGCATTTTGACGGCGACATCGAAAGACTGATTCGTGATGGGACCATCGAGATGGAGACAGGACTGGCTTACGCGACCAACCCCGGTAATCTTCAGTTGGAGATGTCCGATCTAAAACTCGACGCAGAGGCAGAGGCCGATCCGCTGCTCGAGGCTAGCTCTAGCTAGGTAAGTTGTCGACGTATAACTCGGGCCAAGCGTCTTTTGAGAGGCGCGCTCCAAAACTGCTTGGTAAGTCGATGACGAAAAACCCCGCCCAAGCGAAGCTTGGACGGGGCACCTTGTAGAATTCGGACGATCACGATAGGTCAGGCCGCCTGCCTAACGATTCCGCCTGACTATTTCAGCGAAGCGAGCAGAGTCTCTTCCGTGGCGGACGCGTTCCGGGCGCGTAGTTCGGTCTCCGCCCGGCTCTCTGGCAGGTGGTAGGTGATGCTGCTGCCCTCGAGCTTGATCCCCGACAGGAAGTAACGGTCTCCGTAACGCTTGAAGACCAACGCGTAATGAGAGGCGTCTTGTCTGGCCTCCGTCTGAGACGACGTGGACATCAGGGCTACCTTTGCCGCCGAGTTGCGAATCACCAAAATCTTGCCGTCCATGGTGGCTGCCTGTACGACGCATTCGCCGGCAGGAACGATCTTGTTTGCGACCACGAACTCAAATGGCACCTGGGCCACGATGCGGGTGCTGCCGATCAATTGCGCAGCCGCCATCCCCGAGAGCACCACCAACGTCAACACCACTAACCAATTTGCCTGCTTCATAAATTGCCTCCGAGAGCTAATCAGCTCAGCGGGGAAGTGATTGCCATCTTGCCCCGGTTTCGGGAAAACGTCCATGGAGCCAGTCTGAAGCCGTCTGAATTGATATGAAGGCCTCGTTTTGTTCGGTAAATAGGCCAAAACCCAAGCTTGTGTTGTATACTCCGTTAACCGAGCGGCAGGTTCCGCCAGTCAATCTGGCCGGTCCGGCAAGTGTGGCTCGCTTTCTTCCCCTTTGTTTGTGCTCGTGGAGACAGAGCCATGGAAAAACGCCATGTGCGCCATCCTGACGATCTGCCAGCCACCAAGGCGGAAGGCACTGCTGCGGTAAAATCCCCTTCGGACTCCGGCTCATCTCCAGCATCAGACAGTCTCCCTTCAGACTCCCCCCCGACTCTTTTCGAACCCATTTCGGATGCTCCTACTATTGCGGAAGGAACTTTCGCGGCCAGTGCGGGAACGAGTCGCCCCTCCGACTTGAACAGCCAAACCCTCTTGCGACCCGGCACCGTACTGGGGCGCCGATACGAAATCCTGCAAATTCTTGGTGAAGGAGGCATGGGGGCGGTTTACCGGGCGCGGGATCGCGAAGTGAATCGGATGGTCGCGCTTAAGGTGATCCGACCGGAACTGACTGGAAATTCGGCCATACTTGACCGCTTCAAGCAGGAGCTTGTGCTCTCCCATCAGGTGACGCACAAGAATGTGGTTCGTATTTACGACATGGGTGATGCCGACGGAATCAAGTTCATCACCATGGAGTACATCGAGGGCCAGGACCTGCGCAGCCTGATTGCCGAGCAAAAGGTATTTCAGCCAGAGGAAGCGGTGGAAATAATGCGGCAGGTCTGCCGCGCCCTGGAAGCAGCCCATGCGGTGGGCGTTATTCATCGGGATCTCAAGCCGCAAAACATCATGCGCGACAAACAGGGGCGGGTCGTAGTGATGGACTTCGGCCTGGCCCGCTTGCTGGACAGCCACGGCGGCATGACTCAGACGGGCGCCATCGTGGGCACCATGGAGTACATGTCGCCGGAGCAGGGCCTGGGCAAGCCCCTAGACGAACGTTCAGACCTGTTCGCGGTGGGACTGATTTTTTACGAGTTGCTGACCGGCAAGATGCCCTACCAAGCTGACAGTGCGTTGGCAAGTCTCGTCAAGCGCACACACGAACGCGCTGTGCCAGTTTCCGAGGAAAGCGCCAGCATTCCACGTGCGCTCAGCGATATTGTCGGCAAGTGCCTGGAACCGAAAGTTCAGGACCGCTAT
>Ga0210400_10005178_pt1 | contig 11119 bp, 10 predicted proteins | sample IncBWH26MmetaG_FD_155456 | JGI IMG/M metagenome (GOLD analysis project Ga0210400, IMG submission 155456) | Forest soil microbial communities from Barre Woods Harvard Forest LTER site, Petersham, Massachusetts, United States - Inc-BW-H-26-M | ecosystem: Environmental > Terrestrial > Soil >...
TACCCATCGGCAAAGCGCCGGAATTTTTCGATTTTCTGCTCTCGGAAATCGCGATCACGCCGGTATGGATGTGTCCGTTCAAGACCCGCGATTCCGGAAGGGCCTGGGACCTCAGCCCGCTGCAGCCCGCGCAATTGTACGTGAACTTCGGATTCTGGGATGTGATCCCGTCCGCGCACGAGAAGGGGCACTTCAACCGCAAGATCGAACGAAAGACGATCGATCTCGGAGGCGCCAAGGGACTGTACTCCAGCGCCTGGTACGATGAGGCAGAGTTCTGGAGCATCTACGATCACCGTCGCTACGCCAAACTCAAGCAGACCTATGACCCGCACGGCGCCTTTCCGGATCTGTACTCCAAGTGCGTCCAGCGGCACTAGCCGAGCATGACGGTGCGCCTCCGGCGGGTCGTAGTTGGGCTATTCCTATTCGGAATCTCCTTCGGCTACGTAGAGGCGGCGGTCGTCATTTACCTTCGGGCGCTGTATGAGCCCCTGCGTCAGCGGCTTACTCCTAACCGGGCCCCGGGCGACTTGTTTCCGCTGCTGGATCGTGACCGGATGTTGACGGAAGCGCCGGAAACTGGACGCCTTCTGGCGGTGGAAGTGATCCGTGAAGCGGCGACCATGATCATGCTGGCGGGAGCCGCGATGCTGGTTTCCGGCGGTAGGGGTCTGTGGCTGCCGTCCTTCGCGATCGCCTTCGGTGTCTGGGACATATTCTTTTATCTGTTTCTCAAACTATGGATCGATTGGCCGGCTTCGCTGTGGACCTGGGATCTTCTGTTCCTGTTGCCGGTGCCGTGGGTGGCGCCGGTCCTGGCGCCGCTCATCGTATCGATGACGATTGTCGGCTGCGGACTGGCGGCTCTGTGTCGTCCCGTCGACATCCGGGCGTCTCAGTGGCTCGGACTGGTCGCGGGAGGCGCTCTGGTGGTTCTGTCGTTTACGTGGGATTTCCGGCATGTGCTTGCCGGGAATCTGCCGCGTCCGTTCGCCTGGTGGCTGTTCCTGGCAGGGGAACTGGTGAGCGTGGGAACGTTCCTGAATGCGTATTTTAGGCGCGCCGCGCCCGTGCGAGTTGACTAGGCCGCGCCTACGCGTTGGACGCGAGCGCTTATGGGACGAATTCTCCCGGCCCAAACGAACCCCAGGGACTGGCGGACTTCGGAATGGGCGAGCGGCGACAGGAGAACTCCGAAAGCGCCGGCATCGACCATTTCAGAGCGCGAGTGGGCTTGGTCGGCCTTGTGGCACAGGATGATTCGCGCCTGCGGTTCCGCGGCGCGGACCGCGCGCAAGGCGGCCGGCCAGGGCAGGCCGAGCGCTCCGGCGTGGAGGAGTACGGCGACTACGGTACTCGATCGGCCGACCTCCCGGAGCCCGGCCAAGTTCAGAGTCTGGGAGACGGACCAGCCGAAGTCGCGCCCGATAGAGGTCAGATCGAGCCGTTCGTTCGAAAAATCCCCGAGCAATACGATGCATCCTGTGCGGCGCACGGCCGCATTGACAGCACGTTACTTGCCAAAGCGGTGGACTAAGCACTAGGGAACACCCTAGCTCTACTGCTACACTAGGTTGGCCTCTCAAAAAGCCAACATGACCATCCATCTCGTTAATCCCAGCGACACTTCCTTCGGGACGGCAGTCATCACTCCACGATGGCTGTACGTGATGGCCGCTGCGACCGCTGCGTCGTTCGGCGATCCCGAAGTTTGCGATGAGACCCTGGAGCACCTCAATCTGGACCGCGTCCAGCCGGGCGACGTCGTCGGCATCGGCATTCACACCGGCAACGCCTTGCGAGGATACGAAGTGGGCCGCGCGGTACGTGGGAGGGGCGCCTGGGTGGTGTTCGGAGGAATCCATTCCACGCTCTATCCGGAAGAGCCGTTTGAACAAGGCGGCGCCCATGCGGTGGTGAAGGGCGATGGCGATATCGTCTGGAATCAGGTTCTCCGCGACTGCGCGGCCGGCGCTCCGGAACGTATTTACAACGGGGGAAAGGTTGAGCCAGCCGAATTCAAGCAAGCCCGGTGGGATTTGCTGCCGCTCAATAGCTATATGTGGGCGTCGGTTCAGACGGTGCGGGGTTGCGCCAAACACTGCTCGTTCTGTTCCGTATGGCGCACGGACGGGCAACGCCCCCGCCAGCGCGCGACCGATAGCGTCATTGAGGAGATTGTCGAGCTGCGCCGCCTCGGATTCCGCTTCGTCGCTTTGGCGGACGACAATTTTTATCCTGTCACGATGACCGACATCGCTCTTGCGAAGCGGCAGAACAACCAGGCCAGGGTCGACCAGCTTCAAGCCATGCGCGCGGAGCGCTTCGAGCTGATGGAGCGGTTGTCCGAGCTACCGGCGGACATGACCTTCTTCACGCAGATCACCATGGAGGCGGCGGAAGACACGGGGTTTCTGGACGCCATGCAAAAAGCCCGGATCAGGGGCGCCCTGGTGGGTGTGGAAGCCGTGACCGCTGAAGGACTGAAGTCGGTCTACAAGGATTTCAACCTGTCCGGCGACAATCTGGTGAAGCAGCTCAGGACGTTCTCCGATCACGGTGTTCATGTTCTGGGTTCGTTCATTTTCGGCCTCCCCAGCGATCGCCCGGACACGTTTGACGCGACCCATGATCTGGCCCAGAAGGCCGGTCTGACGTTCGCCCAGTTCGTCATGCTGACGCCTTTTCCCGGCACCGTCGACTTCGAAAAGTGGGAAAAAGCGCAGGGCGACGATGTGGCCAAGGTCGATGGAATCCCATTGACGCGCTACTGGCTCATTCCAGCCCACAAACGGCCGAAGATGTTCATGCCGCATCCCAGTATGGGCTCCGAGGAGATGCGAGCGCGTACCCAGGGCGTGTGGGACCGGTTTTATAGCTTCAGTTCGGTTTGGCAGCGGTCGCGTTGTACGCCGCACCTTCGGGCGCGCCTGGCGTTCGTGTTTATCTCGAAACTGTACCGTCAGATGTACGCCAGCACGGGTATCTCTACAGATAGCGCCCGCCAGAAACGCGCCAGCGCGTGGGCCCGCTGGCTCGCCATCCCCTGCCGCAAGCTGTTTTCGGGTCGTCCCATGCCGGACCTGCAAATGCCGCAGGGTGTGAAAGCCCGGGCGCAGGATCTGTTCCAGGTAATTCAGTAGCGTGCGGGGCTTTTTCGCGACATCATCCGTGCGATAAAATAGAGCGTGGACGCCTCCCAATCCGACGCGCTGGTATTCTTTGGCGCCACCGGAGATCTCGCTTACAAGCAGATTTTCCCCGCGCTGCAAGCCTTGGTGAAGCGGCACAACCTCGACATTCCCATCGTAGGCGTGGCCAAAGCCGGTTGGAAGCTGGACCAGCTCAAGGCGCGCGCGCGCGACAGTATTACGTCGCATGGCGGCCTGGATGAGGCTGCGTTCGCGAAGTTGTCGGCCTTACTCCAGTACGTGGACGGCGATTACCGCGAAGCGGCTACCTTCACTCAGTTGCGGCAGCTTCTGGGAAATGCTCAACGGCCTCTGCACTATCTCGCGATCCCGCCCAGCATGTTCGGCGCGGTCGCGGAAGGTCTGGCACATTCGGGCTGCGCGGCGAATGCGCGCGTAGTGGTCGAAAAACCGTTCGGACGCAACCTGGACTCAGCGCGCGAACTGCACCGCATTCTCGACGAGTTCTTTCCCGAAGCGGCGATCTTCAGGATTGATCACTTTCTAGGCAAAGAGCCGGTCCAGAACATTCTGTACACGCGATTCGCCAATCTGTTTCTCGAACCTCTATGGAATCGGACCCACGTCCGCTCGGTACAAATTACCATGGCGGAGAAATTCGGCGTGCAGGGACGCGGACGGTTTTACGAAGAGGCGGGGGCCATCCGCGATGTGATTCAGAACCACCTGCTTCAGATTCTCGCGTGTCTGGCGATGGATCCTCCCACCGGGGAAGAACACGATGCGCTTCGCGATGAGAAAGCGCGCATTCTCAAAGCCGTCAGGCCCCTGACCCCTCAGGACGTGGTCCGCGGGCAGTTTAAAGGTTACCGGCAGGAAGAAGGTGTCGCGAAGGACTCAAGCGTGGAGACCTATGCCGCCCTCAGGCTGTTCATCGACACCTGGCGTTGGGCGGGTGTACCGTTCTACATCCGGGCCGGCAAATGCCTGCCAGTAACCGTCACCGAGGTCACTGTCAGCTTCAAACGCCCGCCGCGAGAGACGTTTCAGGAGAAAGAGCTGGGCTTGCCGAATCGCCTTCGCCTGCGGTTGAGCCCCGAGGTTGTGGTCGCGCTCGGTATGCGCGTGAAGCGCCCCGGCGAACAATGGGAGGGGGAAGATGTGGAAATGATCGCGATGCATCAAAGCGCGGACGAGATGACACCTTACGAACGCCTGTTGGGAGACGCCCTGCGCGGGGACCCGTCCCTCTTCGCGCGCGAGGATCAAATCGAAGCCCAATGGAGAATCGTGGACGCGGTGCTGGATGACGCGACCCCGGTCCATGAATACGAGGCGAACACCTGGGGACCAGCGGAAGCTGGGTCGATCATCGAAGATCCGGAAGGCTGGTTGAACCCGCAAACTGCCGGAGTAACGACCGCCAAGCAGTAGACGCTGCGTCTACTTGGTGAGCAGTTTGCGGATCGCCCGCAATTCCCTCCGCCGCGCCGGACTGAGTTTCGGGTATTGCAGTTTTAGCTCTTTGAGAGCATCGAGAATGATGCGGGAAACGATCAATTGGGCATTTCCCTTGTCATCGGCCGGCACCACATACCAGGGGGCGGTGCGAGTACTGGTGGCGCCGAGGCAAGCCTCGTACGCTTGCATGTACTCCTTCCAGTATTTCCTCTCCTTGATATCGTCCAGGCTGAATTTCCAGTTTTTCTCCGGCATGTCGATCCGTTTAAGAAAGCGTCTCCGTTGTTCTTCTTTGGAAAGATGCAGAAAAAACTTGATGATGCGCGTGCCATTGCGGTGAAGGTGGTCCTCCAGGTTCACGATAGAACGATATCTGTCGCGCCAGATGTCTTTTTGATCGAGGAGCTTCTTGGGTAGGCGCTCGGCGTCGAGAATCTCGGAGTGCACGCGGACGATCAGCACCTCCTCGTAATAAGAGCGGTTGAAAATGCCGATTCGCCCCCGCTCGGGCAACTTCCGCGCCGCATTCCACAGGAAGTCGTGACTCAGTTCTTCGGCGCTAGGGTGTTTGAAACTATACACTTGGCACCCCTGGGGATTAACGCCGGACATCACATGCTTGATGGCGCTGTCCTTGCCGGCCGCGTCCATCGCCTGGAAGATCAGTAGCAGCGCATAACTGTCAGACGCGTACAGCAGACTCTGCTGTGCGCTCAGTTTGGCGGCGTGCTCCGAGAGGAGTGTCTGATATTCCTCTCGTGACTGGTACGCCGGCTTCGTCTTCGTCGGCCACTTGGTTAAATCGACGTTCTTCCCGGCGCGGACGCGGAAGTCGTCGGGATCGATCTTTCTCATCGGTATCCCCTAACTGAACTCGCGATCATCCTAACAATATGGCACCTTTATACTTGCGTAGAAAACATTGAGAAAGTCTGGTTGTCAGTTTTTGGCAACTCGCTTGCAACGAGAAGAGCATGAAGAAGCCCGAGGCTGAAGGAATCCGAACGTTCGCGACTGTACCGGCTAAAGAGAGCGGGCTCGGTCCTGGTTCCGCCGGCCAGTCCGGGGATACACAAGGCCTTTCGGACGCCGCGGAAGCGGACTCGGAGAGCGTTCTCGAACTGGTCGAGGAAGGGCAATCCCTCGAGGCCGAAGTAATCGGCGGCGTGGAGGATGCTCCCGATCCGGACGTGTCCGAAGTTCGCACCAGACAGGTCCCGGAGGACGATGTGCCTCCCGAATACCTGGAGGAACCGTGAGATGACCCACTCTCGAGCTTGCTGGGGAAAGCCCTAGTATTTGTTCGTCCGTTGGGGCTATAATCAACGCGTCTGATTTGAAACGCGTCCCCGCTGACACGGACCGATGAACTCAGAAGAAAGAGCCGTCTATGAACAGGTCGAACACGACCTCCGCATGGCTCTCAAGAGCCTCCTGGAGCTTCACATGAATGAAGTGGCTCGCATCGGGGACGTGCGCGAGCATATCCAGGCGGCGCATGAGTTGATAGAACGGGTGCTACTGGAAGGTGTGGCCGGGATGGAGCAGCCTGATCCTGTTGTCGATAGAATCCTGCGGAAGATCGCACAGGATTCTAGCTAACCCACTCCCCGGGATTCCCGAGACTGCGTCAGGTCCCCACGATCGGCCAGGTTCGAGTGTTTTGGAAACATAAACCCTGTCGAACCTCTCATCTCTATAGCAGGGTAAGGCTCGGTCTCTGTCTTTGACAGGTTGCAAGCCGTGGGGGAAATGAGGAACTTACTCGGGAGATGGAGAGTTCAGGCGCCATAATGGTCGAGTCCAAGCCTTTTGAAATCCTCCTTGCCGAGGACAACCCGCAAGACGCCGAACTGGTGCGCATGGCTCTTAAGGAGCACCGTGTGGATTGCGCGTTGCGCGTGATCCCCGACGGGGCGCAGGCGATCACGTTTCTGGACACTCTCGACGCCAACCCCAAGTCTCCCGCGCTCGATCTTCTCCTCGTGGACATGAACCTTCCCAAGCGTAGCGGCGAGGATATCCTGAAGCGCCTGCGCTCCACCGAGCACTATGCGCGGACGCCCGTTATCGTAATGAGCGGCTTGCCTGCGGAAGCCGTTGAGGAAAAGGCGACGAGGCACGCCGCGACGGTTTATTTCAAAAAGCCATTGACACTGGATGAATTCATGCAGCTCGGATCAATTGTCCGGAACGTTCTTGAGCGAAAAACGAGAGGTGCGGCATGACGGCGGCCGGAGCTAAAGCACTCACCGCTTTTGTTGCCGGCGGCCACGTGGAAAATAGCGTTATCCGCGAGATGGTGGAAGCGCTGCCGGTAGCCATTTACACCACCGACGCTGAGGGCCGGCTTACGTATTTCAATGCCGCCGCCGTGAAGCTCTCAGGACGCGTGCCCGAGCTTGGCACGGACAGATGGTGCGTAACCTGGAAGATTTTCCTGCCGGACGGTACCCTTCTGCCGCACGACCAATGCCCTATGGCCATTGCGCTGAAGGGAGCAGAGGTGCCCACCGGCATTGAATGCATCGCCGAGCGGCCGGACGGCTCACGCTTTTGGTTCACGCCTTGTCCGGCCGTCGTGCGCGACGCCGAAGGGCGGATCATTGGCGGCATCAATCTCCTGATGGATATAACGGACCGCAAGAATGCCGAGATTGAAGCCAGCGAACAATTCCGCGCAATCATTGAGACCACGCCGGAATGCGTAAAGATCGTTGCGCCGGACGGGACCTTGCTTTTCATGAATGCGCCTGGCCTCGGGATGGTAGGAGCTTCCTCCGCCGAGGCGGTGATCGGAAAAAACGTCTACGATCTGATCGCCGCCGAGGACCGGGACCGGTTCCGCGAATTCAATGAAAGGATTTGCCGGGGCGAAAAGTCTTCACTGGAATTCGACATTGTGGGGCTGACGGGCGTGCGCCGCCAAATGGAGACGCACGCCGCGCCCCTGCGGCACGTTGACGGGACCACTGTCCAGCTCGCGATCACGCGCGACATCACGGACCGCAAGCAGGGAGACCGTGCGGCGCTGTTGCTGACCGCCATCGTCGATTCGTCGGACGACGCTATTATCAGTAAGGACCTCAACGGCGTAATCACGAGCTGGAACAAGAGTGCGGAACGAATGTTTGGCTATACCGCCGCCGAGGCGATTGGCCAAGCAGTTACTCTTCTGATCCCGCCGGGCCGGCTGGACGAAGAACCGAAGATCCTCGCGCGGCTCAGGAGCGGTGAGCGTGTCGATCACTTCGAGACTATACGCCGCCGGAAGGATGGCGCGCTGCTCGAACTCTCCTTGACCATTTCTCCCGTGAGGGACGCTCAAGGCGCCGTCATCGGCGCCTCCAAAATCGCCCGCGATATTTCCGAGCGCAAGCTCGCTGGGCGTTCCGCGCTGCTCCTAAGCGCCATCGTCGATTCCTCGGACGACGCCATCATCAGCAAGGACCTCAACGGCGTCATCACGAGTTGGAACGAGAGCGCGGAGCGCATGTTTGGCTATACGGCCGCCGAGGCAATCGGTCGGCCGGTTACCATGCTGATCCCGCCCGACCGGCTGGACGAGGAACCGAAGATTCTCGCGCGGCTCAGGAGGGGTGAGCGCGTCGATCACTTTGAGACCGTGCGCCGCAGGAAGGACGGCACGCTCCTGGATATCTCCCTGACGATTTCTCCGGTACGGGACGCGCAGGACGCCGTCATCGGCGCCTCCAAGATCGCCCGCGATATTTCCGAGAGCAAGCGCGTCCGGGCGGCCTTACTCGAAAGCGAAGCCAGGTTCCGGCAACTGGCGGACACCATGCCGCAGATCGTATGGACAGCGCGTCCGGACGGCTGCGTTGATTACTACAACGAACGCTGGTATGCATTCACCGGCTTCAGTCAGGATGCCTTTGGGGATGCAAGCTGGGAAGCAATCCTTCATCCCGAGGACCTGCAGAAGACGCAGGAGAACTATTACGCCGCCATCAAAGCAGGGCAGCCGTACAACATCGAATATCGTTTAATGGACCGTGCCGAGAACCGCTGGCGTTGGTTCGTGGGGCGGGCCGTTCCGGTCCGCGATGCGGGAGGCGCCATCGTGAAGTGGTTCGGCACCTGCACCGACATCGACGAGCAGAAACGCGTCCAGGATGATCTCCGTCGCGCCAACGAGGATCTTGAGCAGTTCGCGTTCTCCTCGACCCATGATTTGCAGGAGCCCTTGCGCAGCATCAAAATTTACAGCGAGCTTCTGGCAACACGCTATGGTGATACGGTCAACGAGGAGGCTCAAAAGTTCGTCACATTCGTGCGCGAGGGCGCAACGCGCATGGAGATGCTGGTACGGGACCTCCTGACCTACACGCAAGTGACAAAATTCGAGCCGCCCCGCGAAACCGCCGACGCCAACGAAGCGCTCAACAATGCCCTCGCCAACCTGGCCGGGGCTATTTCGGAGAGTGGCGCCAAAATCAGCGCTGAACCCTTACCCTCGCTTCCGGTGCATGGGACGCATTTGCAGCAGGTATTCCAGAACCTCATCGGCAATGCCATAAAATACCGCAGCCCGGAACGGCAGCCCATCGTGAATGTTGGCGTCAAACGCCAGGGCGCACATTGGGAATTCGCCGTAAGCGATAACGGCATAGGCATAGACCCCGCTTATAAGGAGAACATCTTTGGGCTTTTCAAGCGCCTGCACACCAGCGATGAATACTCCGGGACCGGCATCGGATTGGCCATCTGTCAGCGAATTGTCGACCGGTACCATGGGCGGATCTGGGTCGAATCCGAATCCGGTCAGGGATCGACCTTCCGCTTTACGCTCCCGGTCTGAAATGACGCAGACCGCCATTCACGGCCACGTGCTCATCGTGGAGGACAACGAGGCGGACGTATTCCTGATCCAGGATGCAATTGCGACCAAAAAACTTCCTGTCTCCGTCGATGTCGTCAAGGACGGAGAGCAGGCCGTGCGGTACTTCGACCGGGCGGACGCAGATGCTGACGCGCCGTGTCCCAACCTTGTCATTCTCGATATCAATCTTCCTAAGAAGCAGGGAGGCGAGGTACTGAAGCATATGCGCCGCAGCCTCAGGTGCGGGAGTGCGCTGGTCATTGCCGTTTCCACCTCGGACTCCCCTAGGGACCGCGAGCAAATGAAGGAGCTCGGCGCGAACGGCTACTTTCACAAGCCATCCGAATATGCCGGCTTCATGCAGCTCGGGGATATTGTGAAAGGGCTTCTGGCAGCCGGAACCCCGGCGACAGAGAGCAGCTCATCGTAAACCAACACCTACCGCTCTAAAACACGCCAGGATTGCTGAACGCCGCCAAGAGGCAACCACCGCCATCACGTTAATTCCGGATGTACTCACTGGTCAGCGAATTCCTTGCAGTGAGCAGCTGCTTGGGCGTGCCTTCGAACATGACCTTGCCGCCCTTCGTGCCGCCTTCGGGACCCATGTCGATGATCCAATCCGCGTTTTTGATCACGCTGGTATTATGTTCGATCACAATAACCGTGTTGCCGGCGTTCACGAGCCGGTTCATGATCTCCAGCAGGTGACTGATATCCGACATGTGCAAACCGGTTGTGGGTTCATCCAGCACATAGATGCTGCCTTGTTTGTGAAGTTCACTCGCCAGTTTGATGCGCTGGCATTCGCCACCGGAGAGCGTGCTCAACGGCTGACCCAGGGTCAGGTAATCGAGGCCCACGTCGCTCATGGCCTGTAGCTTGCTCGTGATCTTGTCGATCTTGAAATATTCGAGCGCTTGCCTGACAGTCATTTCCAGCACATCATTGATCGATTTTCCGTTGAGCTTATATTCCAGCACTTCATCTTTGAATCGTTTGCCCTCGCAAATCTCACATGGCGACTTGACCTCGCCCATCGCGGGGATCTCGGTGTAGATCACGCCCAGTCCCTGGCAGTTCTCGCAGGCGCCTTCCGAATTGAAGCTGAACAGGGACGGGCTCACCTTGTTCGCGGCCGCGAAGGCCTTTCGCACCTCGTCCATGACGCCGGTATAGGTGCCGGGATTGGACCGGCTCGAAACACCCACGGGGGATTGGTCGATCACAATAGAGTCCGGGTGTTGACGTAAGAAGGTCTGATGAATTAACGAGCTCTTCCCCGAACCTGCCACGCCTGTGATCACCGTGAGTACACCCTTCGGGATGTCCACGCTCACGTTCTGCAAATTGTTGGCTTTTGCATTCTTGACCGGCAGTTTTCCACGGGGGGAACGGAAATCGCTCTTGATCGACACTGACCGTTTCATATATTTCCCAGTCAGCGTGTCCGCGCTCAGCAGGTTCTTGAACGGACCTTCGTACATGACCTGGCCGCCCTGAGTCCCTGCACGCGGCCCCACGTCCACGATATGGTCAGCCACTTTAATGACATCCGGATCATGTTCTACCACGAGAACCGTATTTCCTCGATCGCGCAATTGTTGAAGAAGTTCATTCAAACGATGCACATCACGCGGGTGAAGACCCACGCTGGGCT